>Ga0315281_10007035_pt1 | contig 15904 bp, 18 predicted proteins | sample YL17G07_0_MG_FD_204540 | JGI IMG/M metagenome (GOLD analysis project Ga0315281, IMG submission 204540) | Sediment microbial communities from Yellowstone Lake, YNP, Wyoming, USA - YL17G07_0 | ecosystem: Environmental > Aquatic > Freshwater > Lake > Sediment | place: USA: Wyoming | collected... | reverse complement strand
CAGGTCAGCCGCGCGCACCGCGGCCAGGCCGCGGACGCCTGGCTTGCCGGCGCCGAGCGCCACGAAGGCAGCTGGTGGGAAGACTGGACCGCATGGCTCGGCGAGCGTTGCGGCGAGCCGGGCACGCCACCGCCGCTGGCGAGCGCCGATTTTCCGAAACTTGCCGACGCACCCGGGACTTATGTCCTGGAGCGCTGAGCGTGGAGTTGCGGCGTGCGCCCCTCGAAGCTGCCCCACCCGCTGGGCGTGTGCAACGTCTGCGGCACGCTGACGAACGTCCACGAGTTCCTGAACCACCGCTGCGACAAGACGGTCACCGGCCGACGCTGTTACGGCACCTACAAGAGCGGCGTTTCCCACCTCTGGGACCAGTGCGAATCCTGTGAGGCCACCGGAAAGGTCGGCTCCCTGGTCTGCAGTGCTTGCGAAGGATATGGCTGGACGATGTACGGTTAGCCCGGCCTTATTTCCGTGTCATTCCAGCGGAATGCCGGCCTCACGCACCAGCCTGCGCCACAGCGCCAGGTCTTCACGGTTGATCTCGAGGAGGCGCTCGGGCGTCGAGCCTTCGGCGGCGTAGCCGTAGCTCTGCAGCTTCTCGAACACATCGGGGCGCTTGAGCGCTGCGTTCACCTCCTTGTTGAGGCGTTCGACGATCTCGCGCGGCATTTTCGGCGGACCGAAGATGCCGGCCCACTGGCGCACGGTGACCTGCGGCACGCCGGCTTCGGCGATGGTCGGAACATCCGGCAGTAGCGGGCTGCGCTTCTCCAGAAGCACTGCGAGCGGACGCAGCCGGCCATCTTTGGCGAACGAGACCGCGGTTCCGGTACTGAGGAAGGAGGACTGGACGCGTCCGGCAAGGATGTCCGGGTTGAGCGGGCCTTCGCCCTTGTAGGGAACGTGCAGCATGCTGATGCCCGTGGCGCTCATGAATTGCACGTTGTAGAGGATGGACAGCGGGTTGCCGGTGCCGTAGTTCAGCTTGCCGGGGTTCGCGCGCGCGTGCTCGACGAATTCCTTCAGCGTCTTCGCCGGCACGGCGGGATGCACGTAGAAGAACACGGTCGCCCGCCCCACCATCGAGATCGGCGTGAAATCCGCGAGCGGGTCGTAGAGCGGCTGCTTGCGCAGTGCCACCGCCGCGGTCATTGCGCTGTTGGAGGCGAACATGAGCGTGTAGCCGTCATTCGGCAGCCGCGTCACCATCTCGGCCGCGATCGCGCTGTCGGCGCCTGGTCGGTTCTCGACCAGGAACGGCTGCCCCATCTGCTCGGACAGCGCCTGCCCCATGATGCGCGTGGTCGGGTCGGCCGAGCCGCCCGGCGGGAAGCCGACGATCAGCTTGATCGGCTTGGCGGGATACTGCTGCGGCAGCGCAGTTGCGGCGACAAGCGTCAGGACCAGCGCCAGCAGGATTCTTTTCATGAGCGTTCCTTTTTCCACGCTTCGTAGCGCGCCCTGGTCTCGGCATTCGGCGGATAGATGCCCGGCAGTGGCCGGCCGGACGCGATTTCAAGCTGGACGAATTCCTCGAGTTTTTCCTGCTCGAAGGTATCGGCGGCGACTTCGTCGGCGATCCCGCGCGGGATGACGATCACGCCTTCGGCGTCGCCCACGATTGCGTCGCCTGGATACACGGCGACGCCGCCGCAGGCGATCGGCACGTTGGCATCCACCGCGTGGTGGTGGATGAGGCTGATCGGCGCCGAGGGTGCCTTGCAGTAAACAGGGAAATCGCGGTCGGCGATTTCCGGCGTGTCGCGCAATCCGCCGTCCGACACCAGGCCCGCCACACCCCGCACCGCGAGGCGCCGCACCAGGATGCCGCCGGCGGAGGCGGCGCGCGCATCGCCGCGGCAGTCGATCACCAGCACGCTGCCCGGCGGCGCCACCTCGATCGCCTTGCGCTGCGGGTGCTCCGGATTGTCGTAAACGCCGACGTGATCGATGTCTTCGCGCGCCGGAATGTTGCGCAGCGTATAGGCCTCGCCCACCATGGTGGGCGCTTTTGGCGTCAGGCGCGACACCCCCTGCAGTACCTGATTGCGCAGCCCGCGCTTGAATAGCTGCGTGGACAGCGTGGCGCTGGAGCATGCCGCCAATAGTTTTCGGGTCTTGTCGGACAGATTCATGATTCTTGTTTTTCCCGGGTGGCCTGCTCCAGCGCCCGCGCGCGCCACATCGGCCAGGCCCGGTTGTAGTCCTGCACCGGCATCGAGGCCGCTACTTCGGCCTCATCGAGATAAGTGATGCGGCCGCCCTGCGCCAGCAGCAGCGCCTGCATCTGCATGCGCGCGCTCATCTCCAGGTACACGCTGCGGCCGACGGCGCGCGCCAGCGTCTCGCCCACCACCACCGCGCCGTGCCCCCGCATCAGCGCGGCCGGCTTGTTTGCAACAATCCTTGCAAGGGCGGCGCCGAGCGCGGGCGTCTTGACCAGCAGGTCGGTACCCTTCTGCACGTCGCGAATCTCGAAATTCGGCAGACCGTCGCCAATGAAGGCCGCCATGTGGAATATGGCGCGCATCGGCACACCGGTGACGCTGAACGGGATCACGGATGGCGAATGGTTGTGCACCACCGCCACGACATCGGGCCGGGTCTTGTAGATCTCGCCGTGAATGAAGCGCTCGCGCACCGACTCGCGTGCCTGCGCGTCCAGGGGCCGGCTGTCGAGGTCGTACTCCAGCAGGTCCCCCGCCTGTACGCGTTCGGGCGCGATCGCGCGCGCGAGCCAGTAGCGCGCCGGATTCTGCGGCGAGCGCACGCTCACGTGCCCATACGCGTCAATGACGCCGTGCTCGGCAAGGATGCGATTTGCCGCGACCAGGTCCTGCATCAGTTCTTCCATCAGTCGGCCCTTATTCCTGCTGCATTGACGACGCGCGCCCAGCGGCTCAACTCGCGTCTGAGGAGTTCGCCCATCTGCTCCGGCGATCCGACCGCCGCGGCGAGGCCCTGCTTTGCCAGGAGATCGCGTATGCCGGCGTCATCCATGATCGATCTGAGATCGCCGTTGACGCGCGCAATGGCCCTCGCCGGAGACCCCGCGGGCGCGAAGAGCGCGTACCAGGTCTCCACCTCCAGCTCCCCCAGGCCTTGCTCCTTCAGCGTCGGCACGTCGGGAAAGGCGGGTGCGCGCTCCGGGCTCATCACTCCGAGCATGCGCAGCCTGCCCGATTGCACGTGGGGCGCCACCGACTGCAGCGCCGAGATCATGGCCTGCACCTGGCCGGCAATGAGATCGGCAATCGCGCCGCCGAGGCCCTTGTACGGGACGTGCACTACGTCGATCCCGGTATCGAGCTTGAGAAGCTCCATCGCGAGGTGCTGCACGCCGCCGCTGCCCGGGGAGGCATAGTAGAGCTTTCCCGGCTGGCGCCGCGCAAGCTCGACGAACTCGCGCATCGTGCGCGCGGGAACCCGGGCGCTGACGATCACCGCCAGCGCGCTGGTTGCCACCAGTCCGACCGGGGCGAAGTTCTTCACCGGGTCGAAGGGCAGCGAGCGCGACAGTGCGGGATTGGTGGAAAACGACGTGGCGGCGAGCAGCAGCGTGTGTCCGTCGGCGGCGCTCTTCGCGACGGCATCGGCGCCGATGTTGCCCGTCGCGCCGGCACGGTTCTCCACCACCACTGCGAATTTCCAGCGCTCGGAGAGCTTCGGCGCGAGCACGCGTGCGAGGATGTCGGCGCCCGTGCCGGGCGTGTAGGGAACGATGAGATGGACCGCGCGGGATGGATAATCCTGCGCCGGCGCCGCGCCGGCGACGCAAAACAGGACGAGCGCAGCGAAGCCGCTTTTCATGCGCTGATTATAATCAACGCATCATGCAGACGAGCCGGATTGACACCGAAGTGCTCATCGTCGGCGCCGGACCGGTCGGGCTGGTGCTCGCCATCGATCTCGGTCAGAGAGGCGTGTGCTGCACCCTGATCGAGCGCAAGGACGCGCCGCAGTTCCTGCCGAAGATGGAACGCTGCAACGCACGCACGATGGAGATCTTCCGCCGCATGGGCATCGTCGACACGGTCCGCGCCGCCGGCCTGCGCGCCGACGTGCCGATGGACGTGTACCTGGTCCTGGCGTTGAACCGGCCGCCGCTCCTTCACCTGCCCTATCCCTCGGTGGCCGAAGCGCGGCGCCGGATCGACGCCTGCACGGACGGCACGATGCCGCTCGAGCCGTACCAGCTGATCTCGCAGTACACGCTCGAGCCGCTGCTGAAATCAATTGCCGAGTCGCTGCCCACGGTGACGGTTCGCTATGGATGTGAGTTTGTGTCTTTCGATCAGGATGCTTCCGGGGTTACGACAAAAATTCTTTTCCAAGATAAAACCTCAAAGGTCAAATCAAGATATCTCGTGGGTTGCGACGGCGGCACGAGCGCCGTGCGCCAGCAGCTCGGCATCGGGCTGCGCGGCGAGGGCGATCTGCTGCGCTTTCGCCAGGCGCTCTACTACTGCGAGGAGCTTTTCGGGAAGCTGCCGATCGGCAACGGCCCCGGACAAGGCCGCCACTACCATGTCGTGGACGAGTGCGCGAGCTTCCTCATCATGCAGGATTCAACGCGGCACTGGACGCTGCATGCGCGGGTGGCGCAGGACGCGGACATGGCGCGGCAATTCGAGGCCACGGTCGGCATTCCGGTGAAGTATGAAATGCTCAATGTCGGGGAGTGGAAGCACAACCTGCTGCTCGCGGACCATTACGGCATGGATCGCGTGTTCCTCGCCGGCGATGCGGTGCACCTGGTGATTCCGACCGGCGGGCTCGGCATGAACAGCGGCGTCGGCGACGCCGTCGACCTCGGCTGGAAGCTCGCCGGCACGCTGCAGGGCTGGGGCGGCCCGAATCTGCTTGCGTCCTACGAGGTCGAACGCCGCCAGGTCGGCGACCGCAACGTCGGCGCGTCGCGCTATGCCTCGGCCGGCCGGCGCAAATGGCGCAGCCTGTACCGGCCGGAGATCGGCGACGACAGCGCCGCAGGCAAGGCGGCGCGCGACCATCTCGTCAGGGTGGCCGACGTCGAGCAGCGCAAGAGCAACGAGATGATCGGCGCGGAGCTCGGCTACCGCTACGTCGGCTCGCCGGTCATCTGGGAGGAGCCCGGCGGGCCCGAACACCTGTTCCGGGAATACGTGCCGACGACCTGGCCGGGTGCGCGCCTGCCGCATGTCTGGCTCAAGGACCACGTCGCCATCCAGGACCGCATCGGGCGCGGGTATACGCTGCTCAGACTTGGCGGTTGCCGCGAGGACGCGTCAGTTCTTGCAAACGCAATGAGAACCTGCGGCGCGCCCTTCGACGTGCTCGACATTCCCGACGCCGGAGCGCGCGACCTCTACGGCTGCGACCTCATTCTGCTACGGCCGGATCTGCACGTCGCCTGGCGCGGCCAGCGCGCTCCGGCGCAGCCGCAGGCGCTCGCGGCGCTGGTGACCGGAAATCGGGAAACTACCGGTCAAATAACAGAGCGGAGTTGATCTCCGCGATACTGCGCGCGCCGCAGAGCTGCATCGTGCGCACGAGTTCGTCGCTGAGAATCTCCAGCGCGCGCCTCGCCCCCGCCTCGCCGGCCGCACAGACGCCGTAATACGTCGCTCGTCCGATCATGACGGCTTGCGCGCCACGGGCGAGCGCCTTGACGATGTCCGAGCCGCGACGAATGCCGCCGTCCATCAGCACGGCAGACCGGCCGCCTATCGCGCGCACCACCGCGGGCAAGGCGTCGAACGAGGCGATTTCGCCGTCCAGCTGGCGGCCGCCGTGGTTGGAGACGATCACGCCGTCGCAGCCCAGCGAGACCGCGCGCTCGGCGTCCGCGGGAAGCACCACGCCCTTCACCAGCAGCTTGCCGGGCCAGGCGTCGCGCACGCGCTTGACGACTTCCCAATCGAGCGACGCATCCTGGTTGCGTCCGACGGAGGACACGAGATTGCGTGCATTTCCTCCGCCCTGCGCCATCCCGGCGAGGTTTTCCAGCGGCGGCACGCCACGCAGCAGCATGTCCAGCGCCCAGGCCGGCCGCGTGGCGAAGTCGAGAACGTTTTTCGGCGTGAAGCGGAACGGGATCGAAAAGTCGTTGCGGAAATCGCGCTCGCGCTTGCCGCCTACCGGCAGATCGGCAGTCACCATGAGCGTGTCGTAGCCCGCCTTGCGCGCGCGCTCGATCAGGCCGAAGGTGAATTCGCGGTCCTTGAAAAAGTAGGCCTGGAACCAGAGCCGCCCGGGCGCCTCGGCGGCGATTTTCTCGATGCTCGCGGTTGCCGATGTCGAGAGGGAGAACGGGATGCCGAAAGCCGCCGCCGCCCGCGCGACCGCGAAGTCGCCGCCGCGCCAGCCAAAACCAACCGCGCCCGTCGGTGCGATGGCGATGGGAAGCTTCGCGGTTTTCCCCAGAATGGATGTTTCCGTATTGATCTGTGAAACACCCACGAGAACCTTTCGCAACAATCTGGCTTTCTCAAAAGCCGCGCGGTTCTCGCGCAGCGTCGTTTCGTCTTCCGCGCCGCCGTCGATGAAGTCGAACACCGCCCGCGGCAGCCTGCGCTTCGCGGCCTGCCGGAGCGCTTCGATGGAATAGGCGTTCATGGCTCGCGCGTCACGCGGTTGGCAAGAACGCCGATCCGGTCGTTGACCACTTCGACCAGGTCGCCGGGCTGCAGCGCGGGCACGGTCGGACCGTCGCAGCCGAACCAGATCACGTCACCGGGATGCAGCGTCAGGTAGCAGGACATTCTCGCGATGTAGTGGGCGACGCCGAAAATCATGCCGGCGGTGCTGTAGCTGGAAACCGTCTTGCCGTTGATGCGCACGTCGATTTGCTGCGCCATGGGGTCGATGCCGCCGACGATGGCCGGTCCCATCGGCTTGAAGGTATCGCTGTTCTTCGCACGCCAGAGCGTGCGGTCGCCCTTCTGCCAGCCGCGCTCGCTGACGTCGTTGCCGAGCGTGTAGCCGGCGACGCAGTCGAGCGCATTGCCTTCCGTCGCGTTCTTGATCTTCCTTCCAATGACGGCAACCAATTCGCCCTCGTACTCGACCGGCCCTGTGGAGTCCTTCGGGATCACGATGTCCTCGCCGCTGCAGATGAGCGCGTTGTTCGAGCGGTAACCGATGTCGGCCTGCGTGGGGATCTTGTGGCTCGCGCCCCTGCTGTTTGCCCACTCGACGTGGGCGCGGAAGTTCAGCCCCGCGGCGTAAAAATTGCAGACTGACGCCAGGATCTTGCGGTCCACCGCGGTGCGATTCATATCGCCTTGCTTTTGGAGTTTCATTGTAAGCGCCTGTCCTTCGCCAGCGCCTGCGCCGCCTCGAGCGGGCTTGCCGCGCCCGCGACGATGCGATCCACCCAGGGCTCGACGCTCGCGGGAATTTCCTCGGATCCGGGCTCGCGCGAATAGGGAGCGAGCAGCATCGCCGACAACGCGCGTACCACCTGCGCGTAGGCACGCTCGCGCGTGCGCCGCCTGCGGCGCTCGCTGCGCTCGCTCCATGCGATGAACGCGTCGATCGCGGCCGCAAGCTCGGGCACCTGGCGATTCTCGCTCGCGACCAGGCGCAGCACCGGCGGCACCCATGCGGAATCCTCCCACCGCGGGTCGCCGTGGCGGCGCTGCAATGCCGCTACGCCTGCCGTAAGGGCGCGCGATGCGGGCGGCAAGGCCGCACCGTCCCGGCGCAGGTTCACGCCGGGCTGTCCGCTGTAGACGGCTGCCAGCGCGCGCTCCACGTCGAGCGCCGCGTCGTCGGCGCCCGGCAGGTCCGCCTTGTTGACGACGAAAACGTCGCCGATTTCCATCAGCCCGGCCTTTGACGCCTGTACGCCATCGCCGAGGCCCGGCACGGTAAGAACCACCGTGCAATCCGCCGTGTCATGAATCTCGACATCGGACTGGCCCGCACCGACGGTTTCGATGATCACGCGCTGGAACCCGAACAGGCTCAGTACCGCCACGAGGTCGGTCGCGGTCTCGGTCAGGCCGCCGAGGTGGCCGCGCGACGACAGGCTGCGGAAATATGTATTCTCGAAACCCTCGCTGCGCGTGCGGCGGATGCGGTCACCGAGCACCGCGCCACCCGAGTACGGACTCGATGGGTCGATGGCAAGGATCGCAATGCGCGCGCCATCGGCCGCCCAGTGCGCGGTCAGCGCATCCATCAGCGTCGATTTGCCGGTGCCGGGCGGACCGGTGATGCCGATCACGTCCGCCCACCGTGGCAGCCGGTAGGCCTGCGCGAGAAAGGACTGATATCCGTCGGAGCGGTTTTCGACGGCGCTGATGGCGCGCGCAATCTGGCGCCGGTCGCCCGGCGGCATCGCCTCAGGCATGCGCCGTTTGCGCCAGGAGGTAGTCGACGATCTCGGCGATCGAAGTGCCCGAGAGGAAGACCTGCGCCACGCCCTTGCCCAGCAGCGCCGGAATGTCTTCCTGCGGCACGATGCCGCCGGCGAGGATGCGGATGTCGCTCGCGCCCTGCTCGTCGAGGAGCCGCCGCAGCTTCGGCAACAGCGTCATGTGCGCCCCCGACAGCGTGCTGACGCCGATCCAGTCCACGTCCTCCTCGATCGCGGCGCGTACCACCTGCTCGGGCGTGCGCCGCAGCCCGGTGTAGATGACTTCCATGCCGGCATCGAGCAGCCCGCGCGCCACCACTCGCGCGCCGACGTCGTGCCCATCGAGGCCGATTTTCGCGATCAGCACGCGGATTCTGCGGCTGCGCGGCGCGTTCGCCGTTGCCTCTGCCATCAAAATTCGGTCGACGGCGCGAAACTGCCGAAGCGCTTGCGCCAGAGCTCGACGATCTCGCCCACGGTGGCATAGGCGCGCACCGCCTTCAGCACGCTCGGCACCACGTTCGCGCCCGCGCCGGTGGCGCGGTCCACCTCGGCCAGCGCCGCCTCGACCTCGGCACGGTTCCGGCTCGCCTTCACCTGCGCGAGGCGCGCCAACTGGCGCTCGGTGGCTTTCGGGTCGCCGCGGAAGGCGGTATTCGGGACGTTGGGCTTCTGCGGCCAGAGATTCACGGTCACCCAGGGCCGCTCGCCGCTGTCGATCGCGCGCTGGCGGCGCACCGCACCCTGCGTCATCACCTGGCGCCCGAACCCGCCTTCGATCACGGCAAGCGCGCCGCCGGCGCGCTCGATCCGCTCCATGCCCTCGAGGATTTGCTGCTCCACCTGCGCGGTGAGCGTTTCGATGAAGTACGAGCCGCCGAACGGGTCGATGGTGTCGGTGAAGCCGTGCTCGTGCGCGAGGATCTGCAGCGTGCGCAGTGCGACGCGCGCAGAATCCTCGTTCGGCGTCGACACCGCCTCGTCGTAGCCGGCCAGGTACACGTAGGAGGCGCCGCCCAGCACGTAGGCGAGCGTGCCGAACGCGGTTCGCGGGATGTTGTTCAGCGGCTCGGCGAGCGCTTCCTGGCCATGGCCGTACACGGTGGTGCGGCAAGCCATTGCCTCGGGGCGCGTCGCGCCGTAGGTCTCCTTCATCAGCCGCGCCCAGATGCGGCGCAGCGCGCGCAGGTTCGCGATCGAGATGAAAAAATCGTGCCGCTCGTCCGGGAACATGTGCAGGAGCGGCGCGACTTCATCTATGGAATATCCTTCTTTCAATAACAAATCCAGATAGTGGCGCACATTCGCCAGCGCGATCGCGGTACCCATGCTCGAGCCCGCGCCGCCCGCATTGATGTGATTGACGCACACCGTCATCGGCGACCAGTGGGGCGCGTGCTCGACGCACCAGGCGACCGCGTCGGTGGCAAGTTTCGCCGCCGGCTCGGGCGGCAGTATCTGGGTGCCGCGCGCGATGTACTCCTTCAGAGGATCGTTCTGCAGGTTCACCGTGTAGCGGCTCCACGGCACGCCCTGCTTTTCGCCGAGCGCCGCGTAGAGCGCAAGCACGATCGGCCCGATCGAATTTCCCAGCGTGCCGATGCGCTTGAGGCTGTCGGCCGGAATGCCCTCGAACAGCAGCTCCATGTCGGCGAGCGTGTCGATCGCGACACCGACCTGGCCGACCTCGGCGGAGGACATTTCGTGGTCCGAGTCGTAGCCGCACTGCGTCGGCAGGTCGAGCGCGACCAGGATCTGCTCGGTGCCGATCTCGATCAGCTTGCGGAAGCGCCGGTTGCAGGCCTCGGCGTCGCCGAAACCCGAGTAGGCCGAAACCACGAACGGCTCGGTGCGGTTCATCCCCGGGCTATCGCCGCGCGTAAACGGATACTCGCCGGGAAAGCCGGCGTCGCGCAGGTAGTCGAAGCCGATGCGCTCCAGGTCGGCCGGGGTGTAGAGCGGCTCGATGCCAATGCCGACATCGGTCACGAAGGGCTTGCGCGCCGGGTGCTCCGCCGCAACGGGAGCGAAGGACTCCTCAAGCCAGCGCTTCGCCTGGCTCTTTACATCCGTCGGGAACGGGCGTTTCGGGTCGTTCATGGCGCTTTTCCTTTGCGCGGATCAGTCCAGCTTCAGCCCTGCGTCCTTGATCACCTTTGCATAGCGCGCGGTGTCGGCGCGCACGATGGCGGCGAATTCCTCCGGGGTGCGCGTCACCGTGTCGTCGGCCCCGATCTCCTGCAGCCGGGGGCGCGTCTCGGGCGCCTGCATCGCGCGCAGAATGTCCGCGTGCACGCGGTTGACGATATCGGCGGGCGTGCCCGCGGGGGCGAAGACGCCGTACCACGTGGAGATCAGGTAACCCGGTACCCCAGCCTCCTCCGCCGTCGGCACGTCCGGATATTCGTGCAGGCGCCGCGCGCTGGAGACCGCGAGCGCCTTGAGCCGGCCGGACCGCACGTGCGGCGACGAGGCGGGCAGCGTGTCGAACGCGAGCTGGTGCACGCCGCCGAGCAGGTCCTGCATCGACTGGCCGGAGCCCTTGTACGGTACGTGCACCAGGTCCACCCCCGCCAGGCTCTTGAACATCTCGCCCGCGAGATGCGGCGTGCTGCCGTTGCCGGCCGACGGAAAGGTGTACTTGCCCGGCGCGGCCTTGAGAATGACGATCAGTTCCTTGAGCGATGCCGCCGGCAGCGTCGGATGCACGACGATGAAGTGCGGCACCGAGGCAGTGAGGATGACCGGCGCGAAATCCTTGAGCACGTCGTATTGCAGGTCGCGGAACTGGCTCGGCGCGATCGCATTCACCGACACGTGCCCCATCATCAGCGTATAGCCGTCGGGCGGCGATTTCGCGACCATGGCGGCGGCCACCGTGCCGGTCGCACCGGGCCGGTTCTCGATCACCACCGGCTGGCCGAGATTCTCGGAGAGCTTGGCCTGGAGGATGCGCGCCACGACGTCGGTTCCGCCGCCTGGCGGGAACCCGACCACGAGCCGGACCGGTTTGGCCGGGTAGGTTTGCGCCTGCGCGCAGGCAATGCCGAACGACACTGCGAGTGCGGTCGAGATGCGCATCAGCACATTTTTCATGATCCCTCTCATAGGAGAAGTGTACATCCGCGCGCTCTGCTTCAGCCGGCAACTGCTAGACTCGAAGTCACCTCAGACAACGCGAAAGGAGCATGATCGATGAGCCAGAACGCCAATCCGAACGATGAGCGCAGGGAAACCGGACGCCAGGTCATGCGCGAGGTTCTCGGCGCGCCGTATTGCGAGCGCCGCGACGCCTCCACCAACGCGTTCAACGCGCCGATCCGGCGCCTGAGCGAGGAGTTCGCCTACGGGTCGCTCTGGACTCGCCCCGGAATCGACCGCAGGACGCGCAGCCTGGTGACGCTCGGCATGCTGACTGCGCTCAACCGCCCGCACGAGATGGCGATCCACCTGGAGGGCGCGGTCAACAACGGCTGCACGGCCGAGGAGATCCGCGAGACGCTGACCCACACGGTCGCCTATTGCGGGTTTCCGGCGGCGATCGACGCCCTGCGCGCGGCCGAGGCGTTCCTGCGCGACAAGAACATGCTCTAGCCTTATTCAGCCTTCACTCCCGAGGCCTTGATCACCTGCGCCCAGCGCTCGTTGTCCTTCCTGAGGAACGCGGCAAACTCCGCGGGCGTATCGCCGATGATCATCGCGCCTTGACTCTTCATGCGCTCGCGCGTCTCCGGCCGGGCAAGCGATTTGCGCATTTCCTCAGCAAGCCGGTTGACGATCGCGGGCGGCGTACCCGCCGGCGCCAGCACCCCTACCCAAGGCGCAGTCTGTTCGAGCCCCGCGAATCCAACTTCGGCCATGGTAGGAACGCCGGGAAAATCCGGGTGCGGTGCCGCGGTACCCACGGCAAGCGCCTTGAGTTTCTTGGCGGCGATCTGGTCGGCGATGCCAACCACGGGGTAGAACATGAAGCTGACGCGCCCGGCGAGGACCTCCATGAGGGCCGGGCCGTTGCCCTTGAAAGGCACGTTGATCATCTTGGTCCCGGTCATATTCTCCAGCATCGCGCCGGCGAGGTGGGTGGAACCACCAATGCCGGAGGTGGCATAGCTGAGTTCCCCGGGTTTCGCCTTGGCCTGAGCCACAAGGTCCCTCATCGAATTGATCGGGCTTGCGGTGGCAGTAACCACCACCATCGGCAGATTCGCCGCGTTGCTGACCGGCGCAAAGTCCTTGAACGGATCGTAATTGGCCTTGGTTCCGGGCAACAGGGGATTCACCAGCAGTGAAAGAGATGAGAACAGCAGCGTGTAGCCGTCGTTGGGCGAGCGCGCCACGTACTCGGTGGCGATGATGGCATTGGCGCCTGGCCGGTTTTCCACGATAAAGCTCTGCCCCATCGATACCGTCAAGTCCTGCGCGATGTAGCGCGCAATGACGTCAGTCGGGCCTCCGGCGCCGAAGCCGACGACGAATTTTACGGGTTTGGCAGGGAAATTCTGCGATGCGGCGTTTCCACTCAGCAACATCAAGGCCAGAAAGGAAAAGAACATTCTTCTCATTATTTCCTCCATGAAGTCTTCGTCTATTGTACAAACAGATGTATCCGGTCGCCGGGCAGGCGCCTAGAATTTGTTTAGATGACTGTTCCCCACAGCCTGCGGGCATTCCGCCACCGGGATTTCCGCCTGTACTTCGCCGGGCAGGGCATCTCGCAGACCGGCACCTGGCTGCAGACGATCGCCACGAGCTGGCTGATCTACGAGCTGTCGGGCTCCGCCTTCCTGCTCGGCCTCGCCTCTTTCGCGCAGTTCATCCCGATGCTGGTGCTCGGGCCATTCGCGGGAGTCTGGGTGGACCGGCAGCGCAAGCGCAAGGTGCTCCTGATCACCCAGAGTTTCGCGCTGGCGCAGGCGCTCGCGATGCTGGCGCTGGTCGCCCTGGGCCACGTGCAGGCCTGGCACCTGATCGTGGCAAACCTGGTGCTCGGCATCGTGAATGCGTTCGATTCGCCCGCGCGCCAGGCGCAGTTGGTGGAGCTGGTCGGCGGCAAGGAGGACCTGCCGAATGCGATCGCCTTCAGCTCAATCCTCATGAACGGCGCGCGTTTCATCGGCCCGATGATCGGCGGCGCGGTGATCGCCGGGTTCGGGGTCGTCTGGGGTTTCGCGCTGAACAGCCTGATGCGCGGCGCGGTGATCCTGGCGCTATGGCTGATCCGCGCCAAGCCGCGGCAGACCGAGAAGGCCGCCACCGGATTGGCGGCGCAGCTTGCGGCGGGGTTCCGCTACGCCTACGGTTTCCTGCCGACGCGCAGCGCGCTGCTGCTGGTCGCCGCGGTGAGCTTCTCGATCCAGCCCTACCAGTCGCTCGCCCCGTATTTCGCGCGCGACGTGTTCCACGGCGGCTCGGAGACGCTTGGCTACCTGATCGGCGCAGGCGGATTCGGCGCGCTCTCGGGGATGGTGCACCTCGCGACGCGCCTCTCGGTACGCGGGCTGCTCAGACAGATGCCATTCACGGCCGCGGCTGCAGGCATCGCGCTGATCGTATTCTCGTTTTCCACATCGCTGTGGGTCGCGCTGCCGATGCTGTATTTCGTAGGCATGGGGGCGATGGTCACCGCCGCCTCGACCAATACGGTGCTGCAGACCATCGTGGAAGACCGGATGCGCGCCCGCGTGGTCTCCATCTACATGATGTCCTTCATGGGTGTCGCACCGGTCGGCGCCCTGATCGCCGGCATGCTCGCCGAGAGCGTTGGTCCGCCGGCCACGCTCGCCCTGGGCGGTGCGATGGCCTTGTGCGCTGCGCTCGCCTACTGGATGAGCTTCGCAAAAATCCGCGCCGCGATCCGCCCGGTCTACGAGAAACTGGGTATCGTTCCGCGTTCTGACGAATAGCATCGAGGAGAAGCAGGCGATGGCGACATTCCTGGTAGCGCACGGCGCCTGGTCCGCGGGCTGGGCCTGGAAAAAAATGCGGCCGCTGCTGCGCGCGCGCGGGCACGAGCTCTACACACCGACCCACACGGGCCTCGGTGAGCGCGCACATCTCGCCTCGCCCGACATCGACCTCGAGACGCACATCGCCGACAACCTCGGCGTGCTCGAATTCGAGGATCTGCGCGACGTCATCCTCATCGGCCACAGCTACGGCGGCATGGTTGCGACCGGCGTCGCCGACCGGGCGCGCGAGCGCATCGCCAAGCTGGTTTACATCGACGCCTTCGCGCCAAGGGATGGCGACAGCGTCTTTTCGCTCACGCCGGATCGTCGGACGGCGATGGTGGATGCGGCCAACAAGAGCGGCGACGGCTGGAAAATGCCGCCGAGCCCGATGCCGCCCGACACACCCGAAGCCGACCAGGCCTGGGCCATGCCGCGCCGCATGCCGCAACCGCTAAAGACTTTCGAGCAGAAATTGCGCCTGCAGCACGGGGAATTGACCCTGCCGCGCCACTACATCTACTGCAAGCGCTGCCGGCCCGACGACGGCTTTCGCAAATTCTACGACCGCGCCAAGCGCGAGGGCTGGGGCCACGACGAAATCGACGCCAGCCACAACCCGCACATCACCGCGCCGGAGGCGCTGGCTACTTTGCTAGACGGGGTTACGGAAAATTAGAAATAGGGTCAGAGTCGACTGAGAAGGCAATCGCATTACACCACAGCAGCATGCAGCCGCACGCCCAAGGCCTGCACCAGCTTCAGCATCGTGTCGTAGCGCGGCTTCGCTCCAGGTGCCAGTGCCTTGTACAGGCTTTCTCGCCCAAGCCCGGTGTCGCGCGCGAGTTGCGACATGCCGCGCGCACGGGCTGCCGTGCGTACCGCCTGCAGAAAAACCTCGGGGTCGCCATCTTCCAGCGCTGCGTCGAGAAATGCCGCCATTGCCGTGTTATCACGCAGATAGTCGGCAGCATCGAACGGGGCAACGCAAAGCCCGGGCATGCTACTTTCGCTTGCTTCCCAGGCGCGTCAACTCCTCGCGAATGACGGATCGCATATCCGCCACGAAGTGTTCGCCTTCAACGGCGCGACGCAAGGTGTCGTTGATGAGTGTCTGATAGCCGCGCTCGCCGGCTACGGCCTTGTAGTGCTCGACGACGGGCGTGTCGAGCATGATGCTGATGCGCTGCTTGCCGACGCGCGCACGCACCGCCGATTGCCATTCGGCGCGGTTGACGTCGCGCCCGCCAACGCGGAACTTGGCGCGGTCAAAGTGCGCTTGCGTCAGCTTCGGTGCGGTATCGTCAGAAGTAGCCGACATTTTGGTAGTAGATGTCCGTTTCATTGCTGTCCGCCTTTCGCATTGAAATAATGTGGATGGACTCGTCGCTCTCCACGTGAACGATGAGAACGACCAGATAGTCGAGCAGGCCGATGCCGATCATGCGCTGTTCGCCGTAGTCGTTCCGGTCGTCTTCAAAGAAGACCATGGGACCCGCGAACACCTTCGCGGCGTCAGCAAAGTCGAGTCCGTGCTTCGCGACGTTGGCTTGCCGTTTCGCTTCATCCCATGTGAAATTCACACTTGTTAGTATGCATATGATCGTATGCA
>Ga0315281_10007033_pt1 | contig 15905 bp, 15 predicted proteins | sample YL17G07_0_MG_FD_204540 | JGI IMG/M metagenome (GOLD analysis project Ga0315281, IMG submission 204540) | Sediment microbial communities from Yellowstone Lake, YNP, Wyoming, USA - YL17G07_0 | ecosystem: Environmental > Aquatic > Freshwater > Lake > Sediment | place: USA: Wyoming | collected... | reverse complement strand
CACTTAAGCCTTTATACCGAGCGTGTGTTACGAAAACGTGGAGATAACCTTGGAGGCTGGGGCGCACACAGTCCACAACCTTTACTACCACGTCATGTGGGTTCCAAAGTACCGGCGGAGCATACTGCAGGGCAAGGTGGGTGAAAGGGCCAAACAGGTTATCCATCAGGTCGCTGATGAATATGGCTATACGCTGGCGCGCGCGTGTGGGAGGTCTGCTTGTATTCCACGCGTGATTGCTCCGTTTCAAGTCATGAATCGTTCAATGACCTTGTAAAGCACGCTTGTTCCGAACACGAGGTTTTCGATTGATATGCGCTCATCTATTCCGTGGATGGTTTCCTGCATCTCCGAGTATGATGTTTCTGGGCGGACAGGGTGAAAACCGTAGCATACGCTGCCTTTCCTTCTGAAAAAACGGGAGTCAGTTCCGCCTGTAAGCATGACAGGAACCAGACCGGATTTGGGTTCAAATTCTTTCATAACTTCTGCTATCCGCTTGCGAAGCGGAGTGTTCAGCGGCGACTCGGAGGGATCGTTTGCTTGAATTATCTCGAAACTCAGCTTATCAAAGCCTGCGTCCTTCAAGAGTTTTTTGACTTCGTTTAAGGCTTTCGTCGGCGTCTGGCTTGGCAGGACTCGGCAGTCAAAGACTGCTTCGCACTCTGATGGAACTATGTTTTCTTTTACTCCGCCGTGGATGATGGTGGGTGTTACCGTCATCCTAAGTCTGGCCCTGAGCTCTTCCGCTAAGTACTTGTCTTTCTTGGCGAGCTTGTCCAGAATCTGGTCGCTCTTGGCTGGGTTTCTGAGCAGTGCCGACAGCTCTCGAAACTGGCTGGACTTTGACAGTTCACTCAGGTATTGCTTTACGGTTGGAACAAGCAGGACTTCTGGCCGGTGGCTGGCGAGCTTCTCGACTACCTTGTTCATTCGTAAAATGGCGTTATCCGCAGCGCCGGGCACTGAGCCGTGGCCAGGAGTTCCGCCTGCTTTAACCTTAAACCACAGAATGCCCTTTTCAGCAGTGTTTACCGTGAAGACGTCTTTTCCGTCGATATTCAGCGCCATTCCCCCTCCTTCATTTAGGACGTAATCCGCGCAGACCTTATCAGGATGATTTCGAACCAGCCACCCCGCCCCCGACTCGCCACCTTGCTCCTCATCAGCCGTTGCAGCCAAAATCACGTCGCCCTTAAGTTTCGCACCGTTTCTCTTCAAAAGCTTCAGAGCCATCACCTCAACAGCGGTCATACCCTTCATATCCAACGCGCCTCGACCCCACACAAAACCATCTTTGACAAGCCCGCTGAAAGGATCAACACTCCATTCAGCCGCGTTTGCAGCCACAACATCCAAGTGCGAAAGCAGAAGCAGACTTGGCTTATCGCCAGCACCTCTCAGCCGAGTCACAACACTTCCTCTTCCAGCCGCAGACTCGAACAATTCACACTTGAAACCTTCCCGCTTCAGAGTTTCAGCAACAAACTTGGCCGCAGCAGTCTCGTTCCCAGGAGGGTTGGTCGTGTTTATGCTGATCAACCCGCTCAGAAAACCTGCGACTTCCTCTTCGACTTCGTGAAAAAGCCTTGCAGGCACGCCTTGTTCCCCCGCTTCTCAGTCTTGTGATACTACTCACTTAAGACTTTTCACTCTGGCCATCTAGTCAGGCAGATGAACAAAGAAAAATCAAAAACGCCGTAATGGGCTTAGGCTCAGCGCATCCTATGGGCCATACGAACCACTGTGCAGCGCCGGCATAACCTCTGTGTTATCTCGTTTCAAAAAGTAAGTCCCATCTGAAGAGCCACTTCCAGCCTTGTAGGGATAAAACTGAAGCTGCGAAGAGCCATCCGCGATGACCCGAAAGGTTATCGTGAATAATATTCCGTTTCCACTAGAGTCCGGAAGTTCAGTTCCAAACTTCGTATCGACGAAGTAGGCCGACGCTCTGGGCGGTGTGGAGTTAGTAACTGGAAAGGACTGCGCGTACAAGACGCTGGTGGTTCCAGTCGAGTTTAGAAATGTCCCCTCAGAGACGCTGGTCACGTTTAACACTTGCGGATCATAACGAATGTCTACCTGCACAGCGTAGATATCAACACAATTTTCAACAGTCACGTTCACAGTGAAAGTCTGGTTGATGGCCAATTTCCCAACACTCGCAGGCTCTATCACTATGGCAGCTGTCGGTGTACCCGTCAATACTAGAACTGCGATAGCGGCTGCAACAATTATCACCGCTAATCCGATGGCTAGGACATATCTTCTTTGCATTCAGTATCCAGCATAGGTTGTTTCACTGAGGTTTTTATTGCTTTTGGAACAGAATCCCACAAGGCAAACGCTGCAAGATGCACATGCCTTGACCGCTGACATCACCAGCGCGTCGCGTGCGAATGCTCACTTCTTAAATATCGTGCAATCAACATATGATCGACGAGTTTGATGAGCGACTTAGCGCGCGCGGATGAACGATTGATCTGCGTCTGGTGTAGCCATGTTCTGAATGAGAACTTTTGAAACCAGTTAAATCATAGACTGAGCTAGCGTCGACTTGTGCAATTGTGCTCTTGGGCGCGCGCTAATGTGTTTTTCTGTGTCTTTTGCTAAGACTCTTTGAGCAGATGATGGGAACTGTTGTCGCCAATTCTTCCTGAGGGACGTGTTTGAATGGCTGTTTGAATCGTTTGATTCGTAGAATCGGCACAGCCTACAGTGTTGATGTCATAGAACCAGGTTCCGTTAGTTTTTAATATAGTATCCATCAATATGTTGTTCTACCCTGCTTATTCAGGGTTAAGTGAGAAAGGAGGAAGGTGAAAAGAGGCTAGTTGCGAGGCCATCTGCTGCTTGAATTTTTCATATCCGCTTCTGGTAGGAAGGGATTGGACAGTGGTTGCGTTGCAGCGCATGGGCTTGCAGCCAGCTCCAGTACACCTTTGTTCCGTAGCAGATGGTCAACAGTCAACCTGCGATAAGTCTGAGTTGAGTGGGCATGAGTGGCTAACCATCGGGACAGAATCGAAATCATGGCGGACGTGTTAAAAGCCGCGGGAAAAGGTGTGAGGAAGACGAGGATAATGCGCACGGCAAACTTGAGTTACGGGCTTCTGAAGAAGTACTTGGATGAAGCTGTGGCCTTAGGCTACCTGACGCTTAGCCTGGAAGAGTACGGAGCCACTGAAGACGGCGATGCCTTCCTAAAAAAGTATGTTGAGTATTCGAGCGAATACTCAGGTGTGGGAAGAGAACTGGAGAGCATGAAACTGGAAAGAGAAGAGTTGGCGAGAATGTGCACGATTTGTAACGCGCTTTCGTTTGGTCATTAGGTGATATGCTATGTTGGCTCCAACTGTTTCGGTCGTTATTCCTGCGTTCAACGAAGAAAGCACTATAGGCGATGTCATACGGAAGGTGCAAACGGCATCAGGATTAGCTTCTGTGCCTTATGATATAGTCGTTGTTGATGATGGCTCATTTGACAATACAGGAGTTGTTGCCAAAAGCCATAATGCGAGAGTTATAAGTAATTGGAGGAACCAGGGTAAGGGGGTTGCCCTTAGGAGGGGTTTCGAGTCTGCCCTAGGCGACATAATAGTCACTATTGACGCTGATGGCTCTCATGATCCGAGAGATATAGGCAAGCTGGTTCGTCCAATATTGGATGGTGCTGACGTGGTCTTGGGCTGCAGGTGCTTGGATGGACGAGGTCGAGAAACGACGACGAGGCTCAATGTTTTCGGGAATTCAATCATCAATTTTGCGATTTGGCTACTTACAGGAAAGAGAGTTAAGGACAGCCAAACTGGTTTTCGAGCGTTCAGAAAGAAAATCCTTCAAGAAGTCGCAGTTTCAGCAGAAGGTTTCCAAGTGGAGACAGAGTTAACCGTGAAGATGCTTATGAACGGCAATGATGTCCGCGAAGTGCCTATTGCAATCACACGACGCATCGTTAGCAACTCTCGAGTGAACCCGTTGCGTGATGGGCTCAAGATACTTATGGCTATGTTGAAAGCTGTAACAGTGACTTACAGCTAAGCCTAGTTTGGAGTGTTTCTGGCAAATTGACTGCTTGCTACTTGTCACGTCCTTGGGGTTGTTAGATTTGAAGCGCGTTTCAGTAGTGATTTTTCACTTATGCGCTTAGACAATATGACTGTGTGGCGCGCTAGCGTGTTCCTAAATTCCTTTTTTGGGTGAAGTAGGATTGAGTTGCGTATGTTTCTTCATGGGGTTATGTCATGAAGAAAGAAGTATGAGATACTGCGCAAACGAATTTAGTAACAGGCATGCGCGCTAGATCAGAGATGGGCTGAGAGGAACAGCTTTGAGGATTCGCGTGCGCTAATTTGTGATATAACACATGCAAGTCAACGCTTGTTCTGGTGACTGTTCTGAGAGCTGTTTCCGTGGTGGTTGCCACTTATTCCATACATGCAGCAGAACGTGTTTTGAGATGTGTCAGATCGTTGAAGAATCAGACCCTCAAACCAACTGAGCTGATTTTGGTTTTGGACCCTGACGAAGTCTTGACGGAATTCTTTAATGCAAGTACTCCTGAAGGAACCAGAATCATTGTTAGTGACGACTTTGGGCTTTCCAATGCACGAAACACTGGAATCAGATCAGCCAGTGGAGAAATTGTGGCCTTCATTGATGATGACGCAACAGCCGACAAGACCTGGTTGGAAACTCTCGCAAACAGCTATGATGATCCTTCTGTAGTCTGCGTAGGAGGTTTTGCAGAACCTGTTTGGGAAGGAGGACAGCCGGCGTGGTTTCCCGCGGAGTTGGGCTGGCTAGTTGGTTGCTCTTACGAAGGGCTTCCAAAATACACGACGCAGGTTAGGAATCCTATAGGCTGCAACATGTCCTTCAGAAAAAGCGTTTTTGACAGTGTGGGTCCCTTTAGAACGAGCATAGGCAGATTTGGGAGAAACTTGATCTCCGGCGAAGAGACCGAGCTTTGCATCAGGATTATTGCAGCATTGCCGAGCGCAAAGATATTGTACAATCCTAGAGCAGTTGTCTATCACGAGGTGCCAAAAAGCAGAATCAGCCTTGGATATGTTATTAGAAGATCCTTCTACGAGGGGTTCTCAATCGCTACAATAGTGAATTCAACAAAGCATTCTCCAACGAGGATTATGTCTGTTGAAAACGGTTACCTACGATATTTGCTGAGAAGGGCAGTTCCTTCGAGGTTAAAAGAGTTTTATGATCTTCGAAAAGTCTGCCAGTTTCTGGCTTTGTCTATTTCAGTCTATTTTGTCGCATTCGGATTTGGAGTGGGAAAATTGTTTAGAAAATCGTAGAAATGAAGTAGCCAATGTCGTAGTGCAGTCTAGCAGTAGTTCAGACGACAGATTTGGCGAAGAAGATTTTAAGTGAGTGCGCGCGCGCTAATCTCTCGCATGATGATGTGACATGAAGAACCTAATCCGGAGGCGCTCTTCAGAACGTAGTACCGTAAGTATTGTGCGTTCCACTTATTCGAATGTCCGCCAGAATATAGCCGACGCAATCTCCCTTGCAGGTTCTATCAACCTTTCAGGAACAAACAGAATAGTGGTGAAGATAAACCTGTGTGACGCGCGAACTCCTGACACCGGGGCAATAACCCATCCTGCTTTCTTAGATGCGGTTCTCGAGTATCTGACGCGGGCCTTCAAAGACTCTGAAATTGTTGTTGTCGAAAGTGATGGAAGAGTAGTTCTAGCAGATCTTTACGTCAAGTGGTTTGGGCTCCTCAGAGTGATCGAAAAATGGGGCGCCAAATGGTGCAATCTTTCTAATGAACCGTGCGAAATGAAGAAGATTAGGACCCCAATTTCTGTCGAACTACCCGTGCCTTTACTTTTTGAGGATTCCTTCTTCATTACATTGCCCAAACTGAAGACAAACATTCTCACAAAGATTACTTGTTGTATCAAGAATCAAAGGGGATGCAATCCCATGCTCAACAAACAGCAGTTTCATAAATGCCTAGACAAAGCCATTGTTGCTGAAAATCTAGCGGCAGGAGTTCCTGATTTCTGCATCGTAGATGGAATAATAGGCATGGGAACTGTGTGGGGGCCATCGTTCGGCATGCCAATTCATTCAGATGTAATCGTTGCTGGAAAAGATGAAGTTGCAGTAGACTGTGTATGCTCAAAGATCATGGGCTTCGATCCGAAACGAATTGGTCATATTCGGCTTGCAAAGAAATATGGTCTGGGCAGTACGAAATATAAGATTGTAGGGAATCAAATCAACGAAGTCAAAACAGACTTCAAGTGGAATACTGTAAATGCGATGCTATTCGGCCTAGCGCAACGAATGCGCGATCGGCAATTCAAAAGCATGAGGGAAGATGACCAGTGACAAAGGTCTGCATTATAGGTTGCGGGGCAATAGCACGTAGGGCACATCTGCCTATATTTCGCAGGATTCCTGGAGTCGAAATTAGAAGTGTCGTCGATACTAATGAAGAGTTGGCAAGAAAAGTTGCAATGGAGTTCAACGTCAACAAATACTATTCGGATTACAATTTGGCCTTAGATGATAAAGCAGTAGATATGGTAAGTATTTGTACCCCAAGTTCAACACATGCCAGCATCATAATTGAAGCTGCCAAAAAAGGGAAAAACATACTTGTAGAGAAGCCTCTCGCTCTCAGCATCGGAGAAGGAAAAGCTGCAAACAAAGCTGTGAACGATAATGGTGTCAAACTCTGTGTTGTTTTCAACAATAGGATGATGCCAGCAGTACGCCAAATGCGTGCGAGAATCCGATCAGGGCGGATAGGCCGCATTGTCTCAATGAGAGGCGTAGCTCATACTTCTTTTCCAATCCTGTGGACTCGAAGCACTTGGCTTTACGGTCACGGAGGAGCCATTGACGATTTTGGTCCTCACCTGATCGACCTCCTATTGTGGCTGAATCCTTCTGATTTGGAGAGTGTATCTGCGTCTGGAGGGGACTTAACTGGAGATTTTGGTTTTGTAAGTCATATTCAAGTGGCCATGAAGTTTGCGGACAATTCAATTGCGGTAGCTTTGATGTCGTGGGTTGCAGAAGTACTCGTTTTTGCGATTGACATCGACGGCACTGCGGGTCGATTATCCTGCGACGCCAGAAACAACCATCTCGCCGAAACCCATGGGCAAATAGTCTCTCCCATTGATGAATTTTTCTCTACCGGTCGCAAATCTGCCAATATCATAAGATCTGTACTATCGGGGAAATACTTCAGAGGGAATCTCTCGTACCACGAGGAGATCATAAGAGATTTCCTTAGGTCAATTGAAATGGAGGCGCCGCCTCCCGTATCTGGCGAGGAAGCACTGTTACCTATTGTGGTCTCTCAAGCTGCAAAGATGAGCCTGGACAACGGCAAGACTGTCTATGCACGCGATATATATTCTATCAAAGCGAACTACCACTAGAAGGGAGTGTGAATGAGCAAAAGCCATCTGATCCGACTGAAGTCGACATGCCCGTCATTATTAATGAAGGTTGCGCTGATTGCTATATTGCTGATTGCTATGTTTACTGTCGTCCTCTACGCATGGGTGGATTTTGATATCAACGAACGTCTAGGCACGTTGGAAACGTCTCTCAATACTGTCACCTCAAGTAACAGCTCAATTCAGGAATACACCTATAGTGTCTATATTGATGGCGATTACTATTGCGCAAAGAACGGCATAACAGGTCTAGTCGATTACAGAAGCAGAAACGCCAGCGATGTCATAAATAACGCAATCAACAACGCACGCAATGGGGTAGTCTTGATTCGCAAAGGAACGTACATTATCACAGCTCCAATCAATATACATGAACATATTCAGCTTTGGGGTGAAGGAATAGGCGCAACCATTCTGCAGTTGCATGATGGAGCAAACTGCAATCTCCTGCAATATGTAAGTTCAGAGAATAGTGTTTTTGCTGAAATTGCCTATATGACATTAAATGGAAATAACGGCTTCAACGATGTCGGTTCAGGCATATACATTGCTCCAAAAGGTGACGGTACTCTCTGGGATCTTTCGCTTCGGGAATTGTTTATTATTTGGTTTGCAGATTGCGGGATCGAAACCACACAAACGTGGGGATATAGTTTCTTTCATATAGTTAGCGAGTACAATTCAGTTGCCGGAATGAGAATTGCAGGTGGCAGTTCGTGCCACGTTTCAAATTCAAAATTCATGTTGAACGACGGCAATGGGGTCAGTGTTGTGGGTGGAGGCTTTGTAGACTTTGAAAGCACAGATTTCCGTTTAAATGGCAAGAATGGACTCTACATAAATGGGACTGCGTGCGAATTGGACGGATGCCACATCGTCGGAAATAGTCGCAGCGACTATAACATGAGCAGTGGTATACAAATCGGCCGCGGAGGAAGTAATACCCGAATCATAAGCTGTGAGTTTAATGGCCTTAACAAGGAGGAATATGGGCTTCATATCTCCGATAAGTTCGTGGTAGGCACAGTAGTGATCGGAAACACCTTCTATGGACAGCTAACAGCTCCTATGTTCACCTCAGATGCAAATGTCTTTGTTCATTATAACGGAGGCTTCATAACGGAAAAAAGTGGGTTGGCTCCTTCCTGCGTCAACGGGACTTGGATTGCCCATGGCCTTTACGCTGCACCCAATGGTAGATGTGACTTGACAATCGAAGAGTCGAGATACGTTAACGCTACATGCTATCTTCTAGATCCAACAATCATCGCTGAGAACTCCACTCATGTTCAAATAGAGTTCGTGTGCATTAACAATGGAGCAATTGCTCCGGTTGGCAAAATAGAGTCAAGGTCGATCTCATGGTATTTCGAGTACAAACCGTAGTCGACGCCTATGGGCATCAGCAGGCAGGCAATTCATGCGACATATTAACGCTTCAGTGTAGGCAGCTCGTATCCTTTTCAAGATTCGTGAAAGTTGATCCTATAAATCAACGATAGTTGGCGATCTTGTTGGACGCTGTTAAAATACTTGTTACGGGCACAAATACTACTCTGGACAACGGAGAATTCGCAATTTCATCTTCAGCAGTGAGAGAAATGGCGAAGCTCATTCCATCTGCTGTCTTTTCCGTGGGTTCCACACAACCTTTCATTGATTCAAAACGTTGGAGAGATGCTTTACGTGGTGACGTTGCTTGTCTGCGGCTTATCAATGGGATTACTACACCGAGAGTATCAAGGAGTATACGTGCTGCTTCTCTCGTCATCAGGTATATTCCTGCTTGCCTTGGTGCTGATCTCTGTTTGGATATCAGCGGGGACGGGTATAGTGACCTGACTGAGGGTGGAATAGTGAGCACACTCACTCATAGTACTCAACTCTTGATCGCCATATTCCAGCGCAAAAAAGTTGCTGTCTTTTCCCAATCAATAGGACCATTTTTTCATACATTGTCAAAACTAATCGCCAAATTAGTGCTGAATAAAACTGATTTAATCACAGTTAGAGAACCTATCACATTTGAGTACCTTAGGCGTCTTGGCATACGAAAGTCCAAATTGGTTATGGCAGCAGATGGGGCCTTCTTGTTGCCTTCCATTCCAAAACACGCTGCTGAATCCATCATCGCAAAAGAAAGCGGAAAAATCAGCGAAAAGCCCTTGATTGGAATAGTAACAAGCCAAATTATCTACAAATGGATGTTTCCAAATTGCAAAGATTTAGGCAAGAAATATGACTTGTACACTGAGAGCATGGCAAAGATTGTTGACCATGTTGTCGAGAAATTCAATTCCAACGTACTTCTAATCTCACAATGCATCGGCCGCTATGCCCGTCATGATGATAGAATCGCAGCTGAAGAAGTCTTCAAAAAAGTGAATCGCAAAGAAAGAGTTACTGTCGTACATGGCATGTATTCCCCTCAGGAAATCAAAGGGCTAATTGGCTGTTGTGAACTGGTCATCAGCGCCAAGATGCACTCTGCGATAGCAGCAGCAACTATGGGCATTCCGTTAGTGGTTTTGTCTTATTCATCTAAAACACTTGGGATTTTTGGGGGAAGGCTCGGCAGTCCCGAACTAGTCGTATACGCAGGAAACAGCAAGCCCGAGGAGTTGTTCACAGAAATAGTTTCAAGGGTTGACTCTGTTTGGAGAGACAGAAAAGCGATCTCACGAAAACTAAGCGCAAAGTCTGCTGAAGAGAAGAAGCAGGCTCTGCGGGGTATATTTCTTGTTGTTAATCTTCTTTTCAACGTTAAAATCCATGCAAGGAGGGACCGATGCGGCAGTTGATTCTCAGAACATAAGTCTCATTGTCGATAGCGGTTTCTGCACTGGATGCGGTACGTGCATAGCTATCTGTCCAATGAGTGCGATCCAGCTTGTTATGGACGAAAAACAACTGATATATTCACCGAGTGTAAATAGCGCCAAGTGCAACCACTGTGGACTCTGTGTAAGAGTTTGCGGCGGAGCTGTTGTGGATTTTGAGGAATTGGGTAAAGAGATTTTCGGAGACGAACCAGTTTCTCATAGTGTGCTTCTAGGGGATTTTGTCGGTTGTTACTATGGTCATTCTGAGGATTATGGAATAAGGGTTAATTCGAGTTCAGGCGGGATGGTAACTCAGCTACTGACTTTCGCTCTGGAAGAAGGATTAATTGATGGGGCACTCGTTTCTAAAATGCAGGAGGACAATCCACTCGAGCCGATGCCGTTTGTAGCAAGATCTGCACAAGAGATAAATGAGGCTTCCAAATCCAAGTATTGCCCAGTTCCTGCAAACATGGCATTGGATGATATTCTTCGTAACCGAGGAAAGTATGCAGTCGTCGGGCTCCCCTGTCATATTCACGCCTTGAGAAAGGCCGAGAAGATTAGTAGAGTGCTAAAAGAAAGAATAGTCTTGCATTTTGGCCTGTTCTGCTCTCACACCGACAGCTTTCTACAAACAGATTATCTCCTTTCTAATCTGGGTATCAGTAGGCAAGATGTCTGTAGGCTCGATTATCGTGGAAATGGTTGGCCTGGAACGACTGAAATTGAGCTGAAAACTGGAAAGATGTTCCAGCTTCCATTTCTAGAATTGGGGAAGCTTCATCAAAGTGGGTTTTTCATCCCGGAAAGGTGTTTGCTTTGCTGTGACCACTGTGCGGAGTTAGCTGATATTTCTTTTGGGGATGCTTGGTTGCCTCAATTCGTTACTGATAAGTTAGGCACATCCTTGGTGATATCTAGGATCAGAGCATCCGAAGAATTACTCATGATAGCTGCTTCAAAAGGTATTATTCGGTTAAAGAAAATAGATGCCTTGGACGTTGCCAGATCGCAGGGCATGGTGCGGTTCAAGAAAAATGGTTTTGAGGCAAGATCTGATTTGTTCAGGTTGTGTGGAAGAAGAGTTCCTATTTATAAAACAAAGCTGTGCAGATCAGACATGATTGATTGGATTCGCTCCATTCTCGTTATGTTCAATAGGCATCTGGGCTTGAAGAGGATTTGGGGAATCAATGGCATTATCAAAGTTGAAGAAGAGCTTGCCTATCTGGTCACCCGCCAGCGCAAGCTCTTCGAATGAAGCCAATGATCTGTGATTAGCTTTTTTTGAAGGTAACGGTATGAGCTGATATCGGCATGGAGTCTGAACGTACTAGCGTTATCTGTTATTCAATTATCCTTTTTTCGATAGTGTTAGCCATTTATACAGTATTCACGACCACAATCATAGACGTATCTCCCTATGAGTGGGGTCTCGTTTCTAAGCTACCGCCGCCCTATTGGACTGGCTTGTCTGGAGTCGGAGCGCTGGTCTTAATTGGAAGAAAGTCAAAGAAGTGGCTAGCAATTGCTCTTTTCCTAACAGTGCTGTACCTGTATGGCATTCCTGCGTTTATTACAGTGAATCCAAGAGTTATGATGACAAGCTATCCTGCCGCAGAAGGGAAGTTAATCGCTGATGGTGGCCGATTCATTCCTGATAAGGAAGACTTGTACCGGTATCACAATACCCCAGGATTTCTATTCTTCGTTGCTGTACTAGAGTTGGTCACCAAGATTCCTTTGGAGGCATTGTGCAAATACTTTCCTCTTTTGACAATATCGCTTTATGGATTGCTAGTCTACAGTGCCCTTAGACTCAAGTTTGAAGTCTCTCGCTCATTGATGGGGACATTATGGTTCATATGTAGCTGGTTTGTTTGGCAGGACTACTTTTCTCCACAGAGTATCGGTTTCTCTTTTTTCCTGCTGATTTTTGTATTTGTCGCTCGGAATTCATTGGGTGAAAAGAACCAAGCTGCCCCACTGCGAGACTCATTAGTTCTATTATTGCTCTTCTTTGCAGCTGTCATGACGCATTTGTTGACGGCGTTGATGATCTTGGTTCTTTTTCTTGTTCTTTTTGCGTTTTACAAAGACAGCAGGAGATTATTGTCGGGGTATGTAATTGTAGCGGTATTGGTCATAGCATCTTGTTATGTGGTATTTGAGGCGACGCCGTTATTTAATCAGATTGTTTCTGAGATATTGTCATCATTTCCAGGATTGCTGTCGCTTCAATTTGCTAGGGGGCAGGTCGCAGGATCGTTTGTAGAGGGACTGAATAATCTCACGAGATATGTAATCATTGCGGTGGGCTTGATAGCTGTTCTACTGTTTTTGTCAATGAGGAAAGAAGGAAATTATAGAAAATTCCTGCTGCTGTCACTCTTTGCCCTAATCCTTCCGATGTTCATATCGCCATACGGCCTTTCAGAAATGATGCAGCGAGTATATATGTTCTCTCTTGTTTTACTGGCTTTCATGGTTGTCCGATCGTTTGCTTCAAGAAAAACTTTGATTCTTTGCGCCATCATCTTTTTGCTGCTTTGTCTTCATATTCCTGCCTATTTTGGAGGCAGTTCCTTCGAAATTGTAACAAACTCTGAAGTCGCAGGTGCCAAATTCTATCTGAACACCGTTAATATGAATTCAAGCATATTTTCTCTCACGTTGAAACTCGTTAATCTCATGAGATTTGAAAAACCTGCCTCGATTAAGGGGCCTCTTTACTTGCAGTACCTTCAACCGATAAACTACACGCTGATCGAGACATTCCTTGAAAAAGCGCAATTTGTAGCCTATTCCAAAAGTGACTGCAATCAGTTCCTGTACTATCAGGGCAGAATCCCAGTCAGCGAAAACAACATTGAACCACACTTCAATCGCGTTTATGACAACCCGTATGTGCAGATATTCAGCAGTCATGGTTAAACAATATTTGCTGTGACTTTCCATTCCTTGAAGCCTATTTAAGGTCACCAATCATGGTGAAAAAAGCAGGTCTTGGTCTTCCATCAGGCGAAGCACACAAGTTAAATCCTTTTCCGATTTCGTCAGATTTTTCCGAAAACCCTGCTGGTGCAAAGTCCCCACACCAGAAAAAGGCCAACCCGTATTGTAGGGGCAGAGTTCTGAAGAGATCAACCATTACTTTGAAATGTCGAGACTGATCATCATCGTCGTCCGAACTATAGCCAAATGATGTAATCCAGACGTTTCTGTTATGTTGGGAAATGCCAATCACGTTTTCAGAAGTTGTATTGGACCAGATGTCGCACAGTTTCTCAGTCGATGGCAGGAAGACACTTAGGCTAATGAAGTCGAGGCTGTCAAAAATCCGCCTATCCCAATTCCAATCCTCTGCAAATATGTTTTCCAGCTTGGCGCCACCCGTTGAGTTTTCGTCTTCGTGTGTGTTGACAAACTCAACTGTGGCCGGCCGACCATCCACATTCTTCACTATGTTAGAAAGTTTCTGAATCAAGTCAAGGAAGTTTTCCTTTTGGTTGATGTTATCATATGGGGGGTCTAGGTCATGCGGCCAGTACCAAGGTTCACTGAGGATAATCCAGGCCAAAATCCCTGGAGTGCCAGCCAAATAGCTGACAGTGTGATTGAACATGTCTATGAATGCTTTTTTCATATTCTCACTCCTGACTATAGCCAGACCTATGTTCTCTCTTGTAACAGGATCGATGACGTAGTCAGGAGTACACCATGGGCTGTCTTCTGTTCCCCATAGTGTGTGAAACCTTATCAAAACCTTAATGCCGCAATCGTTCGCGACAGTCAAGACTCTTTTTATTTGCTCTAGAAATCTTTCGCCATAGTAACTGCCATCTGGATAGACACCGTCATAGTCGCCCATAGTGTTACCTTCTAATCTGTACCAATAGAGACTCAATGCAACAATATTTATTCCACATTGTTTGAATTGTTCGAAATCTCTGCGCAGAATGGCATCAGTAGTGTAATTCTCAGAATACAAGTTGTAAAGAGACAAGTAGTTAACGCCTATCTGTCTGGTGATGCCATAGCCTATTTTCCCGAAAGAGTCAATCAATTTCGAGTCTTGCAGATAAAGCACTTCTGGCACCGATGTGCTGTGAACACACGTCGCAGTTCCGACAAGAATCACGAATAGAGCTAGCAACGAAAAGCATCTTTTAATCATTAATCTCTATCCTAGTAACTACATTATCAGTAGCATGTAGTAAGATTTAATAAATATACTCCTCTACAAGAACTACACAAATACAGATGGCAAGCATGCCTGTTCCTAAATTCGCTTGCTGGGTGACTGTTGCTTCTGGGATGGCTTGGTCTGCGGACAGTGGCATGTTTCGCGCGTGCAGTGTTCGCTGTTACAGCAATGGTAGAATAGGATTGTGGAAACTGTCGAAAACAGTATCCTCTGTGATCTCCAAATTCATTGGATATCTATTAAGCACTTCATATCAATGGTGCAAAAGAGAAGTAGACACTCCCTTCGTTATTCACGAATCAGAAGAGGGAAAACTACTATGCTATTATGGAGGAAGATCGAGGAATATATGGACTGAAGGCCTAGCCATATTCGACAAGGGAATTCTGCCTAAATAGCGCGTGCCTGTCTCATTGCACGCCAACGGACGAAACTGCGCAATGACTTATCTGGTTATTGTCTTTAGAGGGCTATACGATGAACAAGTCAAGCATTAGTTATCACCAGAAAAATCAATTCTAACAAGACGGCGCGCGCGCTTACCCGCATCATCTGAACATACATCGAGAAACACGGATACTTTCGGCGCCACGGTGCTTTCATCTTCTCTCGATGACATAGAGATCAACCGCAAACTTGTGTTTCTCTTTTGTGTGAAAACCAAACATGTATGGTATAGTCATGACCATCGGGTAGACGGCCTTGATAGTTCCACCGTTTTTGTCAATGAACCTTCTGAGGAACAAACGAGGGGAAACCTGAACGGAGTCGGCTTTCGAAAGGTTCGTTTTTCTCTTTGACCCAACGCTATCCTGCGTGCCCATGTGAATTGAATAGACGACTTTGCCTAACTTCAAGGCTTTTTCGATGAACTTTCGATCTGCACCTCTTCGTTGCACCCCGAAAGGTGGGTTTTGCAACACGGTATCAAACTCTCCGCAGACGGTGTCTATATTCGCCTCGACCCAATTCACCCTACTTTTCAGTCCAACACTGATGCTGTTTTCTGAAGCAACTCTTAAAGCCGTTTTGTCTATGTCCACGCCTACGATGTATTTTGCGCCGAGGAAGGCAGCTCCCAGGGCCAGTCTTCCTGTGCCACATCCCAGGTCGAGAATGGTTTTGTCGACGATGTCACTGTAAGTGTAAGCTGCCATGTAGAGCATTTGAGCGGCCACGCTGACAGAAATGGTGTATTGTTCGAGGCTTGGATTGGGTGTCGGATGCGGTTTGACTCTTGAAAGCAGCATTTCCAAATCTAGCTTTCGAGCAAGCCTTTTCTGCATAGTTCTTCCCAGGATAGCTTGCCGACAACTACCAACGCTTCGTTGGCGGTCAGCATAGGCTTTCTGAATCTGGCGGCATCGTCAAGTGATATTCTCGGACAGGCTGTGTTTACGTATGCGTCGATGGAAGGAA
>Ga0315281_10007030_pt1 | contig 15907 bp, 17 predicted proteins | sample YL17G07_0_MG_FD_204540 | JGI IMG/M metagenome (GOLD analysis project Ga0315281, IMG submission 204540) | Sediment microbial communities from Yellowstone Lake, YNP, Wyoming, USA - YL17G07_0 | ecosystem: Environmental > Aquatic > Freshwater > Lake > Sediment | place: USA: Wyoming | collected... | reverse complement strand
CGGGCCACACCGTGCGCTCGACCTACGTCCAGGGCGGCGGCACGCCCATGCTGATCGCGGTGCACCAGAACCCGAGCAAAAAAGCGCGTGATCTGGCGCTGTCCTACGCGGCGGCCATCGGTGGCGCGCGCGCCGGCGTGATCGAAACCACGTTCAAGGAAGAGACCGAAACCGACTTGTTCGGCGAGCAGGCCGTGCTTTGCGGCGGCTGCGTCGAACTGGTCAAGGCCGGTTTCGAAACCCTGGTCGACGCCGGCTATGCGCCCGAGATGGCCTACTTCGAATGCCTGCACGAATTGAAGCTGATCGTCGACCTGATGTACGAGGGCGGTATCGGTACCATGAATTACTCGATCTCCAACAACGCCGAGTACGGCGAGTATCTGACCGGTCCGAAGATCGTCACTGAAGACACGAAGAAAGCCATGCGCGAGGCGCTGAAAAACATCCAGACCGGCGAGTACGCCAAGAGCTTCATCCTGGAGAACCGCGCCGGCGCACCGACGCTGTTGTCACGCCGCCGCCTCACCGCAGAGCATCAGATCGAGGTGGTGGGCGAAAAACTGCGCGCGATGATGCCGTGGATCAGAAAAAATAAACTGGTCGATCAGTCGAAGAACTAGCGGAGAAGGGAAGAAAGAGGAAGCAGGCGCAATGTCCGAAGCGCCTCTAACCCCTCCCTTCTCCCGACGCTCTCCCGCCTATGAATTATCCCCACCCCCTCATCGCCCGGGAAGGCTGGCCGTTTCTGGCCATCGCCGTCGCGGTGGCGGCGCTGGTGGCCGCCTATGATATCGTCTGGTCGATCCCGTTGTGGATCATCGCGCTGTTCGTGTTGCAGTTCTTCCGCGACCCGCCGCGCGAGGTCCCGGGCGATGCGAAAACGGTGGTGTCGCCCGCCGACGGCCGTATCGTGGCGGTGGAGAAAGCGCACGATCCCTACCTCGACCGCGAAACCGTCAAGGTCAGCGTGTTCATGAACGTGTTCAATGTCCACTCCAACCGCGCGCCGGTGGACGGCGAAGTGAAACAGATCTTTTACAACGCCGGCAGCTTCGTCAATGCCGCGCTGGACAAGGCCTCGACCGAAAACGAGCGCAACGCGCTATGGATCCGTGCCGATGCCGGCGCCGATATCACCTGCGTGCAGGTGGCGGGCCTGATCGCACGGCGCATCTTGTGCTACGTTAAGGCGGGCGACAGGCTGCAGCGCGGGCAGCGCTACGGCTTCATCCGTTTCGGCTCGCGCGTCGATGTGTATCTACCGCCCAGCGCCAGCGTCAAGGTGGCGCTGGGCGACAAGGTGTATGCTGCCAGCACGGTTCTAGCCAGCCTGGAGTAGTTGACCGGAATGTCTGCCTTCAAGCGGAAGAAGCCGCTGATCAACCCCGAGATGCGCCGCCGCGGCATCTATCTGCTGCCCAATCTGTTCACCACGGCGGCGCTGTTCGCCGGGTTCTACGCGATCGTGCAGGCGATGAACACGCGCTTCGAGCAGGCGGCGGTGGCGATCTTTGTCGCCATGGTGCTCGATGGCCTGGATGGGCGCGTCGCACGCCTTACCCACACGCAGAGCGAGTTCGGCGCGGAGTACGACAGCCTCTCCGACATGGTGTCGTTCGGCGCCGCGCCGGCGCTGGTGATGTACGAATGGGCGCTGAAAAGCCTGGGCCGCATCGGCTGGATCGCCGCCTTTGTCTATTGTGCCGGCGCCGCGCTGCGGTTGGCGCGTTTCAACACCAATATCGCGGTGGTCGACAAGCGCTATTTCCAAGGACTGCCAAGCCCGGCGGCGGCGGCGCTGGTGGCGGGTTTCATCTGGGTGGTGGACGATTTCAAGATAGACGCAGTGAGCACCATGCGCTGGCTCGCCTGCATCATCACGCTGTTTGCCGGCCTTACCATGGTGAGCAACGTCCCCTTCTACAGCTTCAAGGACATCAACTTCCGGCGCAGCGTGCCGTTCTGGGCCATCCTGCTGGTGGTGCTCGCCGTGATCCTGATCTCCAGCCATCCGCCGACGGTGCTGTTCCTGCTGTTCGTCGCCTACTCCTTGTCCGGCTACGCGGTGTGGGCGTGGAACCGGCGCAAGAAGCGGCCTATTGCCTAATCGCGGGAAAGCCGATATATTGCGTTCATGGTTTCCAACACTACAGTGTTGACCGCATTCCTTAGCAGCCTGCTGTTGCTGGCCGGCCTGCTGCTGCGCCCCGCGCGCACATAACCCCACCCACAATTCGGTTTGTTCGAAACCTGCGCCAACCCGGTGCAGGCCGGGATTTTACTATCCTTGATTGCATTTATTGACTGGAGGCTGAGATGAAGGACCACTTGATCATATTCGACACCACCATGCGCGATGGCGAGCAGAGCCCCGGCGCCTCCATGACCAAGGAAGAGAAGCTGCGCATCGCGCGGCTGCTGGAGAAAATGCGCGTGGATGTGATCGAGGCGGGCTTTCCGGCGGCGTCAAATGGCGATTTCGAGGCAGTGCGTGCGGTGGCGGAAATCATCAAAGACAGCACCGTTTGCGGCCTGTCGCGTTCCAACGACAAGGACATCAGCCGCGCGGCCGAGGCGATCAAGCCGGCCAAGTCCGGCCGCATCCATACCTTCATCGCCACTTCTCCGATCCACATGGAGAAAAAGCTGCGCATGACGCCGGACCAGGTGTTAACCGATGCGGTCAACGCGGTGCGCTTCGCGCGCAAGTTCACCGACGACGTCGAATTCTCGCCGGAAGACGCCGGGCGCTCGGACGTCGACTTCCTGTGTCGCGTGCTTGAGGCGGTGATCAAGGAGGGGGCGAGGACGGTCAACATTCCGGATACAGTCGGCTACACTCTGCCGGAGCAGTTCGGCGCATTGATCCGCACCTTGCGCGAACGTATTCCCAATTCCGACAAAGCGATCTGGTCGGTGCACTGCCACAACGATCTTGGCCTGGCGGTGGCCAATTCCCTCGCCGCGGTGATGAACGGGGCGCGCCAGGTGGAGTGCACCATCAACGGCCTCGGCGAGCGCGCCGGCAACAGCTCGCTCGAGGAAATCGTGATGGCGGTGCGCACGCGCCGCGACGTGTTTCCCTGCGACACGCGCATCGACGCGACCCAGATTGTACCGGCGTCCAAGCTGGTATCCGGCATCACCGGTTTTCCGGTACAGCCTAACAAGGCCATCGTCGGCGCCAATGCGTTTGCGCACGAAGCGGGCATCCATCAGGACGGTGTGCTGAAGAGCCGCGAAACCTACGAAATCATGCGCGCCGAGGACGTGGGCTGGAACGCGAACAAGCTGGTGCTAGGCAAACACTCGGGCCGCTCCGCGTTCAAGGCGCGGCTGAAGGAATTGGGCATAGTGGTTGAATCGGACCAGGTGATCAACGCCGCCTTCGGCCGCTTCAAGGATCTGGCCGACAAGAAGCACGAGATATTCGACGAGGACATCCACGCCTTGATGTCGGGAGAGGCAGTCGCGGCCCAGAGCGAGTACTGGAAGCTGGTGGGCATGAGCCAGGCGAGCGGTACCGCGGAGCGCCCCCACGCGCACGTGGCCCTGGCCGAAGGCGGGGCCGAGCGCCGCGCCGAGTCCCACGGCGACGGCCCGGTGGACGCCACTTTCAAGGCAATCGAAAGCGTCGCCAACAGCGGTGCCGAACTAATGCTGTACTCGGTCAATGCCGTCACGCAAGGCACCGAGTCGCAGGGCGAAGTCACGGTGCGGCTGCAAAAAGCCGGGCGCATCGTCAATGGCGTCGGTGCCGACACCGACATCGTCGTTGCCTCGGCCAAGGCCTATCTTTCGGCGCTCAACAAGCTGCACAGCAAAGTGGAGCGCATCAACCCGCAGCTTTAGCAGAAGAATGTCCCGGGCGAGCGCTCGCCGGGGCGTTCCCGCAGCGCGGGACGCTCTAGCGCAGTCCCGGCCAGGCGCTTCGCGAGCCGACGCGGTTCAGGCGAGCTTGCCGTCATAACGCCACCGGTTCTTCCACGCAGCCTCCACCGCACGCGGATACTCGGGCTTGCCCAGGCTGCCGTTGTAGCGCCCGAGTGCCCGGTACAAATCGCCTTTCTCCAGATCCAGGTAGTGGCGCAGGATGGTGCAGCCGTAACGGATATTCTTGCGCATGTCGAACAGGTTGTCGTTTTTCGCGCCGATGAGCTTCACCCAGAACGGCATCACCTGCATCAATCCGCGCGCACCGGCTGGGGACACGGCATATTTGTTGAACCCGCTCTCGATCTGAATCAGGCCCAGCACCAGTTGCGGATCCAGGCCGGCACGGCTGGCCTCGTAGTGCACCGATTTCAGGAAAGCGATGCGGCTCTTGTGGTCGCGGATGCGCAGATCCAGCCGCGGCGACATCGCGGTTAACCACTCGACCTCGTCCAGCTTGGATTTGAACGCCGAGGTCCGTGGAGCATGGTCGCTTACGGCTTTGGATAAGGCTGCCTGCACGCTCGCGGCGAGCGGCTCATAGACCTGCGCGCCGGCGAATGCGGCGCCATGTGCGCCGAGCAACGCGAAGCACACCGTCCATCGAGCTAGCGCGCGCATAACCTCGCTTGGATAAAGGCAAGCAGTTCGCTGACGGGGACCGGGGTCGATGCCTGGTCGCGCCGGCCTTGGTATTCGAGCTTGCCCTCTTTCAGTCCGCGCTCGCCCACCACTATCCGGTGCGGGATGCCGATGAGTTCCATGTCGGCGAACATCACGCCGGGGCGCTCGTCGCGGTCGTCCAGCAGCACTTCGATGCCGGCTGCGGTGAGTTCCAGGTATAGCCTGTCGCAAGTTTCCCTGACCTGGGCGCCCTTGCGGTAGCCGATCGGCACCAGCGCCAGTTGGAACGGCGCGATCGGCTGCGGGAAGACAATGCCGCGCGCGTCGTGGTTCTGCTCGATGGCGGCGCCGACGATGCGCGTCACGCCGATGCCGTAGCACCCCATTTCGTAGGCCCGCGACCTGCCGGACTCGTCCAGGAACACTGCTTTCATCGCTTCGGAGTACTTGGTGCGCAGCTGAAAAATGTGCCCGACTTCAATGCCACGGCAGATTTCGAGTTTGCCCTTGCCGTCAGGACTGGGGTCGCCGGGGGCGACGTTGCGGATATCGGCCACGAGCACCGGCTCGGGCAGGTCGCGCCCGAAATTCGCGCCGGCGAGGTGATAGTCCTCCTCGTTCGCGCCACAGATGAAGTCCGCCATCACGGCGACCGCGCGATCGGCAATGACCCTGATTCGCGCATCCGCGCCGACCGGGCCGATATAGCCCGGCTTGCATGCCAGATGGCGCTCGACTTCGGCGTCGGTGGCGAAGCGAAAAGGATCCATTCCCGGCAGCTTCTGCGTCTTGATTTCGTTCAGGCTGTGGTCGCCACGCAGGAGCAGCAGGACCAATTCTTCCTCGTGCATCACGGCGATAGCTTTGACGGTTTGCGCGAGCGGCGCGCCCAGCAGGGCGGCGACGTCCTCGCAACGGGTCTTGCCCGGGGTCGGAACCTTGTGCATGGATGTGGCGGGCGCCGGGCGTGCCGCCGCCGGCGCCAGCGCCTCGGCCAGTTCGACGTTGGCAGCATAATTCGAATCCGGGCAGTAGGCGACGGCGTCCTCGCCCGAGTCGGCGAGCACATGAAACTCGTGCGAGCCGGTGCCGCCGATGGAACCGGTGTCGGCGGCCACGGCGCGGAATTTGAGCCCCAGCCGGGTGAAAATGCGGGTGTAGGTGTCGTACATGTTGTCGTACTCGCGCTGCAGGTCGGCGTGGTCGGCATGAAAGGAGTAGCCGTCCTTCATCGTAAATTCGCGCCCGCGCATGATGCCGAAACGCGGCCTGCGCTCGTCGCGGAACTTGGTCTGGATCTGGTAGAAGTGCACCGGCAACTGACGATAGCTTCTGAGTTCGCTGCGCGCAAGATCGGTGATGACCTCTTCGGATGTCGGCTGAATCAGGAAGTCGCGCTGATGCCTGTCCTTGAAGCGCAGCAGCTCCGGCCCGTATTTTTCCCAGCGGCCCGATTCCTGCCACAACTCCGCCGGCTGCACTACGGGCATCGAAAGCTCGATCGCGCCGGCACGGTTCATCTCTTCGCGCACGATCGCCTCGACTTTGCGCACGATGCGCAGGCCCAGGGGCATCCAGGTATAGATGCCGCCCGCGAGGCGCCGGATAATGCCGGCGCGCAACATCAGCTTGTGGCTGACGATTTCGGCATCGGCGGGAGCTTCCCTGAGAGTGGAAATGAAAAACTGCGAGACGCGCATGAGGATTCCGGTGGCTGCGGCGGCGCTATTCTACTCGAAGATTGGTGCAGCGATTGCCAAGGATCTGTCGACGTTCAGCGTCTGATGCGGTGAATGTCAACAGACCCCAGCGACGGGCCGCTTTCATTGCGCCGTGAAATGTGGAAGAATGGTACAAATATTAGCTCAAGGTGAATGTGTCATGCTCGACCGTGACGGCTATCGCCCGAACGTCGGCATTGTTCTCTGTAACGCGAGGAACGAGGTATTCTGGGGCAAGCGCATCAAGGAGCATTCTTGGCAGTTTCCGCAAGGCGGAATCAAGCACGGTGAGACCCCGGAGCAGGCCATGTTCCGGGAGCTTGAGGAAGAAGTGGGGCTGAAATCCCACCATGTCAGGATCCTTGGCCGCACCAGAAACTGGCTGCGTTACGAAGTGCCGGCGCAATGGATCAGGCGTGAATGGCGCGGCAGCTACAGGGGCCAGAAGCAGATCTGGTTCCTGCTGCGCCTGATTGCGCGCGACAGCGACGTATCGCTGCGCGCCAGCGAGCACCCGGAGTTCGATGCTTGGCGTTGGCACGAGTATTGGATCCCGCTCGAAGCCGTGATCGACTTCAAGCGCGAGGTCTATGCTCAGGCGCTGAACGAACTGGCGCGTTACCTGAACCGGGATTATCACCCCCACAAGCAAGGTTCAGCACTGCGCTCAGTCCGATGATCTAGCCTCTGTCCTTGGGTGGACTCGGCTTGCGAATACTTGATATTCGCCGCTAGGAGGACGAGATGAACCGCGAATACCATCCCCTCAGCTTGCACCGCCTGCAAACCGGGGCGCGCTATCACCAACCGGGTCAGGATGCGGAGCGCGTGCGCGTCGACTCCCCCGCATTCGCAGTCATGACGGATCTTAGGCAAATTCCGGCTGCGACCATTGATCTGGAGGCGCCGGTGGATGCCGCTAACCGCTTCATGGTCCGGCGCGGTGTGCGCTTGCTCCTGGTGACCGACGATGAGTGCCGGGTGCTGGGCCTGATCGCCTCGAACGACACTCTGGGTGAGAAACCGGTGCAGTTCGCGCTGGAGCGCGGCATCAAGCGGCAGGAGATTCGCGTGCGCGACATCATGATTCCGTGCGAGCGGCTGGAAGTGCTGCACTACGCCGACCTGATCCACGCGGAGGTGGGGCATATCGTGGCGACGCTCCAGCACTCGGGGCGCCAGCATGCACTGGTGGCCGACATGGGCGGCGACGGCAAGACCCAGACCGTACGGGGAATTTTTTCGGCGTCCCAGATCGCACGCCAGCTCGGAGTTGCGATCCAAACTACCGAAGTGGCTCAGACGTTTGCCGAAATCGGGGAGGCCCTCAGGCGCTGAAACAAGTGGCGCCGCCAATCGGGAATCGGTCAACATTGTTGACAGTCTATGCCCGTTTAATTATACTTAGTCTAATATATGGAAGAGGTATATTAGTGTCCATATGTTATTGATTATATTGTTTGTGATTGTTTGAATTGATATTTCGCAAGACTTCCAAACTGATTTATTGATAGATTGATTGCATTTTGTTTATGCTTTGATCAACCGGAGGAACCATGAAACTCAAAGGCTCAAAAACCGAGGAAAACCTAAAGGCTGCATTCGCCGGTGAATCCCAGGCCAACCGTCGCTATCTTTATTTCGCCAACAAAGCCGATATCGAAGGCCAGAACGATGTCGCCGCGCTGTTTCGTTCGACCGCCGAAGGTGAAACCGGCCACGCGCACGGGCACCTCGAATACCTGGAGCAGGTGGGCGATCCGGCGACCGGCTTGCCGATCGGTTCCAGCCGCCAGAATCTTACAGCCGCGGTTGCCGGCGAAACGCACGAATACACCGACATGTATCCGGGCATGGCCAAGAGCGCGCGCGACGAAGGATTTGAAGAAATTGCCGACTGGTTCCAAACGCTGGCAAAAGCCGAGCGCTCGCACGCCAACCGATTCCAGAAGGCCCTGGATGCGCTGACGGATTGAGTGCGTGAAAGGGGGAGAGGGGAGCACCTCTTTTCCCCGGTCAGCTGCATTGCACCTCACACCTCACTCCTCACTCCCAAGTCTTCACCGCACGCCAAAATGAGCACGCGCGAAGGGAGCCTCGAAGCTCCCACCCGGCATCCTGTTGACTGGAAATCACCGGATTTCTACGATCAAGATAAGCTCAATGCCGAGCTTCACCGCGTCTACGACATTTGCCATGGTTGCCGCCGCTGCGTCAGCCTGTGCACCGCCTTTCCCACTTTGTTCGACCTCGTCGACGAGAGCAAGACCGGCGAGGTCGACGGCGTGGACAGGAAGGATTTTGGCAAAGTGGTCGACCAGTGCTATCTGTGCGACCTGTGCTACATGACCAAATGTCCCTATGTGCCGCCGCATCAGTGGAACGTCGATTTCCCCCACTTGATGCTGCGCGCGAAAGCGGCCAAGTTCAAGAACGGCGAAGTCCGGGTGCGCGACAGGCTGTTGTCGTCCACGGATGCGATCGGCAAGCTTGCCGCAATACGCGTGGTAGCACAGACAGTCAACGCGCTCAACGGCAATGGCACGGCCCGCGCGCTGATGCAGAAAGTCATCGGCGTGCACCGGGAGCGCAAGCTTCCCCCATACAGCCCATCGAAGTTTCGCAGCGGGGCATCGGCGAGCCGGCCGCACGCGGTGAAAGACAGCGCGCGCACATCGGGTAAGGTCGCGATTTTTGCCACTTGCTACGTGAATTACAACGAACCGGGGATAGGCTACGACCTGATCAAGCTGCTCGACCACAACGAAATTCCCCATGTAATCGTGGAGAAGGAGGCTTGCTGCGGCATGCCCAAGCTGGAACTGGGCGATCTGGAAAGTGTCGCGCGCCTCAAGCTCGTCAACATCCCGCCGCTGGCCCGGCTTGCGCGCGAGGGCTACGCCATCCTCACCGCGGTGCCCTCCTGCACCCTCATGTTCAAGTCGGAACTGCCGTTGCTGTTCCCCGAGGATGCCGAGGTGAAGGCCGTGGCTGCGGCAATGTTCGATCCGTTCGAGTATCTCGTGCTGCGCCACAAGGATGGCGCGCTCAAGACCGATTTCACGCAGCCGCTGGGAAAGGTCTCGTACCATATCCCCTGCCATTCCAGGGTACAGAACATGGGGCAAAAAACGCGCGAGGCCTTGCAGTTGGTGCCGCAGACCACGGTCAACACGGTGGAGCGCTGCTCAGGGCACGACGGCACCTGGGGCGTGAAAGCCGAGTACTACGCCAGCTCGATGAAAATCGGCCGGCCGGTGTTCAAGGCTATGGCCGATGGCGATCCGGATTACATCAGTTCCGACTGCGCCATTGCGGCGCGCCACATCGAGCAGGGGATGGGGGAAACCAGGGCGCAGAGAGAGCACCCACTGACCCTGTTGCGCATCGCCTACGGTTTGTAAAAGGGATCTGAACGCCATGCACAAGACGATGCACGAAATTGCGAGGGACAGCCTGCTCAGCCTGGAAGCTTATGCCAGGCAGCGCAATGAATTTCGCGCTAAAGTCATCGCGCACAAGAAGGAGCGCACGGTGCATCTGGGCGCGCATGTGACGCTGATATTCGAGGACCAACTCACCATGCGCTATCAAATCCAGGAGATGCTGCGAATCGAGCGCATTTTCGAGGAGCAGGGAATAAAGGACGAACTCGATGCGTACAATCCCCTGATTCCGGACGGGCGCAATTTCAAGGCGACCATGATGATCGAATACGCGGATGCAGAGGAACGCAAACAGGCGCTGTCGAAGTTGAAAGGGATCGAAGACCGGGTCTGGGTACAGGTGGAAGGCTGCGCCCGGATCCATGCCATTGCCGACGAAGACCTGGAGCGCGAGAACGAAGAAAAGACCTCCGCCGTGCACTTCCTGCGCTTTGAACTGAACGACGAGATGGCACGCGCGCTGAAGTACGGCGTGGACTTGGCGCTAGGCGTGGATCACCCGAACTATCGCGCCGAGGTCAGCGCGGTCGCCGCCGGCGTGCGCGCGTCCCTGGCGCAGGATCTGGATTGAAAGTGACCAGCGCCACAAGCTGATCCTGCTAAACCAGAAGGGGGGTTGTGGCTACGGCCGCCGCTGCGCGGCTTAACATTCGCTGCGCGAATATTAGCCTGCGCCGCAACCCGATCCCGCTAAACCAGGACCAGGTTGTCCCGGTGAATAAGTTCGGGTTCGTCCACGTAGCCGAGAATAGACAGGATCTCGCCGCTCGGCTTGCCCAGGATGCGGCGGGCTTCATTGGCGCCGTAGTTCACCAGCCCGCGTGCCAGTTCCTTGCCTTCGGGCGAGAGGCAAGCGACCACTGCGCCGCGTTCGAACGCGCCCTCAATGCTTTTCACGCCTATGGGCAGCAGGCTCTTGCCGTCCTTGACCAGAGCGCGCATTGCGCCGGCATCCAGCAGCAGCCTGCCACTGACCTGCAAATGGTCGGCCAGCCATTGTTTGCGCGCGGCGATCGGCATGGTTTCGGCAACCAGCTGTGTGCCGATTGCTTCGCCCCCGGCAAGCCGCAGCAGCACGTCCGGTTCGCGCCCGGAGGCGATCACGGTATGCGCGCCCGAGCGCGCAGCTCGTTTGGCGGCAAGGACCTTGGTCAGCATCCCGCCTTTGGCAAGGTGGCTGCCGGCTTTGCCGCACATGTTTTCCAGTTCCGGCGCCCCGGCCTTGGCTACGCGCACCAACTCGGCCGTGGGATCTTCGCGCGGATCGCGCGTATACAGGCCATCCTGGTCGGTGAGAATGATCAGGCAATCCGCCTCGATCAGGTTGGTTACCAGTGCCGCCAGCGTGTCGTTGTCGCCGAACTTGATCTCGTCGGTGACCACGGTGTCGTTCTCGTTGATGATCGGGACCACGCCCAGCGCGAGCAGCGTGCGCAACGTCGAGCGGGCGTTGAGATAGCGCTGGCGGTCGGCCAGGTCGGCGTGCGTCAACAGCACCTGGGCAGTATGCAAGCCGTGCTCGCGAAAGCAGGTTTCGTACACCTGCACCAGGCCCATCTGGCCCACGGCGGCTGCCGCCTGAAGCTCATGCATTGCTTGTGGCCGCATGGTCCACCCAAGGCGCTGCATGCCCTCGGCGATCGCCCCGCTCGACACCAGCACGACTTCCTTGGCGTGGGTCCGCAATTGCGCGATTTGCGCCGCCCAGCGCGCAATCGCCGCATGGTCCAGACCCTGGCCCTGGTTGGTGACGAGCGAGCTGCCGACCTTGACTACGAGGCGCCGCGCCGATTTGAGCCGCAGGGCCATGTCAGGCCGCCTGTCTTTGCGTGAGATGATCCATGATGGCGAAGCACAGCTCGCGGCAGCCCTCGCCGGTGAGCGCCGAGATCGCGAACCACCTGCCTTTCCAGCGATACGCCTTGAGGAAGCGCTGCACCGCCCGGTCACGCTCGTTCGCCTGCAGCATGTCGGTCTTGTTGAGTACCAGCCAGCGCGGTTTGTCGTACAGCGCCTGATCGTATTTCTTGAGCTCGTTGACAATGGCGCGCGCGTCCTTGACCGGATCCACGCTGTCGTCGAAGGGTGCGATGTCGACCAAGTGCAGCAGCAGCCGCGTGCGCGCCAGGTGACGCAGGAACTGGTGACCCAGCCCGGCGCCTTCGGCTGCACCCTCGATCAGGCCGGGAATGTCGGCGACGACGAAACTCCTGTCCTCGGCCACGCGCACCACGCCCAGGTTGGGGTGCAGGGTAGTGAAGGGGTAGTCGGCGACCTTCGGCCGGGCGGCCGACACGGCGCGGATGAAGGTCGATTTGCCCGCGTTGGGCATGCCCAGGAGGCCGACGTCGGCGAGCAATTTCAACTCCAGGCGCAACTCGCGCGATTCGCCCTCCTCGCCCAGGGTGCACTGGCGCGGCGCGCGGTTGGTGCTGGTCTTGAAATGTAGATTGCCCAGGCCACCTTTTCCGCCGCGGGCGACCAGCGCCTTTTGCTCGTGCGTGGCCAAGTCGGCGATCAGCTCGCCGGTTTGGGCATCGGTGATGACAGTGCCCACCGGGACGCGCAACACGATATCTTCGGCGCCCTTGCCGTACTGGTCCGAGCCGCGCCCGTTCTCCCCCCCCTTGGCGCGGTGGATGCGCGCATAGCGGTAATCGATGAGCGTGTTGATGTTGCGGTTGGCCACCGCGTAGACGCAGCCGCCGTGACCGCCATCGCCGCCGTCGGGCCCGCCCCTGGGCACGAATTTCTCGCGCCTGAAATGGGCGACGCCGTTCCCGCCGTTGCCGGCGTGAACCTCGATCCTGGCTTCGTCGATGAATTTCATGGCTGGACTGGCGCAACAAATAAAAAAGCCCTACCGCGTGGATAGGGCTTTTCCAGGAGCCTGCCGGTGTTCAGGCCGGCACCACGCTTACGGTTTTCTTGCTCATCGGGCCTTTGACCCCGAACGATACTTTGCCAGAAACCTTGGCGTACAGGGTGTGGTCCTTGCCCATGCCGACGTTCTCGCCCGCATGCACCTGGGTGCCGCGCTGGCGCACGATGATGCCGCCGGCGGAAATCAACTGGTCGCCGTAGCGCTTCACGCCCAGGCGCTTGGACTGCGAATCGCGGCCGTTTCTGGAACTGCCGCCTGCCTTCTTATGTGCCATATCTTGCCTTTCTTATCTCATTAACCCGCTGACCTTATCCGGTGATTCCGGTTATTTCGATTTCGGTGAAATTCTGACGATGCCCCTGGTGCTTCTGGTAATGCTTGCGCCGGCGCAGTTTGAAAATGCGCACCTTGTCATGGCGGCCCTGGGCAAGGACTTTCGCCTGCACTGAAGCGCCGGTGACGAGCGGTCTGCCCATCTTGAGGTTGTCACCGTCGGCGACCAGCAACACCTGATCGAGCACGATTTCAGCTCCGATGTCCGCCGGTAACTGTTCTATTTTCAATTTTTCGCCAGCGGCGACACGGTACTGCTTGCCGCCGGTTTTTATGACCGCGTACAACATGTTGAGACTCCAAAAAGACGAAACAGCAGTAAAACCAAGGAACCTGAGATGATACAGCAATTTAGCTTTGGCCGTCAAAAGCTTTATGCTATGATTTCAAGCCTGCGAATGCCGCTTTCCAGCCTTGGTTTCCCGCCCTTTCTCCCGTGCCCATAGAACCCATTCATTCCCTTATCGATGCCGACATGCGCGCGGTGGATGCCTTGATTCGGCGGCGGCTCGAGTCCGACGTGGTGCTGATTCGCCAAGTGGCCGAGTACATTGTCGCCAGCGGCGGCAAGCGCCTGCGCCCGGCGATGTTGCTGCTGTCGGCCGGCGCCACCGGCTATGGCGGCCGCCATCACCATGAGCTCGCGGCCGTGGTCGAGTTCATCCATACCGCGACGCTGCTACACGACGATGTGGTCGACGAATCCGCGTTGCGCCGTGGGCGCAAGACTGCCAACGCCGCATTTGGAAACGCCGCCAGCGTGCTGGTGGGCGATTTCCTGTATTCGCGTGCGTTCCAGATGATGCTCGCGGTGGACGACATGCGCATCATGGCGGTGCTGGCCGACGCCACCAACACCATCGCCGAGGGAGAAGTGCTGCAACTGCTGAATGTGCATAACGCCGATACCGATGAGGTGCGCTATCTCGAGGTTGTGCGGCGCAAGACGGCCAAACTGTTCGAGGCCGCTACTCGCCTTGGCGCAATGCTCGGCCGAGCTGCGGCCGAGACTGAAGAGGGTCTGGCGCAGTATGGCATGCACGTGGGCACCGCCTTCCAGTTGATCGACGACGTGCTCGACTATTCCGGCGAGCTGCAGGAGACCGGCAAGAACCTGGGCGACGATCTCAACGAGGGCAAGCCGACGCTGCCCCTGATCTACGCCATGCGCAAAGGCTCGTCGGCGCAGGCGCAAACGGTGCGGCATGCGATCGAGCAGGGCGGGCGCGACGACTTCGAAGCGGTGCTCGAAGCCATCACCGGTACCGGAGCGCTGGAGTATGCGCGCGAACAGGCCAGGCACGAAGCCGCGGTGGCTTGCGCCGCCATTGAGCGTCTGCCGATTTCAAAATACCGCGACAGTTTGCTACAATTGGCAGACTTCGCGGTCAATCGCAACCACTGACCGCGTTCGCTTTTGGGGGTTCGCCCCCGTCCAAAACACCTCGGGGTGTAGCTCAGCCTGGTAGAGTACTGCGTTCGGGACGCAGGAGTCGGAGGTTCAAATCCTCTCACCCCGACCACTTCATTCCCTTATTGTTTCAGGCACCGGGTCCGAAGCATCAATTCGGATCGACGCCCGGCATGCGGCAGATAGCCCGGAAAAGGCTTTCTGCTGCAATTCTGCTGTACCCGGCCGGCATCAAAGCTACGGGGGCGCGGTCGAATTTCCTGTCCTCCGGCGCCGGCCAAGCCCTGCGCAACGTGACATAAGTCCTGTGCCATAGCCACTCGTTCGGCAATACTGGCCGCTCGTCGCCTTCTGTTGTGCCAGGCGCGGGACTGATTCTAGTATTCTCATGCAGATTGCGCACACCGGTCATCGGAGAGGTGCGATGAGGAGGACCGCGATGCAGATTGGCAGGAGCGGTCGGTGTATCTACAACCAACTTAGGAAGGGTGACGCATGAACTACAGCATTCCACAAAGCAGGCGCGTCCGCGGCTTTACCCTGATCGAACTGATGATCACGGTGGCCATCGTCGGTATCCTCGGGGCGATCGCCTATCCGTCCTATTTGAGTTTTGTGGTCAAGTCCAACCGTGCCGCGACGAAGGCTTTCATAATGGCCGTGGCCAACAGGGAACAGCAATACATCCTGGACGCGCGCGTCTATGCGCCAGTCGCGACCAACGCCGACTTCAGCACGGTTCTGGGCATGGCCGTCCCCAAGGAGGTGAGCACTTTCTACAACGTCTCCGTTGCCAACGTCGGCGGAAACACCCGCACTTTCCAGATTTCCGCCGTGCCGATAGCCGGGCAAGCGAATGCGAGTGACGGCACCCTGACTCTGGACAACACCGGCGCGAAGGCGCCGGCGGACAAGTGGTAGGACGGCAGAGCACCTGACCATGACGATTCGCCGCACCTTGCCGCGCCGCTCGGCGGGCTTCACCCTGATGGAGCTCATTGTTACCGTGACGATCCTCGGCATACTGGCATCGATCGCGGCACCCTCGTTCAGGGAAATGATGGTGGATCAGCGCGTCAAGAGCGCGAGTTTCGACATGACGGCGGCGCTGATTCTGGCGCGCAGCGAAGCGCTCAAGCAGAACGGCCGCGTTACGCTCACGCCGTCGAGCGGAACCACCGAGTGGGCCAACGGCTGGACCGCCACCGGACCGGACGGCGCGACCATCGGCACGCAGGGCGCGTATGCCACCGGTATCACCATCGCCGGGCCGACGAGCATCGTCTACACTCGCAGCGGCCGCGCGTCCTCCGCCACGACGGTCACCCTGCAGGTCGGCAATTCCGCTGCGGGCAGCACGGTCTCGCCGCGCTGCATCAGCGTCGGCGTGACGGGCCAGCCGAAGAGCGTAAAGGGGAGTTGCTAATGTCGACAAACAAGCGAATCGGGCTGGTCGCCGTGCCCGCGCAAAGCCGCGGCACCTCGATGCTCGAGATTCTGATCACCATCCTCATCCTCTCGGTCGGGATGCTCGGCCTGGCCGCGCTGCAGG
>Ga0315281_10007029_pt1 | contig 15909 bp, 12 predicted proteins | sample YL17G07_0_MG_FD_204540 | JGI IMG/M metagenome (GOLD analysis project Ga0315281, IMG submission 204540) | Sediment microbial communities from Yellowstone Lake, YNP, Wyoming, USA - YL17G07_0 | ecosystem: Environmental > Aquatic > Freshwater > Lake > Sediment | place: USA: Wyoming | collected... | reverse complement strand
CTCGTAAATTAGGTTGTTTTGATACAACACTTTACCACAAACCCTATATAATTACAACAAAAAAACGCACCTTTGTATCATTATTTTTTAACAAATGTAAGCTGCTGACTTTTTACGAGTCCATCATTTAATGATGGTTTCGTAAAAAGTCCATTTTGTCCCATTTATGTCATTCCCGCGAAAGCGGGAATCCAGTTATTTCAAGTAGTTCTGGACTCCTGCTTTCGCAGGAGAGACGGCTTTTCTGACTTTTTACGAGATTGTCATTTAATAATTTATACTTACTCCAATCTTCCTTCTTGTCGAAGTTGGGTAATGATATTCATAATCTGTGGAAGGGCTTCTATCGCTGCTTTTTCTCCCTCGAGAATCGCTTCATGTTTTTTTGAAAAATCAGCTGAACCAATATGGCTCACCTTCGGCCTGATAACCACATCAGCTTGAGAAAGCTGGATGGAGCTAAGTTTTGAATACATGATACTGATGGCTTGCAGGATGATCTCAATCGTTCCTTCAGGCTGGGTACGTTCAACCCCCGATGAGATATCCACGGCAATGACGACATCAGCGCCAAGTCTTTTTGCAGCCTCCACGGCGACAGGACTGATCACCCCTCCATCGGCATACATCTTGTCAGAAATTTTTACGGGCCTGAATATGCCCGGGATGGAACAGCTCGCCCTCACGGCTGTCCCTGTATTTCCTTTCCCAAAAACCATTTCCTGACCCTTTTCTAAGTCTGTAGCCACGGCATAAAAAGGAATCTTCAGTTTTTCCATTGGGGTATTCTTCACTAATTTATTAATAAATTCTTCAAGTTTCTCCCCTTTGATAAATCCATTGTTGGGGATATAGAGGGGATCGATAATATCTTCTTTTTCTATTGAAAAGGACAGCTTCTGGAGTTTAAATGCATCGTAGCCATAGGCGTAGAGGCTTCCGACAGCACTTCCCACACTGGTTCCGACGATCATGTGAATCGGGATTTTATTCGATTCGAGGATCTTAAGCACTCCGATATGGGCAAACCCTTTTGATGAACCTGCCCCCAGCACCAAAGCGATCCTGGCTGGTTTAGGAGGAGGCTGGACCGGAGCTTGAACAACCGGTGGAGGCTGTTGAATTTCCTTCACCGTGCAGGAAGTTATCGCCAATATTAAAATAACGAGAATGCAATATAGCTTATTTGGGTACATCCTCTCTCCCCTCCTTCAATTATCTATCATATCATCTATTTATCAGATGTTGAAGGTAATTAGATTTAGGTGTTCTCAAACATCTGGGAGGCATGGAAGGAACTTCGAACAAAGGGACCTGAGGCAACAGCCCTGAAACCCATCTCTTCCCCTATCCTCTTATACTCTTCAAATTCCTCCGGTGGAATAAATCGCACAACCGGTAGACGATCCTGACGGGGCTGAAGGTATTGGCCGATGGTTAAGAAATCACATTCTACCTCTCTCAGATTTCGAAGGAGTTCCAAAACTTCTTCATGAGTCTCTCCCAGTCCAAGCATAAAACCTGATTTAGTTGGAATATGAGGATAATCTTCTTTTGACCTTCTCAATAAATCAATAGATCTTTGGTAGTGAGCTTGTGGACGGACGGTGGCATAAAGCCGAGAGATGGTTTCGATATTGTGATTCAGGACATCCGGGCCCTCTTTTAGAACAATTTCTAAAGAGGAATGTTTACCCTGAAAATCGGGAATCAATACTTCAACTTTAATCTTTGGGCCTAATGCGCGAATGGCTTGAATCGTTTTGGCAAAAAGGGACGCCCCACCATCAGGAAGATCATCTCGGGTGACTGAGGTGATGACGACGTATTGGAGGCCCATCTTCCGAATAGCCTGATCAACCTTCTCTGGTTCTGTTTCATCGGGCGAAATGGGTACTCCATGTTCCACAGCACAAAAACCACAATTCCTTGTGCAAACCCTCCCCAGAATCAGAAACGTCGCCGTCCCTCCGGAAAAACACTCTCCCAGGTTTGGGCAACGCGCCTCCTCACAGACCGTATGAAGATGTACCTGTTCTAAGATCGACTTCACCTTTAGGAGGTCCTGAAATGGAGGAATTCTTTTCTTCAACCAAGGAGGTTTTCTCAATGTTTCCATTTATCAATTCCGTAGGGGCGGCCCTCTGTGGCCACCCTTTTAAGGAGCCCACTGAGGGGCTCCCCTACATTACTTAATGAAGATACTCCCTACCCTATGCCCCTTGCTCTATGCTTTATTTCGCAGCGGTTTGGGGAGATGGGTGGCCAAACCCTCTGCATCAAGAAACGCTTCTTTCAGAGCCTCTGGAGTGGTTGGATGGGCTTGAATGAGTCTGGAGAACTCCCTGGCCTTAACCTCCTGTCCCATGAGGGAGGAAGCGATAGAAATCAGGGTACTGGCATTGTGGCCGATGATGTGAACTCCCAATATTTTATCATCGTCTCGGTCAACAATTACCTTGATGAGACCATCAGTTTCGCCTGAGATCAATGCAGTTGGATTGGAACGGAAAGGGAAACGGCCTATCTTTACTGCTCCCTTTGCCTTTGCTTCTTTTTCGTTAAGGCCAATGGAGGCAATTTCTGGATAAGTGAAGATACAGAGAGGAATTAGGTGATCTTCAATTTCATGGTCGATCCCCATCACATTTTCTGCAGCCACCACCCCTTCTTCCATGGCTACATGGGCTAAGAGAATTCCTCCAACAGCATCACCAATTGCATAAATGTGGGGTGTGGTTGTTTCCATTCGGCGGTTGACCCGAATGCCTGCTGAGGAAATTTCAACACCCGCTTTTGGAAAATCGATGTTTAAATTGGGACTCCTTCCAACGGCTAAAAGCAACTTCTCGGCCGCAACTTCCTGAACTCCCTGTGGAGTGTTTACGGTCAATCTCAATCCTTCTTCCAGGGAATGGATATCTTCGACTTTAGACTTTGTCAAAACCCTTACGCCGTCCCTTTCCAAGAACCTTCGAAGATTTCGAACCAGTTCATCTTCAAGGCCAGGCAGAATATTATCCAGAATTTCAACAATCGTCACCTTTGAACCTAATGCATTGAATATCGTGGCGAACTCAACGCCAATATATCCTCCCCCCACAATAACAATTTCAAGAGGGATCTTTTTGATTTCCAATGCTTCATCGCTGGTGATGATTTTTTCGCCATCAGGCATAATGTTAGAGAGGGTTTTCGATTTTGAACCAGGAGCCAGGATGATCGCATCAGCTTCAATGATCTCCTTTTCCCCATCACGGTGTAAGGAAACCACCTGATTGGGACCTAACAGGTCAGCATCACCCTGCTTAACAGTCACACGATGGGATTCGAGAAGCATCTCCACACCCTTCACCAACTCCTGGACCACCTTTTTCTTCCGGTCCATCATTGATTCGAGGGGATCAAATCTTTCATTAATAAGGGATTGAAAGACTGGGGAATGTCTGAGTGAGCGAAGCATTTTAGCATCGGAAAGAAGTGCCTTGGTAGGAATGCAACCCCGATTAAGGCAGGTCCCTCCGATTTTATTTTTCTCAATCAGGGTGACCTTGGCTCCCAGTTGAGCAGCTCGAATTGCTGCCACATAACCGCCAGGACCACCGCCGATGATGATCACCCTTTTTGGATTCATATTGTTCAATGATAAATGGTCAATGTTCAATGGTCAATTTGCAATTAATTCTTTTAACTCTTTCTTTTCCCAGTCTTTCTGAAAAACCTCTTTAGAATGAAAAGATATCCTTTCCCATAGTCGTTCCCGTGAGATTTCTGTCCCGAGGATCTTTGCCATCGTGGTCATCTTCTTCCCTTCGAGACCGCAGGGGTTGATCAGCTCAAAGTATTTGAGGTCGGTTTCGTAGTTTAATGAAAAACCATGGAATGAGATCCATTGTTTGATGGCCACACCCACTGAAGCAATCTTTTCTCCATTCACCCAGACACCCCGATTCAAAGGGTCTCTTTTCCCTTCGATTCCGAAATCTTTAAGAACACGAAGAATAACCTCTTCGAGTTGACCGATATATCGGACGAGACGATATCCATATTCCTTTAAATCAAGAATGGGGTAGACCACTATCTGTCCAGGACCATGGTAAGTAACATCCCCGCCCCTCTCCACGTGGAATAGGGGAATCTTCATTTCCTCCAAAACTTCTGGAGAGGCAATCAAATGCGATCGGTTTCCTCTTCTCCCCAGAGTGATCACATGGGAATGTTCGAGGATCAGTAACAAGTCTGGCAACTCTTCTTCTGCTCGCTTCGACCAGAGTTGGTGTTGGAGGTCCCAGGCCTTCTCATAATCGACCAAGCCTAGATCTATGATGTATCCTTTGCGGTCCATCAACTTTATAAACCCGAAATTCGAATATCGAAACTTTTTATTAGGTGGAAAATAACAGAAAAAATCTCCTCCCCCCATTGCGGCCTCCGGCTTGTAAGAGCCTCTGGCTCGGAGAGGGGAGGATTAAGGTGGGGGGAAACAACCTATGACCACCCCCTCCCTCTCCCTCCCCCATCAAAGGGGGAGGGTAATCTTTTATTTTTCATGGTTCACGTTTGTTTAGGTCATTTGTATTTTGAACATTCGTGCTTGTTTCGAATTTCGGATTTCGTGCTTCGGATTTCGAATTTATTCATTTCAGACCCATTTCAATTTCGGTCTTCTTGCCGCCAGGACTTCATCGAGCCTTCTCACTTTAACCCTCTGGGGTGCTTCCCGGAGGAGATCCGGATTCTCCTCTGCCTCTTTGGCAATTTCAATCATCGCTTCAATAAATCGATCGATGCTTTCCTTGCTCTCCGTCTCTGTGGGTTCCATCATCAGCGCACCTTTAACGACCAGAGGGAAGTAGATCGTGGGAGGATGAAAGCCATAATCAATCAGCCTTTTAGCGATGTCGAGGGTGCTGACATGATGCCTTTCCTGAAATCGGTCTGTAAAGACACACTCGTGCATGCAGGATCGATCATAGGGAAGGTAATAATAATCCTTGAGCCTTTTCATCAGGTAGTTAGCATTGAGCACAGCCATCTCACTCACCTTCTTAAGCCCTTCCGCTCCCATCGAGAGGATATAGGCATAAGCTTTAATCAAGACCCCGAAGTTCCCATAGAAGGCCTTCACCTTTCCAATGCTGTGCGGCCGATCATCATTGAGATGGTAAATCTCTTCACGCTTTTCAATCACCGGAATCGGGAGATAAGGTGAAAGCTCTTTTTTTATGGCCACAGGGCCCGCTCCGGGACCTCCTCCACCATGAGGAGTGGAAAAGGTCTTATGGAGATTGATATGAACCACATCCACACCCAAATCACCCAGTTTTACAATCCCCATCAGAGCATTGAGATTGGCTCCGTCACAATAGACAAACCCTCCTTTCCGATGAACAATTTCAGCGATCTGGCTTAAGTGTTCTTCGAAAAAACCTAAGGTGTTTGGGTTGGTCACCATGATGGCGGCGACTTCTTCATCCATCAGCTCGGCCACCTTTTCTGGAGGGATTACCCCTTTTTCGTTTGATTTAATTTCCACCATCTGATAGGAAGCAATCGCAGAAGAGGAGCAGTTGGTTCCATGGGCTGTGTCCGGTACCAACACCTTTTTCCGCCTCTCTCCACGTCCTTGGAGACATGCCTTAACCATCATCAAACCTGTCAGTTCACCGTGAGCCCCAGCAGCCGGCTGCAACGTCACCTCATCCATTCCTGTGATTTCGGCAAGAAAGCCTTGAAGTTCATACATCAATTTCAGAATCCCTTGAGAGAGGTCTTCAGGAGTATAGGGATGGATGTTAGAAAATCCACTCATTCTTGCAATTTCTTCATTCACCTTTGGATTATACTTCATTGTACAGGAACCCAAAGGATAAAGCCCACTATCCACTCCATAGTTCCATTGAGAAAGTCGGGTGAAGTGGCGCACCACATCAATCTCGCTCAGTTGGGGAAATCCTTCCAGTTCCTTGCGTAAAAGATGAGAAGGGATGAGATTCCGAGCCTCTACTTCCTCAACATCCCATCGAGGCAAGGAATATCCCTTTCTCCCTTTCCCCCCTTGTTCAAAGATTAGGGGTTCGTCTTGAATGAGTCCAGTATCCTTTATTTTTGCCATCGCAACACCACTACATCAATGTAGCGCTCTCATTTATTGGGGGCGAATTAGATTTCCCATACTGTATCTCGTCGGCAATAAATGCCGACGCTACATTTGATTTGCATTATTTGAACTTGATTCACCTTCGGTTCATCACTTCGTGCGAGCTTTGAAATTTGACATTGCCTTTTAATCCAGGGCCTTCTCCAACGCTTCAGCCCAATGATCGATCTCTTCCTTTCTGTTCATCTCAGTCACTGTAACGAGGAGATGATGATCGAGTTCAGGATAAAACTTCCCCAAGGGGAGACCACCTAAGATATTCTCCCTTTTTAGTTTCTCCAAAACCTTTCCAGGCTCCTTTTCGATCTGCAAGACGAATTCATTAAAAGTAGGACCAGTGAAATCCAACTTGCAACCACGAATCCGTGAGATGGCCTTCTTTGCATACTCCGTTTTGCTCAGATTCAACATGGCTAACTCTCTCAACCCCTCTTTTCCAAGGCAGGATAGAAAAACCGTTGCCATGAGTGCACAAAGTCCTTCGTTTGTACAGATATTGGAGGTAGCTCGTTCTCTCCGAATATGCTGCTCCCTGGTTCCAAGGGTGAGGACAAAACCTCTCTTTCCTTCCAAATCAACTGTCTCGCCAACCAACCGACCAGGCATATTTCTAACAAACCTCTCCTGAGTGGTGAAGATACCCAGATACGGACCTCCATAAGAAACAGGAATACCCAGGCTCTGGCCTTCGCCTGCAACGATATCTGCTCCTATCGCACCAGGAGGTTGTAAAATTCCATAGGCGATGGCTTCACTGAATCCGACGATCAACAATCCACCTATGTTGTGGATTCTTTCTGCAATGGGATGGAGATCTTCAATGACACCAAAAAAGTTGGGGCTCTGAATCACCACTGCACTCACATCTTCTTTGAGGAGATCAAACAAAATCTTCTTATCTGTTCGGCCATCATCTTTCTGATAAGGAATCAGAACGATCTCCTGTTGGTCAGGGTCGATGTAGGTCTGGATCACCCTTCGATATTCAGGATGGATTGCCTGCGAAAGAAGAACTTTCTTCTTTCTTGTAATCCGGCGGGCCATTAAAATAGCTTCTGCTAAACTCGACGCCCCATCATAAAGCGAGGCATTTGAAACTTCCATCCCTGTCAATTGGCACATCAATGTCTGGTATTCGAAGATCGCTTGAAGCGTTCCTTGGCTGATCTCAGGTTGATAAGGGGTATAGGCGGTGTAAAACTCGGAACGGGAGACCAAGTTAGAAACGACAGCAGGGATGAAATGATGGTAAGCCCCTGCTCCGAGAAAACTATTCATTATAGGAACCTGAAGCCCTTGGAAGCGGCGAAGAAGATCCGTTTCGGAAAAAGGTTCAGGAAGGTTCAAAGATTTCGAAAGCCTGACTTCTTGGGGAATGGTCTGGAAGAGGTCCTCCAGCTTCTCGACGCCAATGGCGTCGAGCATCTTTCGGATATCTTCTTCGGTATGAGGGATGTAACGCATAAAGTCCTGCATCTACAATTCCTCAGGAAGAGAGCCACAGTAGTCTTTGGCTGAAAGAAGTTCTTTTAACTCTTCTCTGTCTCGAATCTCCATTTTAACCAACCACCCTTTCCCGTAAGGATCTTCATTGACGAATTGGGGATGATCTTTGAGGGTAAAATTTGCATCAATCACTTTACCGGTAATTGGAGAGTAGATATCGGCAACGGTCTTTACGGATTCGACCACTCCAATGCTATCCCCTCTTTTAAACTCAGATCCCATTTCTGGAATTTCCACATAGACGATATCCTTCAATTGGCTCTGAGCATAATCCGTCAGTCCTATCGTCACCTGGTTTCCCTCTTCTCGTAGAGTCGAGTCTTCGACTTTCACCCATTCATGGCTCTCTGTATAAAGCAAACCTTCTGAGAATTTCATCTTACTCCCCCTTTAAGCAAAACTTATCATTGAAAATTGTTAATTGCAACCTGCCTGCGGTAGGCAGGAATGAAAAATGAAATAAATTGTGGACAATCTCCTATTTTAATTTTTCTAAAGGAATATTGATTACGGTTTCGAGAATAGATATATGTTTCAGCTCACCCTCGATCAGGATCATATGTTTAGACGTTTTGGGAGGCATTCTTCTGCCTGCCAAAGCCGTTTGAATGATCATCTCTTTTGTGACGATTTCTCCCTCCCTGTGAGGAAGCACCTCTATCTCCGGCGATTGATAGTCGAAAAGAATGACAGGGATTCTTTTACACCCTATCTTTTTTAAAGCGTGTAATCGGTGATGTCCGTCTAAGATAATGTAAGTTTTTTTATCGACAGCGATGGGCATTTTAAGAATTCCGTCTGATAGGATTTCGTTTTTCAATTCCTCCAAATAATCGGGCCGAATCTCCTCGTGCTCTTTCAATGCTTCCAAGTCGATCAAACAAATGTTGTCCGTGACTTGTAAACTAATTTCTGGTGACCGCTTCGATGGACGAATCTTGCTGAGAGGTTTTTTCTTCTTCATGGGATCAATCCCCTTTCAGATTCTGCCCAAAATAAAAGGAGAAAGGGCAATTTAATTCGTTGCACCTTCCTCCTGTCTTTTGACCTGAGAGATTATCCCTCAAAAGATCGGGATTTTCCCCCTTCGGTGTCCAACCCCTAGGATTGGATCTTTCCAGGATTTAAATAAGTTACAGTCCTTTTGCCTGAGAGTTTCGTCCCAATCTTTTCAGGATTTGCCCCTTCGGCGCCCCTTTTAATAAGGGGTCTCTCCTGTAACCTATTGAAAATTTTGTACCAATTACGAAGTGATGTCAAGAAGAATTTGGATTTTAAGGGGAAATTAACCTTAATGGGTGTTTTGGAAAGGGAGGTGAGTTTTTTCTATGTAACTGCAAGGTTAAATCTCTTTTTTCAGAACCAGATCAATCATCAGTTCATTAGCCAGTCGATGGAGGTCTTCCCTTAAACCCGGCTCCGACACAGACTTGGGAACCTCCACCTCCATATCCATCTCAAAGAGAGGGGTCCCGCTCTCTGCAGAAAGCACACGATGGGTTTCCATGTCAATGATGTTGACTTTACGATCAGCCAAAAGTCGACAGACCCTGAAGACGATTCCGGCGTGATCCACCCCTGAAGTAGTGATTTTGAACCGGTCGGTCTCTTCCTTGATTTTGGGATAAGCCTCTTCAAAGGTGATCGGAGAATAGAAGACGGTCAAATTCTTTTCCCCTCCGAGTCGTTTCAGGGCGAAAGAGAGTTTCTGATTCACCTCCTCCCTTTCTGTAGAAAAAAGGAGGAGAAGGGCGAAGTGGTTTCGAAGAAGACTCATGCTCGAATCCTCGATATTTCCTCCGCACTCATAAATCACTTCCGAAACATCGGCGACAATCCCTGGCCGATCTTTCCCCATCGCCGATAAAATAAAATAGGTCTTCATAAGAACCTCCAATCTGGCATAGTGCATGGAGCACAGGGTAACTCAGGGCTTTAACCCTGAGATCAGCCCTGAAGGGCTGAGTTACACCCTATGCCCTTTGCCCTATGCTCTTTGCTTATTACTCAAAAATTTCTAGAGGGGCGGAACAGACTTTCAGGCGTTTGCTGCCGACGGTTCTAAAAACAATGGTCGCCTTTTGATTCTCGTCCATCCCCTCCACGGATTTGACCCTCCCCTCGCCAAATTTTGGGTGCCTCACCCGCATCCCTATTTTGAGTGGAAAGAACCCCTCCGGGATCAGGACAACCCCATCTCTTTCTGAGAAGGGACTCTCCTGGGACAGGTCATCCATCATACTCTCAGTCTGATGAAAATCATCTCTCCATGGAGTTCCCTGCGAGAATAAACTCTCCATTTTCCCCTTTTTCTGTTCGAATTGCATCAATTCCATAGGGAGTTCGTCAAGAAAACGAGAAGGAAGGTTGGCGCGGCCCACGCCAAAAGTGGATCGTTTTTCTGCCCGCGAAAGAATGAGCTTCTGCTTCGCACGCGTCATCCCCACATAGAAGAGCCTCCTCTCCTCTTCCATATCTTCAATCTCCTCGCCCCGCCGGTAGTGGGGAAGAAGTCCCTCTTCTATCCCCACGATGAAAACGATGGGAAACTCCAATCCTTTTGCGCAATGGAGGGTCATCAGAGAGACTCGGTTCCCTTTATCCTCGTAAAGATCCACGTCGGTCACCAACGAAACCTTATCCAAAAAGCTTTCCAACGAAACCTTCTCTTCTCCTTGTTCCAGTCCCATCATCACATTGATGAGTTCATCAATGTTCTCCATCTTTGAAAAAGCTTCATCTGTTCCTTCCTCTTTCAATCGTTGGAGATATTCCGTCTTAGCGAGAAGGGTTAAGGTGAGTTGACTGAGGGTGAGGGATCCTACATCCTTTCGGAACTCTTCTGTCAATTGGATGAACTCCTTCATCTTTGCTTTGGCACCAGGAGTCAACCAATCCTCTCCGATCGCCTGTCTCAAACCTTCATAAAGAGGAAGCTCTTTCTCTCTGGAGAAGGATTCTATCTTCTCGATCGTCTTCTCCCCGATCCCCCTCGTAGGGACATTGATGATTCTTTTCAGACTGAGACCGTCCGAGGGATTATTCATCAACTTCAGGTAGGCCAGGACATCCTTAATCTCTTTTCGTTCATAAAACTTCATCCCTCCCACCACCGTATAGGGAATCCGGTTTTTGACCAGCTCATCTTCCATGGCACGCGACTGGGCATTGATTCGATAGAAAACAGCCATGTCACGATAAGCCCTGACCGATTCTCCTGTAGAGATAAATTCCATGATTTTCTGGACGATGAAACGTGCCTCGTCTGTTTCATCCTCGGCCACATAAAAGGTGAGGAGTTCCCCTTCGGGATTCTCCGTCCAGAGTTTCTTCTCTTTTCTGTAGCGGTTTTTCCGTACCACATAGTTAGCGGCCTGGAGGATGTTCTGAGTGGAGCGATAATTCTGTTCTAATGTAATGATTTTAGTCTCTGGAAAGTCCTTTTCAAAGTTCAAAATATTTCCTACCTCTGCTCCTCTCCAGCGGTAGATGGATTGGTCATCGTCCCCGACCACACAGATGTTCCGATGTGCCTCAACCATTTGTCGGATGAGTTGGTATTGGATCAGGTTGGTATCCTGAAATTCATCCACCAAAACATAGCGGCAGAGTTCCTGATAAGACCCGAGAACCTCTGGAAAGCGTCGAAAAAGAACCGTCACGAAGGTGAGGAGGTCTCCAAAGTCGAGGGCATTGTTTCTGCGGAGATCCTCTTGATAGCGCTGATAAACCAACGCCAGCCTCTTTTGGAATATATTATAGGGGTTTGGAGAATATTGGTCCGGTGTGATTCCCTCATTTTTCAACTGGTCAAGGCCAGATTGAATAGCCCGTGGAGGAAACATCTTGAAGTCGAGGTTTAACTCCTTCATGATCGTCTTGAGGTGTCGCTCCTGATCCTGAGCATCATAAATGACAAAATTTCTTTTAAAACCGAGGTGCTCAATATGCTGTCTTAAAATGCGGGCACAGGCTGAATGAAACGTGGAGATCCAAGTCCCTTTTGCCGATCTTCCAAGAAGTCTCTCTACCCTTTCTCGCATCTCATCGGCCGCCTTGTTGGTGAAGGTGACCGCGAAGATGTTCCAGGGCTGCACCCCTTTTTCTTCAATGAGATAAGCAATTCGGTAAGTCAGGACTCTGGTCTTTCCACTTCCCGCACCTGCAAACACCAGGAGTGGTCCCTCGGTTTCCAAAACCGCCTTCTGTTGAACAGGATTGAGATCGTTGAGCAGAGACATAGCAATTACATAAATCCGAAATTCGAATATCGAAGCTCGAAACAAATTCTAAATTCAAATTTCAAAATTTAAAACAATTTTTTGTTTGAAACATTTGAGTTTTGGTCATTCGTAATTGTTTCGTATTTCGAAATTCGTGCTTCGAATTTCATCTTACAATAGACCATAGGCTAATCTGATTAATACTAACCATTTTACAAAGGGAGGATGCAAAATGTCTATTCCACGGTGACACTTTTGGCCAGGTTCCTTGGCTGATCCACATCCAGACCTTTAAAATCAGCCATATAGTAGGCCAGGAGTTGAAGAGGAATGGCAAGGAGGATAGGGGTCAGTGAGGGATGGGTTTCAGGGATGGAGATGATGTCATCCACCTTTTGAGCGATCTTTTGATCCGATGGAGAGGCAAGGGCAATGATCTTTCCCTCCCTTGCCTTTACCTCTTCGATATTCGAAATCACTTTCTCATAGACACCGTTCTTGGTGGCGAGGACGACCACTGGCATTTCCCGATCGATCAAGGCAATGGGTCCGTGCTTCATCTCACCGGCTGGATAGCCCTCTGCATGCACATAGGATATCTCTTTCAACTTCAGAGCCCCCTCCAATGCAAGGGGATAATTGATCCCCCTTCCCAGATAGAGGAAGTCCCTGACATGAAGGTATTTTCTGGCAATTTGAGCCACCTGTTGAGACGATTTTAGCATTTCTTCCATGAGGTGGGGAACTTTAATCAACTCCTCGATCAAGAATTTCCCCTCTTTCTCAGAAAGGAGGCCCAACTCTCTACCAATTCGGAGGGCAAGAAGGAAGAGGATGACCAATTGAGTGACAAAGGTCTTGGTGGAAGCCACGCCAATCTCAGGGCCCGCATGGGTGTAGATCACATGGTCTGCCTCTCTTGCCAAACTCGACTCTACCACATTGCAGATAGCCAAGGCCATCGCCCCTTTTCGCTTTGCTTCCCTCAGAGCAGCCAAGGTATCAGCCGTCTCTCCGGATTGGGAAATGGCCACAAACAAGTCATCCTCTCCAATGATAGGATTTCGATATCGAAACTCAGAACCGATATCTGCCTCCACCTGAATGCGGCAAAATTCTTCGATGAGAAACTTTCCCACCAGGGCGGCATGATAGGAGGTGCCACAGGCAACCAGATTGATCCGCCGAATTTTCTTTAGAAACATTGGGTCAAAGTGGATATCTTCGAGAACGGCATCACCCTTCTCCTCTGAGAGCCGACCCCGGATGGTATCGGTCACTGCCCTGGGCTGTTCGAAGATCTCCTTGAGCATAAAATGTTTATACCCACCCTTTTCAGCCATCAAGGGGTTCCAGTTGATTCGCTTCGGTTCTTTCGAAACCTGGTTTCCCTTGGCATCGAAGACTTTCACTCCTTTGGAGGAGAGAAGTGCCACCTCCCCGTCTTCCATAAAGATAAAGTTCCTGGTATATGGAAGAATGGCAGGAACATCGGAGGCGATGAAATACTCCTCTTCTCCAATGCCGACCACCAGAGGACTCTCCTTTTTGGCTGCAATCAAGCACTCTTCATCCCCTTCGAAAAGAATTCCCAATGCGTAAGAGCCCTTGATCTTACCTAATGCGACCCTCACTGCTTCCAAGGATGAATATCCTTCCTGAAGGAATTCGTCGATCAGATGGGAGACGATTTCCGTATCCGTTTCAGAGGTGAAAACATGCCCCTTGCTTTTTAGGATATCTTTAAGGGGAAGATAGTTTTCAATGATGCCATTGTGGACCACAGCGACTTTGCCTGCCTTATGGGGATGGGCATTCTCATCCGATGGCCTTCCATGGGTCGCCCATCGAGTATGACCGATCCCGACCTTTCCATTAAAGGTCTCTCCTCCGATCAACTCTTCCAACTTTGTCAACTTCCCTTCTTTTCTTCGGATCTCGATTTTGCCCTGATGGAATATGGCAATGCCTGCCGAATCATATCCTCTATATTCGAGTCGTTTAAGCCCCTCAATGAGAACCTTCGCTGTTTCTCTGGGACCGATATATCCAACAATGCCACACATCTCTCAATCCTTCTTGTCTCTCGATTTTTTACGGTGGAGTTCCATCTTTTTACTCCATCCTTTGATATTCTTCTGCTTCACCCGACTAATGGCCAGCGCCCCTTCTGGAACATTTTTTGTTATAGTGGCTCCTGCTCCGATCGAAGAGTTACTTCCCACCTTCACTGGAGCTACCAACTCCACATTTGATCCCACAAAGACACGATCACCGATGATCGTCTGATGTTTCTCGAATCCATTGTAGTTGGAGGTAATGGTTCCAGCACCAATAGTGACCTCCTCTCCAAGGAAGGAATCCCCGATATAGGCCAGGTGGTTGACTTGGGATCCTCTGCCGATGATGGACTCCTCGACCTCCACGAAGTTCCCGATCTTTGCTTTCGTCCTCACCTCACTAAAAGGCCTCAGAAGAGCAAAAGGCCCGATGGAGGCCTGATCTTCAACCTTGCTTTCTGTAATGACAGAATTCGAGCGTATCGTCACTTCGTCTCCGACAGTGGAATCCGAAATCTTTGAGTTATGTTCAATGATGCAATGCTCCCCGATCTTCGTCTTTCCCTGAAGGATGCAGTACGGATAGATGATCGTATCTTTCCCCACCTCCACCATTTTTTCTACATACGTGTTTTTGGGATCGACCACCGTCACTCCGGAGAGCATCAATTCTTTCAACTTTTCCAGCCGGAGTTTTTCATTGGCCACAGCAAGATCAACCCGTGTATTGATCCCCATCACCTCCATTGGGTCCGCTACGATATGAGCAGAGCACCTCAAAGCATTCTTCTTTGCAATTTCAGCCAGGTCGGTGAGATAATATTCCCCTTGAGCATTCTCTTTTCCGATCTCTCTTAACCCTTCCTTTAAGAAGGGAGCTTTTACACAGAAGATCCCGGTATTGATTTCCCGGATGGTCTTTTCTTCTTCTGAGGCATCTTTTTCTTCCACAATCTTTTCCAGCCAACCTTCGGGGTTTCGAAGGATACGACCATATCCGAAGGGTTCCTCAACGACTGCTGTCAATACAGAGAGGGTGGATTCATTTTCCTTATAAGTATCGATAAAAGAATGAAGAGTTTCCACTTTCACCAAAGGGACATCCCCGCAGAGGATCAAAACCGAACCACTGAATTCGTGAAGAAATGGAATGGCTTGTAAGACGGCATGCCCCGTACCCAGTTGTTCCTTCTGAAGAGCAAATTCAATAGGAATGCCTTTAAACATCTCCTGAATGCGATCCGCCTGGTAACCCACAACCACAATTGTCTTTTCGGCTTTGATCCCGCTCAAGGAAAGTTCTATGGAATAAGAGAGCATGGGAAGCCCCAGAAGGGGATGAAGGACCTTTACAATATCTGACTTCATCCGGGTCCCTTTACCTGCTGCAAGAATAACGGTAACAATATTTTCCAAACCAGCACCTTTACCCCGTTAGAAATAATGCCCGGCTGCTCCCTCCGGGCCAGGCTCCGCCCCGGAAGGGCTCATGCCCCGGAGGGAGGCCCTCTGGGCCGGCGGCCGCAGCGGAGTTACATTCCAGAACAATTCCAGCGGGATTCAATGTCCCGCTGAAATTTCTAACGGGGTTTATTAACGAATTTGCTATTATATACAATGCCCTATATCTTTAGTCAACCCTGTGGAATATTTCCAGCACCGAATATTTACTCCTTTCTGCGACACCATACCGAGGTCTAACTCTGCACATATCGTGAAGAAAACCTTCCGATTATTCCACGGGGTCAACCCTGTGGAATATATATTCATCCTTCCTCGGAGAACTGTTGTAATTTGATTCCTGAGATATATGACAAAATAGTCCATTAAGGGTATTCCACGGGGTCAACCCTGTGGAATATATATTCATCCTTCCTCGGAGAACTGTTGTAATTTGATTCCTGAGATATATGACAAAATAGTCCATTAAGGGTATTCCACGGGGTCAACCCTGTGGAAT
>Ga0315281_10007027_pt1 | contig 15914 bp, 14 predicted proteins | sample YL17G07_0_MG_FD_204540 | JGI IMG/M metagenome (GOLD analysis project Ga0315281, IMG submission 204540) | Sediment microbial communities from Yellowstone Lake, YNP, Wyoming, USA - YL17G07_0 | ecosystem: Environmental > Aquatic > Freshwater > Lake > Sediment | place: USA: Wyoming | collected... | reverse complement strand
CTCGGAAGGCCTTTCCGTAATTCGACTGACTCGGGCCGTACGCATTCGATGTGTCGAAGTAGTTGATGCCCAGGTTGAAGGCTTTCAAAATGATTTTGGTCGGCTCGACATCCGCAGGGGTCCATTGAAGGGAGGCTTGCCCACCAAGACCGAGCGTAGTTGCCTCAAAATGCAGGCGGCCCATTTCGCGTTTCATGGGCTTTGTCACATCGATTTGTCCGAACGCCCAATGTGGCCCGACACAAAGCCCAGCCGATGCCAACGTGGCCGTTTGCATGAACCGCCGGCGTGAAATCGTGAGATCCGATTTAGTGCTCATGATGAGTCCTCCATTTAAACCGCATTTTCCGATCTCAAGATCACAAATCGTACGCCGCATGCCCCACCAATTCAAGCTCAGATCGCCATTACCTCGCTTGAGTGGCATCGCGGCTCGCTTCGGCCGTTCCGTCGGCCTCCTTGGTCTGTTTGCAGCCTCCAACCTGCCTCGTTGCTAACACCTGTACTGTCCGTGCCAAGAACTCCGATTGCGCCGAATTCAAGAAAGTTAGTGGGCTGGATTAGAGACACGCCGAGAAGTTCGCCCTTGGTCCGACTTGCCGAGAAGCACCCGTCATTTCCCGGGCCGCCCTTAATTTTGGCGAACCACAGCTGCAAAAAAGCACGATTAATGGATAACAGGACCGTAACCGCGAGATTCTGAGCAACGCGGCGTGACATATTTCGGAGAGCCGCCCAATCCAACAAGGAAACGGGCATCCCTGGATTCTCCCCGGAGGGACATCTGTTGAGAAATCCCCGTCTCATCAACGATTTTCACTGATCGATTGCGTCGCGATCGGATTCGGAATGAAGAGTCTCTGGGCTATATCGGAGGCGTGCCGGCTGAAATGGGCTAGGGCAGGGGGCGAGTCGGCCGCACGGCGCGCCTTCGATACAGTGACCGGGCCTAAAGCCGGTGAGCTAACAGTTCCGTGAACGACACACGGGAGTTTTTGGACACCTTGCCGATGTAAGTCCGAGGACTCGCACCACATTCCATTCTAGTCTATGAGCTACCACTTTGTTGCCTGAGGCTTTTCATCTAGGCGACTGAACCAACCATATCGACGCGACGCTCACGCTTCCCTGACCTAGAGATGTAGAGCCAGCAAATTCCCAATAGGTTCTCAGGGATATACTTCTAAATAACATTTGACAAATGAGTGTTATGTTGTTACAATATACCCATACATAAAGCAAGGAGGCGTGTGATGAATTTCCTAGACATCCTCACCGTAGATCACGGAGGCAAGGTAAGGGTTGAAATCGATTTAGCCCATTCGAGGGCCCGACATGAGCGCAACCAGCTTGTCCACGTTGAGCTTTGGATTCGCCTTCTGCTGGGCTCGCCTAAGTTGATTGGCAATGAACTGGTCTTCGCAGTCGATTTGCAGGCGATGGGCAGCTACACCCGCAGATTGGACGGCCCCTTGACGAATAAGCAGATTGGCAAGCTCGTCCTTCAGCGAGCACTTGATTTCGCTTGGAGGGGTGCGTCGGTGCTGTTGGACGCGAAGCCGACGACCCCTCTTGTGTTTGAAGGAATGCGCCTGGCGGATTCTGGAAGGTTAGTCGACATTCTGGAACTTCAGAGCAAGAAGGGATGAAACCGTGAATGGGGCTGCGAATCCGGCAGATACAAACCCGAAAGTGGTCGCTGCAGTATCGGAAACCGGTGCAACGTGATCGACTTCAGGTCGATGGGCTCTAAAATTACTATTCTAATTCTATAGAGATCAGTTAAGATAAACCATAAAGGCATAACTTTTCTCTTGACAAGGGAACTCCGCTCGAGTAGCATAATGGAAGTCTGATCCTGCGGCAAACGCGCCAAAGCCGGGAAGTGGCCATCGGCTGCGGTTCGGGGCCCAGCAGGGTAACAGACGGCGCGTCTCCGTGGTGCGCGCACGTTGTCTGTCTGAACAAGTATTTTCAGATTTCGGGCAACGCGCGGAGGTGCGCTATGGAGAAACTCTTTCGAGTCGACGAAATTGCAGCCCTACTGCAAGTTAGACCCGCGACGATCTACGCCTGGGTCCGAGAAGGCAAGCTTTCGCACGTAAAACTCGGGCGACTGGTCAGGTTCAACCGCAAAGACATAGACAAGATGACGGGTGGTAAAGGGAAAGAGGGCGGGAGTGCGCCACCGGAAGAGTGAACTGTGCCCCGGTGACGAGAGAAATTAAGGAGGGACGAATGTCGCTCTATAAGCGAGGGGCTCGCTGGTATTTCGACTTCCGCTTCGACGGCGCGCGTTACCAGGGCTCCACGCGCCAGACAAGTAAACGAGAGGCTGAACGCATACTTAGCGTGAAGAAGGCAGATCTCGCACGCCGGAGAGCGGGTCTGCCACCCAAGACTGTAAAGTTCCGTGAGGTCAGCGACCGATACGAAGAGTTCTCAAGGACGGAAGGGCGACCCTCGTATGCTGCTGCCGAAAAGTACCATATCCGGAACCGCCTCGCCCCCTATTTCGGCGAAATCGCAGTACACGCGATCACGCGAGAGGTCGTTGAAAAGTACAAGCGAAGAAGAGTTAAGGATGAGGTCTCGAAGTCTACGGTCAACAGGGAACTAAGCACTCTGAAATCCATTTTGAAGTACGCCGCAGACTCTCAGTTAGCTCCCGAGGGTTTGGGACGAAACGCCCGGATGTTCACCGGAGTGGAGAGCAAGCCGAAGCACGCCCTGACCCCGGAGGAGCTTGGCAGGTTTCTCGAAACCTGCGATTCGCTCGAAATCCAAGTACGAGCGCCCTATCTGTCAACGCTGGTGTGGGTCGGAACCTACTCGGGCCAGCGCCCGAGCGAGATCGTTAGGATGCGATGGTCCGATCTGGATCTGGATCACGGAGTCCTGTGGGTTCGCAAATCGAAGACGCCGAAAGGGCGCCGGGATCTGCCCTTGCACCCGTCGGTTCTAGAATCTTTGCGGGAATGGAAGCTCGGTGCGAAGAGCGAGTGGGTATTCGAAAGTCCCAAGAGACCAGGAACCCACATCACGGATTTTGGCAAGGGTTTCGAGGCGGCTGCTCGGAAGGCTGGCTTGCCCCACGTCACCCCTGACTGCCTCCGCCATACTTTCATGACGTGGCTTGAAAAGGTCGAGCACCGGAGGTCCATCAGGCGGGAGTTGGGAGGTCACACACGCGACCGACATTCGGACCCGTATCTGCATCCGGAGTGGCAAGACAAGGTCGATGCGATCGCGCGGTTGCCACTCCCTGCAAAATTCACTACAGTGCCTAAACCGAGCGAGCCTGAGGCGGGGTCGAATGAGGGGCAAATACAGGTGCCCCAAGAACTTGTGATGGTAGGCCCGTGGGGACTCGAACCCCAGACCTCTACCGTGTCAAGGTAGCGCTCTAACCGGGCTGAGCTACGGGCCTACAAGCTAACAGGCTCGACCGGTTGACCGGGCCGACGAGCTCGGCCCGCCGCTCTTCGCAGGCTGAACTTTGGGCCTGCTGTGCAAGGATCAAGCGGTTAAGCCACTTTCATTCTAGCACAGGCCGCGCAGTTCGGTTTGACGCCCCCTGCCGCCATTCCCTCAGTCTTTCGTGGGCGTCCCGACAATTCCGCGGAAGTGCTGGAATTGGGATGCGCAGTTGGCTGGCGTATAATAGCGCCCACTTTTGGAGGGCCAGCGGATGAGTCGTCAAGCGGCATGGGAACTGCTCTGCGAATACACGAAGAACGAAAACTTGCGCAAGCACGCGCTGGCGGTCGAGGCCTGCGTGCGCGCCTATGCGCGTAAGTTCGGCGAGGACGAGGAGAAGTGGGGAGTTGTGGGGCTCATCCACGACTTTGATTACGAGGTCTATCCCAACGCGCCCGACCATCCGCTGAGGGGGAGCGAGATCCTGAAAGAGAGGGGTTACTCGGAGGAAATCCGCCGGGCGATTCTGGGCCACGCGGATTATACGGGTGTGCCGCGGGACACATTGCTGGCGAAGGCCCTCTTTGCTTGCGACGAACTAGCGGGTTTCATTACGGCCTGCGCCTACGTTCGTCCCGACAGGATCGTCACGCTCGAAGCGAAGTCGGTACGGAAGCGGATGAAGGACAAAGCTTTTGCGCGCGCCGTCAGTCGCGAGGACATCACCAAGGGCTCCGAAGAACTGGGTGTGCCGCTCGACGGGCACATCGCCTTTTGCATCGAAGCCATGCGTGGAATAGCGGAGACCCTCGGCTTGGCCTCAGCTGCACCTGCATCCTCCTCGACGACTCCCGCGAGTTGAGCGTCGGTCCCTTGCGCGGTTCAGAACCTCGGCCTCAAGAGTAAGGAGGAATTCAGCCATGCCGAAAAAGAAACAGAGGGCCAAAGGACCTCGAGGCGCTGCGCGACCCCGCAAAGTCGCAAAGCCGTCTGGCGCGCGCGATTTCGCAAAAGCCGACGAGGCCTTGCGCAAGCACTTGCTTTACTTGCTGCGGGGCGGCGGCGCGCACTTAGACTTTGAGAAGGCGATTGCAGACCTGCCTGCGAACCTGCGCGGCAAGAAAGCCGCCGGCGTGCCATTCACTCCCTGGACGCTGCTCGAGCACATGCGGATTGCGCAATGGGACATCCTGGAATTCAGCCGCGACGCCGAACACGTTTCACCGGAATGGCCGAGCGGCTACTGGTCTGAGGGCGGCGCTCCTCCCGACGAGGCCGCGTGGGAGAAGAGCCTCCGGGCCTTCCGATCGGACCTGAAGGCCATGGAGAAGCTCGTCGCCAATCCCAAGACGAATCTGTTCGCAAGGATCTCGCACGGCGATGGGCAGACGATTCTGCGCGAGGCTTTGCTCGTCGCCGATCACAACGCCTACCATTTGGGTCAACTGGTCCTACTCCGGCGTCTACTCGGCGCTTGGGCTGAGGAATAGGATTGAATCGCCGCGCCCGCTCGACGGCAGAATGCCACCCTCACGGAGGATAATTCATGACTGCTGACCGCTTGCCCCATGCAATTTTCGAAAAAACCAGAGACGGCCGGATTGATCCGGGAAGGAGGAACTTCGCCAAGCTGGCTTTGGCCGGGGCACTGGGCGGCTCGGCCCTGTTCGCCCGGCCCACGCGTGGCAACGCCGACTTTCCTGAATTTCCGCCGGGAATCAAGATCTGCGCCCAACTGAATGGCGATTCCCCGGACGAAGACTATCAGTTTGTCCGTCAGATGGGCATCGATTACATCAACATCTGGACGCGCGGCGACCAAGCAACGCTCGAGAATTTTCGGCACCTGAAAGGAAAGGCAGAGGGCTTTGGGATCAAAGTCTGGAACATCGGCAACATCAATGTCCACAACATGCCGGAGGTGACGCTGAACCTCCCCCGACGCGAAGCCAAGATCGAGGAATACAAAACGTATCTCCGCAATTTGGGCAAAGTCGGGATCCATTACACGACTTACGCCCACATGGGGAACGGCATCTGGAGTTCTGCCGAGGAGACGACGCGCGGCGGGGCGGTCGCGCGCGCCTTCGATTCGTCGAAAGATCCCAAGGGCCACTGGGATGGAAAGGTTTTCACCGGCCCTTTGTCTCACGGGCGGGCGTACACGAAGGAAGAAATCTGGGAGAACTACACCTACTTCATCAAAGCGGTCGCGCCGGTGGCGGAGCAGGAAGGAGTTCGCATCGGCATCCACCCCGACGATCCACCCGTGCCGGAACTGGCGGGCGTGCCGCGTTGCATCTTTGGGAACTTCGACGGGTACGTCCGCGCGCTCGAAATCGCCAACAGTCCCAACGTGGGAGTGTGCCTGTGTTGCGGCACATGGCTGGAAGCCGGGCCGCTCATGGGCAAGAGCGTGATCGAAGCTATCCACTATTTCGCCGGGCAACGCAAGCTTTTCAAGATTCACTTCCGCAACGTGAACGCACCGCTGCCCCACTTCGTTGAGACGTTCGTGGACGACGGCTACATGGACATGTACAAGGTGATGAAAGCTCTGGCCGAAGTCCGCTTTGACGGTATCGCCATTCCCGACCACGTCCCGCAAATGACGGGCGGCAACAAAGCGGGGTACGCCTACACGGTTGGATATATGAAAGCGCTCCTGGGGCGGGCTGAGGCAGAAGTGGGGACCTAGTAACGGAAGGCTCGATTCTTACAGCGTGACTCGCTCCAGGTATTGTGGAACGGAGACATTCCAGCCCAGTTTCTGAGTCACCTTCGATTTCATCGACTCCGCCGACTTGGGTTCCCCGTGGACGAGGAATGTCATTTGCGGCGGCTTGCGGAACCGGCGCAGCCAGCCGAGGATTTCGCCATAGTCGGCGTGGGCGCTGAGGTTTTCCATCCTCTCGACGTGGGCGCGGATACGCACTTCATGCCCATGCATTTTCACCGACTCGGCTCCCGAGAGAATGATCTGGCCGCGCGTGCCGGCGCCCTGGAAGCCCACAAACAACACCGTGTTGCGATGGTCGGGCAGGCAACGTTCCAGGTGATGGACGACGCGCCCGCCCGTCGCCATGCCGCTGGCGGAAATGATCGCCATGGGATAATGCATCTCATTGAGGGCGACCGATTGCTCACGCGTGCGATCGAAATGCACTTCCGGAAATGAGAAGGGTTTGATGCCACGCGCTTCCAGGGCGAGCGTTTCGAGGTCGTGCTCTTCTTTATGCCGCATGTAGATGTCAGTGACATCGATCCCCATCGGGCTGTCAACATGGATGGGGATGGAATGCATCTTTCCCTGCTCCATCAGTTCACGGAAAAGATAAAGAAGTTCCTGAGTGCGGCCGACGGCGAATGAAGGGATGACGAGTGTTCCCCCACGGCCCGCCGTCGCCTCGACAATTTGCGCCAAGCGGGTGCGGTAATCATCCTGCGGGTGGAGGCGATCGCCATAGGTGGATTCAACCAGAAGATAATCTGCGCCGTCGGGCACTTCCGGCTCAAAGAGGATGAGTTGTGGGAAGCGGCCCAGGTCACCGCTGAAGAGCACCTTGCAAGTGGCCCCGTTGTCGCGGACCGTCACCTCGACCATGCGCGCGCCCAGAATATGTCCGGCGCGGCGGAAGCGAAGCGTGAAGCGGGGAGAGAGTTCCAGGGGCTTTGACTCATCCACAGCGCGAAACGACTCGAGGGACTTCACCGCCTCCTCATAGGTGTAAAGGGGCAAGGCAGGCTTGTGTTTGCTGAAGCCTTTGAAGTTGGCGTACTCGGCGTCTTCTTCCTGGAGGTGGCCCGAATCCGGCAGCACCAAGCTCGCCAACTCCACCGTCGGCGCGGAGGCCAGAATCTGCCCGCGAAAGCCGTCCTTGATGAGCCGCGGGATGTACCCAATGTGGTCCAGGTGCGCGTGCGTCAGGACGAGCCACTGGATAGTTGAAGGTTTGACCGGCAACTCAGACCAGTTGCGCAGGCGTAGCTCTTTGTCGCCCTGAAAGAGCCCGCAGTCGATCATCAGGCGTTCGCCGTTCGCTTCCAGGAGGTACTTGGAACCCGTTACGGTTCCCGTGGCGCCGAGGAATTGAAGTGTGGCCATTGGAGGTCAGCGGTCAGTTATCAGTTACAACCCGTTGCTTGTCACTAGTCACCCGTCACTATTCACTGCTCTTATATCACGACTGACTCCTGATATTCACCGAACACTTTGCGGAGGGCGTCGGAAATCTCGCCCACGGTGGTGTAGGCGTTCACGGCCACGAGGATGGCGGGCATCAGATTGCGGTCCGAGCGCGCGGCGGCTTCCACTTCTTTCAGGGCGGCGACAACGCCCGGGTTATCGCGGCGGGCGCGCAGATCCTTGAGGCGCTCGACCTGGGTGCGCTCAATTTCCGGGTCGATGCGAAGGGTAGGCGGGGAAGCGGCGCCCTCGGCGGTGTACTTGTTCACGCCGACCACGACACGCTCCTCGGACTCAATCTGCTTTTGATACGTATAGGCCGACTGCTGGATTTCCCGCTGGATGTATCCCGTCTCGATAGCGCGCAGGACGCCGCCCATCGAATCTATCTTCTTGATGTATTCCTCAGCGCCACGTTCGATGCGGTTGGTGAGGTCCTCGATGAAGTACGAGCCTCCGAGAGGATCAATCGTATTCGGCACGCCGCTCTCCTGGGCAATGATCTGCTGGGTGCGCAGGGCGAGCAGCGCCGACGCTTCCGTGGGGAGAGCCAGGGCTTCGTCGCGAGCGTTGGTGTGGAGCGACTGCGTCCCCCCTAGCACCGCGGCCAGCGCCTGGAGGGTTACCCGGACGATGTTCACGTCGGGTTGTTGCGCCGTAAGCGCGCTGCCAGCGGTCTGGGTGTGAAAACGAAACATCCAAGAGCGCGGGTTCTGGGCTTTGAAACGCTCGCCCATGATGTGTGCCCAGAGCCGCCGCGCGGCGCGGGACTTCGCGATCTCTTCCAGGAAATCGTTATGCGCATTCAGGAAGAAGGAGAGCCGGGGCGCGACCTCGTCCACGTCCAGGCCGCGGGAACGCGCCGCTTCGACGTACGCGATCCCGTTGGCGAGCGTGAAGGCAACTTCCTGAATTGCGGTCGAGCCCGCCTCGCGGATGTGATAGCCGCTGATGGAAATCGTGTTCCATTCCGGAGCGTGCTGGTGGCAAAAGGCGAAAATATCGGTGACGATGCGCAGCGCCGGGCCGGGGGGAAAGATGTAGGTGCCGCGGGCGATGTACTCCTTGAGAATGTCGTTCTGAACGGTCCCCGAGATCTTTCGCAGGTCGGCACCCTGCTTCTCCGCCACTGCGAAATAGAGCGCCAGAAGAATGGCGGCAGTGGCGTTGATAGTCATGGAAGTGGAAACTCGATCGAGTGGGATTTCCCGGAAAAGGATTTCCATGTCCTCGAGCGAGTTGATGGCCACGCCGACGCGGCCCACCTCGCCGCGCGCCTGGGAATGGTCCGAATCGAGACCGATCTGCGTCGGGAGGTCGAAGGCTACGGAAAGCCCGGTCTGGCCGCGCTCCAGCAGGTAGCGGAATCGGGCGTTTGACTCCGCGGCCGATCCATAGCCGGCATACTGCCGCATGGTCCACAAACGGCTGCGGTAGCCCGTGGGATACACGCTTCGCGTGTGAGGGTACTCGCCGGGGAAGCCGAGGTCCTGCTCCCAGTCCCAGCCCGCCAGGTCTTGGGGCTTTGAGAAGGTTTCGAGTTCCAGGCCTGAGGCGGTTCGAAACTTCGATTTGGCTTGTTTGCTCTCGCGGGATGCCATAGTTGAAGCAGGGGACGGGCTACAGAGAGACCGAACGCGCCCCCATGCTTTCGACCTGCAACCTGTCCCCTATACTCTCTTACCTACCTGACGCTTCGTGCTTTCAAGAAGGAATATAAGCAAAATATGAATAACAACACAGTGAAAGAGGACAAGAGCCCGAACCGCAGCAGTCCCTGGGAGGGGGAGCGCTGGTAGTACTGCCACTCGGTGATCGACACCGTGACCCCGGCAAAGGCGAGGACGAGAAAAACGAGACCCACGAGCACATGAAACATCCGCTCGGCCTGCCGCATCCAGCCGGAGAGAAGTTCGCTGAGCTTTCCCATAGCAGTATCCCAATGGGGTAAAATCCAATCGATTCCAGCTCCTGCTATCTTAAGGAGGAATCGCGGCACAGTCAAACCCCGGGCTTTTGCCTTGACAGCCTCCGAGGCGAACCCTAAAATCCAGAATTGGTTCAAACGTTGCCGAAATTCGGGTGACCCTTGGAGCTCGACGACAATTTCAAGCGCCTGGTCAAAGAACTAGGGCACGCGATTAACGAGTCGTTGGCGGATTCGGAGCGGATTGCCGACGTCATGGGCCGCATCCGCGCCGCAGGCTACGACCTGTTCCTGGTGCTCGAGGTCACGATCGGGTTCAACAAGCGGGGCGAGGCCAATCTGGTTCACCGTCAGAAGCTCACCCCCGAGCAGCGGCGCGAGACAGAGTTCCATCTCACCAACCAGGACGCCCAATTCCTGCGCGCCCTTAAGATCAGCGTGGAAGAAGATAACCGCTGACTCTTCCCGTTTCTTCGCAATCTTTGCCCTCCATAGCGCCGGCGTCGTGTCTGCGATAAGTTTCACTTGCTGTCGCGCTTGACTCCCGCGTAAGCGGGGACTACGATTTTGACCATGCAGCCCCAAGACGTTCGTCCACCCGCGGTTGCGGGGCGCTTCTATCCCGCCCGCGCGGACACGCTCGCCCGCGATCTGGAGAAGTACTTGGGGGCGGGGGCAGACTCGGCCGAGAAGGTTGAGAAAGCTCTCGGCTGCGTAGTTCCACACGCCGGGTACATGTACTCGGGCCACGTGGCGGGGGCGGTTTTCCGGCAACTCCCGGCACGATCGGCCTACGTCATCCTGTGCCCCAACCACACAGGGCGTGGCGCGCCGCTGGCGATGATGTCGGCGGGCAGTTGGCAGACGCCACTCGGTCAGGTTCCCATCGACAGCCTGCTGGCCAAATCCGTCCACCAGGGTTGCCACTTGGTGACCGACGATTCCGCGGCGCACGCGGATGAGCACTCCCTGGAAGTCCAGTTGCCATTCCTCCAGCGCACCGTGAAGGCGTTTAGCTTTGTGCCGATTGCCATCGGCGTGGGTGGGTATGCCAGTCTGGAGTCCCTGGGACACGGTCTGGCGCAGGCGGCGCGCCGCAGCGACAAGCCCTTCCTTGTCATCGCCTCCAGCGACATGAATCACTACGAGCCGGACGGCATCACGCGCATCAAAGACCGCAAGGCGATTGACCGGATTCTAGAGCTCGATGCGGCAGGGCTCTACGACGTGCTGCGTCGAGAGGATATTTCGATGTGCGGTTATGGTCCCGCAATCGCGATGCTGACTTACGCCAAGGAAATGGGCGCGCAGAAGGCCCAGCTTATCAAGTACGCCACCTCCGCCGACACGAGCGGCGACCGCTCTGCCGTGGTCGGCTATGCGGGCATCATCGTTTCCTGATTTCTCTTGCCATTGAGTGAAAAAGGGCTGGGTCGCACCTGGTGTGCTTGAACCCAGCCCGATGTGATTCTGCCCGTGGTCAGTGTCGTGGACTGCTTGAATGCGATCCACTACTCGAGCCGGACGAGCCGCCGCCACCCGAGCTGTGTGAACTTCCGCCTGGACTGCCACCCGAGCTATGCGAACTGCCACCGCCAGAAGACCCGCCACTGCTGCGGCCGCCGCTATCCGAGCGACTGAAAGATCCACTGCGATCGCCGTTACTCCGGCCACCATCTGACCGCGAGCCTCGGTCGGACGAAGAGCGCGAACCGCCCTCCGAGCGCCCCACCGAACTGGGCGCCGTGCGGGCTGGCGAACCGGATGAATAATCGCGATCGCTGGAGCGCGCCCCGACGGCGCGAGAATCCCCTGATGGCGCGCCGCGTTCTCGCACCCCTCTCGACTCCCATCGGTCGGGCGCTGACACGCCGCGCCCAAATTCGTTCCCGCCTGGATTGCCAGGATGCCCGCCGGACAGTCCTGTGGCGGCGGGGATGGGGTAATTTGCCTGCGGGCCAGGCCTTCCCGCGTGGGCTGGAGACACCAGCCCGCCGCGCGCGCTCAAATCGGCGGCTGGGATGGACACGCTGGCTGGGGCGGGAATGGATCTCTGGTTGGGGTCGTTGACATAGCGGCGTTGCTCGGAATCGAAGACGATTCCGGGACGAGCGGGCGCTCCCCTGCGGTCACCAGCGGCTGCGGTGGGTTGTCTGTTCGGAGGCACGCGGCCCGCTGCAGCAGCCCCGATGCGTTCATCAAACTGTCCGCCGCGAAATGCCGCTGGGTAAGCCTGGGGCTCTCCCGTCAACCGGGCCAGCCGTTCTGGTTGGATATCGGGTCGCTCGACGATGCGACCCCCCCGCGAGTCAATGTCGTCCCGACGGTTTGGAAGCACAGGTCTACCGTGCCGTAGTGTGTCCTCATTCACCGTGGTCACACAACCGCGCGGTTGCGGGCAATGGTTCAATTCTGGGCTTCCGCCTGCGGTGGCGCTCCCGCCCAGACGCGGTGACATGGGAGCCCACCCCACCCAGCCCGGCCCGCGATACCAGTTCACCATGGCCGGCGACCAGCCTGTGAAGCTGCCAGGAAACCAGACCCAGCCGAAGCCGGGCTCATAAGCCCAATTGCCGTAATGGTAAGGCAGCCAGCCCCAGGGCTCCGAAGAGATCCAGGTGTAACCCATGCCGGGATACCAGCACCAGCGTCCAGCATTGTAGGGCGACCAGTAGGTGTCGGCATAGGGTGTCCAGCCGTATCCGTAGCCCGGCACCGCGATCCAATCCCCATACGCGGCGAGGTCATTGAAACCGTAAAGAAGGTTGCTGACATTGTTGGAATAGACCGCGGGAGCTCCCTGATTGTGCGCCATTTCCACGCGGTTCTCGCGCTCTTCCACCCACTCGTCCCAGGCATCCTTGGTGAGGCCCTGGGAAATCTGGAAGGGTTGTTCCTCGCCCGGGCGCACTTCAAGCACGGTGTTCTTTCCGAGCGTGCCGTTGCCCTCGGGGCTGGTTATCTCCACGGAGCCCTTGAAAACTTTGATCAGGAGCATTCCCTGGTCAGAATCGACCCGAAACCGGCATTTCCCGCGCGGCGTGAGCGTGGCTTCTCCCACGGTAACCTCGTAGAAGTCATCGCCCTCGGGGATGACATTGAACGTGGCATAACCTTGCAGCAGGGTCAGGTGGTTGACTTTGCCACCGCTGGGGAGGAGAGCGAGTTGTGTGAATTCCAGCTGAGAGAGCTGCCCGAGGCGCGCCGTCGAGGAATTCTCAAACTCGACTTCCGCAAATGAGCTGTCCGCCGTGGAGAGCTTGAAGCCTTCCTGAATGGGCGTATTGTTGGGGGCCGTCGCCCACTCTTCGACGTCAGCCCGTTGGATCGTGACCGTCCCTTCGGTGAAACTCAGGCGAACGATTCGGGCGTGGGAATACTCCTGGCCCCAGGACAGGACCCCCGCGAACAGAGTCACGAGACCGACCGCAAGACCTTGAAGTAGAAGGCGCAAGGAGACTTTCATAGCAGACCTCCTCCGCCGGAAGGGCCGGCTGGGAATATCATCACCATCGTACACTATGCTTGACGCATTAACCACCTGACAGGTTGCCGGAAATCTTTCACGCCCAACGACCCTTGCGCGGCGCCCCGCCATGGCCGCTAATCACTGTGGTTTTGAAGGCGCTGCAGGATGCCCTGGGCACGTGACTGGGCGAGATGGAGGAAACGTGGATTGCGGACGATCTTCTCCAGTGCCGGGACCATCAATTCCGGGTCGGCGAGCGCCCGCTTGTCGAGGTCCATCTGGATCAGGAGCAACTCCTTGGGCAGGCCCAGGTGGTCGTACTTGATGGCGTGCTCGAGCACGATAATGTGCTGTTCCACACTGGAGATCTTCTCGAAGAGGTCCACCAGATCCTGCCCTTCCCGACGCAAGGTGTAGTTGAACTCCACCTTGTTCTTCCGTCCCTCCTTCTCGTAGACAAACGTTTTGAGGCCGAGGTTAGCCACCTTTTTGTGGCTTTCGAGATCGAGCGACTGGAAATTGTCCAGCGCTTCGGCCAACTGGAAGAGACGGCGCGTGGTGGCAGGAGAAAGCTTCAGAAGCCGGGGGGATGGCGAATCATCCAGCTTGCGCCCTTCATAAGTGGCGTCGCCATTCGTGCCCACAGAGATGGAGAGAAACTCGGGGGTACTACCCTTGAGGAGCTTTGTGTACGTCAGTCGGGCGGGAGCGCCGGAGTCCTGGGGGAAGCCGGTGGCGGGCAAGACCAGGCAGCAGGCCGTTGCGAAGACTGCAAAGCGAGATTGCCGGAGAAAAGATTTGAAAGGGGATTCCCGGCCAAGAATCTCCATAATGACGATTCAATTCCTAAGGCTCGACGCCCCGCGGGAGCACCGCTCCCGCTCTGGGGGGGCGGCACATGCCGGGCTCCCGATATCATCGGGACAAGTTCCGCCCGGCGCTACTTTGCCTGGGCCAGCGCGTGCAGTTCCGATTCTTCGATATCGAAGTTGGCGAACACGTGCTGGACGTCCTCGTGGTCTTCCAGTTCTTCCATGAGCCTCAGCATTTGCTGCGCGCTCTTGCCGCTGACTTTGATGTTGGACTGGGGAACCATGGCGACTTCGGCGGAGGTGGGCGTGATGTTGGCGGTCTTCAGCTTGTCCACGACCTGGTGGAACACCTCGGGTGGGGTGATGATTTCCCACTGGCTGCCGTCGTCGCGCATGTCGTCGGCGCCCGCTTCCGTCACCAGGTTGAGCAACGCTTCCTCGTCCGCCTTTTCTTTCGGCACGGCGATGTAACCCTTCTTGCTGAACATCCAAGCCACGCAGCCGTGCTCGCCCAGGTTCCCGCCGTTCTTGGAGAGGATGTGGCGAAGCTCCGAGATGGTGCGGTTGCGGTTATCGGTGGCCACCTCCAGTATGAGGGCCACGCCGCCCGGCCCGTAACCTTCGAAGACGGATTCCTCATAAGCGGCGCCGGGGAGTTCGCCCGTGCCCTTCTGAATGGCGCGCTTGATATTATCCGCCGGCATGTTCTCCGCCTTGGCGGCGAGGATGGCGGTGCGCAGGCGTGGGTTGGAGTCCGCGTCGCCCCCGCTGATGCGCGCAGCGACCGTGATTTCCTTGATGAGCTTGGTGAAGATTTTCCCCCGACGAGCATCGGCCGCGCCCTTCTTGTGTTTGATGGTTGCCCACTTGGAATGGCCAGACATGGGTTGTCCTTCCCTTCAATACGGCGCTCGCGACCCGTCAGCCGACGGGCAGCGGAATAATGACCCTATTGCCGCCACATGTTACCACAACCCTGCGGGGCAAGTCATTCGGGTCCGGTATCACATGGGGCGCCGGACTTCAGCACCGCGGCAAGGCACAACGCCAAGCCCTCGGCCTCCTGCATGTTTTTCTGTTGCCTGTGAAAACTTCACGGTTCCGCTTAATAGGCAGGAAGGCCGCCCATGCGCCTTCCAGGAAAAACCAACCGCGCAGCACCTTGCGGCGTTGAGACGTGTTCGCCAGCCGGTGCCATCATGGACCCTCCCGGAGTCCGAGCACGACTACCGCCTACCACCCCCCCTCGCAACGTGTGCGGGGGAAGCCTTCTGGGAGTCCCCCAATGCCCAGAACTATATTCGGAGTGCGGAATACCTTGGTCTCTTGCCTACTTTGCTGGTTGGGACACGGCGGGCTTCAGAGTCCAAGCCTGGAGTTTGGCGAGGCCCATCAATTTGGGGGCGCGGAAATGGGGAGGGAAGATCACCCAGTCCCAGAGGTCGGGGGAATCGTCGGCCACGTACTTCGCCGCGGCGAGATGCGCGGGTGCGACGGCGACAGATTCCGGCGGCTCGGCCTTGACCAGAAGCTGGCTCGTGACCTGTGCGAGCGCCACCAGATAGCTCTCTGGAGGAACGGTCTGGCTGCCGAACCACACAGCGCTGGGAAGCTGGTTGTTCTTCTCCAGAAATTCGGCGACATCGAGCACGGTGCGCGAAAACTGGCTCCAGGGGACGTTGATTGCCGCGCCGGTAGCGACGCCCTCTAAGGCGGCATCGGTAGATGCTGGTCCCGCAGGCGGGACAGGTGCCCCGTCGAACGGCGACGCGGGGCCGTAAGGTGTGCCGTCGAGCAGCAGCGACTGCGGAGACTTCCGGACTACGCCCTCCACGTATTTGGTGAGGAGAATGAAAACCTCGCTCGCCGCCAAGGTGTAATCGTCGTGGACCTGGAAGGAGACTTCCGGCTCGACCTGGCGGGCGATGGCGGCTACTTCCTCGGTCGAGAACATGCGTCGCTGCGCGGGGTCCTTGAAGAGCCGCAACGCCTGCGAGGCGGTAATGAACTCGACGCGCGGAAAAGACTTCATGTAAGCGACGAGCTCCTCATAGAACTTGAAAGCTCGTTCGCTTTCCTCAGGAGATTTCATGGGTGGGA
>Ga0315281_10007026_pt1 | contig 15917 bp, 9 predicted proteins | sample YL17G07_0_MG_FD_204540 | JGI IMG/M metagenome (GOLD analysis project Ga0315281, IMG submission 204540) | Sediment microbial communities from Yellowstone Lake, YNP, Wyoming, USA - YL17G07_0 | ecosystem: Environmental > Aquatic > Freshwater > Lake > Sediment | place: USA: Wyoming | collected... | reverse complement strand
ATCCCAGAACTCGCTCCCGGCGAATCCCTTAGCGCGCGCCTCGCCGAACCGGTCGTACTGCGCGCGCTTGTCCTTGTCCGTCAGGACATTGTGCGCCTCGTTGATCTCCTTGAACCGCTGCTCCGAGATCTTATCGCCCCTGTTTCGGTCGGGGTGATATTGTTTCGCCAGGCGGCGGAAGGCCTTCTTGATCTCCTCCACGCTCGCCGTCCGCGGGACGCCGAGAATCTCGTAGTAATCTTTCGCCATGACGCTGCATTGTAAGCCCTGCGCGCCGCGCCTTCAACCCACGCACAGTTCCGAAGCGGGGTCAGGGGCGCAGAAGTCCACTTGATCTGCGTAGGAAACCTCTACACGGCCGGAGGGCGAGCGACTCCAGCCGTGAATGTAACTGCTGTCAGCGCGGCATGATAAGGTAACATAGCGACATGGCATATCGTTTGCGGCTTCCAAAGGACGGTGAGGTCTGACCTTGCGCCCCAGCCTCGAACGGGACGCAAGGTTTGCACCTGCGCCGAATCGTCATTGTGTTGATGCTTCCCCGGTGATACGATGCGGCGGACGAGTTCGCATCTGCATCGGGCCGCGCTCTCTGGATTCTGCGAAGAGCGCGTGAGGGAATCGTCATGCTCCGGAAAATGACCGCATTGGGGTTAGCGGTTTGCCTGCTGTACGGCTCCGCCGCCGCAGCACAGGAGGACATCCCGAAAGGGCCGTGCGGCTCGAAGCCCGTGGCGCCGCCGCAGTTCCGCAAAGGCGGCGAAGGCGTCCCGCCGCTGCCGCTGCCGGCCACGCCGCTGCGCCGCACCGAGCGCAAGCGCCCGCCTTCTCCGCCGGTCCTCATCGCCAAAATCCAATTCGGCTCGCTGAAGGAGATCAAAGTCGGCGACGCCGTCCAGCACTACTTCGACTGGAACAAGGACCCCGCCGACATCCCGAACCTTCTCAATGACGCCGCCGACCGCGCGCTGAATATCCATTACACCTGGAAGTGCGGCCCGCTCAACGCCTTCACGACCGATCCCGCACAGTATCCGATCTACTATTACACCGGCAGCGACGACTTCACGCTGAGCGACGCCGATATCGCCCGGTTGCGCGAGTACGTGCGCGCCGGCGGCGTGATCTGGGGCGACACCGCCCTCGGCGACCCGGATTTCTTCAAGGCGTTCGTCCGCGAAGTGAGCAAGGTGCTGCCCGACCGCAGCTTCCACCGCCTCGACGCCGATCACCCGCTGTTCAACTGCTACTATCCGATCAAAAAAGTGTCGTACAACCGGCCCGTGCCCGACGCGCCCAACGGCGAGCCGGTGTTCTACGGCGTGGACCTCGGTGCGCGAACCGCGATCGTGCTCTCGCGCTACGGTTTGAGCTGCGGCTGGGACGGGCATAAGCGCGCCGGCGCATACACCGTGGACCCGAACGACGCGCGCAAGCTCGGCGTCAACATGATCGCGTACGCGCTGGCGATGTACCCGATCTCGATCTACCAGAGCGCCGCCAAGATTTACTACCAGGAGGACGAGCGCCCGCGCGGCGAGTTCGTCCTCGCGCAGGCGCGCATCGGCGAGAACTGGGATTCGCAGTTCAACGAGATCGCCAACCTGCTCAAGACCGTCGCGGTGAAGACCAGCGCCGAGATCAAGTTCGACCGCAAAATCGTGGACCTCGGCAAGAGCGACCTGGAGAACTGCCCGTTCCTCTACATCACCGGCGAGTACGATTTCACGCTGGACGCCGCGGAGAAGCGGGCGCTGAAGAGCTATCTGGCCGCCGGCGGGTTCATCCTTGCGAGCCCTTCGTGCGGGTCGCGGGAGTTCGACCGCGCGTTCCGCCGCGAGATTGCCGGCCTGCTGCCGGGCCATCCGCTCGAGCGCCTGCCGCCGGAGCATCCGGTGTACGGCATCCTGAACAAAATCAAGGGCGTCGGCTACGCCGACTACGTCGAGAAGACCGGTGAAACGCCGCCGGCGCTGCCGCTGGAAGGCATCTCGGTCGGCGCGGCGACGCCGATCATCTACAGTTCGTACGGCATCGGCGGCGGATGGCGCGGGTTCGACAACCCGTTCGGCAGAGACATCGCCTCCGACGACGCCATGCGGCTGGGCGTGAATATCATTCTTTACGCGATGACGCATTGACGAAAATGCCGACTTGTCCGCCGTAGCCTTGGCGAAGGCGGATTGCCGAATGTGGATGATATACGGCATAACATGAGGAACGGCTTGCATTGGAACGGCCAGTGGCGATTGCGGGTATAGACAGAGTCTATCTCCCGGTCAGCCTCAGGGCACGTTCAGGAATTGGACCTATTAGAAAGGTGAAGGTCAATGGCATTGCACAAGTTTCTATGCCCGCATTGTCATAAGGAAGTCTCCGTTCCCCGCGAGGCGATAGGTCAGCGGGGAAAGTGTTGTATTTGTGGGGAAGTGGTTCTCGTACCGTCACCTGAAAAAGACAGGACATTCCGACAGCAGCTAGCGGACGAGCAGCGCACAAAGTTTGAGGAAAAGCACCGTCAAGACGAAGCGAAGCGAATACAGGAGGAAGAAGAGCGACGGATTGCGGCTGAAAATGAACGCAAACGAGAAGAGGAACGCAGGCTGGAAGAAGAACGCAAGCGGGAAGAGGAGCGTCAAGCGGAACTGCGCAGGCTGTACGAGGTGCGTCATCAGCAAGAGAAGCAAGAGAATCTCAGGCTGGATCGGATGATAGAAGCGCAGCAAGAGTTCACGGCACCAGAAATAGTAGAGCCAGGGGCTTCGGCCACGTTTGTGTACGTCATGGGTGTTATCCTAATCCTCGCTGGCATAGTCGCCGGCATCTGGGGAATCGCGGAGGCTGCGGATAAAGGTTCCGTTCTGCCCTTCATTATCGGAACAGTACTGCTACTCCAGTGCTTCTTGGTGGCCGCCTTTTTCTTTCTTGCTTGCGGAGTTGCGCACAACATATTCTACATATGCAAGAACTTGGAGCACTACTCCCGTCGCTGGCAAGATGGAAAGGGGGGTAAGTAATGGATCTCGCAAAGACGCCAAGAGCGCAAAGAAGAACCGGCCTATTGCAGTAGGGAGTGGCTTGTTCTTTTCTTGGCGATCTTTGCGGCTTGGCGAGAGCCATTCCGTTTCTTTCACAAACATCAATAGCGTCAAGACCATTGTTCAGCGAGGTGCGCCAGTATGGACAATTACGAAGTTGAGCCTGAACGACGCGCCGATTCTCCCGCGCGCGCCGAGCCGCCCGCGCTGGACGAAGCGCAGCTTATTGCGCGGCTGGGCGAGGTGCGCGCGAAACTGCTCAAGGAAGTCCGCCGCGTGATCGTCGGACAGGACGAGGTGCTCGAACAGCTCCTCATCGCCATGTTCTGCCGCGCGCACACGCTCGTCGTCGGCGTGCCCGGCCTGGCGAAGACGCTCATCGTGCGCACGCTCGCGCGGACGATGAACCTGGACTTCAAGCGCATCCAGTTTACGCCCGACCTGATGCCGAGCGACATCACCGGCACGGAAATTCTCCAGATTGACCCCGAGACGCAGCACCGCGAGTTCAAGTTCATCCCCGGCCCGATCTTCACGAACATCCTGCTCGCCGACGAGATTAACCGCACGCCGCCGAAGACGCAGGCCGCGCTGCTCGAGTGCATGCAGGAGTACCGCGTCACCTCCGCGCGGCGCACCTACAGCATCAAGCCGCCGTTCTTCGTGCTCGCCACGCAGAACCCGATCGAGCAGGAAGGGACCTACCCGCTGCCCGAGGCGCAACTCGACCGGTTCATGCTGAACATCATCATCCAGTATCCGTCGCGCGAGGAGGAGATCGAGATCATCCGGCGGACCACGACCGAGGAGACGGCGGAAGCGCGGCTGGTGATGGACGCCGCAGAGATTCTCCAGGTCCAGCAGATTGTCCGGCGCGTGCCGGTGAGCGATCACGTGCTGGAGTACGTCGCCGACCTCGTGCGCGGGTCGCGGCCGAACTCGGAGAACACGTTCCAGTTCATCCGCGACTGGGTCGAGTGGGGCGCCGGCCCGCGGGCGGCGCAGTACCTCGTGCTCGGCGCCAAGGCGCGCGCGGTGATCGCGGGGCGGTTCAACGTCTCCTGCGCGGACGTGCGCGCCATTGCACTGCCCGTGCTGCGCCATCGCATCATCACGAATTTCAATGCCGACAGCCAGGGCGTCAGCGTGGACGACGTGGTCGCCAAGCTCCTCCAGAGCATCCCGGAGCCTTCCGAGGCGTCGTATGCGAGGAGAGGCGCGAGGCCGGAGAAGAGGCGATAAACGGATGAACATCGAACATCCAACGCCCAACGTCCAACGCCCAAGTGCTTATGAATAACGCGCTAGCGTGTACTTGAGCGTTGGGAGTTCGATGTTGGGTGGTCGGCGTTGAATCCGCCATTAACAAAAACAAACCATGTCCAAAGGCTTTCATAGCACTTATTACGATCCCGCCCGGTTTGCCAAGCTGGGCAATCTGCAACTCCTTGCCCGCACCGTGGTCGAGGGCTACATCAGCGGGCTGCACCGCAGCCCGTTCAAGGGGTTCAGCGCCGAGTTCGCCGAGTACCGCGAATACCTGCCCGGCGACGACCTGAAGCACTTCGACTGGAAAGTCTTTGCGCGCTCGGACCGGAAGTACGTGCGGGAGTACGAGGAAGAGACGAACATGACCTGCACGGTGGTCCTGGACGCGAGCGGCTCGATGTCGTATCACTCCGGCGGGATCAGCAAGCTGGCGTACGGCTGCTACCTGGCCGCCGCGCTCACGTATCTGATGGTGCAGCAGCGCGACCAGGTCGGGCTGGTGATCGCCGACGAGGCGGTCCGCGAGCGCATCCCGCCGCGCAGCAGCCCGGCGCACATGAAATACATCCTCGACCGCCTCGAGCGCGTCGCGCCGAAGGGCCGCACCGGCCTGGCTCAGTGCCTTCACCCGGTCGTCGAGAGCCTCAAGCGGCGCGGGCTGGTCGTGATCATCAGCGACCTCATGGACGAGCCGGACGCGGTGATGAACCTCCTGCAGCACTTCCGACACGAGCGCCACGAGGTCATCGTCTTCCACGTGCTCGACAACGCCGAGATCGAGTTCCCGTTCCAGGGGCTGATCGAGTTCCGCGACGCGGAGACGCGGGAGAAGATGCAGCTTCGCGCCGAGGTCATCCGCGAGGCCTACTGCGCGAAGTTCAACGAGTTCGTGGAGCGCTATCGCCGGGAATGCACGAAGGCGAAGATTGACTACCAGTTCGTGAACACGCAGACGCCGTTCGAGCTGATGCTCGCCGCCTATCTGCGGAAACGGGAGAAGAGCGGCTGATGATCCATCTCCTCTGGCTCTCGCTGGCGATCCCGGTCATCATCCACCTTGTCCATCGGCGGAAGGCGAGGCCGATGCCGTTCGGCACGCTGCGGTTCCTCCAGATGGTGGACCAGCGCGTAGCGCGGCGTCAGCGGCTGCGGGAACTGCTGCTGCTGGCGCTGCGCGTGCTGCTGCTGGCCGCGCTGATCGGCGCGATCGAGAAGCCGATGCTCCACTCCGGCAGTTTCAAGGGGACCGGCGTCCCGACCACGGTGGCGATCCTCCTCGACAACACCGCCTCGATGCAGGCGGTGAAGCGGGGTTCCAGCGCGTTCGCGCGCGCCCGGGACGCCGCGCTCCAGGCGCTCGACGGCCTGAAGAACGAGGATTCCGCGGCGCTGGTACTGGCCGACGCCGCCGGCGAGCCGCCCGAACCGCCGACCACCGCGCTGCCGGAACTGCGCGCGAAGCTCTCCAGGATGGAATGCGGCTACGGCACTGCGGAGATGAGCGCGCCGCTGCGTCGCGCGATCGGCAGCCTCGAACTCAGCTCGAACCCGGTCAAGGAAATCTACATCCTCACCGACATGCAGCAGAACGCCTGGACCGATGCGCTCAAGGACGTCGCCGCGCAGGCGCCGAAGGGTGTGCCGGTGTTTGTCGTGGACGTGGGCGCCGGCGTCTCGGAGAACCTGGCGGTCCAGGACGTGGACTTCGGCATCAAAGCGAACGTCGTCGGCGCCCCCGCGACCTGCCGGTGCCGCGTCGAGAACGCCGGCTCGCAGCGGATGGCGCGCAAAGTCTCGCTCTTCCTCGAGGGGCAGAAGATCGCCGAGCAGCCCGCGGCGGTGAACGCCGGCGGCACGCAGACGCTGACCTTCCGCCACGTCTTCGACCGGATGGGCGATTTCAGCGGCTACATCGCCGTCGAACCCGACGAGTTGCCCGCGGACAACCGGCGCTACTTCACCGTGCAGGTCGTCGAGAAACTCCCGGTGCTGATCATTGACGGCGCGCCTTCGGCCATCGCGTATCGCGACGGCGCCTTCTTCCTGAGGCTGGCGCTGGAGGGAAGCGCCGTCGCGGGGAAAAAACTTTCGCCGATCGAGGCGCGCGTCGTCTCGGACGCGGAGGCCGCGTCGCAGCGCTTCGAGGACTATCGCTGCGTCATCCTCGCCGACGTGCCGCGCGTCGGGGAGAAGCCGGCCGACCGGCTGAAGGACTACGTCAAGGCCGGCGGCGGGCTGCTGATCTTCTGCGGCGAGAATGTGGACGCGGCGGCATACAATGTGACGCTCGGAACGCCGGATGTCGCCGGCGGCGGGGTCCTTCTCCCGGCGTCGCTCGGCCCGGTGATGACCGCGTCGGAGAAGGAGCATCCCTTCTTCCAGATCCAACGCACCGACACGAGCCACCCGATCTTCCGCGACATCAGCGCCGAGACCGACCTGGGCGCTACGCGCGTCAGGAGTTTCCTCTCGACCGAGGCCCCGAAAGACAGCGGCGCGGCCCCTTCGGCGGAACTCAGGGCAAGTGTGATCGTGGAGATGGACAGCGGCCCGCTCCTCCTCGAACGCAAGTTCGGCGCGGGCCAGGTGGTACTCTGCACGAGTTCCTGCACCCCCGCGTGGAACAATCTGCCGCTGAAGCCGCACTTCGTGCCGGTGCTCCACCAGATCGTCTATTACCTCAGCCGCAGCGCCGGCGGCAACGCCGAACGGAGCACGCCGGCCGGGACGCCGTACCTCCTGAAGCTGCCGAACACGCGCACGCCGGTCATGGTGAAGTTCTCGTTGCCGGCGGCGAAGGACGCGAAAGAGAATCCCGATTCGATCCGGGAGGTGAAGAGCGCGCAGGCGGCCGGCGAGAATCGCGCGGCGCTCCGGGACACCGGCCGCCCCGGCATTTACAGCGCGGAATTCAACGTCACCGGGACCGTGCAGCGGCGGCTCTTCGCGGTCAACACGCCGTCCGAGGAGAGCGCGCTCGCGCGACTGCCGCTCGAAAAGGTGCGCGACTATCTCGACCGCGGAAACGTCGTCCTCGTTCCCGGCGCCGAAGCCATCGCCTCCGCCGTCCGGACCGAACGACACGGCGTGCCGCTCTGGGACTATCTGCTGCTGGCGACGATCGGTCTGGCGGTGTGCGAAGGCTTCGTCGGGAATGTGGTTCTTAAACGATGAGGAACTGGGAATTCACATTCACGGGCGACTGGCCGGCGGGGATCGTCATTCTGATCGCCGTCGGGGCGGTCGCGTTGACGTTTCTCTTCTACCGCAGGAAGCGGGCGCAATTGTCGCAGCGCGCCTTCATCATCCTCACGGGCCTGCGGACGCTCGTGATCGTGGCGACGGCGCTGTTCCTCATGAAGCCGGTGCTCCGCTTCAGCCGCAACCGCACGGAGCGGAACCAGGTCATCGTGCTGCAGGACGTCTCGCAGAGCATGGGCATCCACGACGCCATCGAAGGCCGGAGCCGGTTCGATGCCGGCCTCTTCCTGTTGCGCGAGGCGCCGTACCGGATACTCGAGAAGGTCTCCGACACGCACACGGTCCGCTTCTTCACTTTCGGCAGCGTGACGGCGGAGACGCAGCCCTCCGGCGTGTTCCAGGCGAACGAGCGCACAACCGCGCTCGGCGACGCGCTCAAGGAATCCGTCGCGCGCGTCGGACAGCAGTCCACGGCGGCGGTGATCCTGCTCACCGACGGCGTTCCGACTTCCGGCGAGGACCCGCGCAAGGTCGCGCGCACGCTCGGCGTGCCCGTTTTCCCGATCGCGCTCGGCGGCAAGATGGCCGAGAAAGGAAAGTTCTTCGACATCGGCATCGCCGGAGTCCCGCACAACCTGGAACTGATCGTCAACAATACCGGGAAGCTGAAATTCATGCTCTCGAACTTCGGCATCGAGGGCCTCAGCGACGCCGACCGCGCCCTGACGATGACGCTGAAGTACAAGAACCGGGTCGTCGCGACCGCGCCGGTGCAGTTCCCGGCGCAGAACGGCTCGCGCGAGGCGGAGATCGAGTACACGCCCAGGGAGGTCGGCGCCCAGAAGCTCACCGTCGCGCTGCCGGCGCTGCCGGGCGAGCCGGTCACGGAGAACAACACCCGCGAGTTCATCGTGCGCGTCGTGGACCTGAAAATCCGCGTGCTGATTGTCGAGGGCGTCATCCGCAGCGAGTACCGCTTCCTGCGCAAGGTCCTCGGCGGCGACCCGGCCATCGAGGTCACGAGCGTGGTCAAGAAAAACACAGAGGAGTTCTATCAGCAGGATTCCGACCCGGGCATTGATCTGAGCCGCGGCCTGCCGCGGAAGAAGGAGGACTCGAAGAAGTTCGACGTCGTCATCCTCGGCGACATCGCGCGCGCGGAATTCACCGATGAGCAGTTGCAGTTCCTGAAGGATTTCGTCTCCGGCGGCGGCGGGCTGCTGGCCATCGGCGGCTATCACGCGTATGGGCCGGGCGGCTACGCGGACAGCCCGATCGCCGACCTGCTCCCGGTGAAGATCCACGGGCCGGCGGACGGCCAGAGCGTCGGCAACTTCGCGCCCGCGCTGACGCCGCTCGGCAAAGCTCACCCGGTCTTCGAAGGCTGCGGGAAGTTCTTCGAGGACTCCTCGAATCCGGCCCGGCAGACCTCGGCCGAGGCCGAAAGCGCAGGCGCCACGGCCACGCTCGACGGCGCGAACCGCGTCGCCGGTGTCAAGCCCGGCGCAGAGATCCTCGTGGTCAACCCGAAGGAGACCCTTCCCGGCGGCGGCGAAAAAATGCCCGTCGTCGTCGTGCAGCAATTCGGGACCGGCCGCGTGCTCGCGCTGACCGCCGACACGACCTGGAAATGGAAATTCCAGATGGAAGGGCATGGGCTGGGCTCGCCGTATTATCGCTTCTGGCGCCAATCCGTCCGCTGGACGGCCGGGCGCAAGGACCAGGGCGACCAGCGCGGCAAGGACCGCCTGATCGCGTGGCCGGACAAACTCGAGTACGCCTTGGGCGAGCCGATTGTGATCGAGGCGCGCGTCCAGACCGCCGCCGGCGAGCCGCTGGACAATGCGAAGGTGGAGGTGGAAATTCAGAATCCCACGGCGGCCGGCGCGGCGGCGACGCCGCCGGCTGCGCCGGAAAGCGCAGGCGAGCGCGCCCGTTCCACGAAGGCGGTCCTCGAACGCGACCCGCAGACGGTTGGACAGTATCGCGGCAGCGTGTCACCGCCCGTCGGAGGGTTTTGCCGGGCGATTGTGACAGCCGCGGACAAGAATGCCGAGTTCGGCCGGGTGGAGTTCGAGTTCTCTGTCGGACAGACCGCCGGGGAATTTGACCGCGTGGACGTAGACGAGGTGCTGCTTCAGACCCTGGCGGCGGAGACCGGCGGCGAGTTCCATACGCTCGCGACCGCCGCGCAGATTCCTGAGGAACTCGATCAGCGACAGCGCCGCGTGATGTATCGGGAGGAAAAGAATATCTGGAACGAGTGGGGCTTTGCGCTGGCGTTCCTGGCGTGCGCTTCCACCGAATGGTTCTTGCGCAAACGGAACGCGCTGAATTAAACTGGAAGGATGATAGATGATGCTGTATCGTCCATCGTCGTCCACCGTGGTCTATCGTCGCCCGTTGTCGGAGGTAAAAACGTGCTTCGCCGCGTGACCTGGCTTCTGCTCATCTTCGCTGCATGCCCGGTGAGTTTCGGCGCAGAAAAACTCGCGTGGCGCGACGCGGAGATCGCCCTGAGCGACGGGCGGACGGTCGCCGGCCAGATCGCGCTCGTGAACGATCAGTTGATCATCCATAACGAGGCGCAGGAGAAAAAGTATACCGTCCGCCTCGCCGAGATGAAGCAGGTCGAGACGCTCCTCGAGAAGGAATCCATGGAGAAGAAGTGGTTCTTCAAAGAGGACGGCCGCGATGAGAAAGTCTATACGGGTGAAGTTTATCCCGTGCGCTATTTCAACGCGCGCGTGACGTTCGGCGATGGGCGTAAGCTCGAAGGGCACATCGTCGGCGCCACGGCGCTTCTCAAAGTCGGTGACGCTGCGCCGGAGCGCCTTATCCTGACCCGGCAAATGGAAGGCAAAGTCGGCGAGAAGCTCGACGACCTCGTTTACGTCAAGCGCATCGTGCTCAAGGACGAGGCCGCCGGCGTCCTGGGCAGCATCGGCGGAACGATCCGCCTGCCCGCGGGCGAAAAGCTGCTGGGCGTCATCGCCATCCATTGCCGGAACGATATGAGCCTCTCGGCCGAGCTGACCGGCAACGGCGCGTTCAAGCTCGCCGAGTGCACGCAGGGCACGTACGACCTGGTCGTCATGTCGGACCGGGCGATCTACGCCGGGTTCAGCGCGGAAAAGGCGGCCGACAGCGTCCGCCTCGGCGCGGAGACGCTGAAGGAAATCTCCGACTGGTCGAAGAACGTCCGCGATTTCTTCGATACGCATGACGCGCTCTACGGCGCCGGGAACATGGATCGCGCCTGCGTCCTCGTGCGCATGGAGCGCGCGCGCGACCGCGTCAACACGCTGCAGCCCGGCACGATGTTCCGCCGCTACGAGGTGTGGTTGATGGCGAAGCCGGAGGACGAATGGGTGATTGAGAGGCGCTTCCTCCTCGGGCGCGGTCTGAGCGCCGGCAAGGACATTCCGAGAGAACGGGTGGAAATCCGGCCGGAGCTGGCCGGACAGAAGGTCAGCGCGGAGCGCAGCGAACTGACGCTTTCGCTCCAGCTTGCGTCCGGTGACGCGGGGTTTTCTCACCCGTCGAACTGAAAGGGCGGAGCATGGCCGACAGGACAACGGACGAGACGATCCACGGCCAATCGTCCGACCCATCCTTCGCAGTCCTCCGGGCTGCTCCCGCTCTTCGCAGCTCCGCTGCTACGGCTGGCGCAGAAGAGTCGGAGGGCGAAGAAGGAGCCGCTGAAGTCGTCCGCGCGCGGCTGGACCGCGCGCGGCAGGTCTGGCGCTGGACGGACGTCGCCGCCGTCGTCCTCCGAGGCGCGGTCATTCTCCTCGTCGCCTTCCTGTCCGCGCTGGCGCTGGACAACCTGCTGCGACTTCCCGGCTTTGCGCGCATGGCCCTCGGCCTGGCGTTCGTCGCGAGCGCGGTTTACTTCCTGGGCGTCAAGTTCATCCATCGCCTCACGCGCCGGCTTACCGACGAGATGGTCGCCGCGCACGTCGAGCGCAGCCGGCCGGGCCTCGACAATTGCCTCATCAACGCGGTCCTGCTGCAGAAGACGAAGTTCGCGGATCCGGTCACGCGCTGCATGGCGGCCTCACAACTTGGCGAAGCGGCGCGCGCGGTGGATTCGCTCGCGCCCGCCGACTCGACGGGCCGCAAGGGCCTGCGAAAGTGGGCCCTGATCGCGGGCGGACTCTGCCTGTCGTCCGTCCTCTATGCCGTGGCGCTTCCGGACTACTTCTCGAATGCGCTGCAGCGCTACGCCGCGCCGCAGAAATACATCCCGCCGATCAGCGCCATCCTCCTGACCGTGACGCCCGGGAACGCGGAAAAGCTCCGGGGCGAATCGCTTGTCGTGGAGGCGCGCGGGCCGGCGAGCGTCTACGCCGAGAAGGCGGAGATCACGTTCGAGGATCGCGCTTCCGGCCAGCGCGAGACGAAGCCGATGGCGTTCGAGGGCGGTTGCTTCACGACCGAGTTCGCCGGCCTGCAAAGCGACTTCAACTACCGCGTCAGCGCGGGCGATTTCGTCAGCGACCGGTACGCCGTCGTCGTCCGCACGCGGCCCGGCGTTCGAGAGGTCAAGCTCACGACCGTTTTCCCGGCGTATATGAATCTGCCCGACAAGGCCGCGCCGCCGAGCCCGATCTGGAACATCAGCGCGCCGATCGGCGCGCGCGTCCGCGTCGAGGCTTCGGCCGACCGCCCGCTCAAGTCCGCGAGCCTTTCCGTTGGGACGATGGCCGAGGGGCAATGGACGGAGATGCCGATGACCGTGGCGGACGGGCAGGTCGCCCGGGGCGAAATCGAGGTCGTGCGCAGCGGGCGGTATCGGATCATCGTCAAGGACGCCTCGGATGTTCCGAACCAGCCGGTGGTGGCGCAGCTCGTGGCGCTGCCGGACGATCCGCCGGTGGTCCGCGTGACGGATCCCGGGAAAGACATCACCCTGGACACGTCCGCCGAACTCACTGTGTTGGCGGCGGCCAAGGATGATTTCTCGTTTCAGGGGATGGCCTTCTTCATCCAGCGCGGCGCGGACAAAGGATGGGAGAAAGTCCGGACCTGGTCGTACAAGGCGACTGCGAACGAAACGCCGGAAGCCGTGGCGCTCGACCTGAAGCCGCTGGGCCTCTCCGCCGGGACCGTGCTGAGTTACTACTTCCAGGCGAGCGACGGCAGGCCGGGGCGCGACGCGACGGCGGGCCGAAGCCGCACGTACCAGGTGACTATCGGCAACGCCGCGGCGGTCAAGCAGAAGTCGGAGCAGGCGCTCGAAGCGCTGCGCGCCGAGATCAGCCGGCTCATCGCCATGCAGAAGAAGAACCTCGCCGCCACGCGCGACGTGCGCGGATGGGCCGAGTCGGAGATGAAAAATGTGGCACAGGCGCCCTCGTCTGTGCAATTGCCCCGGTCCCAGCCGAGGGCGGCCGGGCCACAAAGCCTCGCCGACCGCGCGAGCCCGCTCCGCGAAGCCGAGGAGGAAATCTACTCGACCGCGACCCGGACCGTGCGCGCGAACGCCGAGAACGCGGCGGTGGACCTGCTCGACGGCCTTTCCTCGATTGCCTCCCGCGAGGTCGTGCGCGCCGTGGACGAGATCGAAGCCGTCCGCAACGCCCACGAAAAAGCCCGGGCGCTGCCGGCGTTGGACTCCGCCGCTGCGACCGAACAGAAGATCGTGGAGCTGCTCGAAAAACTGCTGAGCGATCCGCAGACCTTCGCCAGGGAGCGGCTTGCGGCGCCGCCGAAAACCCCTCAGGCCGATCCGGAAGAGGCGCTCCACGAGAACCGGCAGCGCGCCGAGCGCATGCTCGCGGCGGTCAAGGAGTTCATCAAGGACCAGGGCGACGCGGTCAAGATGTCCAAGCAGCTCAAGGACACGCCCGTCAACGACTTCTCCAGGGGCGACGAGGAGATGCTCAAGAAGGTCGCCGATTCCGAGCTCAAGTGGGCGAAGTATTTCCAGGAACTCGCCACGGACCTGAGCAAGCTGCCGCCGCAGGATTTCTCGCTCGCGACCCAGGCCAAGGAGCTCAACGAGATCTACACCGATGTGCAGAAGGCCGCCGACGCCGCCGGCCGGAAGGCGATCGAGATGGCCGTGCCGCTCGAACAGGGCGGCCTGGAACTTGCCAAGAGCCTCGAGACGAACATCGAGAAATGGCTCGCGGAGTCTCCCGACCGGATCGCGTGGAAGATGGAAGACCCGGTCAAGGACTACGACGTGCCGCTGGCGGAGCTGCCCAAGGAGCTCGAGGACCTGATCGGCGACCTGTTGGAGCAGGAGAAGGATTTGGTTGACGAGGCGGCCGACGCGACCAGCGCATGGCTGGACAACATGGACAAGGGGGTCGGCTGGGGCGCGGCGGACGGCCCGATCGCCGACATGAGCGCCAAGGGCGTCACGGGCAACGTGCTGCCCGACTCGCAGGAAGTCGGCGGGCGCAGCGGCGAGGGCCGCACCGGGAAATCCAGCGGCCAGTACGTCCAGGATACCGCCGGCGGCAAGGGCGGGCGCAACACGCCGACGCGGCTGACGCCGGACCCGTACGAGGCCGGCGTGGTCAAGGACACTAGCTCGGAATCGCCCAGCGGCGCGACCGGCGGCGGCAAGGTGAGCGGCGCCGGCCAGGAAGGGCTCCGCGGGCCGATGCCGCCGACGGTCCGCGGCGAGCTCAAGCGCGTCTCGCAACTCCAGCAGCAGTTGATTGACAAGGCGCAGAGCCTCGACTACGGACTGAGGAAATACAACTACCCGCGCGGCGAACTCCCGAAGACCATCGAGATCATGAAGCAGATCCGGACGAACATCGAGAACGGCGACATCCCGACCGCCGGCACGAGTTCCCGCGTCGTGCTCTCGAACCTCGCGGAGATCAAGGACGTCGTCTTGCGGCAGAAACGGCTCACGCGCGACAACTCGGCCTCGCTGCCGAAGGAAATCCGCGACGAGATCTCCGCCGGGGCAAACGAAGGTGTGCCGGAGGAATATCGCGACCTGGTCAGCGGCTACTTCCGCGCGCTCTCCGAAGCGGGTTCCGAGAAATGAAGATCAGGGCTGGAATCGCGGCGTGGATTCTTCTCGTCCGGTTCGCGGCGGCCGCGGGCGCGGACACAGCCGGAGCCGCGGCGGACCGCGACAGCCTGCCGCTCGCGCCGGACGGCGTCAAGTACCTCAACCGGGATTCCTGCGGCGCGATGCAGATGAAGGCGCTCAGTGGGAACCTCGTGAAGAACGGCAGTTTCGAGGACGGGCGCTGGTGGCCGACCGGCTGGGACCCGTGCGATAAGCTCGGGACGCTCTGGGCTGCCGGCGGCACGGACGGCAAGCGCTGCATCCGCATGGACACGAACCTGCAAGAGGACCAGTGGGTGGCCTGGAACGAGAGGGTCCTCAGCCTGGCTGCGCAAGCCGCCAAAGAATCCGGCGGAGACGCTCAGTCCGCGGCGGAAGATCCGATCCCGAATCCGCCCGCGAGACAGCCGACGAAAAAGCCCTTTTACGATACCGTGGCCGGGAACCACGGCATCCATTACCGGTGCGAATTCATCCGTGTTGAGCCCGGCGCGATCTGCCGGCTGAGCCTGGACGCGCGCAACACATGCGGCGGCGAGCCGATGGTCTTCGTGAAGGGATTCTTCGACCGGCCCACGATGACGGAGTCCGGCGAGCAGAGCCTCAAGCGCGAAATCTATCGCGTGGAGAGGACGCTCCACGGCTCCGACGGCGAGTGGCGCCGCTTTGCCACGGTTTTCCATCCGGCGCTTTCCCAGTCCACCGTCGCCGGCAAACCGAAGCAGCCGGAGTGGCTGCGCGTGGAGCTTTATGCGTTCTGGCCGGTTGGGGTCTACGAGTTTGACAATGTTCGGCTCGAGATCGTCGGTCGCGAGGAAATCCAGCCGCCGCCGCAGCCGGCCCCGGCGAAGGAACCTGAGAAGCCCGCAAAGCCGTTGAAGGACGACGAGTTTCCTGTTTTCGACAAATAGGCGATGGAACGAATGACTCTGCAGCGCTCGAACTGGTTGAGCCTCGGCGCCGTGCTTCTCGCGGCGGCGCTCAGCGGCCATCCGGCCGAAGCCCAGGTGCGGCCCGAGTGGTGGAATGCCGCATGGCGCTACCGTGCGCTGCTGCACGTTCCGTTCAAGGGGCCGGACGCTGAGCGTGTGTGGATCTTCGCGGGCAACCGCGCCAAGCCGGACGGCTCAGACATCCGCGTGGTCACTCCGATGGGCCAGGTCGTGGATTTCGCCGTCGTCCACTCGACGCCGACCGGCCGGCATATGATTATTTTTAAATGCGACCCGAGCGTCGGAACCCGCGGAACCTACGCGGTGTACTTCGGCAATCCCGACGCGCCCGCGGCGAAGCAGGCGCCGCCGCAGATGGGACTCCTGCTCAAGACGCTCGAGATGCCGCCGGGCATGAGCGGCGCCTCCTGG
>Ga0315281_10007025_pt1 | contig 15918 bp, 17 predicted proteins | sample YL17G07_0_MG_FD_204540 | JGI IMG/M metagenome (GOLD analysis project Ga0315281, IMG submission 204540) | Sediment microbial communities from Yellowstone Lake, YNP, Wyoming, USA - YL17G07_0 | ecosystem: Environmental > Aquatic > Freshwater > Lake > Sediment | place: USA: Wyoming | collected... | reverse complement strand
CTTATAACCGTTATTGTAAGCCATTTGGGTGTCCAGCCGTAGATGGACAATATAATAAATGCGGTAACAAGCAGAAATTTATCTGCCAGTGGGTCGAGAAATGTGCCCAGTGCGGTCTTCTGGTTTTTAAGACGTGCAAAGAGACCATCAAATATATCTGTGAGTGCTGCGAATATAAATAGATAGAGGGAATAGTCATAGCGTTTGTATATTATTGAGGTTATAAATACAGGGATGATAACTATCCTGGTTATTGTTAATGTGTTGGGTATGTTCAATACCCCCACGGTAATGCCTCCACTTTAAGACAGTTGCAAGTTACATTTACATGTTTTTTGATCTTGTTACTTGCTAACCACCACTTATTTTTTTTAAATTATGGGATATTAAAAGGTAATCCTTGAAACCTGAGTTTCAAACCAAGTCTATTATAACATCCGTTATCTATTTTTCCATTCATAAAGGATATTAATGTTGTTGTATGGCACCTCTCGATATCAAAACTATTTTTCGTTGACCCATATAAGGATGCTAAGAGATGCTTCATCGCAGCGGCCTTCATACCTTTTAGTAGGGCGATTTCTCCAAGTCCAAGCCTGCAGTAAATCATACCTCTTGGATCTTTTGTCTTCTTAAAGAGCAGCATTGCCTTGATGAAATTATCACGCGACTTGTTGTAGTTTCCTATCATCTTATAGGTTGTCCCGAGACTCCATAGGGTGTAAGAGTAGCTCACCTTGTCACCAATCCTTTTATATAATCTGGATGCCTTTGCAAAATTAGTAAGGGCACCTTGATAATCCTTTAGCATCCTATAAGCATTTCCTGTACCACAATAAGAATAAGCTGTTCCAAATATATCTTTGATATCAGAAAATAATCTATATGCAGAAATATAGTACTTAAGGGAATCTTTAATTTTCCCTGCGATACGGGATGTGCCGCCGAGACCGCACAGACAGTAACCAACACCCTGTATGTCTTTAAGAGATTTAAATATCTTATAGGATTCCTTGAACATTTTGATCGCGCCTGTAATGTTTCCCTTTATTCTTAAGGCTCCTGCCTCTGCCCACAGCGTAAAAGCAAGGCCCTGGCTGTCACCTTTTCTCTGATATGTCTTCCTTGATTCACGGATGAGTTTTATGGCTTCCTCCCACTTTCCCTCTGCCCTTAATGAAAGACCCAACCCAACCTTTGCGTCAGCAACCTTAATAGAGTCCTTTATTTTCTTAGCAAGCTCGATTGCATTCGCATAGCTTTTTGCAGCAAGGTCAAAATTGCCTACCATCCTGTAAGTATCGCCAAGAGAAAGCATACAGTGAAATATTCCATCCCGGTCACAAATCTTAGTGTATCCCTGCAATGCCTTTTTAAACAGTCTGAGAGATTCCGGGTAAAAAGACTTTTCTCTCAGCTTCTCAGCATGATAAAAAATATTATCTATTTCCAACGATTTCTCTAAATTGTTTGATGATTGTTCCATAGTTTTCAGAATTAAAAAAGGCAGAACCCATTACAAGGATGTCTGCACCGGCAGATATTATATCTGCTGCATTCTCGAGCTTTACTCCACCATCTACCTCTATAAGAGTTGGGAACCCTTTCTCCCTGAGGAGGTTTTTTAAAGTCTTTATCTTGTCGATGATTTGTGGAATAAAGTCCTGTCCGCCAAAACCTGGATTTACAGACATCAGGAGAGCAATATCAGCATCTGGTAGTATGTGTTCCAGGCTCCATATAGGTGTTGCAGGATTAAGCGAAACGCCGGCCTTTATTCCGCTTTCCTTTATACGTTGTATTGTCCTGTGCAGGTGCACAGAAGCCTCATAATGGACTGTCAGGTAATCCGCGCCTGCTTTTATGAAATCCCTTAGATATTTGTCTGGTTCCTCGATCATCAGATGGACATCGAGTGGTAAAGGGGTAATCTTACGGATAGATTTTACTATAGATGAACCTATGGTTATGTTAGGGACAAAATGGCCGTCCATAATATCAATGTGGAGCATGTCAGCCCCTGCTGCTTCAGCTGCCTTTATCTCTTCCCCGAGTTTCAGAAAATCGGCAGAAAGTATTGAAGGTGCTATCTTGACCATATTCCCCCCGGAAATCCAAAATCTATAATTACAAATAAAGTCATAAGTATGAAGACATTTATTATAAAATCCCTCCTAACCTCCCTTTGTCAAAGGGAGGGAAATTACCCCTCTTTGGTAAAGAGGGGCGAGGGGAGATTTTTCAATAATGTCGTCTTACTAATAACCGCCTTAGTAAAAATTCAGAACAGCTTCAAATAAATTGTATCTCCAGCCTTTACCCGCCTACCAGGTTCTGGTTTTTGTGTCTCTATTTCTTCTCCTGAGCCTTCAGTCTCTATTGTAAGATTTAGCTTTTTTATGATGTCTTTTGCTTGTTCAAAAGACATCCCTTTAAAATCAGGGCAGTGATAGATTACATCATAAGGGCCGAGACTAACAAGTACTGTGATATGATCACTCACCTCCTCATCAGGTCCGGGTTTTTGAGCTACAATTTTGTCTTTTTCGACTGTATCTGAATGTACCATTATTACCTTTGCTATCTTCAATCCTTTCTGAAGCAGCATAGGTTCAGCATTTAATAGTGTTTCGTTTACTATCATCGGAACTGACTTTACCCTTGGTCCTTTGCTGATGACGACCTTTATGCCCCTTCGTTCTTTAACTTTATTTCCTGCCGGGACATCCTGTCTGAGTATGTTTCCTGGTGGGACGGCAGGATCATAATCTTCACCTTCAATCTTGAGATAGAGCCCATTCCTTGTGAGCAGCTTGTTTGATTCTAAAGGGCTTTTTCCGTAAAGATTAGGTACCTCGACTGTCCGGCTGAAACTCAGGACCTTGAAAGTAAGATAACCGAAGATAAGTCCGAGTAATATGAATGCGAGCGTATAAATAGTAAACTTTATTAAATTACTTGTTTCTTTATGCAAAATTTCACTGTGGAAAAATCTTTCTTTTATCTTATTCATTTTCTATGTATCTCAAAAAAACTTTAATTATAAGGAACCTTACCAAAAAACTCTATTGCCTCTTTGACCTTTGCTAAATCAACTTTGGTATTAAGGCATGGTCCGAAAGGCCGTTCGTTTGTTATTCCCAATATCGGAAGTGGATACGAATCAACTATTCCGCTACTCAGGTCGTTTTCGCATGCAACGGCAACTACTGCTTCTGGTTTTATATCATTTATAATTCTCCTTGCAAGGGAACCTCCTGTTGCAACAAAAAGTTGTAAATGATTTTCATCAGCAATCTGAATCAGGTCTTTTATCTCACATCTGCCGCATCCTTCACAATTATAGATGTTATATGTAAGCCTGATGGCGCATTTGTCTATCTGGAGGCAGTGCGGTAATAGAAGCAATATCTTTTTTGTCTTAGGCCTTTCTCTTTTAACAAGTTTATTATTAAAGTTAATGATAAACTTCTGATAAGCCTCTTTTTTATTTTTCATGAAAGAGCCGGCGAGCATAAGGAGCGGGTATAAAATTTTAAGAGTAAAACCTCTAACCCATCTACGACTCATCAAAAAAAGCTCCCTCTTTAAATCGTCTCCCCTGGAGGAAGGCTTTAGCAGACATTGGTATCTTGCCCTCTGGCTGCAATTCAATTATCGAGATTAATCCTTCTCCTGTACCAACTATAAGTTCTTCGCCTGTCTTCTCAACCCTGCGAGGTATACCAGAGCCTTCAAGCATCTTTACCCTGGTAATTTTAATCCTTTCTTTATTTAAATAACAATAGGCACAGGGCCAAGGATACATACCACGGACAAAGTTAAATATCTCTGTTGCAGTTTTTGACCAGTTAAGCCTTCCATCCTCCTTTTTGAGAGGAGGGGCATAACCTGGAGTTCCCTTCTGAGAAATTGGTTTAATATATCCACTTCTTATACCTTTTATAGTTCTAATCAATAAAGATGCACCTATCTCTGCAAGCTTATTGCCAAGGGTCTCTGCATTATCATCAGAGGATATTTCTGTCTCTTCCTGTAACAGGATATTCCCTGTGTCAAGTCCTTCATCCATAAGCATTGTAGTTATACCTGTCTTCTTTTCACCATTAATTATCGCCCACTGGATTGGAGCTGCTCCTCTGTATTTCGGTAGCAGCGAGGCATGTACATTGATACAGCCATGTGAGGGGAGTCTGAGAATCTGGGCAGGCAATATCTTTCCATATGCAACAACAACAATAATTTCAGACATTATTTTAGAAAGCCCGCTAAGAAATAAAGGGTCTTTTATATTAACTGGCTCTAAAATCTTAATCCCTCTATCAATAGCAAGTTCTTTAACTGGTGAAGGGGAGGATACATGACCTCTTCCTTTTTTTTTATCAGGCTGTGTAACAACTGCAATAACCTCTTCCTCTGATTGAAGGAGTGCAACGAGGGAGGGGATAGCAAAGGCAGGCGTGCCAAAGAATATTATACGCATTTAAAAGATCCTAAAATGGCAGGTAGCATACCTCAAAAGTTTTTTTATTCCTTCTTGTCTTTTAAAGACTTCTTATATCGTCTTTTGAAAAATTCTCTTTTAATTGGGCTCATCCTATCAATAATAAGAAGCCCGTCGAGATGGTCTATTTCATGCTGCAGAGCTCTGGCGAGAAGACCTGCACCTTCTATCTCCACAGTCTTTCCTTCTCTATTAAGGCCCCTGACATAGACTCGCTCAGCCCTTTTTATAGTTGTCATATATCCAGGAATGCTCAGACATCCCTCTTCATCCCCAACTATGCCTTCTTTTTCAATAATCAAGGGATTTATCAGGACTATAAGTGGTTTCTTGTCTTCTTTCAGACTTATATCTATTACGCATACTCTCTTCGGAATACCTACCTGATTGGCTGCAAGCCCCACACCCCTTGCGGCATGCATAGTTTCTATCATGTCTACTATAAGATGCTGAATATGAGCGTCTATACTTTCTACAGAAGCAGCCTTTTGTTTCAGAATCTTTTCAGGATATTTTTTTATAGCGAGTAAGGCCATATTTTATTATAAAACATTTCAAGGGGATATGTCTGAGTGAAAGCCGTTGATAAATTGAAATATAAGAATAAAATTGTGTATTATACACGTCATGTCGGATAGCAGGAAATACTATCCGTATAATTTTTATCCGGAGGTTTTTAGATTAAGATTATCAATTTTGATTCTAAAGAGGACAGAGAGATTTACAGACACAGCGCATCGCATATAATGGCCCATGCTGTGAAACAACTCTTTCCTGATGCAAAACTTGCGATAGGTCCTGCTATAGATGAAGGTTTTTATTATGATTTTGATATAGACAGGGCTTTTACACCAGAAGACCTTTCTTCGATAGAAAAAAAGATGTCAGAGGTAATAAAACAGGACAATCCATTTGTGCGCAAGATTGTTTCAAAAGAAAATGCAATCGAACTATTTAGAAAAATGGGCGAGGATTATAAGGTCGAACTTCTTGAAGAAATAACAGACAAAGAGGTCTCCCTGTATGAAGAAGGTAGTTTTGTAGACCTCTGCAGGGGACCGCATATCGATTCTACAGGCCGGATCTCTGTATTTAAACTGTTGAGTATTGCAGGTGCATACTGGCGCGGAAATGAGAAAAATAAGATGCTCCAGAGGATTTATGGTACAGCCTTTACAGAGGAAAAGGACCTGAAGAAATACCTCAATTTCCTTGAAGAGGTTAAGAAGAGGGACCACAGAAGGCTTGGTAAGGAACTTGACCTGTTCAGCATCGGTGAAGAGATAGGGGCCGGACTTATCATCTGGCACCCAAACGGTGCATTGGTAAGAAGGGCAATAGAAGATTTCTGGTTAGATGAACACTATAAGGCAGGTTACAAAATTCTTTATACACCGCATATAGCTAAACTCAATCTTTGGCAGAAAAGTGGCCATCTCGATTTTTACAGGGAGAATATGTATTCTCCAATGGAGATTGAAGGGATAGCCTATGAAATTAAACCCATGAATTGTCCTTTCCATATTCATGTATATAAAAATTCGTTAAGGAGTTACAAAAACCTTCCAATAAGATATGCTGAGTTAGGAACGGTTTACAGATATGAACGCTCTGGTGTCCTGCATGGGCTTTTACGTGTCAGAGGTTTTACACAGGATGATGCGCATATATTCTGCAGAGAAGATCAGATAGAGGATGAGATACTGAAAGTCCTTGAGTTTACACTTTTCATACTGAGGATATTTGGGTTTGAGCACTATGATGTTTACCTTTCAACAAGACCTGAAAGATATGTTGGAAGCCTTGAGAACTGGGAAAGGGCAACCAATGCCCTTAAAGGGGCGCTTGAGATAAAAGGACTTTCTTATGAGATAGACATAGGTGAGGGCGTTTTTTATGGTCCTAAGATAGACATAAAGGTCAAGGATTCACTAAACAGGCCATGGCAGTGCAGCACTATTCAGGTTGATTTCAATAACCCCGAAAGGTTCGACATGACTTACAGAGGAAGTGACGGTAAAGAACACAGACCGATAATGATACACAGGGCATTGATGGGGTCTTTAGAAAGGTTCTTCGGGATACTTATAGAGCATTATGCAGGCGCATTTCCTTTATGGCTTGCACCTGTGCAGGTTGAGGTTCTTACAATCGCAGAGAGACATGCGGATTATGCGATTGCATTATCAGAAAAGTTAAGATCAGAGGGAATAAGGACTGAGTTAAATATTGATAACGAAAAGATTGGCTATAAGATCAGGAGCGCCGCTGTAAGAAAGGTGCCATTTTTGATTATAATAGGGGATAAAGAAGTTTCAGAAAAAAAGGTTACTGTTAGAAAACGCTCAGGCGAAAACATTGGCCCATTTACAACAGATGAATTTATCGGAATGATAAAAGACAAAGAAAAAGACAGGGTTTGAAAATTTGTATTTAGATTTTTTATTGTTAATAGTATAATTTCAATTGTTCGATTTAAAAGTTTATTGCTTGTGGAATTCGACAATAGGTTTATAAATTAGATGTTTTAAAATCAGGAGGTGAAAGTATAAGCAAAGATATAAGGGTTAACGCACAGATAAGGGCTAAGGAGGTCAGGCTTATAGATTTCGATGGGAACCAGCTCGGTATAGTACCAATAAATGATGCATTAAGGATTGCCGGCGAGAGAGAACTTGATCTTATAGAAGTAGCATCAAATGTTATCCCTCCGGTTTGCAAGATACTCGATTTTGGGAAATACAGGTACCAATTAAGCAAGAGACAGACTCAGAGGAAGACAATTGATGTTAAAGAGATTAAGATCAGGCCTCAAATAACAGAACATGACCTTGGGCTGAAGGTGAAAAGTATCAGACGTTTTCTTGATGATGGTAACAAGGCAAAGGTAACGATGTTTTTTAAGGGTAGGGAGATTGTCAGACGAGACCTCGGGATGAAGGTATTCGGGAGAATAACCCAGTTGCTTACCGGAAAGTTTAACCTTGAACAGGCGCCAAGGCTTGAAGGTAATCACATAACAATGGTCATTGCATCAAAATAAATAAGAAGTAAGAAGTGAAATCATAACTTCCCAATTCCTATTTCTCATTTTACAGTTTATTAGGAGGATAAGATGCCAAAACTTAAGACCCATAGAGGGGCGGCAAAGAGATTTAAGGTTACAGGCACAGGTAAGATAAAAAGGTGGAGCGGTTATAAGGGCCATCTTCTTACAGGTAAATCTGCAAAAAGGACGAGAAGGCTCAGGACAGCATCTTTAGTTTCTGATAGCGAATGTGTTAACATTAAAAGACTTTTACCTTATTTATAAAAATAATTACGAATTAAGAATTTTAGGAGGAATAGATGCCGAGGGCAAAGGGTGGATTCAAGACGAGGAGAAGAAGGAAAAAGATATTAGAGAAGGCAAAAGGCTACTACGGATCTAAAAGCCGCCTTTACAGAGTTGCTACAGAAGCTGTCGATAAGGCACTGCAATATGCTTATAAGGATCGTAAGGTAAAGAAGCGTGAGTTCCGTTCTCTCTGGATTGCCAGGATAAATGCTGCTGCACGTGCGCTTGGGCTGAGTTACAGCCAGTTTATGTTAAAGCTGAAAAAGGCAAACATAGCATTAAACAGGAAGGTACTTGCAGATATGGCCTACAATGATCCCTCTGCTTTCAGTCAGCTCGTAGAGAAAGTGAAAAATTGAAGTAAGAAGTGGAGGACATACTTTCTCTAAAAAATTCATTTCTAAAAGAATCGAAATCAGCCGCATCTGTGGCTGAACTCCAGCAGCTAAGGATAAAATATTTAGGTAAAAAGGGACTTGTTACTTCAAAACTCAAAGCCCTTTCCACAATCTCTCCAGAGTTAAGACCAGCATACGGCAAGGCAGTAAATGAAGTTAAGGTTTATATTGAAGAAGAAATAAACAGGATAGAGGCTCTTCTTAAAAAAGAAGAACATAAAAAGCGTATCGTTTCAGAGGCTGTAGATATAACCCTGCCAGGGAAGTTCACACCATTTGGCAGGGAGCATCCTATCAATAAGGTACTTTATGAAATAACCAATATATTTGTTTCAATGGGTTTTGAGGTTGAAGAAGGCCCTGATGTGGAGCTCGACTATTATAATTTTGAAGCACTAAACATACCTAAGGACCATCCTGCGAGAGACATGCAGGATACATTTTATATTTCTGAAGATATTGTCCTCAGGACTCATACCTCGCCTGTACAGATAAGGGTTATGGAAAAAAGGAAGCCACCTTTAAAGATCATTGCTCCCGGAAAGGTTTACAGATGTGATGCGGATATATCTCATACCCCGATGTTCCACCAGGTAGAAGGATTTATGGTTGATACAGATGTTGCATTCAGCGATCTCAAAGGTGTGCTGGAATCGTTTATCCATAGCATTTTTAGTGCTGAGACCCCTGTAAGATTCAGACCGAGTTTTTTCCCGTTTACAGAACCGAGCGCAGAGGCAGATATCGGCTGTATCTTCTGTTCCGGAAAAGGATGCAGAGTATGTAAGAACACGGGATGGCTCGAGATATTAGGTGCTGGTATGATAAATCCGAGGGTTTTCGAGATGGTTGGATATGATCCCGAAATCTATTCGGGATTTGCCTTTGGGATGGGTGTAGAGAGGATAGTTATGCTCAAATATTCGATTGATGATATAAGACTATTCTTTGAGAATGATATGCGGTTTTTGAAGCAGTTCTGATTGGTGCCGCCCCCACAGACGATCTCGAGTAAAAAGTTGATTTCTTCATCTACTTCGCACTTCTGGAATCTCTCATAGACTGTTTGTTACACCTACGAACACGCAAAATCTTTAAGCAGACAAAAGTGATGATTTACAGGAGAATCGTTTAACGCTGGCCATCAGCGGGAGTGGATTGCTTCTTGTCGTATTTCAGATAATTCTTAACAAACTTCCCGAACGCTTTATCTTTCCTTCTCTTCTCAAAATAAGACATACTATAATATTCCGATTCTTTCATCAGTTTCAGATAGCTTTTATATCGATCGGCTGAAAGCTTTCCTGCGTTAACTTCTTGCAGAACTGCGCATCCTTTTTCTTCGGTGTGTGAACAGTCTTTGAAACGGCATTCTTTCGCGATTGCAGCAATATCTTCAAAACCTTCATTTATACCGAGCTCAAAACTAATCATACCTAATTCTCTCATTCCAGGGGTATCGACAAACATTGCGCCATTGTCCAACAACACTAGTTGCCGTCTTGTTGTAGTATGTTTCCCCTTGCCGCTCTTCTCACGAACTTCGTTTGTAATGAATTCATCTTTCTGAAGCAGATGATTTAGAATGGTGCTTTTCCCGACACCTGAAGATCCAATCAGGCAGTAGGTCTTCCCTTTCTCTAATATGCCATTGAAGCGATCATACCCGACCCCTGTAATGTTGCTTAATGCTACTATCTTAATCTTATGATTCTTCTCAATCTCGCCAACCATCGACTCCAGCTGGGGACTATCAATGAGATCACTTTTGGTAAGCAATAAAACAGGTTCAATACCTCCATCCATTATCATGACGATGTACCTATCGAGCCTGTTTAGATTGTAATCAACATCACAAGACTGAACTATGAATGCAACATCAATGTTAGCTGCAATTAGTTGATATTCTATTTGCCGTCCAGCCGTTTTCCTTCGCAATATAGATTTTCTGGGCAACAACTCGTAGATGATCGCGTGGGTGTCCGCATCATAAAGGTTCACAAGTACCCAGTCTCCAACGCATGGCATGTCTTCATTTGTCTCAATGGAATACATAAGTCTGCCCGTGAGTTCTGCGGGAACCAACTTCAGTCCGTTGTGAATGACATATCGATCTCGATCAACTGCGACGATTCGTGCCACTTGGTCTTCTGTAGGAATTCGATCCTTTGTGCTTTCATTAAGCCAAAGGTCATATCCGAAGTCTCTTAGATTCATTGCACGCCCTTTTTGTAAATTGCCATATCTTAATTGCACTTAATAATGATTATACCGATACCGTATTTTTCGACTCTATCGCGAAATCATAGCACATGTGAAACGTTATGAAAAGTTAAGAATAAAATACAACATGTTTTATAAGGCGGCATTCGGTATATTGTGATAATAAGGACTAAAAACCGATTCGGGATAACATAGGATTTTTGTCAACTTCTCATTATTCCCTTTTGTACTCAACATAATTATGTCATGTCCTGGATGTGTGGCGTTCAGGAAGGACTAAACGGAGGTTTGAAACCTTACGGGACGCGGATTACTACGTGAAAGAGTTAATCGAATCATTACGTGAGGCCTCTATAAATGTCAAATCCTGTCTACTACCACTTGGAGAGACTTTACTTCAGATCCTTATCCGATTTCGCTCCGTCGAGTTTTGCGCGGGTCATATCTTAACAAAGTCTGCAATTTTTAAAATGTCAATAGTCAACTCAGACCCTAAAGTTCTTTCTATTTTTTCGTATATTTTTCTATTAGCGCAATAATTTCTTTGGAATCATAAAATTTTGCCATCTCCAAAGCTGTTATCTCCTCCTGACGCGGAGGGCTCTTTACTTTTAGCGTGGGGTCAGCCCCGTGCTTAAGGAGTAATTCAAAAAGAAGGGCATCTCCTTGCATGATTGCACAGCCAAGACAGACCCTGCCGGTCTCACCTTCCAAACTTGTGCCGTGCTCCAAAAGCAGGTTGACAGTCCGCAGCTGGTCAGGAATAGGTACAGAACTGCAAAATGCATAATGAATTATAGGATAATCTCGATATTTGGCATTACTGAGCTTTGGGTTTTGCTCAAGTAATGTCTTGATTTTGACATGATCACCATCAATCATAGCCTGATAAAATTCTTGAACCTCTTCTTTCGAGGCGGAACAACTTAATGCAACGATACTGACCAACGAAAAAATGATCACAAACCAGAAAGATATGCGAAAATTCATAATTTCCTCCTTTTTCTTTTCGATTCTTGTTAACCAAAAAACTCCAACTATTTTTTCCATCGCATATCTTAAGGCTGTCCGGGGCATTATTGATTTTTTCTTTATTATATAATCAAATATTTCTTTTTGGTGTGTGTGGCTGGCTGCTTTGAGCATCCAGCCATAGCCTTTTTGTACCAAATCATCTTGATCTAAAAGCAGAGTATCGGCAATCTCAAAAATATCTTTTAAAAACTTCCCCTGTTTGGCGGGGATAATGAGAGATACCGCAGAGGCACGACGCATCCAGCGGTTTTTTGATTTAGCCCATTTTTTTAAATCTGATAAATATTCAGGATACATTTCCACAAATGTGCCAACGGTATGATTACAGAGGGTATCACACGATGCCCAATTACTGACATAATTATTTACCCATTTTTCGAATACTTCAAAATCATTTGGTTCATAATCTTTGCGGACAAAATACGACCAATTACAGGCAATAAATGATTCTTCCATATATCCTGATAGCCAAAGCTCTTCACACAAATCGAAAATTTCCGTTTTCTTTTTGTCTTTAATGGATTTAAAGTATTCTTTTCCGATTTTGCTTACAATAGCGGTTTTTACACCATAAAACTTGATTTTTTCTTTAAAAAAATTCTGACCGGTTTTTTTGGTCTTTTCGTCACTGTTTTGTTTCAGTTCCTGGCGGATTTTATTAATTATGCTAATCATACATATGTTTCTAAAGTTCTAAAGTTTCAACTAAAGCTTCTAACTGAAGCTTCAGGGCAAACGAGAAAAATTGTCATATTGTCCGAAGTGTTTGTCAAAGGCAAACGCTTTATTTAACTTCAGGGACGTCATAACAGAAAAGCTTGTGCAGTCCGTGAAACTAAAATCCTTGTCTGCATATTGTCTAAAGATAGAAAAGGCTGCATTTTCTACGAGAGGAGTTATATTGATAATTTCAAAATAACTGCTCTTCTTTAGTTTCTCCCAAAATATAACAGACACCTTATGCGACACTTTTGCCCGCAGATAGTTCATAGTTTCACAGACAACAAAATTTGTTGTGATGAATTTTGTTCCTTTTTCTATTGATTCCTTATAAAAAGTCTTAGCTGCGGTATGGTTTTCATCGTCTGCATCCGTAAGGGCTATGAATGCTCCTGTATCAATGAATACCCTCATTTCATTTTTCCGTATATATAACGGTCATGTTTTGTAGAGCCGTCCTTAATACCGGATTTTGCAATGCCTATTACACCTTCAAAGGGATCTTTTACATGTTTTTTAGGCTGAATAGGACTGGTTAGAGACATTTCTATTGCCTCACGGATGAGTTGGTTTACGCTCTTGTTTTCTTCTATTGCCTTATACTTAAGTGTTTTCAGGACTTCTTCAGGCAGTCTTATATTAGTTGCAACATTTGTAGACATAACTTACCTCCGCTCTTTTTATTATCTACAATAATATCATAGTACCATTGTATTATTATGTCAAATACCCCTCTCCCATCCCTCGCCCTCAAGGGGGGAGGGATGGGGTGGGGGTGATGTAACTTCATTTAATGCGTTTATATTAGTAATTAAGCCGGAATTCTTTTGAAAATAGTAATAAAATTACTATACTGCTTGTCAATCCTTGTTTACCAAATATATAATAGACACCATGCGTGTACCGTATGAATGGTTAAAAGAGTTTGTTGATATCACTGCAACTCCTGAAGAGGTGGCTGAGAGGCTTACTATGATAGGCCTTGAAGTTGAGGGATTAGAGTCTGCTAATGGCGACACTATTTTTGAGGTTAATGTCACTCCGAACAGACCTGATTGCCTGAGTATAATAGGCATAGCAAGAGAATTATCTGCAGCTTTTAAGACTCCATTGAAAATACCTGCACATGATATTAAAGGAGAACAGCCTCTTTCTGATTTTTCTATTGAGATTTTGAGCCCTGAACTCTGCAACAGATATGCAGGCCGATTGATAAAGGATGTAATGATTTCTGAATCTCCGGAATGGATTAAAACACGTTTGGAAAAATGCGGTATCAGGGCAATAAATAATATAGTTGATATCACAAACTATGTACTTTTAGAGTTTGGACACCCACTTCATGCATTCGATGCTGATAAAATTAGTAGTAAAAAGATAAGGATATCCACTGCAGGCACTAATAACAAAATTGTGACACTCGATGGTATCGAGAGGGAATTGCATGAGGACGCACTGCTTATATGGGACAGCGTTAACCCAATTGCAATTGCAGGAGTCATGGGTGGTATGGAAACAGAGGTTTCTGATAAGACGAAGAATATATTTCTTGAGAGTGCGTATTTTGAGCCCTTTTCTATCAGGAGGACATCAAAGAAACTAAATCTTGCAAGTGAATCTTCTTATAGGTTTGAAAGGGGCACTGATATAGAATTTCTCGAAAAGGCACTCAATAGAGCAGCACTTATAATTAGTGAGATTGCTGGTGGAACAATTCATAAAATAATAGATGTTTACCCTGTGAAATATGTGTCCGAACCTGTAGAGGTAAGCTATAAGAGGATAAATAATATTTTAGGAACAAACCTCTCTAATGTTGATATGCTTGAAATCCTGAAGAGGCTTGGTATTCCCGCAGAGGATAAGAAAGATGTTTTTATTGTATATCCTCCTTCACACAGACGTGACATCAAAAGAGATAGCGATGTAGCTGAGGAGATAGCAAGGATTTACGGCTACAGTATGATTCCGACGACGATTCCTAAAAGTCCTCTTTCTTCAGGTCGTTTGAATAAAAAAACAATGAATATTAACAGACTAAGGGAAGCGATGAGAAAGACAGGTTTTTCTGAGGTGATTAATTACAGTTTTATGGGTATGTCAAGTCTCGATATGCTTGCTATACCCGATTCTGACAGGAGGAGGAAGGTAATTGCTATAAATAATCCACTAAGTCAGGATGAATGCATGCTGAGGACGACCCTGATTCCGGCATTAATTGGAAATCTGAAATATAATCTGGATAGGGGGATAGAGGACATAAGGTTCTTCGAGATATCGAGAGTCTTTTCCGCCACGGCGGATCTCCGGGAGGATATAGAAAAAATGCTTCCATTAGAGGAGTTAAGACTTGGAGGCATATTTTACAGGGAAAAGACACCTTCACTTTGGAAAAAAGATGTGCAGGAATTTTTTATCACAAAGGGTGCGCTGGAATCCATGTTTGAAGATTTAAAGATAAGTGAATATTCATTCTCTTCATCTTCTGAACCATTTCTGCATCCCGGTCAGGCATGCGATATATACGTTACAAAGTCTTATGTGGGATATCTTGGAGTCCTCGGGCCTGAAATAGTGGAAAAACTTGACCTGATAAAACAAAAGCCGGAGATTGTCTTATTTGAAATGAATCTCGATCTTTTCTTAACACTTATTCCTGATTCGATAAAATACAGTCAGATCCCAAAATATCCTTGTATAGAGCGAGATATTGCTGTTGTTGTTGATGAAAATATTTCTGCTGCTGAGATTAAGGATATTATCAGGAATTTCCCATCAGAACTTATAGAAGATATTTCGATTTTTGACTTTTATAAAGGAACTAATATCCCTGAAGGGAAAAAGAGTCTGGCATTCAATATCATATACAGGTCTAAAGAAAAAACTCTCACAGATGAAGAAATTGAAGAGCTCCATGCCTCACTTGTAAAATATTTACTTGGTAAAACAGGTGGGGAACTGAGAAAATAGTTCAGATTATAAAGATAAAAGTCAAAATGGCAATTCTAATGACATTACCCCATGGAAGGTTTTTCTGTGAATAGGGCAGGGACCGTAAACCTGTAACATGTCAAGGTGTTCTCTCGTAGAATAACCTTTATGTTTTTCAAAATTATAATCCGGATATTGGCAGTGGTAATCCAGCATGATTTTATCTCTTACAAACTTCGCTATTATCGAGGCGGCAGCAACCGAGGCGCTTACGCTCTCTCCTCTTATCGGTGAGAGTTGTCTTATCGGAACCGAAGGAAGCGACAGGGCATCTATTATCAATATATCCGGAGGCATTGAAAGGTTTTCTACTGCAAGCTGCATCGAAAGTTTTGTGGCTCTTAAGATATTCAATCTGTCAATCTCTTCATTGCCGACAATGCCTATGCCTATGTCTTTTGACGAACTTTGAATTTTATGGAACAGGATTTCTCTTTCTTTTTCAGGTACTTTTTTGGAATCTCTGAGACCGGCTATCCTAATTCCTTCTTTCAGGACAACTGCTGCAGCTACAACAGGGCCTGCAAGGGGTCCCCTTCCTGCCTCGTCAATTCCAGCTATCCTTAAAAATCCTTTTTTCCTGAGTGATTTGTCATGCTCATAAATGTCCATCTGCAGTCTGTCCGATCGAGTAAATATTATTCGGTCGTTTGGATTTCAGCAGCTTTTCCTTCAAATACCCTTTCCTGTTCCTTGATCTTCGCTGCCTT
>Ga0315281_10007024_pt1 | contig 15918 bp, 15 predicted proteins | sample YL17G07_0_MG_FD_204540 | JGI IMG/M metagenome (GOLD analysis project Ga0315281, IMG submission 204540) | Sediment microbial communities from Yellowstone Lake, YNP, Wyoming, USA - YL17G07_0 | ecosystem: Environmental > Aquatic > Freshwater > Lake > Sediment | place: USA: Wyoming | collected... | reverse complement strand
AGGTATTCTCAATGTTTGGGCATCAGTTAATCTTAAGACCTCTTACGGTGGCACCAGCCCAAAACTTGTGGCCAGACAAATTAATAAATGGAGCAAACGACTAAATGCACGAATTTAAATATAGAGCAAATAATCTTTATTGCGAAGAGATAAAAGTTCAGGATTTAGCCAGGCAGTTTGGCACGCCTCTTTATGTCTACAGTTGCCATACTTTAATCGATCATTTTGTTAAATTAAAAACCGCATTCAAAGGGATTGAGCCGCTCATCTGTTATTCTGTTAAAGCAAATTCGAATTCAGCGATTTTAAAATCCCTTGTAGATAAAGGCGCGGGTTTAGATATCGTTTCTGGGGGCGAGCTCTTTCGGGCGATTAAAGTAGGTTGCCCGCCGGAAAAAATTGTCTATGCCTCAGTAGGTAAAACCGATAAAGAGATAGAAGAGGCGATAAAATTAGGGATTTTATTTTTTAATGTGGAGAGCATACCTGAGTTGGAGAATATAAATCGCATTGGCAAAAAAATAAATAAAATCGGCAATGTGGCCATACGGATAAATCCTGATGTTGAACCCAAGACGCACGAATTTATTACTACCGGAAAATTAACGAATAAATTTGGCGTTGATTTCAAGCAGGCCAAAGAGATTCTGGTTAAACGTGATAATTTTTCCCACGTAAATATCAAAGGTCTGCATATCCATATTGGTTCTCAGATTACACAGAGCGCTCCTTTTGTAGCAGCGATAACTAAAATGGTAAAATTTATTGCTCAGTTAAGAAGAAAAGGTCTGGGCTTGGAATATCTCAATATCGGCGGTGGCTTGGGGATTGTTTATGACCGAGAGACGCCTCAGACCGCCCAAAAATTTGCGGCCAAAGTATTACCTTTATTAAAGAAAACCGGGCTAAAAATAATTATGGAGCCAGGTAGATTTATTGTGGGTAATGCCGGAATTTTGGTGACTAAAGTTTTGTATATTAAGTCTACGCCCAAAAAGAAATTTGTCATTGTAGATGCCGGGATGAATGATTTAATCCGGCCCGCTTTATACGATGCTTATCATAATATTTTACCTTTACGAACCACCAACCACGCCCCACGGACCACAGAAAGAGTAGATATAGTCGGTCCAATCTGCGAAAGTGGAGATTTCTTTGCCAAAGATAGGCGTATAGCAAAAGTTAAAGAAGGTGATTATTTGGCCATCATGGGTGCTGGTGCCTATGGATTCAGTATGTCTAGTAATTACAATTCTCGACGTAGAGCCCAAGAGGTGATGGTGGTTAAAGACAAAACTTTTGTCATTCGAAAAAGAGAGACTTACGAAGATTTAACGCATCATGAATTAATGCCGCCATTTCTTTTAGGTATATAGAATGAAAAAAATAAATTTTACGAAGATCGTTGCTTCGGGGAATGACTTTGTAGTCGTTGACTCGTTATCTCGTTATCTCGTTATCTCGTTAAAAAAGTTAGCTCAGGAGATTTGTGATAGGAAGTTTGGGGTGGGGGCAGATGGGTTGCTGTTTCTGGAGAAAACAAAGGTCGCTGATGTAAAGATGCGTATTTTTAATCCTGATGGTTCTGAGGCAGAAATGTGTGGGAATGGAGCAAGGTGTGTAGCATTCTATTTAGGTTCAAGGTTCAAGGTTTCCGCCACAAGACGTGGCGGACCCGCCAATTTTTTGGGCGGGCAAGGTTCAAGGTTAAAAATAGAAACAAAAGCAGGTATTATTAATTCAGAGTTCAAAGGAGAAAATATAAAGATAAAACTCACTGACCCCAAAGGTATAAAATTAGATATTCCTATAAAGATTGATAGTCGTCTATTAAAAGTAAACTTTATTAATACGGGAGTTCCGCACACAGTTATTTTTGTCGAAGGTTTAGATAAGATTGATGTGGCTAATCTGGGTCGGCAAATTCGTTATCACCATAAATTTAAACCTGCCGGAACAAACGTGGATTTCGTAGAAGTATTGACTGATGATTCTATAAAGATTAGGACTTACGAAAGGGGAGTTGAAGATGAAACTCTTGCCTGCGGAACAGGTTCGGTTGCCTCTGCTTTAATTTTCGTTGCCCGTTTGCCCCTGCCTGCCGGACAGGCAGGCGTTTGCCCGTTTGCCCGTCAAATAGATATCATAACAAAAAGCGGCGAGATATTAAAAGTATATTTTGAGAGACTTGGGAATAATTTTAGAAATGTCTGGTTAGAAGGTAAGGCAAGAATAGTTTACAAAGGAGTTTACCATGTTTAAAGGTTCGATTGTCGCTATAGTTACGCCATTCAAGAACGGTAAAGTTGATGAGAAAAAATTCAGAGATTTAATTGAGTTTCAGATTAAAAATGGCAGTGTGGGTATCGTGCCTTGTGGTACAACCGGTGAGTCCGCAACTCTGTCTTTTGATGAGCACGACCGGGTGATTGAAATTACTATTGAACAAGTCAAAAAAAGAGTGCCGGTTATTGCGGGTACAGGCTCTAATTCTACAGAAGAGGCGATAATGTTAACCAAGCATGCTGCTAAAGCCGGTGCCGATGCCTCTTTACAGGTTTCGCCTTATTATAACCGCCCCACGCAGAAAGGGTTATATGAGCATTTTAAGGCAGTAGCTGATTCTGTAAATATTCCAATTATCCTTTATAATATTGCCTCACGCACGGGAGTAAATATTGAACCGGAGACAATCGCAAAATTAGCCCATGATTGTAAAAATATCCTGGGAGTAAAAGAGGCATCGGGCAATTTAGACCAGATGTCGCGGATAAAAGCATTGTGTGGCCAAAATTTTGATTTAATTTCTGGAGATGATAGCTTAACCTTACCGATATTATCTATAGGCGGGACAGGGATTATTTCTGTGGTAGCGAATATTGTGCCTAAAGACGTGGCAAATTTAGTGGCCGAATTTGAAAAAGGTAACCTCAAAAAGGCCCAAGAGATACACTATAAGTTATTACCCTTGATTAAAGCAATGTTTATTGAAACCAATCCCATACCGGTTAAAACTGCGATGGGGCTACTGGGTATGTGCGCGCCGGATTTAAGGTTACCGATGTGTGCGCTGGTGCCGGAGAATCTGGAGAAATTGAAAAAAGCTTTAAAAGAATATGGATTAATAAAATAAGTAACGAACCACAGGTCGCAAGTTGCAGGTTTTAAGACGTGCGACCTGGGACATGTGACTTGAGACAGAGGTGTAGAATGATGATTAAGTTAGGTATTGCCGGTGTTTGGGGAAGGATGGGTAGGCGCATATTTGAACTGGCTTCTTACGACAAAGATTTTGAAATTTCCTTGGCCTTAGAAAAAAAAGGCACGCCCATGATTGGTAAGGAACTGGGTAAGATAAAGATATCCTCCACGGCTGACGGGCTATTTCTCGTAGATGTATTTGTGGATTTTACTACCCCTCAAGGCACGGAAACGAATTTAGATTATGTGGCAAGATATAAGAAAGCATTGGTGTTAGGTACTACCGGACTAAACGACACTCAGCTAAAAAAGGTAGAAGAAATTTCTAAAATTGTTCCAATAGTATTTTCTCCGAATATGTCTGTAGGGGTGAATGTTTTGTTTACCCTATTACCTGAAATAGCCAAAAGATTAGGCCCGGATTACAGTATTGAAATAGTGGAGGCGCACCATAAAGCGAAAAAAGATGCTCCTTCTGGCACGGCCAAGAAATTCGGACAGATTTTAGCGGATACAACCAAGAGAGAAATACCTATTCATGCTGTCCGCTTAGGCGATATTGTGGGTGACCATACGATTATATTCTGTGGTAATTCCGAGCGCATCGAGATAAAACATCAGGCGCATTCCAGGGATTTGTTTGCCTTAGGTGCTCTAAAGGCAGCCAAATGGGTTATGGGTAAGCCTGCGGGTTTATATTCAATGCAAGACGTTCTAAAATAGGGACACCCTTTGATCCAATCGAGGGACACCCTTCTATCTAATCGGGAGGGTGTCCCCAATAGACTGATAGAAAGGCGAGCATGTTTAATTTATCTAAAAAAATACAGTTGTTACCGCCTTATTTATTTTTAGAAATTGACAAAGCAAAAAGAAAAGCACGTGCAGAAGGTAGAGATATTATTGATTTAGGGGTAGGCGATCCAGATCAGCCTACCCCCACGCATATTATTGAAAAACTCTACCAAGCAGCCAAAGATCCCGCCACCCATCGTTATGCCTTAGATCAAGGTATGCCAGTATTACGCCAGGCAATTGCGGATTGGTATAAAAATCGTTTCAATGTAGAACTTAACCCAGAAACAGAAATTCTCCCTTTAATCGGATCAAAAGAGGGAATTGCGCATCTTCCTTTAGCATTTTTAAATGCCGGCGACTATTCATTGGTGCCTGATCCTTGCTATCCGCCCTACAAAGGTGGTACCATCTTAGCCGGTGGCAAGCCTTATCTTATGTCTCTACTTGAATCCAATGTATTTCTCCCTGACCTTAAAAAAATACCCATAAACATCCGCCGGAAAGCAAAATTAATTTATATTAATTACCCTAATAATCCTACAGCTGCAACCGCAGAAAAAGATTTTTACCAGAAGGTAGTCAAATTTGCCAACAAAAATAAAATTATTGTGGTTTCTGATCTTGCTTATTCTGAAATAGCTTATGATGGATACAGGCCTTCAAGCTTCTTAGAAGTTGAAGGCGCAAAAGAGGCGGGTATAGAATTTCATTCTCTATCTAAAACCTACAATATGACTGGATGGCGTATAGGTTGGGCAAGTGGCAATGCCAAGTTAATATCCGCGTTAGCAAAGGTTAAATCAAATATCGATTCGGGTATATTTTCCGCAGTTCAGTTAGCCGGGATTGCTGCCTTAGAAGGACGAGAGGGCCATATCAGAAATATGTGTAATCTTTATCAGGAAAGACGCGATACCTTAATCAATGGCTTAAGCTCTTTAGGCTGGCAGGTTAAATCTCCCAGAGCCACTTTTTATGTCTGGGTAAGAGTCCCTAAAAAATTAGACACTTCGACTCCGTTTAGTGTTCGCGATGAGCCTAGCCGAACCGCAGATTCCATAAAATTTTCTAAGTTATTATTAAAAAAGGCAAATATTGTGGTTACTCCTGGCGTAGGGTTTGGTAAATACGGTGAAGGCTATGTCCGTTTTGCTCTTACCGTAGATAAAGAACGCATCAAAGAAGCAGTGGAACGCTTAAGAAAAGTACTTTAATGGTAGTCTGCTATTTAGGCATTGGTTCAAACGTCGGTGATAGGCGAAAAAATATAAGATTAGCTCTACGGAAGATTAACCAGTTGAAAAGAACAAAAGTTATTAAAGTCTCCGAGATTATGGAAACCGAGCCGGTTGGCGGCCCTACTGGCCAAGGCAAATTTTTGAATGCTGCTGTAAAGATTAAAACAAATTTTCCGCCTTTAATTCTACTGAAAGAACTCAAGAAAATCGAAAAGGAAATAGGAAGGGAAAAGACAGTCCGCTATGGCCCAAGGACAATTGATTTGGATATTTTATTTTATGGGGATAAGATTATAAATAGGGAAAATTTAAAAATTCCCCATCCCAGAATGTTTGAGCGGGAGTTTGTGATAAAGCCATTGTCCGAGATAATATGAGAATTATACGTAACATAAAACAGATGTGCAAGGCTTCTAAAAAAGCCAGACTAAATGGTCAAGCAATAGGTTTTGTCCCCACTATGGGCGCATTACACCCAGGACACCTCAGTCTTATCCGAAAGGCGCGTTACGAAAACGATAAGGTTGCGGTAAGTATCTTTATCAATCCTACCCAATTTGGTCCAAGAGAAGATTCCAAGAAGTACCCCCGAAATTTAAAGCAGGATACGTATTTATGCACAAAGGCAGGCGTCGATATTATCTTTTATCCTGATACAAAAGAGATATATCCGGATAATTATAGAACATATGTGATGGTAGAAGAATTAAGCGATTGTTTATGTGGAAAGTTTCGGCCGGGACATTTTAGAGGCGTAGCTACAGTGGTCACAAAACTCTTTAATATTGTTCAGCCGGATGTTGCCTATTTTGGCCAAAAGGATGCCCAGCAGGCAATAATCATAAAAAGGATAGTCGAAGATTTAAACATGCCCCTTAAAATAAAGGTTATGCCCACAATACGCGAGGGAAACGGATTAGCGATGAGTTCAAGGAATGCTTACTTAAGTCCAGATGAAAGAAGAGATGCCGCAATTTTATATCAGGCATTGAACTTAGCCAAAGGTTTAATTCGAGAAGGGAATCGGGATTCTTTAGATATCATAAAAAAAATGAGACAGCTAATCAATAAGAAAAAAAATGCCAAGGTGCAATATATATCAATTGTAGATTTAGAAAATTTAAAGCCGATGCCTAAAATAGAGGGCAGTGTATTAATTGCCTTAGCGGTATGGATTGGTAAGGCGCGTTTGATTGATAATATAATTGTTAAATTGTCAAACTGTTATGGGTAAATTATTAAAAATAGGAATTGTAGGTTGCGGTGCCATAGGTTTTTCTTTGGCAAAGACCATTATCTCTGATTTTTCCGATAAAGCCGCATTAGTTAGTTTGTATGATTTAGATATAGAAAAGGCCTATAAAGTAGCCAATAAATTTAATAATAAGAAATTAGTAGCTTTGAATTTAGAAGATTTAATCAATAAAGTAGTTTTACCCCACTCTTCCCTTAAAACAGAGCGAACTTCGGTTAAGGAAGGGCGGGGCTTAGTAATTGAGGCGACAAAGGCAGAAGCTGCTTTTGAGATTGCTAAAAAGACGATTACGGCCTCTTGTAATATTATGATTATGAGCGTAGGAGGAATAATCGAACATTATAAAGAATTAGGGGTATTAGCACAAGAAAAGGGTACCCAAATATTTATACCTTCGGGTGCAATCTGTGGTATAGATGGCTTAAAAGCAGCAGCGGGCAGTAAAATTACTAATGTTACGCTGACGACCAAAAAACCTCCTCAGGCATTTTTGGGAGTTCCTTATGTATTAAAAAGTAAGATAAATCTGCAAAATTTAAGCGAAGACACGGTTATTTTTGAAGGCAGCGCGCATTTCGCCACAAAATTATTTCCGCAGAACATTAATGTCGCGGCAACCTTAAGTATGGCAGGCATTGGTCCAGAAAATACAACCGTACGCATTGTAGCTTCTCCACATATTACAAGAAATATTCATGAGATAGAAATAGAATCAGAGGCGGGTAGGATAGTTGTTCGCACAGAAAATGTAATTCATCCAGATAATCCTAAGACAAGTTATTTAGCAGTTTTATCCGCAGTAGCGACTTTAAAACAGATTTTAGGGCCGATAAAAATCGGCACATAAGTGAGGACATAACTTATGGAGCGAGCACCCGGCTTTATCGGAACAGCCGGTGTGCCGCTTGTGCGGCAAGCGAACATAAGTTATCTGTCCGAACTTACCCCCCACCACTTTCAATATGGCATAGGCTAAATACGAAAGTGGTGGGGGGTTAATTCGCACAATAACTTACTCACACTGGCGTGTTCGTAAGTTATGTGCTCATTAACGAGAGGAGGTGAATTAGAAGATGGCACAGAAAGAAGTAAAGTTAGGAATCAAGAGAGAGAAAGGTTACCTCTACTATATTGACAAACAGGGTGACGTTTCTTGCGCTAGGATGTCCAGGGGCAAGAAAAAAGGAGGTAGCCCCAAGAAAGTAGCAAAATGCGGCATCAAACGCAAAGAAGGATACCTCTATTTCGTGGACAAAAAAGGCGACGTCTCTTGCGCCAAAATGAAAAGAGGAGGAAAGAAGAAAAAAAGATAAACAATACGATAACCCCGCACCTTTTATTTATTCATGTTTTATAAAGTACTTGAACGCTAAAAAGGTGCGGGGCTTTTTTGGTATAATTTTTAGTCTATGGAAGAAACTATTATAATTAGAGGCGCCAAAGAACATAACCTTAAAAATATAAATCTTACCCTACCGCGCAATAAACTTATTGTAATTACCGGTTTATCGGGTTCGGGTAAATCCAGCCTTGCCTTTGATACTATCTATGCTGAAGGCCAGCGTAGATATGTAGAAAGTTTATCCAGCTACGCCCGGCACTTTTTAGAGCAATTACAGAAACCCGATGTTGAATACATTGAGGGTTTATCTCCAGCTATAGCTATTGAACAAAGAAGCGCCGGAGGAAATCCGCGTTCTACAGTCGGAACCCAGACTGAGATTTATGATTATCTGAGGCTCTTCTTTGCCCGCATTGGCAAGGTAAACTGTTACCAATGTGGACAGCCTATTAATAGGCAGAGTGCACAGGAAATAATTGAAAAAATAATGGCCTTGCCGAAAGGTTGCAATATTCAAATATTAGCGCCCCTGGTAAGAGGTAGGAAGGGAGAATATAAAGATATATTTAGCCAGATGCAGAAAGCAGGATTTGTGCGTTGCCGCGTTGATGGCAAGGCTTATGAACTGCCCGTAAAGATAAAACTTGCCAAATACAAGATTCATCATATTGAAGTAGTTGTGGATAGACTGGTGATTAAGCCGGAAATAAAAAACCGTCTTACCGATTCAATTGAAACAGCGTTGAAGGTAGGAAAAGGCATGGTTATCGTTATCCCGTTATCCCGTTATCCTGTTAGCCCGTTAAAAGAAAATAACGGGCAACGGGCAACGGGTAACAGGCAAACGGACTTAGTATTTAGCGAGCAATACGCCTGCATAAAATGCGGGATAAATTACGCTGAAGTTGAACCGCGCATTTTTTCCTTTAATTCTCCCTATGGAGCCTGTCTTGAGTGTAATGGCCTAGGCACAAAACTTGAGTTTGACTCCGATTTGGTTATCCCGGATAAGAATAAATCTATAAATGAGGGAGCCCTTGCCCCTTGGAAAAGAGGCGGCAGAGGATATATTATTTATTACCGTTGGTTGCTCCGCGAATTGTCTTATCAGATGCGTTTTGATATGGATATGCCTTTTAAGAAATTAAGTAAAGACGTACAGCGGGCGATATTATACGGTACAGATGAAATTGCCGGCGGTAAGCCGTTTGAAGGTATAATCCCGAATTTAGAAAGATTGTTTCATCAAACCAAGAGCGACTATCTCAAAGAAGAGATTTCTCGTTTTATGTCCAGCCTTCCTTGCCCACTATGTAAGGGGGCAAGATTAAAGAGAGAAAGCCTTGCCGTGACCGTTAACCATAAAAATATCTGGGAAGTAACGCAGATGTCCATAAAAGAGGCTTATAATTTTTTTAGAAAATTAGAATTAAATGAGAGAGAGAAGCAAATTGCGCACCAGGTGTTAAAAGAGATAGCCCTAAGGTTGCAATTCTGTATTGACGTAGGGTTAGAATATCTAACTTTAGACAGAAAGAGTTCAACCCTTTCTGGTGGCGAGGCACAGCGGATCCGCTTGGCTACGCAAGTCGGCTCCGGCTTAGTAGGAGTGTTGTATATATTAGATGAACCTAGCATTGGCCTACATCAGAGGGATAATGCTAAATTAATCTCAACGCTAAAGATTTTAAGGGATTTGGGTAATACATTAATTGTGGTAGAGCACGATGAGTTCACTATTCGGTCTGCGGATTACATTGTAGATTTAGGCCCGGGAGCAGGCAGGCATGGCGGAGAAGTGGTTTTTTCCGGAACAAAAGAAGATTTGTTAAAGTGCCCTCATTCTTTGACTGCTAAGTATTTAAGGAAAGAGCTAAAAATAGCCTTACCCGAAAGAAGAAGAAATTGGCAAGGTGGGAAATATTTAGAGATTATCGGCGCAAGAGAGCATAATCTAAAAGATATAAACGTAAAGTTCCCCTTAGGTGTTTTTATCTCGGTAACCGGTGTTTCTGGCTCGGGTAAATCTACTTTGATTGATGACATACTGTATCGCAGTTTAGCCCAGAGATTGTATAAGTCTAAAGACAAACCCGGCCTTCATGAGAAAATTACCGGTAGTGAATTTATCGATAAGGTGATTGTGGTCGATCAATCACCCATAGGAAGAACTCCCCGTTCAAATCCCGTTACATATACACAGGTGTTTAGCCATATACGGGATGTATTTAGCAAGCTGCCCGAAGCCCGGATGCGGGGGTACAAACCCGGTAGATTCTCTTTTAACGTCAAGGGCGGCCGCTGCGAGGCCTGTACCGGAGATGGGATAAAGAAAATCGAAATGCATTTTCTTCCCGATGTTTATGTAAAATGTGATGTATGTAAAGGCAGGCGTTTCAATGAAGCAACCCTAGAAATAAAATACAAGGGTAAATCTATTGCCGAGGTTTTAGATATGACGGTGGAAGAGGCGCTAGATTTATTTACTAATATACCTAAAATAAAAAATACTCTCTTTACCCTATACGACGTAGGTTTAGGTTATATTCAACTGGGTCAATCCGCAACTACATTATCCGGAGGCGAGGCGCAGCGGGTAAAATTATCCGCCGAATTAAGCAAGCGCTCAACGGGTAAAACTTTATATATCTTAGATGAACCTACGACTGGCCTCCATTTTGCCGATGTGGGAAAACTTTTATCTTGTCTGCAGCGGTTAGTGGATAAAAGAAATACCGTTATTGTGATTGAACACAATTTAGAGGTAATAAAATGCGCGGATTATATCATTGATTTAGGCCCTGAAGGCGGAGATAAGGGAGGAGAGGTAGTGGCGAAGGGGAACCCTGAGGATTTAGCTAAAGTAGATAGTTCTTATACCGGAGGAGTTTTGAGAAATGTATTGAAGAAAGAATAAAGAAGTGATATAGTTTTAATGAAATGATAAAAACAAAATTAATTTTTATACTATTTTTAGTATTTATTCTGGCCTGTGGCCTGCGACCTGTAACCTGTGACCTCTTTGCCCAAGACACCGATAAGGAGGAAGAGGCGCTCTTCGTCGCAAAAAAGGCATTTGAAGATAGTTTCTATGAAGTAAGCCTCGGGCTATTAGAGCGATTCTTAAAGAACTATCCTACCTCATCTAAAGCCTCAGAGGTAAATCTGTTAATCGGAGAGTGCTATTTCCATCAGAGTAGATTTTTGGATGCCCTAGCAAAATTCGAAGAGCTCTTAAATCAACCTTCCGCAAAAAATATTAAAGATGAGATTCTTTATTGGATTGGTGAGGTGCATTTTAAGGGTAATGCCTTTACCAAGGCAGGCCAGTATTATAAGATGGTAACCGATGAATTTCCTAAATCTGCTTATGCGCCAGCCAGCTACTATTCATTAGGTTGGTGCTTATTTCAAGAGCAGAAGTTTTCCGAGGCCTTAGAATATTTTAAAACTGTAGAGGAAAAATTCCCTAAGGAACCCCAGGCCCAGGACTCTTCCTTCAAGATCATTGAGTGCTTATATAACCTAAAGGATTATAGCGGATTAAAAGATAAAATTAAATCCTACCTTAATCTGTATCCCAAAGATACCACTCACCTTCCTTACCTATATTTTTACCTGGCAGAAGCAAATTACTATTTAGATAATTTTACCGAAGCCATTGATGCTTATTCCAAAGTTATTATAAATACCAGCGATCAAAAGATACAGGCATTATCTAAATTAGGTATGGGTTGGTCAAATCTAAAGTTAAAAAAATACCCGGAAGCCGAAGCGATCCTCTCAGAATTAAAAGCCGATAGTTTAGAAAAAAGAAGCCTGGATGTTTTATGGTTAGCCAAAGCGATATTATATTCTGAGACTGCGAGATTCTCCGAGGCAAAAGATATATATAGCGAATTATTAAACACAAGTTCCGATCCCGTAGTTTTAATTCAGGCCTATCTGGGTAAGGCAGACGTTCTTTATAGCCTCGCGGAATACAAAGAGGCAAAAAGTGCCTATAAAGAGGCATTGGATAAAATTAACCCACAGACAAGTTCTCAGGAAGTTGTGGATAGGTTACATTATGGGTTGAGCTGGGCGTATCTTAAGGAGGGTGAATTCAAGCAAGCCATAGATGAGTTTCAAAAGCTCATCAGGCACACAGAAGATAAAATTATTAAAGTTTCTGCCCTTTGTCAGATAGGAGACGCCTATCAGGATTCAGGTGATTATCGTAAAGCGCAAGAGACATACGATAGTATATTAAAAGAATATCCGGATAGTTTATACAGCGATTATGTTCAATACGAGATAGGGCTTACTTTACTTAAGGCTTCAAATTTTGATGGCGCAATTATGGCCCTTCAGGCCCTGAAAAAAAATTTCCCTAATTCAAAGCTTTTAGATGACGCTTATTATGCCTTAGGGTTAGCTTATTTTCAAAAGGAGGATTATGTCTCCAGCAAAGAAATCTTTGAGAAGTTTCAAATAGAATTTAAAGACAGTACCTTAAGACCGCAAAGCACCTATCTCTTAGGAACCAGTCTATATAATCTAGGTAAGTTTGCCGAAGCCATAGAGGTATTTAAGGATATTATCAGAATATATGGCGAGGATGCGGAAATGGTGCAAAAAGCTGAATACGAGATAGCGGATTGTTATTATCAGATGGGCAATGAAAAAGAGGCGATGGCCAGATTTAAAACCTTACGCTCTAAATATCCGGATTCCAGTTTGACAGCAGAAGTAATCTGGTGGCTAGGGCAATATTACTATAGACGCAATGAGCTAGATTTAGCCCGGAGGTACTTTTCTTCGCTGATACAAGACTTTCCTAAGAGCAATTTGGTCGCCTCTTGTTATTATGCCCTGGGTTCAACTTACGAAGAAGAGGCCAAATACCCCGAGGCGATAGATAATTTTAATAAAGTAATTGAATTAGATAGTTCTGATCTGGCAGGTACAGCAGCCATTGCTATAGCAGACATATACGCCAAACAAGAGAAATTTGATTTAGCTATCCAGATGTATAATAAGGTAGTTCAAGGGCATAGTAATCTTAGTCACTTAGTGTATCCCAAGCTTGCAGATATCTACCAAAAGACAAGCAGGTATGAACAAGCCATAGAGTTATATCGTAAAAGTTTGGAGGTGGTACCAGTAAGGCAGATGGGGGATATTCAATTTAAGATAGCAGAAAACAAAGAGGCGCAAGGTAGGGCTGAGGAAGCAATTGAGGAATATTTAAAGGTTACCTACATTTATTCAGAAAATCAGGCCTTAGCGGTAAAATCACTTTTAAGAGTAGCGGCAGTTTATGAAGATAAAGAAAAATTTGCTGAGGCAGTTAATATTTATAAAAGAATTATCTCTATGAATACAGAAGAAGCAAAATATGCCCAGGAGAGGATAGACTGGATAAAAGCACATGTAAAAGACCGTTAACGCCAGAGCATCTTTAAGCACAGGTTAATGAGACTCTACCGGTGACTGGTGCACTGGTGTACCCGAAAACAAGAGGGGAGAGTAAAAATGGATTTATCCAAGATGAGTAGCTGGCAATTATTCTTAAAAGGCGGGCCGATAATGTGGCCAATACTTCTGTGTTCTGTGGTTGCCCTGGCGATAATCTTAGAGAAATTCTGGTATCTGTATAAGATAAAGATAAATACCCAGGGATTTCTTAGCAACATCTTAAATAAAATGAAACATCATCAGATAAAAGAAGCCTTACAGATATGTGATAACACCAAAAGTCCAATTTCAAATATCTTAAAGGCGGGAATTTTAAAATATGACCGTACGCGAGCCCAGATTAAAGAAGCAATCGAAGACGCATCTTTATATGAGGTACCTCGATTAGAAAAAAACCTTTCTGCGCTGGCTACGATAGCACATGTTTCACCCCTTTTAGGACTCCTAGGAACAGTGGCCGGTATGGTCAAGTGTTTCTACACCATCCAGATCAGAGCCACCAGCCTTCAGCCGGTTTCACCCGGCGATTTAGCCGGTGGTATCTGGGAGGCATTACTTACTACGGCGGCAGGTTTAATTGTCGCGATACCGACGTTCGTGGCCTATAATTATCTGGTGAGCCGGATAAATAGTTTTATTTTAGATATGGAGAAGGCATCCACCGAATTGGTTAATTTCTTAACAGAGTAACTTAATGACAAATGACAAAATTCTCCCGCAAAAGCGGGATCCCGCCTCGAACTAAATAAGATGCGGGAAAAGCTCAAAATAAATCCAAAATTCAAATGACAAATACCAAAACTAAAGTTTTGACATTTGATATTTGTGCTTTGTGCTTATTTTGCCTGCCTGCCGGCAGGCAGGAATTTTGTGCTTTGGTATTTGTCATTAAGATGGGGGTATCATAAATGAAATTCAAAAGACATATGGAATTAGAGCATGGGCCTAGACAGATAGATATCGCACCTTTAATCGGCATGGTACTTCAATTATTGTTATTCCTTATGCTTACCTCCGGTTTTGTGATGCAGGCGGGCATAAAGGTCAATTTACCCAAGGTAGTAACCAGCGAGATGGTCAAGTTCGAAGAATTAAAGATAGTTATATCGAGTGAAAATATAATTTATTTAGAGGGCAAAGTTGTAACTATACAGGAATTAAAAAACTTGCTTACACAGATAGCTAAAAGGAAGCAGTCAATTTTAATCAAATCGGATAGACGCGCCTCCTTAGGAAGGGTAGTGGAAATCTGGGATATGTGCCGGGACTTAGGCATAGCCCAGATAAATATCGCCACCGATCAAGAATAAAAATGATTTTTTCACCTTCTTTAAAGAAGTCCATATTTATTTCGCTATCAGGCCACATAATTATATTTAGCATCTTTAGTTTCTCTTTTGGATATAAGATTCCCAAGGTAAATTATGCGAGCGTTTCTTTCTGGGGTGCGATTTTGCGCCGTTCCGATTTAACCAGCAGAGAGAATTTTAAACCACAAGATATTAAAAAAATTTTTATGAAAAAGCCCAACGTAAACTTAATAGAGAGAACAAATAGAGAATTTCTTTCTTCCTGCCAGAGTTACTCTTTAAAACCCGCAGTATTTTTAGAGTCTGGCGAAGCTAAAATAATCTTTGTCCTGAAAACCACCCCCGCGTTACTTCCTTCAAGCATAAGAAGCCAGGCAATTATGTTTTATCCCCAGCTTCCTTATCACTTCTTAATTTATTTTAAGGATAGGCAGGTAGCCCATATAGAACTTATGTTTAATATAATCTCAGGCGAAAAAACAAATGCTATCGTGGTCAAAAGAAAAATTTCTTCGGGAAATTTAGAGGCGGATCTTTTGAGTATGCGCTATATCGGGCACTATCTTTTTATACAACAAGCGATGTTTTCTCCCAATAATTGGCAGACGGTTAAGATAGACCTCTCGGCTAAGAACGATAAGTGAGGCCACAACTTATGGAGTGATAGGCCAAAATACATTATTTTGGCATCCTTAGTAGCTTTCATTAATGAAAGCTACTAAGGAACATAAGTTATCCGGCCGAACTTACCCCCCACCACTTTCGTATTTAACCTACGCTATATTGAAAGTGGTGGGGGGTTAATTCGCAGACGCATTCGAACTAAAATGATACGAGCTACAATTTACGTCTCCGCCAAAGGCGGAGACGTAAATTGTCTGCTCATTAAAAATGATTAGTATAGATTTTTCTTTAGCGATATCTCTATATCTTTTTCTTCTGGTAAATATAATATTGGTTGCTTGGCTGTTATTTAGCAAGAGGCAGAAAGACAGAGATTTATCTCTGGACCCCAAATTTATCTGGTTTTGTTCTGTATGTACTTATACCTATGTTAATACTAAAGAAGATGCCATCTCAGTTTGTCCACGCTGTGGGAGTTATAATAGAAGATAAGTGAGGCCATAACTTACGGAGCGATAGGCCAAAATACATTATTTTGGCATCCTTAGTAGCTTTCATTAATGAAAGCTACTAAGGAACATAAGTTATTGTCCGAACTTACCCCCCACCACTTTTTGTAGACGGCGTAGATTTCAAAATTTAGGCTTGATAACAAAATTTACCTTTTGACTTAATCTTTAAGTACATTAT
>Ga0315281_10007023_pt1 | contig 15920 bp, 13 predicted proteins | sample YL17G07_0_MG_FD_204540 | JGI IMG/M metagenome (GOLD analysis project Ga0315281, IMG submission 204540) | Sediment microbial communities from Yellowstone Lake, YNP, Wyoming, USA - YL17G07_0 | ecosystem: Environmental > Aquatic > Freshwater > Lake > Sediment | place: USA: Wyoming | collected... | reverse complement strand
CCAGCCCGGCCATCCGTCCTTACGTCCGCTCCATCGTCGAACGATTCCGCCCGGCGACCGCCGTGCTGTCGCAAAACGAAATTTACCCGCGCGCCCGCATTCGCACCCTAGGCCAAATCTAGGAGGCCGAACCACTTGCGCCTTCGCACTTTCACCGCCGAGACAATGGCCGAAGCGATGCAACTCGTGCGCCAGGAGTTGGGGGCGGATGCTATTATCCTGTCGACGCAGCGCGCGGGCCGAAAAGGCGGCGTCACGCTTACGGCCGCCCTCGACGGCGTCGCTGTCGAGCCACAACGCGGGCTTGCCGGCGAAGCAGAAGCCGCCATCGACGTCCTGGACCGAATCGGTACCGCCTTCGACTTTCACGGGCTACCGCCGCTGATTGCCGACCGGCTGCTGTCGGCAGTTGCCGATAGTGCCTGCACGGACGCGAGCCAAGCCCTCGCCGCCGCCTGTGCGGCGCGGTTTCGATTTGCGCCGCTTCAACTCGGACCCGGCGCGCCGATCATGTTGGTTGGTCCCCCGGGGGCCGGCAAGACCGCCACGCTGGCCAAGCTCGCGGCCCGCGCTCGGATGGCGGAGCAGAAGGTCATGGCCGTCACCTGCGATACCGAAAGTGCCGGTGCCGTCGAGCAACTCGCCACCTACACCCGCCTGCTCGACATTCCGGCTTATCGGGCCAAGGATGTCTCGGCTCTCCACCGTGCCGTCGCCGCCGCTCCGGAGGGAGCCGCGGTGCTGATCGATAGCGTCGGTATCAACCCCTTTGCCGCGTCCGAAACGGCGATGCTGGCTGAGCTTGCCGATGCCGTATCGGCCGAGCCGGTGCTGGTCGCGCCGGCGGGGGGCGACGCCGCCGAAAGCGCTGATTTGGCTGCTGCCTTTGCCGCCATTGGCGTGCGCCGACTGATCGTCACGCGCACCGACACCGTTCGCCGCCTGGGCGGCATTCTAGCGTCCGTGGAGACGGCGCGATTGGCACTTTCCGATGCCGGCGTCTCGCCGCAGATCGCCGATGGTCTTGTTTCCCTCAATGCTCACCGTCTTGCTGGACTTCTGCTGCGCACCAGTGGCGTCAGCGAAGAACCGGCCGCAGCCACAGGAACCTACTGATGAATGAAGCTGTTCCCCTTTTTGCCGCTCCCGCCAATCGCCCGGCGCTGCGCAATTTCGTCGCCGTCGCCTCCGGCAAGGGTGGGGTCGGCAAGACCTGGTTTTCCATCGCCCTGGCTCACAGCTTGGCCCAGATCGGCCAGCGCGTGTTGCTGTTCGACGGCGACCTTGGCCTGGCCAATGTCGACATTCAACTCGGCCTGACGCCGGCCGTCGATCTCGGCATCTTGATCGAGCGCGGCCTGCCCTTGAAGCGCGGCGCTCTCGCTTATGCTCCGGGCGGGTTCGATGTCATCGCCGGCCGCTCCGGGTCGGGCGGGCTTGCCTCCATCACCGGCACCCGCCTGCAACGTCTTACCGAAGGGCTAGCTGAGTTGGCGGACGGCTATGACCGCGTCATTCTTGATCTCGGCGCCGGCATCGAACGCACGGTGCGCAGCCTGGCCGCGTGTTGCCGCAGCTGTATTGTGATCTCGACCGACGAACCGACCGCGATCACCGATGCCTATGCCTTCATAAAATTGACGCTCGCGGAATCGCCGGCGGCCGACCTTAGAATCGTCATCAATATGGCCGGCACCCCGGCCGAAGGACAGCGTGCTTACGGCACGCTTCGCAAGGCCTGTCAGACTTTCCTGAAGTTCGACCCGCCTCTGCTGGGCGTGGTTCGCCGCGACCCGCGGGTAAAAGACAGTATTCGCGCCCAGACCCCGGTTTCCATTCGCCACCCCGACGCGCCCTCGGTGCATGACGTGGCCCAGTTGGCGCGCAAATTCGTGGCCACTCCGTGAGCGTCTCCGCCCTTCCACCGGCATCCTCGCCGCCAAATTCTTCCGGCCCGACCGCCGCCGGGAACGTAGCCGTCATCGCCAATCCGCCCCCGGACGTCGCGCGAGCGGCCGTGGGCACGATCATCAGCGGCATCGTGGTCGGCCACGACGCTCAGGGTCATACGACCCTCCAGACCGCAAAGGGCACCCTCACCCTTCTTACCCACGCCAATCTGCCCGTTGGCAGCAACGTCTCTACCGAGGTCCGCGCTACCGGCGACCGGCTTCAGGTCATCGTGCTGTCCGTCGAGCCACAACCTTCGGCCAAGCTGGGCCAAGCCGCGGCTCAACTTCAGGAACAAACCTCGCCGCAGGGTCAAACCCGATCCTCGGCCGGGCTGGTGCCTGGCCGCCCGGGCGCTCCAACAGTGAGCACCGCCGCGCAGCCCCAGATGGGCGAGGGCGCTCGCGCCACGGCACTTGGCCGATCGCCGGCCATAGTCACCGGGCAAGGCCCGGTGGTTCAGGCAACGATCGTGCATCCGGATTTGGCGCGTCAGATATTGGCCGCTGCATCGTTGACACCCCAGACTTTCGGCACCACACCCAGAACCGCCCCTGGCCCGGGTCAGGCCCCAAGCAGCCAGACCCCAGGCGGACTGACACCGGGCGGTGAAGTCAGCGTCCGCATCCTTGGCTTCGAGGCCCCATCAGCGCCGCCTGGACCGCCGCCCGGACTAAGGGGCGGCCTTCCTTCCGCCCCGGTGCCTGGACCAGGTAGCGGCCTGCCCTCGGCCCCGGTGCCTGGACCAGCGCTGCTCGCCGCCCACGCTGGCGGCGCCCATCCGGCGGCCGTGGTTGGACATGTCATCGGCGCCACGCCGGCCGGGCAGCCGGTGGTTCAGACTCCCGTCGGCACCATCGTCCTGGCCATCAAGAGCGACCTGCCCGTGGGCAGTCGGATGTTGCTCGAATTGGCCTCGCCCAATGCCGGGGCGACCTCGGGCCCAACGGCCCTGCCCGCCGACCCTGGCGCCCTGGCTGTAACCCTGGCTCGGGGGTGGCCGGCGCTTGAGGAGGCTGTTGCCGCCCTGCGCCAGCAAAATCCGGCGGCAGCGGCCCGTGCCGCCGAGTCCCTGCCAAGACCGGACTCGTCCCTCGCCGCCAACCTTTTGACGATGATGCAGTCTCTCGCCGGCGCCAAGTCCTCCGAATGGCTACCGGCGGCGTTACGCGCGGGCCTGGAGAAGCTCGGCCGCGGTGAGTTGAAGGATCGGGTAGAGCGCGAGGCCGGCCAGATGGCGCGCCTCACGGCGGAATCGACCAGCTCTGACTGGCGCGTCTTCTTTCTGCCGTTGCTCGACGAATCCAGCCTGCGGCAGATCAATATGTTTTTGCGCCGGCACGGCGGCGATGGCGACTCACCCGAAGAGTCCGAGACGCGTTTTGTCGTCGAGGTCGAGTTCAGCCGTTTCGGCGCCCTGCAACTCGACGGTCTCGTAGGTCAGCGCCGCTTTGATCTTGTGTTGCGGACGCGAGCGCCGCTGCCCGCCGAAATGCGCGGCGAGATCGCCCGCATTCACGCCGACGCCCGTTCCGCCGCCGGTTTAACGGGCGATATGACATTCCAGGTTGTGCGCTCGTTTCCAGTGGCGCCACTGGACGAAATCGCCCACAAACGGTCCGGGCTGCTGGCCTGATTTTGGTCGCCGAGGCGCTGCCTATTCGCCGCGCCGGCGAACGATATTGGCGCCAATTTCGTCGCTAACGGCTTGTTCGCGACGGTCAACGTCGCGGCGTCGGCGTGCCTTGCGATTGGCGACGGTGATCTCGGTCTTCTTCATGTCCTGGTAGGCCGCGGTCAATTCTTCCTGCGTCTTGGCGATTTCTTTTTCGACCTCGCGCACCGACGCCAGCAACCGCTCGCGCCGCTGTTTCATCACCGCCGCATACGAGGGAAAGGCCCGCCGTGCCTCCAGTGAGGTCTCGGCGGCCTTGGCTTCCTGCTCCAGCGTGGTATCGAGAGCGGCCAGATCCCGACGCAGTCGATCGGCCAGGGCCTCGACCTCGTTCAAGCGTCGGCGCCGCTCTTCAACGGTCCATTCCTGCAGGCGAACGAGCTGTTCCATCGGGTTCATGACTGGGCCACCGGTTTCGAGGCCAGAATATCGGCAAGAGCGGCATAACCGCCGGCAAGATCGGAGCGCTCAAGACGGTCTTGGGCCAAGAAGCCTTCGAGCAGGGGGTAATAGGCAATCGCCTCATCGACGCCCGCATCGGTACCCTTGCGATAGGCGCCGAGGCGAATCAATTCGCCCATGTCCTCATAGCTGGACAGCAGCGCCCGGGCCCGGCGCACCAGCGCGTTCTCTTCGTCGCTGTTGCAGCCCGGCATTGAGCGCGATACGCTCCGCAGAACGTTGATGGCTGGATAGCGGCCGCGCTCGGCAATGGCCCGCTCAAGAACGATATGGCCGTCGAGAATACCTCGCACGGCGTCGGCGACAGGTTCGTTGTGATCGTCGCCTTCAACCAGGACGGTAAAGAGGCCGGTGATATAACCCTGCCCAACTCCCGGTCCGGCGCGCTCCAGGAGGCGCGGCAATTCGGCGAACACGGACGGTGTATAGCCTTTGCTGGCCGGTGGCTCGCCCGCCGACAGGCCAATTTCACGTAAAGCCATGGCGAAGCGAGTAATGCTGTCCATCAGGCAAAGCACGTCATCGCCCTCATCGCGGAAGTACTCCGCCAGGGCCATGGTCAGGTGTGCGGCCTGCCGGCGCATCAGCGGCGACTCATCCGACGTCGCCACAACGACAACGCTGTGCTCAAGGCCGGAAGCCCCCAGCTCGTTGTGCAGGAACTCCTGCACCTCGCGCCCGCGCTCGCCGATCATGCCGATGACGTTGACATCGGACGCCGTATAACGGGCCAGCATGGACAAAAGAATGGACTTGCCGATGCCCGAGCCCGAGAAAATACCCATGCGCTGTCCGCGGCAGCAGGTCAGAAAACTGTTGATGGCGCGCACGCCCAAATCGATCTTTCCACCCAGGCGCTGTCGTGCATGCGCCGGAGGAGGCGCGCGGCGCAGGCGAACCGCGCGGGGCCCGAGCGGCAGCGGCCCCTTGCCATCGACAGGTTCGCCAAAGGCGTTAACGACGCGCCCGAGCCAGGCGCGGCTAGGCCGAACCACGGGTTCGCTGTCCAGCAGGTCGACGCGCCCGCCCAGGCTAACCCCATCCAGCGTGTCGAAGGCCATGGCCAGGGCCCGGCCGTTCCGGAACCCCACCACCTCGCAAGGAACACGATTCAGGCGCCGGTCGCGAACCTCGCAACGGGCACCGATCGAAACCTCGCGTTCGATCCCCTCGATCTCGAGCAGCATGCCCAGAACAGCCCCGACCCGGCCGAACGCGTAGGCGTCCGGCAGGCGCTCAAGATCGGCAAGAAGGCTTTCTACTGAAGGTACTAGAGCGTTCATATTCTTCCGTTTTTTGGACCCCGTCGCGGTCTGAGATATTGACCTCCACTGGCTTAAATTTTGATGAACCCGGTAAATAGTGGTCAAAAGCTGTAGGAAGGCGTAAACCTTTATTAACTATTTGTGTGGGATCGTGGTTAACGTGATCCGGGGAAATTGACCTCGCCTGAGTGGAGGAACGGCCTATGCGCGTGCTGTTGGTGGAAGACGATGCCGGCGTAGCCCAAAGCATCGAGTTGATGCTCAAGTCGGGCGGTTTTGTTGTCGATACAGCCGGTCTGGGCGAGGATGGCATCGAGATCGGCAAGCTTTACGACTATGACCTCATCATTCTCGATCTCATGCTCCCGGATATCGACGGTTACGAAGTCCTGCGCCGTCTGCGCGCCGCCAAGGTCAACACGCCGATCTTGATCCTTTCCGGCCTCAACGAACTCGACAACAAGATCAAGGGCCTCGGCTTCGGCGCCGACGACTATCTGACCAAGCCCTTCGACAAGCGCGAACTCATAGCCCGCATCCAGGCCATCGTCCGGCGCTCGAAGGGACATTCGGAATCGCTTATCAAGACCGGCAAGCTGTCCATCAATCTCGATACGCATACGGTCGAGGTCGGCGGCCAACCCCTGCATCTGACCGGCAAGGAGTACGGTATTCTTGAACTGCTGTCGCTGCGCAAGGGCACGACCCTGACCAAGGAGATGTTCCTCAACCATCTCTATGGTGGCATGGACGAACCGGAATTGAAGATCATCGACGTCTTCGTCTGTAAGCTTCGCAAGAAGCTGTCGACGGCTACGGGTGGCGAGAATTACATCGAGACCGTTTGGGGTCGCGGCTATGTTCTGCGTGACCCATCGGAAATCGCTCCGACGCCGGCGCGCCGCGGTGCAACTGTCGGATAGGTTCGCCAAGCTTCGAAAAGCCGCGGGCAAACGCCGTTAGCGCGCCACCACTTTCTTGTCGGCCATTGGGTCGGCAACAGCATAGATGCCGCGCTGTCCTTCGATAAGCTTGAACCGGTCCGTGATGCCTAGGACTGTCTCGGCCCCACCGAGATAGAGAATGCCGTCGGCGGGCATCTGCCGGGCGATCCCATCAAGAACCTTGGTCTTGGCGGGGGCGTCGAAATAGATCAACACATTGCGACAAAAGACCACGTCGAAGCGGCCCAGGCCCGCTGGACTTTCGAGCAGATTGAATGGCCGGTAGCTGACCATATCCCGGACCTTGGCGTTGATCCGCCACTTGTCCCCGGTCTGTTCGAAGTATTTCATCAACATCGTCACTGGCAGGCCGCGCTGAACCTCGAACTGGGTGTAAAGCCCATCCTTGGCCCGCTGCAGAATCTCATTCGACAGATCGGTGGCCACGATTTCGGTACGCCAGCCAGCCAGCTTGGCGCTCTCCTCCAACATAATCATGGCCAATGAATACGGTTCCTGGCCGCTGGAGCAGGCGGCGCTCCAGATGCGGAACGTGCGCGACGCGGCCCGGACCTTCAACAAATGCGGCAAGACGATGGTCCGGAACTGTTCGAACGGGCGGGTGTCGCGGAAGAAGAACGACTCGTTGGTCGTCATCGCCTCGACCACATCGCGGATCATGGCCTCGTTCGCCTGCTGGCGCACGGCCTTCACCAACTCGTCAAAACCCGGCAGCTTGTGCTTGCTCGCCACCGGCAACAACCGGCTTTCCAGCAGATAGGCCTTGTCCTTCGTCAGGACCAGACCCGAGCGTTGCTTCAGCAACGTGCAGAGATATTCGAAGTCCTGAACATTCATGGCTTCAAATTCCCAACACGATCCGCTTCAGTCGCGGTGCCAACTCAGCGAGCGGCAGTACCGCGCTGCACAAGCCCGCCATGGCCACCGCGCCCGGCATACCCCAAACGACGCTGGTCGCCTCGTCCTGGGCCATCAGACCGCCGCCGCCGGCAATCACCGCCTCCGATCCCTTGAGCCCATCCTGGCCCATGCCGGTCAGCATGACGACGGTAAGCCGCGCGCCATAAACCGAAACCAGGCTGCGCAGCATTGGATCCACTGCCGGCCGGCAAAAGTTTTCCGGCGGCGTAGTCAACAAACGAATGATCTTCTGCCCGCCTTCGACGACGACGGTCATATGATAGCTGCCTGGGGCAACATAAATGCGCCCGCCAACCACCGGCTCGCCATTGCGGCCCTCGGCTGCCGGCATACCCGCTGCATTGGCCAGATGCTCGGCAAGGATGGTCGTAAAAGTCGGCGGCATATGCTGGGTAATGAACACCGGCAGCTTCATCCATGCCCCGATGCCGGCCACCAGTTTAGCCAATGCCTGGGGCCCACCCGTCGAACTGCCGATCGCAACCGCGTCCGGCCGGGTTATCGATGCCATGCGAAGCCGTATGGCGGTCGCCGCGCCGGCGATGGGCCTCGGCGCCTTGGCGACCACCGCCCCGCCGCGCGGTTCGCGCAAGCCGCGAGCCCGCCTGGCCGCGCCGCCCCAGGCCTTCACCTTCTCGATCAAGTCGCGGTTGAAATCCTTGGCCCCGCTCAATTCGCGGCTCGATGGCTTTGGAATGTAGTCCACGGCACCCGCCGCCATTGCACGCATGCTGATGCCGGCGTTCTGCAGCGTCAGCGTCGACGCCATGATGACTTGAAGATTGGGCTTGGCGGCGATCAACTTGGGCAAAGCCGTCATGCCATCCATGACCGGCATTTCGATGTCCAGGACGACGACCTCGATATCCTGCCGATCCAGCGTCGATAAGGCCAACTGACCGTTACCGACGGAGGCCACGACGCGGATCCTCGGATCGCTTTCCAGGGCCCGGGCCAACAAACCCCGAATCACAACCGAATCGTCCACCACCATCACGCGATAGCGGTCATCGTCGGCCTGCACCGGCGCCGCAAGATTGGTCGCGGTATTCACGTTCAAATCAACCCTACCTGGGCAAACTTCGATTCGATGATCTCGGTGTCGAAGGGCTTCATGATGTACTCGTTGGCCCCGGCTGCTATGGCCTCACGAATATGATCGAGATCGTTTTCAGTGGTGCAGAAAACCACAACTGGTGTCTGCCCGCCCTCGATCTTGCGCAGACCGCGCAAAAAATCGATCCCGCTCATGATCGGCATGTTCCAATCCAACAGAATCGCTTCCGGCATCCGCTTGAGGCAAGCCTCCATGGCGGCGGCACCGTTTTCGGCCTCCTCGCATTCGAAATCCAGGCCCTCAATAATCTTGCGCGCCACCATGCGCACGACCTTCGAGTCGTCAACGATAAGACAGCTTTTCATACCCTGATTCCGCTTTCGGCCTTAATGCCCGGTTCCACCCAGCCAAAACCGCCCATTAAGCGGCCTCGGCCCGGCCAAGCTCGAGCAGGCGGGCTACATTGAGCACAATCAGGAGGGTGCCGTCGAGGCGGTAAATTCCCTCGGAATACTCACGCCAGCGCACATCGAGCGTCGGCGGATTGCGCTCGAATTCGCTGGTCTTGAGGCTCATGACTTCGCCAACCTGATCCACCAAGAGACTGTAGGGTTCGCCCCGACTCTCGACAACGACGCTCATGGGCTGTTCTTCGGCGCCCCGCCCCGGCAGGCCCAGACGCAGACGCACATCGACGGCGGTCACGATACGACCGCGCAGATTGAGCGATCCCGACACTTCCATCGGGGCCAGGGGAATATGCCAAATCCGCTGCGGACCCAGGATGTCCTGAACTTTCAACACCGGAATGCCGAACAACTGACCGCCGACGGTCATGGAGACGAAGTCCTGCACCGCCCCAATGCTGGTGCCGGCGCTGGTGCCCTCGCGGCTCTCGCTCTTGTCTGTGCTGTTCATTTATGCGGCTCCACGAAATTCGGACAGGGTTTCGGATAGGGATTGCAGTAGGCCGTCGCGATCGAACTTCGCCACATAATCGGAGAAACCGACCTTTCGGCCACGATCGATATCGCCCGGCGAGGCGTGGGAGGAGAGTGCCACCAGCGGCGTATTCTGCCACCGGCCACTCTTCTTCACCGTCTCGGCGAACTCGAAGCCATTCATGCCCGGCATTTCGATGTCGCTGATGATGACGTCGAAGTCCTCGCCCGCCTCGTGCAGATTGAGCGCCTTGTCCGCACTCTCGGCGGTCGTAACGTCGTAACCCGCGACCGAAAGCAGCGGCGCCAACAGGTTGCGGAAGAATGGGCTGTCGTCAATCAACAACACGCGCTTGCGCCCCTCGTTCGACTCGTTGGTTTCGGAGTGACTCTTGAACCAATCGGCGAAGGCCTGGGTCAGGAAGTAGCCGGCATCGATCACTTCGGTCGCCTTGCCGGCGATCACCGCCGTGCCGATAAAGCCGGGCCGTTCCGCCGCCAATTGAACATTGAGCCGATCCTCGACGATATCGATAATCTCGTCCACGACTAGGCCCATGGTACGCTCGCGGTCGGTGAAGACGAGCATCGGCTGACGGCCGCTCTCGCGCACCTTGAACTCTGCCGCCATGCCGACGAGCGGCATGAGGGCCCCGCGGTACTGCACCACCATACGATTGTTGGAGCGCTCGATCTGGGACACATCGATTTCCTCCAACCGCGCCACCAACGCCAGCGGCACCGCCTTGGGTGTATCGTTGATGGCGTTGAAGACCAGCAGCGAAACCTTGTCGTCGCCGCGCACATCCCGCGCCGTCGTGGCGCCCGCCGCGCCCGAACCGGCCAGGTTCAACTGCCCGCTGTGGGCAGCGATACCGTTGGGATCCAGGATCATGATGACGCTGCCGTCGCCCAGGATAGTGTTTCCCGAGAACATGGTGATGTCGCGCAGGATCGGCGCCACCGGCTTGACCACGATTTCCTCGGTGTCGAAAACCCGGTCCACGACGATGCCGAAGCTATAGGTTCCAACCTGCGCCACGACGATGAACTTCTCGTCCGCCTGGACATTTCCGGAATCCAACTTCAACACGTTATTCAACATCACCAGCGGCAACAGCCGGTTCCGTAGGCGCAGAACCGACGCGTCCTTGATCTTCTCGACCTTGTACTCCGAATTCGCCGAGACCCGCACCAGTTCGACCACGCTAATCTGCGGAATGGCGAAACGCTCCTTGGCGCACTCGACAATCAGGGCCGAGACAATGGCGAGCGTCAGTGGAATCTTGATGCTGAAGGTCGAACCCTGCCCCTCGACCGAGCGCATCTCGACCGTGCCGCCGATACGCTCGATATTGGTGCGCACGACGTCCATGCCGACGCCCCGGCCGGAGACGCTCGTGACTTTCGCGGCCGTCGAGAATCCGGCCTTGAAAATGAATTGATGGATCTGCTGGAGCGACATCGCCTCCAACTCAGCCTCGGTGGCAAGGCCGCCCTGGAGCACCTTAGCCTTGATCTTTTCGGTGTTGAGACCGCGCCCGTCGTCGGCGATCTCAATGATGATATGGCCGCCCTCATGATAGGCGTTGAGGGAGACCGTGCCGGTCTCGGGCTTGCCCGCCTTGACGCGATCCTGCGGCGTTTCCAGGCCGTGGTCGGCCGAATTGCGGACCATGTGCGTGAGCGGGTCCTTGATCAGCTCCAATACCTGGCGGTCGAGTTCGGTCTCGGCCCCACGCATGTTGAGGTCGACCTTCTTGTTCAACTCATGCGCCAGGTCGCGCACCAGGCGCGGCAGCTTCGACCAAGCATTGCCGATCGGCTGCATACGCGTCTTCATCACCCCTTCTTGCAATTCCGAGGTGATAAGGTTGAGCCGCTGTAACGGCGCCGCGAATTCGCTGTCCTTCTGGGTGCGCAGTATCTGCAACACCTGATTGCGGGTCAGCACCAGCTCGCTCACCATCGTCATCAGGTTTTCGAGCAGATCGACGTTGACCCGGATGGACTGGGCCGCGATGGCCGATTCCTTGACTTCCTTGACTTCCTTCTTGGACCCATCGTCGGCCGCCGCCACTGCGGGTTTTACCGCCGCTTTCGGGCTTGCCACCGTCGGGGCCGCCAAACCGCGCGCTTGTTGCAGCTTCGCCATAATCTGGTTTTGCACGTCACCCGGCACATCGAGAGACGTCATGGCATCCTGTAGGTAACTGTCGATCAGGGTCACGTCCTTGGCGCCCATGCCCTTCGATACGAACCATTCGTGGCCTGCCGCGAGCACGGCTTCGTTGCCGCCCGACGGCCCGCCAAGCAACATGCCCAACGAGTCGCGTTGACCGGCCTGGAGCTTGTCCAGGTTCACGTCGGCGATGAAGCCCTTGAGCCTGTCGTCGGCACCGATCTTCATGTAGAGCGTCTCGACCACGGCATCGATGGCCGCCAAGCTACCGACGCGCTCGAAAAGACTCTTGCCGGCGTCGCCAGCTTTTGGCGCCGCCGCCAACAGCGGTACCACAACCGGGGCCTGGGCCGGGGCCGGCGCCGCCTTCGCCGCCGGCACGCTGGCATCGGCCAGCGCGTTCAATCGAGCAATGAGTTCGCTATCCTCGCCGGCGGGCTCGGATTCCGTTTCCTCCAGCGCCGCCGTCAGCGAGCGAACGCAATCGAGGCAGGCCAACACGCCTGAGACGGCCTCGGCCGTGACCTCGATCGAACCGTCGCGGAGCTTGCCGAGGATGTTCTCGCCGGCATGGGCGACCGATTCCAGTCGGGGCAGCCCAAGAAACCCACAGGTTCCCTTGATGGTGTGGACGAGCCGAAAAATACTGCCCAACAGTTCCGGATCGTTGGGGTTCTGCTCCAACTTCACCAGCTCGACGTCGAGAACGGTTAGATTCTCAGACGTCTCTGTCAGAAATTCCCGAATTAAATCATCCATTTAGATGCTCCCGGTCTTCCACACACCACCACACAAACGAGCCGGGATTAGGGCCCGGCTCGCGCCTTTGCTACGCAACAGCACGCTAAGGCCGGAATACTTAATAAGTTGTGAAACCAAGCGGTCCAGAGACCCGCCCTGGCCGTGGCCAGGGTAACCTACCCCCCTGCCATCCGGGCCTCCAGTATCACCTCGTCTCTGCCCCCGACGACGCCCAGCCCGGCGCTGATCCGCCGGGCAAACCGGCCGGCAAAGAGCGCCGCCACCGTGGCTATGGCGGCCTCTCCCTCGCCTGTCCCGAGCGCGGCCGCAACCTCCGGCCGCAGATGGGCCTCTTGCCCCCGGGCGCCGATGCGCAGCCGCGGGCTGGCGCCGCTATCGACCGCGAGGGAAATGACCCCGCCCCGCGGCAGGGCATCGGCCGCCAGCATCACCAGCAGCAGAATCAGCCGCGTCGCCCCCGCCGGCAACGAGCCCGGCACAGTTTCGGGCCATTCAAGCGTCGTCTTGCGCCCATCGAGAAACCCGACCGCGAGATCCTGCACTTCCTTCAAACCGATAGCGGCGCGATCACCGGACGCGCCGAAAGCCAGCCGGAAGAATTGCAGCCGCCAGGCCGCCCGGCGCGCACTCTGCTGGGTCAGTTCCATCGCCTCGGCGGCGATCGCGTCGTCGTCCTCCTCCATCAGTTCCAGGCCGTTGCCGATGGCGCCGACGGGACTGATCAGGTCATGGCAAAGCCGCGACATGAGCAGTTCGGCCAATTGCATCTCGTTCGTTTCCTGCATCGCGGCCCCGTCCTTTGAGGGTTGGCCGAGCCAAGTTGGCTGGATTGGCAGTTGCCTATACGCGCCCCGATTTCTATACGATACTCGGACTCAAAGCGACTGCCCGGCGCAGCGCCGCCCGCCCCCGATCCGATAGAGCGCCCGCACGATGCCCCAGACTCCGACCCATAACCGTTCACGACCCCATCCCGGCGCCGGGCGCCGCCAGGCCGCGCCCTTTCCAAAGGGTCGCCAGGTCGATCCCACGGCGCTCAGTGAAATGCGCGCCCTGCTCGGCGACCGGCCACGCCGGCGCGATCTGCTGATCGAGCATCTGCATCTGATCCAGGACCGATTCGGCTGCCTCAAGACGGCGCATCTGGCGGCGCTCGCCGACGACATGCGGCTGGCCTTCGCCGAGGTTTACGAGGTCGCCACGTTCTATGCTCATTTCGATATCGTGCCCGATGGCGCCGACGCCCCGCCGCCCCTCACCATCCGTGTCTGCGACAGCCTGAGCTGCGAGTTGATGGGCGCGCAACATCTTCTGGCCGCGCTCAAGGCCGGCATGGGCGCCAGCGTGCGCGTGCTGCGCGCGCCCTGCATGGGGCGCTGCGACAAGGCGCCGGTGGCCGAGGTCGGACATTTCCATGTCGAGCACGCCACCGTAGCCGCGGTCGAGAAGGCAGCTAAATCCGGCCACACGCACCCGGCCCCTCTGGCCCACCCCGATCTTGCCGCCTATCGCGCCAAGGGTGGCTACGCGCTTCTCGCCGCTTGTCGCGACGGCAAGCGCTCGCTCGACGACATCGTGGCGACGCTCGACGCCTCCGGCCTGCGCGGTCTGGGCGGCGCCGGATTCCCAACCGGGCGCAAGTGGCGCTTCGTGCGCCAGGAATCGGCCCCGCGCCTGCTGGCCGTCAACGCCGATGAGGGCGAGCCCGGCACCTTCAAGGATCGCCTCTATCTGGAGGGAGACCCGCATCGTTTTCTCGAAGGCGTGCTGATCGCCGCCTGGGCCATCGAGGCGCAGGAAGCCTACATCTACCTGCGCGACGAGTATCCCGGCCTGCATGGCGTGCTGACCAAGGAGATCGCCGATCTCGAAGCGGCCGGCCTCACCGGCCCGACGCGCCTGCATCTGCGGCGCGGCGCCGGCGCCTATATCTGCGGCGAGGAATCGGCGATGCTGGAAAGTATCGAGGGCAAGCGCGGACTGCCCCGGCACAAACCGCCCTATCCCTCGCAGGTCGGACTGTTCACCCGGCCGACCCTCATCAACAATGTCGAGACGCTCTATTGGGTGCGCGACATCATCGAGCGCGGGCCGGAGTGGTTCGCCGGCCAAGGTCGCAACGGCCGCAAGGGCCTGCGCAGTTTCTCCGTTTCCGGCCGGGTCAAGGAGCCGGGCCTGAAGCTGGCGCCGGCTGGCATTACCGTAGCCGAGCTGATCGATGAGTTCTGCGGCGGCATGGCCGATGGCCATGCCTTCAAGGCCTATCTGCCGGGCGGCGCTTCGGGCGGCATCCTGCCTGCCGCGATGGCCGACATCCCGCTCGATTTCGGCACCCTCGAGGCGCATGGCTGCTTCATCGGTTCGGCCGCCGTCATCGTGCTGTCGGACCAGGACGATATGAAGGCCGTGGCCCTCAACCTGATGCGTTTCTTCGAGGACGAATCCTGCGGCCAGTGCACGCCCTGCCGCGCCGGCACCGAGAAAGCCGTCAAGCTGATGTCGGGCCCGACATGGAACCAGGCCCTGCTGGGCGAACTGGCGCAGACCATGTCCGACGCCTCGATTTGCGGGCTGGGTCAGGCCGCCTGCAACCCGCTACGCACCGTGATGAAGCATTTTCGCGAGGATCTGCGATGAGCGAGCCCATCGCCTTCACCCTCGATGGCCGCCAGGTCACGGCCGCGCCGGACGAAACCATCTGGCAAGTGGCGATGCGCCTGGGCAACGAGATCCCGCATCTGTGCTGGCAGCCCTATCCGAATTACCGCGCCGATGGCAACTGCCGTGCCTGCATGGTCGAGATCAAGGGCGAGCGAACGCTGGCGGCCTCCTGTATCCGCAAGCCGACGCCGGGCATGGACGTGATTTCCAACAACGAGCGCGCCCTGACCGCGCGCCGCATGGTCATGGAACTGCTGGTCGCCGACCAGCCGCCCAAGGCCGAGGCCCGCGACCCTGAATCCGAGTTCTGGCGCTGGGCCGGGGCCATGAATGTCGCCAGCAGCCGCTTCCCCTCGCGCGGGCAAGCCGGCAACGGCCAGCCGGCCCCCGACCGCAGCCATCCGGCCATGGCGGTCAACCTCGACGCCTGTATCCAATGCAATCTCTGTGTGCGCGCTTGCCGCGAAGTACAGGTCAATGACGTCATCGGCATGGCCTATCGCGGCGCCGATACCAAGATCGTCTTCGACTTCGACGATCCGATGGGCGCCAGCACCTGTGTGGCCTGCGGCGAATGCGTCCAGGCATGTCCGACCGGCGCCCTGATGCCGGCCACCGTCATGAGCGAGGACAATCGCCGCGTCGGCTACGCCGACCGGCAGGTCGATTCGGTCTGCCCCTATTGCGGCGTTGGCTGCCAGCTCACCTACAACATCAAGGACGACCGCCTGTTGTTCGTCGATGGTCGCGACGGCCCCGCCAACCGCGCCCGGCTTTGCGTCAAGGGCCGCTTCGGCTTCGACTATGTCCACCATCCACACCGGTTAACGAAGCCGCTCATCCGTAAGCCCGGCGTGCCCAAGAACGCCAATGACCGCATCGACCCGGCCAACCCTTGGACTCATTTCCGCGAAGCGAGTTGGGACGAGGCGCTCGATCTTGCCGCCGCCGGCTTGAGGCGCGTGCGTGACCAAAAAGGGCCGCAAGCCTTGGCCGGTTTCGGCTCGGCCAAGGGCTCGAATGAAGAGGCCTACCTGTTCCAGAAACTGGTGCGCACCGGCTTTGGCACCAACAACGTC
>Ga0315281_10007021_pt1 | contig 15923 bp, 14 predicted proteins | sample YL17G07_0_MG_FD_204540 | JGI IMG/M metagenome (GOLD analysis project Ga0315281, IMG submission 204540) | Sediment microbial communities from Yellowstone Lake, YNP, Wyoming, USA - YL17G07_0 | ecosystem: Environmental > Aquatic > Freshwater > Lake > Sediment | place: USA: Wyoming | collected... | reverse complement strand
TGTGTCGGTCACGCATCCGGCCCGGACACCGAGAACCTTGCACACAGCGTCCACGGTGTCTTTAGCCATATTGCGATAGGTCGTGAGCTTGCCGCCGGCAATGGTAATGATCCTGCCGGTACTGCCTTCCTTGATCACCCGATGGTTTCTCGATATTTTGGACTCGCTTGCGCCTGAGAAAGCCAGCGGCCTGATGCCGGCATAGGTATAAAGGACCGATTCCTTCGCAAGGTCCATTCCGGGCAGGATCCGCCTGCTCTCGGTCAGCAGGTAGTCCACCTCGTCCTTCTCAGCATGGACATTGTCGAGATCGCCGCTGTAATTCGTATCGGTCGTGCCGATGAGAGAGTACGCGCCGAGCGGAATGATGAAGAACATCCGTCCGTCACGGGAGGTGACGAACAGCGCCTGTTCGCTCAGTTTCGGCAGCACGAGGTGAATTCCCTTGGTGGGATGAATAATGGCCCTCTTGTTGATGCCGCCCGTGCGGCGCACACTGTCGATCCACGGCCCCGCGGCGTTGACCAGCGCCTTCGAGCGGAAGGCAACCCTGTTCCCCGTCAGAACATCCCGGGCGATTACGCTCATGCCGTCGTGCTCCTCGATCTTTTCGACGCAGTGATAGTTCATCACAACGGCGCCGGCATTGCGGGCGGAAAGGATATTCTCGATTACCAGCCGTTCGGGCATCATAATCTGGTGGTCATAGAACAGCGCGCTTCCCATAAGGCCTGACTGGTTCAACCGCGGCTCATAACCGAGAGTTTTTTCTCTGTTGGAAGTAAAGTAATGAGGAATATCTTTTTCGTGAGACAGCAGGTCATAGAAGTGAATGCCGAGCGACATGACCGCCCTGCCGTGAGGGTCTTCCTTGTAGATCGGGATGAGAATCGGCATGGGGTGTATCAGATAGGGCGCCTGCCGGCGCAGGATGGCCCGCTCCCTGAGGGACTCGGCGACAAGGTCGACCTCGAAGTTGGCGAGGTACCTGAGCCCGCCATGGATCAGGCGCGTCGATTTTGACGTAACACCCGAAGCAAAGTCTCCTTTTTCAAGAAGCAGGCAGGTCAGACCCCGCAGCGCCGCATCACGCGCCACCCCGGCGCCGGTGATGCCGCCGCCGATGACGATGAGGTCAAATTGTTGCTCAGAATTTACACCAACGGCACTGGACATCAATATCCTCCAGACTGTTAACTCCGAACTTCCAACTCCGAACTCACCACTATCTTTTTAAGGACCCCCGGTTTATTGGAATAAATCCCGTCCACGCCCCAGGAGATGAACTTCCGGATTTCGGCCTCTTCATCCACGGTCCAAACATATACCGCTATCCCCTGTTCATGACAGGCGGCAATAAGTTTCTCGTTCACCGTCTTCTTTCGCAGGCTGATGACCTTGTAGCCCCGGGCAGAATAGGATTTAACATTGCGAAGGGTGAAAACGTCAAAGATCAGCGACGTTGGCAATGCCGGCATCACCGAGCGGGCGGCACGGACCTCTTCTTCCTTAAAGGACGACAGCAGGACAGGGCCTTGATAGCCTGAGGAATGGATATACCGGGCCGTCAACAACCCGGTGTCGGCGCTCTTGATCTCAAGGTTCAGAGCGCACGCACCGGAGACCTGATCAAGCAATGCGGCCAGGGACGGGACAGTTTCTCCATTTTTGAGCTTGATACTGTTCATTTGCCCGGACGAGGACCGTTCGATGTCAACGTTCCTTTCAGCAGTCCTGCCGGTCATTCTGTCATGCATAACGTAGAGACTGTTGTCGCGGCTCCTGCGGATATCGACCTCGATCATATCCACCGGCACGGACAGGGCGAGACGAACGGCGTCCAGGGAATTTTCAAGGGCGTTGGAGGAATCTCCACGGTGGGCGATTACGAGAGGCATGGACATGGTGATAGTATAGCACCCGGCAAGGACAAACCGGAGTTAACCTCCCCCCGTCACCTTGTCCAGAATCTTGTCCCTGATCGTCCGGATATGGTCGGCAAGTCCCTTTCGCGGAACAACAGCGCGGTGAATGACCGTTCGGATGGCGATCAGTTTTTCGAGCGCCGCAGTCTCGCCGTGTTTGAACATTGATTTCGGGTCGCTGAAATCAGCCCAGTGCGTGTCCCCTACCGCGGGATGGATGACGACGTCGGCGTCCCTCGCCAGGATTTCATTCAAATAGATTCTTGTCACCGCGTCCGCGCGGAGGACGATATCAAGGCCGGACTTTTCTTCAAATGTTGCCACATCGCTCGACACGTCCACGGCTATGACAATGTCGGCGCCCATGTCCCAGGCGCAGAGTACGGGCACACGCTCCACCCACCCTCCGTCCACCAGCAGCATACCGTTATCCTTTACAGGGGGGAAAATGCCGGGCAAGGCACAGCTCGCGCTGACGGCGGTGCGGAGCGATCCGCTCGTATACATGACGCGCTTGCCGTTTCTGATGTCCGTCGCAACGCAGGCAAACGGTATCTTTGTTTCTTCAATGGAAATATCGGGGATGAGCGGATAGATGAGGTTCTGGTATTCTTGTTCCGCAATAAACGCGGACTTGGTGGCCGTGACCCCCCAGAAATACCCCTTCCGGATCAGGAACGCCATATCGCTGAAGAACCCATGGGTGTGGTTGTTCGGCTGCTCAAGCTTTCGGATGAACTCGAGACGCGTTCTCCGGGATACGAAACTGTGGAGAAACTGCTCCACCCGGTCCATCCAGTAGGAGGCATCGGGCTTGGTGGCATAGAGCCCCCCCATCATGGCGCCGAGACTGGTGCCGGCGATCATATCAATAGGGACCTTTTCGTCTTCAAAAACTTTGAGCACACCGAGGTGGGCAAGTCCCCTCGCCGCTCCGCCGCCAAGCGCGAGACAGATCTTTGGTTCCATAAACGAGGCGCTCCAGTCCAACATGAGGTCATCGATTTTGTGTGTTATCATAGCATCATAAACACAGGGTGTAAAGAATTTTCGAGAAATTAAGTATTGACATAACAATGCCTTCATGGTACGTTCACATTATGAACATAGACCGTTCGTCCCCTCCCGGAACAGAACATTACCGATCGCTGCAGATTCTCGATGAGCTTGCCGCCAACGACTCCCTTACGCAAAGGGACCTGAGCGGCCGTCTCGGAATCGCGCTCGGGCTTGTCAATTCCTACATCAAAAATCTCATCAAAAAGGGATATATAACCGTCAAAACTATTCCTTCCAAACGTTACGCATACTATCTGACACCAACCGGCTTTGCTGAAAAAACCCGGCTTACCTATGATCTTCTCCATGACTACACCCGAGTTTACCGCGAGGCACGAAGAAGCTTCAAGCAACTCTTCCATGAGTTAGAGGCCAGCGGCATGAAAACCGTCATCTTTGCCGGCGCCGATGAAATCGCTGAAATCGCCTACATCACGCTGCAGGAGACGGACTTGAAGCTGGTCGGTGTCGTGGATGAAACAAATGCCGGGAGCAAGTTCTTCAACCGGGACATTCAGCCCCTTTCGGCGATAACGCACATGAAGTACGACATCATCATCATCACCACCTATGTGAAAAGAGATGCGGTAACAAAAAAACTGATCACCCATGGAGTTTCGAAAAAACAGCTGCGCGGTATTTTTGAAAATTAAGTGTGCGGTTATTTCGAAGCGGGATATATGAATTTTTGCACAACCTAGCATGAGTGAACAAAACACACATCTTCCAGAAGAAATCAGCAGCTTCCAGGACTTGAAGAGTAAATCTCTTTCAGGGATCGGTTCATTGCTGCGTCGTCAGATCTTTGTCTACGGCTTCTTCTTCCTGGGCAATATTGTTTTGGCCCGGATCCTCATCCCCCAGTTGTTCGGCATATATGCTATCGTTGCTTTCGTAGTTCAGTTTTTCTCAACATTCAGCGATGTCGGCATCGGCGCGGCGTTGATCCAAAAAAAGGAGAAACTGAACAACGAAGAACTTTCCACATTATTCTGGCTTCAGCAGCTCCTGGTAGTCATCGTCGTCATCGTGGTGTTTCTTACGGCGCCCTTGGTAGTGCGAATATACACGACGTTGCCGCCGGAAAGCGCCTGGTTCGTTCGAGTGATGGCGCTGAGCTTCCTTTTTACTTCATTGAAAACAGTACCCGCCATTCTGATGGAGCGGGCGATCAATTTCAACAAGGTGGCATGGGTAGATATTGCGGAAGGTGCGGCCTTCCAGGTGACTGCAATATGTCTTGCATTAGCGGGATTCGGAGTTTGGAGTTTTATTGCGGCCGCGTTGGCCCAGAGTGTCCTCGGAGTAATTCTCATCTATTCCCTTTCGCCATGGCGCCCTTCTTTCCAATACAACTTTAAATCTGCACGGGCCCTCATTGGCTTCGGCCTTCCTTATCAAGGAGACGCCATCTTAAACTTTATCAAAAGCGCGATAACCCCTCTTTTTGTGGGTGTCTACGCCGGCGCATCTGCAGTCGGTTACGTTAACTGGGCGCGCAATCTTGCCTTTTCACCATTAATGCTCTCACAAAGTTTTGGAAGAGTGGCTTTCCCCGCGTTTGCCAGGCTCCAACATGACAAAATACTCCTGCAGGATGCGGTTGAACGGTCCATTCGCATGATGACGCTCATCATGTTTCCCATAACAGCCATGCTGTTTGCATTAGGACCGGAAATAACACATGTCGTTTTTACCGACAAGTGGAGGCCAGGTTTATTGGCATTCTATTTTTACTGCACATCACCATTTATCATCGGCATCATGCTGCCGCTGTACAGTGCAATTCTGTCAATCGGGAAGTCCGGTGTTCTCCTCAAAATGTCGGGAGTTCTTCTGGTCTTGGAATGGGGCTTGGGGGTCCCTTTTGTTCTGCTGTTCGGTTACAATGGAATAGCGTTCAGCCAGCCGATTATTAGTTCACTCTTCTACTTTGTATATCAGCATATTCTCTCAGCGGAGTTGGTTCATGTTTCTGTAATGAAAAATGTATCCGCTCAGTTCATGGCCGCTGTTCTGTCAGGAATAACCGTAAAAATCATGATATCCATGCTCACCGTCGGCATCATAACCTTAGCTGTATCATTTGCGGCAAGCAGTGTCCTTTATGTCCTGCTTGTCTATCTTTTAAAGAAGGAAATGCTGATAGAGGTTGTACAATACATCAAAGAAATTATCAGCGGCAAACAGGTCAATTATGATAAAAGTCCTTCTCATTAATCCCCATGAAACAAAACAATCGGGTTTCACCAATCCACCGATTGGACTCCTGTATATTGCTGGGATGCTCTTACAACACGGGATCAATGTCCGGGTCGTGGATGGATGCCTGGAAGGGAAATCAGCCATCAGCAACGCGCTGGAAGAATTCGCTCCGTCCTACGTGGGCATCACATCTCTGACGCCGGGACGCATACGCGCGGTGGAAATTGCGGCCCTCGTCAAGACATTCAATCCACGGATACAAGTCATTATGGGCGGCGTACATCCCACAATCATGTATCAGCAGATGATGGAGCACTATCCTGCCATCGATTATATTGTTCTTGGCGAAGGAGAACAGGCCTGTCTTGAAATCGTCCAGGGAAGGGATCCCGAGCGCATCAACGGGACCGTTTATCGCAAAGGAAGTGAAATCATAAAGACCTCCCAGCGAAAAAACGTCGCTGATCTTGACGACATCCCGTTTCCCGCATGGCATCTCCTTGATCTGAATAAATATCCCGCGATCGGCGTAGGCACGGTTAAGGGCATACCTTTACGAAAAGTTCCCAGAATTTCGGTCATCTTTTCCCGGGGATGCACAGGGCATTGTGATTTTTGTTCTACCTGGTGGATATGGCGCGGATGGAGGCACCGGTCGGCAAAAAACATGGCTGACGAACTGGAGCTGCTCTACCGGGATTTTGGCATTCGCCATTTCTGTTTTGCCGACGACGCAATGACCGTCAACCGGCAGGCCACGATTGAACTCTGCGATGAGATAATCGCACGGGGCCTAACTATTGCGTTCCACGTGACAACCCGGACGGACTGTGTTGACGAGGTCATGTTGCGGAAGCTTAAGGAAGCCGGATGCTACAAAATTGCTTTTGGCATTGAGACGGGATCTCCCCTCTTATTGGATAAAATGGGCAAGGCAAATGATATTGAAACGTCGGAAAAAGCCATACGACTCGCGAAGGAAGCAGGAATAGAAGTAACTGCCCTGATGATTGTGGGGAGCGTAGGCGAAACCTGGGACACCATAAAGCAGAGCGTTGCCTTTCTGAAGAAGACCAGACCCGACGAAGTAGGTTGTGCGGGAGGCCTCTGGATCTTTCCAGGAACAAAGCTTTTCCGCGATGCAAAAAAACAGGGGTACATTGATGATGACTTTTGGCTTACGGATGAACCCTATAAAACATATACAGCAGAGTATTCCTTGGCGGAATTATCAAACATGGAGCAGCAGCTCTATCATTATAAAGGGCGAATGGCGGGATTGCTCAATTCCACAAAAAAAGCGATCAGCACGGTGGTGATTGCCGCTAAAAGGGTGCTCAGATGATCTGTCCGGTGTGCAATGGAGAATCCTTTTCTACGTGGGGAAACGCAGAGGAATATGCAATAGTAGCATGCACGGCATGCGGCCTCGGCATCACCTCTCCCTTTCCTTCTGGCAAGGACATCCTGGCTTCGAATCAGGCGACATACCAGGTTGAGCAAAGGGTCCAAACCTATCTGTCCCGCAGGCGCTATTTTGAAAAAAGATACAGGAAATATCTTTCAAACATCAAGCTGTTCAAGCAGGCCGAACGGCTCCTCGATGTGGGGTGCAATATCGGGTTGTTCCTCAACGTCGCCAGGGAGGAGGGATTTTCCGTCACCGGCGTCGAAGTGAACCGTGCTTGCGCAGAATATGCAAGAAACGCTTTCCATCTTGAAATATTCTCCGATTATCTTGAACAGATACCATTTGATGATCATGGCTTTGACGTGATTACGCTCTTTGACGTCCTTGAACATGTTCCCGATATCCATGCATTCCTGGCGAGCATTGAGAGGGTCCTCAAGCCAGGCGGACTGCTTGTCGTACAATCGCCAAATATCCGCAGCCTGATGGCGACGCTTACCAGAGGTAAATGGAGCTGGCTTTCCCCGCCAGACCATCTCTACCATTTTTCACCCGATTCCCTTACCATGCTCTTACGATCGCATGGATTCAATGTTAAAAAACTCAGGACGTGGGAACCGGCAAAAGATTTCAGCGATAATCTGATAACAGCAAATATCAGCAATCCGATGCTGCGACGGTTCCTGTTGATGGGAAACGCCCTTACCCGTCTTTTCACCTTGCCGGTCATTATGACACAAGGCCTCTGGTGGCGTCAACAACGTGGAGCGCTGCTCGAATTATACGCTGTGAAACGACAGGAGGACAACCTCTCATGACATCAATCTCGGCAATGATCCTCGCCCGCAATGAAGAAAAGAACATCCGCTATTGCCTGGAAACGCTCCGCTGGTGCGATGAAATTATTGTCGTCAACATGGATAGCAGCGACAAGACTGCAGAGATCGCTGGCGAATTTACGGATAACGTATTCTTTCATGAAAAGGTCCCGGCCTTTGATATCGCGAAAAAATTCGGGGTCGAAAAAGCAACCGGCGACTGGATACTCTTGATCGATGCCGATGAAATGGTCCAGTGCTCTCTGGCGGACCGGCTTCGGTCCATTGCGGAAGAGAACTCCGCGGACATTGTGGAAATCCCATTCAAACATTACATCATTGGAGACTGCGTGCGGCATACCGGATGGGGATATACCCCCCTGCCCCGGTTTTTTCGAAAAGGTAAAGTTACGTTTACCGAAACAATCCACGGCTATATGCATTCGGTCCGGGATGCGAAGATTTTGAGACTTGAATCACACGACGAAATATGCATCTACCATTTTAATTATATCGACAGCTCTCACTTCGTAGAGAAGCTGAACCGATACACCTCTGTAGAGGCACACCGTCTGTATGAGAACAAGGTTCCTTTTTCCTATCGACAGCTCATTTTTTCCGCTCTCTATGAATTTTACACGCGATATGCCGCAGGGCGTGGATACAAAGATGGCGCGCGAGGCTTTTCACTTTCTGTCATGATGGCGTTCTATCGAGCTCTTACGTATATCAAACTATGGGAAAAGTACCAGTTCGAAGACGATCCTATCCCTGCACGGTATGAGAAAATCCGGAATGGGCTCTTGATGGATTGGAGGACGAAAAAACAGTAATATGAAGTGCTGTATGTGCAATACCTCCGATACGTTGCCCTATTTCACCGCCGGGAGCCATGTGTTCGAACAATGCGCTCGCTGTGGACTTGTGTTTGTTGCGAATTTTGCACACGAAGGCATCTCGTACAAAGGGGATGAATATTTTGTCCATAAAAATGAGTATGTACAGCGATGGGACGAATTCTGCTCCCTGTTCGAACAGCTTATAGCCAAGATCATGCGTTTCAAGCGGAATGGCAATTTTCTGGATGTAGGCGCCGGCGTCGGCACATTAATGCATGTAGCCAGGACGCAGGGATTCACGACGCATGGCGTGGAAGTATCCGAGTGGGCATCTGCATACGCAAGGGACGAACGCGGTCTGAACATGGTCACGGGAACATTGGAGGACGCTGCGTACCCTGACGCATACTTCGATGTCATCGTCATCAACCATGTGCTTGAGCATGTCACGGCCCCGCTTAAACTTCTTTGCGAGGCCCACCGGATTCTGAAGGATGACGGAATGCTCGTTGTGGGTGTCCCGAATATCGGCAGCATCATGGCCCGCATCATGCGGGAAAGATGGCTTTCCCTTCGGCCCGAAGAACATCTTTGGCACTTCGCGCCGTACACGCTGCGGCTCCTTTTGGACAGGGCTGATTTCCGAGAGCTTTGGTTCGAGTCGCGCGACAACTATTCCGTTCAGGGATGGGGCCCCAAGGAGATCGTTCAGCGAATCATCAACCGGGTGTCTGTCCTTGCCGACCGTTCCGAGGCCATGCTTTTGTTTTCTCAGAAACGGCCTTCTACCGAATCACAAGAGTGTTGCGTTCCGGAGACTGACGGTTTAACAAGAGGCAACCGATGAAGACTCTTCTTATCAGGCCGCCCGCTAAATTCATCAAGGGCGCTATTCAACCGTCCATCAGCCTGCCGACAGGACTGCTGTATCTGGCAGCAGTGCTTGAAGAAGCGGGACATGCGGTAAGCATCTATGACGCACAGTTGAATAAGGATATGCCCGTGTCGCCGGACGTCGACGGCGCCCGTCACATGGGCGATTCATGGGAGGCCGTCAGACAGCGCATATCAGATGAGCGCCCTCGCCTCATCGGAATTTCCTGCATGTTCACCGCACAGATGGAAAATGCCCTTTATCTCGCCGAATTGATAAAGCGGATCGATAGCAGCATTATCACCATAATCGGCGGCAGCCATGCGACGGCCCGACCGCAGGACTTTTTCAATAAGACCCGCGCCATCGATATGGCCTGTATTGGAGAAGGCGAATTCACTCTTCGAGAGATCGTGGAGCGTCTCAAGGCCGGCCTCGATGCATCGACCGTCCCCGGCACTGCGGTGCGTGAGGGCGAAACAGTAAGAATCAACGTCCAGCGATCGCGAAACACGGATTTGGACAGCATCCCCCTCCCCGCTTACCATCTGATCGACCTCGAAGACTACTTCCGCTTGTATACCCGGGGATATACTGACCGGCCGATACCTCGGACCAACGGCTTCGAACGGTCGGTATCTGTAATTACCAGCAGGGGCTGTCCGTACAAGTGCATTTTTTGCTCGGTCCATCTGCACATGGGACGCGCCTGGAGGCCCCATTCCATCTCCTATGTGAAACGCCACCTCGATCTCCTGGTATCACAGTATGGTGTGCGTCATATTCACTTTGAGGACGACAACATATCATTGAACGCAGATCGCTTCCGGGGCATCCTTGAGTTGCTGAAAACCGCCCAGCCGAAACTCACCTGGGACACACCGAACGGATTGCGAGTTGATACCTTGTCGCGGGAAATCCTTATGCTGTGCAGGGACAGCGGCTGCATTTACCTCATATTCGGCGTCGAATCAGGCAATCAGACTGTTTTAAATACGATTGTAGACAAACACCTCGACCTGGAAACGGTGACCCGCGCGTCGTCATGGGCAAGCGATATTGACATCAACGTAATGGCGTTCTATGTGATAGGCTTCCCTGGAGAAACGCCTGCCCAAATGAGGGACACGGTTCACTTCGCCCTCCGGTTGCAGGCCGAATACGGCGTGACCCCCAACCTGTTTATTGCGACTCCCATCCCGGGAACACGATTGGAGCAGGAGTGTATCGAGCGCGGCTTCATCCCCGAATCGCTGTCTCCGCAGGATCTGGCGAAAATGACGCAAGGCGTTATCTTCATGAATACGGATTCCTTTACCCGGGAAGATGTCACGCTCATTCTCAAATCTTATTACAAGGGATATCGCAACAACGTGATCAAGCAGGGGCTCACATTGATGCTCCGCAAACCGCACCGGATCTTGCGGTTTTTCTGGCACATTATGGCCTTTTGGAAGGTGTTGCCGTTCCCTGAAAGCGTGTTCCGGGCTGTTCTGCTCGGCCGCTGGATCGTCAGGAATCCGATACGGAGATAGTTACGCGAAATATGATGAACAATTCCTTGCAACGCGGGCAATCAGAGAACGTGTATATCATCATCGTGAACTGGAACGGATGGAAGGACACGATCGAATGTCTCGAAAGCGTATTCAGAAACGACTACCCTTCGTATCAGGTCGTGGTGTGCGACAACGGATCGCAAGACGGCTCCCTGGACAAGATCAAGGCCTGGGCCGCGGGAGACCTGAAGAATGATGTCCCCCGTGAGAATCCCCTGTACTCATTGTCAAATCCGCCGGTTGCAAAGCCTGTTTTTTTTGAAGAATATACCCGATCCGAAGCAGAATCAAGGGTCAAGCGAAGCACGAATGCAAGACTCATCCTCATACGAATACCGTCGAATCTCGGTTTTTCCGGCGGCAACAATGTCGGGCTTCGGTATGCATTGTCCCAGGACGATTTCAGTTATGCATGGCTGCTCAATAACGATGTCGTCATCAAACCCGATGCGCTCACCCATCTCGTTCAGCGCATGCGCGATAAAAAAGATGCGGGTATGTGCGGCTCGACCATGCCCTATTATTCACAGCCTGAAACCATCTGGGCGCTCGGAGGTGGAAAATATAATAAATGGACCGCTCGTTCCTGCAATATAGGCCATCTTCAGCCGGCACAGAAAACCATCTCACGCGAAGAAGTTGAAGCTTCGCTGGACTATTTGGCCGGTGCTTCAATGCTGGTATCCAGGGCCTTCCTGCACGAGATAGGACTGCTGAGCGAAGATTATTTTTTATTTTACGAAGAACCCGATTGGGCCTTGCGCGGCAAGGGCAAATATGCCCTTGCGTATGCCCCTGAAAGCATTGTCTATCATAAGGTCGGCGCCAGCACCACACTGCTGGACAAAGACACAGACCACCGTAAAGCATTCGTGTCTCATGCGATGAAAAGCCATATCCGTTTTACCCTGAAATTTTTCCCTTTTTTTCTGCCAAGCGTGTTGGCACGCCGCGGCGTGCAAGTGCTTTTTTTGAAATTGAGGGAGCTGGCATCCCGAACAATGCTGGCGTTCACCCCCCGTACGCGCCGGCGGTAATCCGGCAGAAAGGAGCTTAAACCATGTCCGCTGAAGTGCTTCAATCAGAGTCCGACATAAAACGTTCGCGCGCGGAAATGACTTCCATGGGCATTGATTGCACAAGTCCACGCTACCTTCAAATAGCGAGCAGGTTCGGCCTCACAAAAAAACCCATCATCGGAGATCACAGTAAAAGCTGGGACATACTGAAGACCATCAAGCTCATCCAGAGCTCCATTGAGCAGCAGGCGCCAATCCTCGATATTGGCGCATATGCTTCCGAGGTCCTATGCGCCCTTCACCGTCTCGGTTATTCAAATTTAACAGGCGTCGACCTGAACCGGAACCTGGTCCATATGCCCTATGCCGGTTCGATCAACTACGTGCTCAGCGACTTTATGCACCTGCCGTTCCCGGACGCATCACTCGAAGCGGTCACGGCCATATCGGTCATCGAGCATGGCTTCCAAGAAGATCGGTTACTGAACGAACTGTCCAGGGTAGTAAAGCCCGGCGGGCTCTTCATCGCTTCGGTCGATTACTGGCCCGACAAGATCGACACAGCGGGCATCACGGCGTTCGGCATGGACTGGCGCATTTTTTCCAGGGATGAGCTCAAGGCGTTTGTGAATCGCGCTGCAGAATTCGGATTCTCGCCCGTTGGTGAAATGGACCTCTCCGCCTCTGCCCCGCTCATCACCTGGCAGGGAAAACGATATACTTTTTGCTGGTTTGCATTAAGGAAACGGACTTGACCTTCTGACGAGTTTCCGATACGGGTAAGTCTGCCCGCGGGTACTGAGGATAGTTATGAATGTATCGATGTATACAAGCTGGGATACAACATGCGGGATCGCCGATTACTCCTGCCAATTTAAGGCAGCGCTCGAAAAAACGGGTGTCGCAGTAAGGATCGTTCCGGTAGGCAAAAAAAAAGGGCTTTTCGACCTCATTCGCAACGGTAAAATGATGAACAATGCGGATGTCGCCCTTATACAGCATCAGTTCCCCTTTTTTGCCCATTCTTTTCTTATACGTTCTTTTGTCCATTGTGTCTTCTTCCTGCGACAGATCAAAATCCCGAAGGTGCTTACCATGCATGAAGTGGTGCCCTTGGGCGATCAATTGGGCCGCTTTTCATTCCTTCGCCTCTACCAGACGATTTTCGCTTCCGTGGACCTCATCACCGTCCATACGGAAAAGCACCGAGAAATAGTCCTGGAAATGGGCATTCAAGCCGACAAGGTGATGCTCATGCCGCATCCCATCCCTGAGGTAACACCTCCCCTGGACGCGAAACAGCATTATAAAACGTTATTGGGCCTTGAGGGGAAGCAGGTGCTCACTGTCTTCGGATTCTTTAATAGCAGAAAAGGCTATGAACTCGTCCTTGACGCCATACAGGACCTGGATGACTGCGTTTTTCTTATTGCAGGCGGCCCGTTTCCAGGTGACAAGTCCGGCTATGCGGAACGCCTCATAAACACGATCAAGGAGATGAATCTAGAGCAGAGGGTAAAGATACTGGGTTACCTTCCGGAATCACAGATACCGGCCGTCATGGGCGCAACGGATATCGTACTAGCTCCCTTCCGTGACATGCCGGGCTCAGGTTCCCTGAGCCTTGGTGTGGCCTATGGCAAAGCTATAATCGGCTCTGATATCGAGCAAATGAAAGAATTGCAGACAAGAGGAATCGGCGCGGAACTCTTCCAGATAGATAAAAGAGGAGACCTGCGGGAGAAAATAGTCGCGTTGACAGGCGACGCCCGAAGACAGGCAGAACTTGAACAATTATCAAAATCATATGCGGATACCTACAGTTATAGCAATACAGCAGTGCGGCTTGAAAAACGCTGTGCCGCACTCATTCTGAAGAGTTGAACAGAGCATGGACACATTACTCATTCGCATATCGTGATAAAAGTGAACAAAACACGACTTTCCATATGCATTCCCGTATATAATTTCGGCGCTTTCATCGGCGAGACGCTGGAGAGCATTATTCCCCAGGTAACGGATGAGGTCGAGATCGTGGTCGTTGACGGGGCTTCGACGGACAACACCGCCGAAGTAATCGCGTCCGTCCAGAGGACTTTCTCGCAGCTGCACTATTACCGTCTTGAAAAAAAAGGCGGTATCGACCGCGACATGGCGAGGTCCGTGGAACTGGCGCTCGGAGAGTACTGCTGGCTTTTCGGCGGCGATGATATCATGATGCCTGGTGCGCTTGCAAACGTGCTGCAGAAAATCGACCGTGGCTGCGATATCTTCATTTGCGAGTCCATCCTGTGCGGGAAAGACATGCAGCCGGTCAGAAAACACAACATATTCTCCGTCAGCACGGAACGGGTATTCAAACTGCAGGAGAAGGCTGATCGGAGTGCCTACTTTTCGAGCGCCAGGAATACCGCTGCTTTCTTCAGTTTCTGCAGCTCCCTCATCTTTAAAAAAGCTAGATGGGACGCACTCGAACTGGATGAGCGGTTCGTCGGTTCGCACTGGGCCCATGTGGCCCGCTTTTTCAGCATGATTCCTGCCGGCTTGACGGTAATGTATTTACCCGAGCCACACCTTTACAAACGAGGCGAGAATGATTCCTTTCTCGGGCAAGGCATGGTCAATCGGTATCGGATCACCATTGAGGGCTACGACAACCTCGCAAACACGTTCTTCGGCAAACAGAGTACCGAGGCTGCCCACATACGGCGCACGATCAAGGCCGAGCACAACCTCAAGAGCCTTTTGGACGCAAAGTTGATTTGCCACCAGAGCGGCTTACAGGCCGATATCGTTGTCCTTGATAATCTGGCCACCACGCTCTATTTTGATCCGATCATATCGAACCGGGCCTGTATGCTGGTATATCGGCATACGCCCTTCTGTGTTCTTGCCCTTGCCAAGCCGATTTACAGTTTCATGCAATCTTATATACCCGGAGTAAAATGAATACCATTCGGCTGTCAATATGTATTCCGACCTACAACTTCGGCGACTTCATCGGAGAAACGCTTGAAAGCATCATCAGGCAAACTACGGACGAAGTTGAGATCGTAATTGTCGATGGCGCTTCCACGGACAACACTGCCGGGATTGTCCGTGATTTTCAGAAACGTTATTCAAGGCTACAGTATCATCTCCTCGATAAAAAAGGCGGCATCGACAAGGATATAGCCAAAACCGTTGAAATGGCACATGGCGATTACTGCTGGTTGCTGTCAAGCGATGATGTTCTTAGAGATGGCGCGATAACCAGGGTCCTCCGCGAGATAGCCTCGGGATATGACGTCTATTTATGCAATAGGACCGAATGCGACATAAACCTGAACCCGGTTTACAATCGATCGTGGCTTTCGCGAAATACGGAAGATACGGTCTTTAACCTTTCCAGCAAATCCAAGCTCCTTCGCTATTTCAGCCAGGCAATTTCGATAGGGGCACTCTTCAGTTACATGAGTTCTATTGTTGTTAACCGTCAGAAGTGGAATGCAACAGGGTATGACGAACGATTTACGGGTACGCATTACGCTCATGCATTCCGCCTGTTTACGCTGCTGATAAAGGGCGGCCAACTGAAATACATCAAAGACCCGTTTGTGCTCTGTAGGGGTGAGAATGACAGCTTTCTGCAGAAAGGCGCCGCCCACAGGTTCCTGATCGACCTGGAGGGCTATCAGTTCCTGGGCTCGCATCTTTTTCACGATGGTGAAACGCTGCGGGCCTTTCATGCCGTTATACGCAGGGAATTTAAGTGGTATATCTTCGCCGGTTTGCGCCATGATGTTGATAGCAGCCAATGGAGCGCGATCGAACAGAGGTTACTGTCCTTTGGATATTCACGAACCGCATTGCATGCGGTCCGGATACTCGGCTCCTCGAGGCTCCTTGTGGTGTCAGCCCGGCGCATCAGGGCTGCCATTCGAAAATTCGTTTTGAATAAAACCTAGGAGATATTGTTGAGAATAGGCATAAACGCGCTGTACCTGCTGCCGGGAAAAGTAGGCGGTTCTGAAACCTACATCAGGAACCTTGTGCAGAGCCTGTTGGCAATAGACAGGGAAAACACCTACTGCTTATTCATCAACAAGGAAAGCACGGGAGTATTCCCAGAATCAGCCCCCCGCGTCAGGATCGTACGCTGTCCCGTAGAAGCGACCAATCGGCCGGCACGCATCCTCTGGGAGCAATTCCTGTTACCGTTTCAAGCCTGGCGT
>Ga0315281_10007020_pt1 | contig 15924 bp, 23 predicted proteins | sample YL17G07_0_MG_FD_204540 | JGI IMG/M metagenome (GOLD analysis project Ga0315281, IMG submission 204540) | Sediment microbial communities from Yellowstone Lake, YNP, Wyoming, USA - YL17G07_0 | ecosystem: Environmental > Aquatic > Freshwater > Lake > Sediment | place: USA: Wyoming | collected... | reverse complement strand
AGGACGTGGGCTACGTGGACGAAGATGAGGCGGCCTGATGGGCACGGTCTTCGATGATGTGCTCGCGATCGGCCGCGACCAGGACGGCAACGAGTACGATGTCCGCGTTCAGCCCACCCGCTTCGGCGGCGGCCTCGTCATGGTTGTCGAAGGCACGCCCGGACGGTGGGCGATCTCCGACATCGAGCACGTCCGCGGACCGCTCGCCATCGACGCCGGACGGGGCTGGATGCTTGCGAACGCATCGCACGTCGTCTCCGAGGTGATCGCTGCGCTGGAGATGGAGGGCATCGATTGGCACGCGTCCTCTGCCGCGCGCGAGGCGCCGCCCGCCGCCGCCCAAGATCCGCAGACCGCCCTCATGTACGACGTGGGCGAGAAGACCTACGCCGAGATCGGTGAGCGCCACGGCTACACCGGGATCATCCGGGGGCTGGCCGAGATCCTGCACCGAGCCGGCTTCGACATCGACGCCAACGGCATGGAACTCTCGACTCGTTTCCATGATCCATTGGCCGGGTTCTACAGCGAGTTCGAGAAGGGCAGGGTCACGTTTGGCCAGGTGGCCGACGCCATCGACGCGACTTTTCTCCCGAGGCGCGGTGACACGTCGTTGCTGCCCTATCCGTTCGAGAACATCGCCCGCAGCGGGGGGCGCTTGCCGTACCCGCTCGACCGGACGCCCAGCGCGGAGCCATCGCTCTCGTGGATCAAGAGCGAGATCGTCGCCCACCTCAAGAAGGAGCGCATCCGGCGCGGAACGGCGCGGTTCAAGGACTTCGTGCGGGACAGCGGCCGGAAGATCGTCGATGCCGCCATCGACGCTTCGCGTGGTGCGGTCGAGAAGGCCTCGGCGGAGGCCGACAAGGCGATCACCATTGGCGAGAAGATGATCACTGACGCGCATGTCGGCCTCAACCACGCTCGTCGCCGGGCAGAGATCCGGCACGCCATCCTGGAGGCGGCCGGGAAGGCTGGCAGGGAAGAGGCGGGTCGCGCTGCGGCGGAGACGGTTGCCGCGTGGGAGCAGGCATCTTTGCGCCTGGGCGACGCGATCCAGGAGATCGCTGACGGCAAGGCGGCGCTGGATCCGGAGAAGGCTGCCGTGGAGGTCATGCGCCTCGACGATGATCTGCGACCGTTCCTGGACGCGGCTGGCGTGTCCTACGAACTCCCCGAGTGGAAGAAGGCCGAGGCTGACGCCGGGCGGGCTTCCGAGTTGACCGAGGAAGCGAGCGAGTTCAACAAGGGATTTGATGTCGGCTACGAGGCGATGGAGGAGATCGTGGATCAGCACGGCTCGGCTTCGACAGAGACGCAGGCAGCAGTGGCCGACGCTCGCAACGAGGCCATGCGCACCAGCGATCCGTATGACGATGGCCTGTTCGACGGGATGCTCAAGGCTTTGGAGGACCAGTCATGATCGGTCGCACCCGAACCGCTTGTCCTTGCCCGGCTGCCACCGCGCCCTCGCCGCTGGGCGCCGTGTCGTCTGGCCCAATCAGCATATCGCAGGGCCCGATCACGATCTCTCGCTGCCCGATCGAGTACCCGATCCAGTCGGGACGTTGGTGCTGCAAGTCGTCGGGGTTCTCCTGCATCTTGAAGAAGTGACCATGGACGCCGAACTCATCGAGGTCGATGGCCGCTTTGCCGTTCGCGACTTCTGGATCGACGACTGGGGTTGCCGCAGAGCGGCGACCCGCGTGACGCCGCACCGCGTGGGCGGCTCAACGATCGAGCGGTCGGAGCTCCCCTTGGAGGCGCACTACGATTCGTACAGGAGGATGTGGGCGGCGTACCGACCCGGCTCCGACAAGCCCATCTGGATCGATGGACTGCCTGAGCAGGCCGATGTCGAGGCGGTGGCTCTCGCTGATGTGGACGTGCCCCCGGCCGTGCTGGCCAGGCGCGTGCGGCGTCTGGCGGAGATGATTGAGGCTCAGGGGCGCCGCTTCGTGCGGGTCGGTTGGCGCGGCAAGCGCAGGCCGTCGAAGAAGGCGATCTCGCTGTTCACGCGGTGGGCCGAGCATGTGCTGGCCGGTGGCGATCCTGAGTATCAGCCGCTCTGGGACGAACTCTATGCGGCGGATGGCGCGGAGGGGTACCCGACGACGAACGCGGTCTACGAGACCGCGATTCCGACGGGGCGGCCGCCGCACACGATCGAGGCCGGCGACGTGGTGGCGTTGTTCTCGAAGGATCCGCAGATCCCAGATGTCGTGATCACCTCGTTCGGTGATGTGCCCGTGATCGACTGGTGCGCACCGGAGGACGACCGTGGCTGATTGGCAGGAGGCGGCTCCGGTGAACGCCGAGGAGCGCCGGGGGGATGGCCCGCGCAGCATTGACACGCGCGAAGCGCACATCATTACGTGCGGCTTTGCGCAGGACGAGGTGGCGCGCATGGGCCCGGACGAACCCGCGCTCGTGATCTTCAGCGACGGCGCGACGCGCCAGACGGTGCTTGGCGAGGCGGTGGCGCTGCTCTGCGGTGGCGCCAGGGCGTCTGACCACCTGGGCCCGTCCGGGCGCTATTTTGTCGACTACCTCTACGGCGACGAGATGCGTACGTCTGAGTCCTTCGCCACTGATGGCGATGCCACGAGGCTCCAGCGCGAGCTGGCGAGGCATGGGATCTCCGTCGTCGCGGTCTACGAGGAGGATGCCTCGGGGCGCACCTTCGTCCTGTGGTCTGCGGACGACGAGGAGGCGCACCGCGCGGCCGAGGATGGCCCGGCGGCGACCTGCAGATCGAGGTTCCGCAGGGAGCACGCTACAGGTAGGATACGGGAAGACGCCATGGATCACTTCGCCGAACGCGCACGCCGCTACTTCAACGTCGAGGGCACGGACGACCAGGGCCGCGTCGTTTTCACCGCTGCCGATATCGACGCAAAGCAGCTTCTCTTTGGCTGGGCCGCCGGTGATCGCCTGAACGTGGCCTACTACGGCAACTCGGCCGACGATCTGCCCCTCGTCCGCGGCGAGATGCAGTGGCGCTGGCGGCTCATGCCCGACGAGGCGTCGCGCCTGGCGGACACGCTGCGCGCGCACCGAGCCCAGCCGAAGTACCACACGAAGAAGGAGCAGCCGCGCATCGACGATCTGCTGGGGATCCTCGACGAGGTGGCCGGAGACTACGGCGGGCGGCCATCGGAGTTTGGCGCTTCCGAGCGCGGTGAGGAGGCCGAGGCCCACGCGGTCGACGAACTCATCCTCTACATCGACAACGACGGCGATCTCTACCGCAGCCAGACCACTGCGATCATGCGTAACCTTGCGCAGAAGATGATCAAGAGTCGCTACGACGAAGATCGGGCGCCGCAGGCGTGGCGGTACCTCGCGGATGCAGGCGCGCAGAAGTACACGCGGGAGTTCGGTGAGGGCGGCCGCCACGGCTCCTACGGCACCTTCTCGCCTGCCGATCGGCAGGCCGTAGCGGTCAAGTTTGCGCGGCGCTTCGAGCGGCAGGTGAAGAATGGCGAGTTCGATCTGAAGGAACTGGCGGCGAAGTAGTCATGGCCGACTTCCCAGAAGTGCTCGGTGATCCTGCCTACGGCGAGCTGCACAAGTTCCCCAAGTGGAACCGGCTCGTCACCGTGCTGGATGAGCCGCGCCTCATGCGGCGCGTGATGCCGTTCGCGGCGATGTCGAGCGAAGAGCACCGGCAGCGAGCCGAGGATTTCGCCCGGAAGGCGGGAGAGTTTCTCGACCGCCATGCGGCATTGGTCGACGAGGCGCTGGCCAAGTACGGCGATCACGGCTCGCTCATCTCGGGTGTCATCCGCGACCACTTCCCGGACGACGTCAAGGACCAGCTTCGGTACTTTGCTCACGGCGGTAGCTACTTGGCGGACGCGTCGGTGGCACACCATCTGGCTTCTGGCGCGCGCAAGCCATGGCGCAACACGCCGCTTCGGGACATGGTCTACGGCGCGCGCGGCGTGCACGCCGCTGCCGAGCGTGGCCCGGCGGACGAGGCCGACTTCGAGGAGCAGGAGTTCTTCCAGGGCCCGGACACGGGCTATGCGAAGGTGGCGACGGTCGGGATGCGGGATCTCGATGATGGCCGCGTGGAGGTGGTGTCCGTCTCCGTCGATGTCGACGATCCCGATCTGGGCGACAGGTACCCCGACGATCTCGCGGTCGAGATCGAGGAGATGAAGGATCGCCTGCGCGGCCAGTTTGTCGGCTGGGTTCAGCGCGACACGGAGACGGTCATGGAGGCTGTCCGTCGACGCCTGGAAGGCTACGGCGCGTCGGAGGGTGGCGTTGCCGAAGCGCGCTCGGGCGAGCACGGCCCCGTGCGCACGTTCTGGACGCTGTCGGGCCACGATGCTGGCCCGTTCGAGAGCGAGGAGGAGGCGCAGGCTGAACGGCAGCGTCTCATCGTGGAGGGTGCGCGGCGCCAAGGCATCAGCGAGGCCGAGTTCGAGGAGGGCATGGGCTTCCCCGGCCAGTCGTTCTTGGAGCCGCGCTCCGTGGAGCGCGAGATCTGGGTCACGAACGCGGAGCCCGGTTACGACTACACCGGCTACAACTTCCAGATCGGCACCGAGGGCCAGCTTCGGATCATGGCGCTGGATCCGACCCGGACGCAGTTCCAGGTCAGCCGGTACCGCAGCGGCATGCGCTTCGCCGCGCCGTACGATTCGGAAGAGCACCGATATTTTTCGACGATCCGGGGGTAGTTCATGGCCAACACGAAGCAGATCCACATCACGGGCTGGATGCCGTTCGACGCAGGGGCGGCGCTGTCGTTGGATGATCCAGAGGCAAGGAAGGCAAACAGCGATCTGCTCCGAACGATCGGCCAGTTCCACCTTCCGGCCATGGGGACGCGCCTCGACTGGGGGCATCAGAGGATGGTCCCCAACCAGTGGGGCGGTCAGACGGCGATGTACGAGTTCACGCTGCGCGGCGAGGAGGCGCTCGCTTGGGGTGCGCTGGAAGCGTTCAAGGATCTCATCCGGGCCGTGGGCGGCGAGATCACGGACGACAGAACCCGGGACATGGACGCGTGACCGCAGAAGACGCATTTGCCCAGATCCGATCGGCGGCGTTGGAGGTCCAGCACGCGATCGAGAGGCTGGATGAAGCGCAGGGGCGCTACCATGCTGTCGATGCGGCCGAGTCGGGCGTCCACGATCCCGCGTTGCGCGATGCCCTGCACGGCCTCATTGAGCCGCTGTTGCGCAGCCAGTCGGAATACGCTTCGCACCTGGAGGATCTGCGGCCGGGCGTCTTCGAAAGCGGAGTACGCGACTTGGCTTCCGAGGCATCGCCCGACGCAGATCGTTCGGTGATCGCCGAGGCGCAGGCGCTGTTCGGCCGGGACGGCAAGCGGGTGGTCGGGCTGCGCCAGACGCAGGACGGCAGTTACGCGCTCATGTTCCTCGACATGCACTCCCCCGAGGCCATCGGCCGCGGGACGACACCGGAGGAGGCGCTGGAGGACGCGAAGCGTCGCGATGGCGCGCTCTATCGCCGCCGCGTGGCGTTCAAGCCGAAGACGCCGCTGGGTACCTTCGGGCGCCTCATGGACTCGCTCAAAACCTACGGTGTGGCCGTCGAGGCCGACGACTCAACGAACGAGCGCCTCGTCCTGCACACCACGGCGCGGCGCTACGATGTCGATTCGCTGATCCGCATCACCCGCGCGGGCAAGTACGTCGACGAGGTCACGGAGATCTGACCATGGTCGACGGCCCCTACACGATCACCCTCGGCGCGCCTGGCCTCGTCCCTCAGCACGAGGTGGTGGTCGCGGACTTCGCCGAGGCTTCGCGGGCGATGCGCGCCTTCATCGAGGCCGAGAACCTTGGCTCGCGAGATCTTGGGCGTCGTACCGGCGAGGTGCGCGATGCCAAGCGCAGGATCGTTGCCCGCGTGTCCTACAACGGCCGCGTCTGGGAGCCCGGCCCCTACCCGCAGCCCGAGATCCTGATCGGGGAGGGCGCCTCGGAGGCCGGCCCTGACGGCTGGCGCGACTATGTTGAGTCCCTCGCTGATACGCCGGCCGGCCGCGCCCTGGGCGCCTACGGCTTCCGTCCCGACGGCATGGGCGGCAACCTGACCGCCTTCACGAAGCTGGCCGGCGACATCGAGGTGATCGTCTACTCCGCCGAGCTGGATGGCCAGGCGCCCGAGCGCCTCCGCGAGCCGGTGGTGGTCTACGTGACCGGCGACGGCGGCGCGACGGAGTTGCAGACGCGCCCTTTCCGCTCCGTCACGGCGCTGGTGGACGTGATGCGCGCCGGGGAGACGTTCGGTACATGATCGGGAGGCGCTTCGCCGCTTGCCTTCCTGCGGCTGCGGCCCCGCTGGGCTTCTCTGTGCCTCCGCAGCCGCCGACGACTGTCTGCCCGATGCTGTGGGCGCCGGTCAGGACGCAGGATGGCTTGGGCTGGAAGCCGCCGGCCGGCTGCGACGCTACTGTCGGTCAGATCCAGCAGACCATCAACACGGCGTTCACCGCAGGCAAGCTGGGCAAGCCCGACGATCCCGCCGGCTCAAAGGCGGCGATCATCGAGTCGCTCATGCCTCTGGATGTCGATGGCCGCGTCGGCGCGCAGACGCAGCAGGCCATGTTCGTGCTCGTGCCCGAGTACGACATGCAGTTCGGCCCGGCGACCACGCTCCGCCAGCTGCGGCAGAAGTACGGCGTCGCCAAGGAGGCGGCGTTCGCGTGCCCCCTGCCGCCTGCGGCGCCGCCGCCGCCGGATTCGGGGATGCCCACCTGGCTCCCGGCGGCGATCGTCGGCGCAGCTGCGATAGGCATCGCTGCGGTCGTTTCAAGGAGGACAGCATGATCGGCCTGCAGGCAAGGGTGATGGCCGCGCGCCGCGCGGCATTGGGCACGACGCTGGTGGACAGCGAGGACTTCAAGAAGTCCGTCGCTGGCCTCAAGTGCATCCCCAACTACGGTCGCGCGGCGGGGCAGATCTGCTGCATGGGGCTCGACCCGGGCGATCCGCTCCTCGACGGAAGGCCATCGTGCCCGGACAACTACGGCCCCGTGCCGATGTCGTTCGCGAACGTGACCGCCGTGAAGCTCCCCGACGGCCGGGCGGTGATCGTCGCCGGGCCGCCCAGGACGGAGTTGACCGATCCGTTCGCCGTGCCGGGCGACACCCGGCCCCCGCCGGCGAGGCCGAAGGCCCCCACATCGAAGAAGAAGGCGCCCGCAGCGCCCGGCGCGCCGCCGCCGGCGGTTCCGGCCGAGCAGGGCTTCCTCGACAGGTACGGCGGGGCGCTCGTCATCGCGGGTGCAGCGATGCTGGCGGCGATCCTGCTGACCAGGGGGAAGGCTGCCTCCGTGGTCGTGGCGCCATCTGCCCCGGCGGCTTCCCCGCTGCCCGTCGCACAGCCTGCCCTACCTGCCGCCGCGCCGACCGCTGCGGCTACCGTCGCCTAGTCGCGGGCAGATTGCGGCTCGGCCGCGACTGTGATAGCTTAATAGCATGCCCGAAGGGAAGTCGCAGGTGCTCGTCTACTTGGGTGACAAGGCGAGGAAGAAGCTCCGCCTGCGCTCAGCGAGGGAAGACAGGCCGATGTCCAGCATCGTGGAGGAGGCGATTATCCAGGGAAACGAAGTTGGCCCGGTGGCGATGTCCAAGCTACGCGAGGCGGCCAAGTCGATCGCGCGGGCGGGCGGCTCCAGCGTCCTGAAGGTAATCCTTTTCGGATCCTACGCGACCGGCCGCGCGCACGTCGGATCTGACATCGATCTGATGGTCGTCGAGCGCCATCTGCTTGGGTGGCATGAGCGCGCTGCGGAGCACAGGCGCCTTCGCGCGGCGGTGAAGTTGGATGTTGCCGTCGATCTCCTCCTTACGGATCTCGCGGAGTGGAACGAATGGAAGGACGAGTTCGGATCGGTGTTCTACGACGCGGCCCGTGAAGGGAAGGCGCTTTATGCCGTCGAAGATGGTTAGCCTACTGCTCGACCGGGCGGACATGGACGTGGCTGCGGTCGAGGCGCTCGTTTCACAGCCCCTGCATGCCGTGGCCGACGAACCGCTGGGCCAGCTTGCGCAGCAGGCGGTAGAGAAGTTCGCCCGCGCCGTGCTCATAGCCAAGAACCTCAAGATGGGGCACGAGCACGATCTGTCGGTGTATTTCGACATGCTCGGCCGCATCGGCTCCCCCGTGCCCGCAGATCTCGTGGGGCTTGTCGATCTGACGCCCTTCGCCCTTCGCCTGCGCTACGACACGCTCGCCCGGCTCGACATGCCGCCGATACCGAGGGACGTTCTTGCCGAGAAGGTTCGGGCGTTCCGCGACTGGGCGCGCGGCCAACTTCCTTAGGTACGGGCTCGCTGAGCCTTCTTGGCTTGCTTTTTGGAGGGGGGGGGTATCGTCGTTCCTGCTGCTGCTTCCGCGCTGTCTCCCCGGCGACGCGGTTCCGTGGGCCACACGACCGATCATCGACAGGGGAGACGCGCGATGAGGTACTACACGGGGCTTGGCGCCAGCGGTAAGGGCGTGTGTCCGTCGTTCCCCGACTATGTGAGAACGGCCGCGAACATTTCCGTCGTTGCCTTCCCCGGCGCCTGTAACGAGAGCTGGTACGCCTTCGCGATCCGCCAGGCAGCGGAAGCGGCCCTGCTTGCGAACCCCCTCCTCGGTCCCTACTACCTCACCGGGCGCACCTCGCCTCCTTCGGTGAGGAAGTGCGTGTGCGCCGGCTGGCCCGGCGCCTCGCCACCGACCGGCACGATCACGAAGGGTTGTGCGCCCGGCTACTACCCCGACTCGGCCTTCTTGCGTGAGTCCTGCGGCTCGCGACCGCTGGTGTCGCAGCCCGACAACGGCGCCTGCTTCCAGTGCGGGTTCGCGCCGCCGCCCGTGACGACGGTGCCCGCGCCCGCGCCCGCGCCCGCGCCGGAGTGTCCCTCGGGCTGGAACACGGTTTGCCAGCCCGGCCGCGTGGGCGCCTGCGTTGAGTTCGACTGCATCTCCGCTTGGTCCCGCAAGGAGTACTCACAGGACAGGAAGTGTTATCGCTGCGTCTCGACGCAGCGGCCAACGTCGGCCGCCGCGTCCGGCGCCGCGCTCATGGGCAACGATGGCCGCTGGTACGCACCCGACGGCCTCGGTGGCTGCGTCGTCTGGAACGGCGCCGGCTGGTGCAGGCCATAGGTTGAAGGCGAAGACCTGATCGCCGACATCCTTGGGATCGACGTTCATCAGGATCTTGGGTCGTGGTGCGCCTTGGCGAGCAGGATTTGCGCAACCGCCCTAGACAAGGCGCACCCCTTCGCGCGCCGCCTCGTGCTGCACGGTGCCGTACTCGCCCTTCCATTTGTTGAAGGATCTCTCGTCCATCACGATGAGATCGAGGCCCTTTTCGATCCCCATCTCGCGGCGAAGCCGAGAGACCTCCGACAGCCAGGCCTCCTTCGGCAGCCTCTTCTCGATGACGAGGATGTCGACATCGGAGCGCGGAGTGGCTTCTCCGCGCGCGTAGGAGCCGAAGAGCAACGCCTTGGCCTGTCGGCCGATGAGTGCCTTCTTCACCGAAGTTCTGATGTCGGCGATCGACAGGATCCCGGCCTCGCGTGATGCCCACCGTTTCCGCGCTGCGCGCCGGGCGATCCTAGAACGCTCCTTGGCGCTCAGCGTCCGCGCCCTGGCTAGGCCGCCCATGCTTGATCGAGCCATGCCACAAGGATGCCATGGTTAGTCAAGCATGTTGTGTATGGCGCGGGAGGGAAGGCGCTGTATACAGGCTCCTGTGAGCCAGTGGGCAACGGCACCTATTACTGCTGCCAGTAGGCATCGCCTGCGCCGATGCACCGTAGTGCGCCTTCCTCGGCGCTCATGCACCGCCGCAACTACTCCTCGATCCGCAGCCTGGTTGGCGTCACTAGCGCGTAGGGGTCGGGCACCGTCTCGCTGACGCGGTAGTTCCGCCGGCCCGACAGGTGCAGATGGCGGATGACGAGGGAGAGACTTGGGTTGGACACCCGGAGCCCGGCCTCGTCCGCCAGCTTGGCGATCCTGTTGTCGCAGCCGGGCTTGCCGAGGTGGAAGTCGGCGCCTTCAATCGTGAGCGGCGCCTCGAACGCCCAGGCGTCGGCCGAGTTGTTGCGGTTGAAGAAGCGCAGCGCGTCGCTGGCCAGGATGTTCCAGCGGCAAAGCGCCAGGAAGTGCCCACGGAGGTCGGCTACGCTCAAGAGCACCGCCGCCGCCTCATCGATCTGGATGTCCAGGTTCGCGATGACGCAGGGCTGCCCGGCGATCTCGCGGCCCGCGTACTGGATGAACGCTGCGAACGTCATGCGCTGGTCGACGGGGATCTTGAGGAGATTTGGCGCCGAGGGGACCATCGCCAGGTCGTTCGGCCGGCCGAGAACGTGGATCTGGGCGAGAGCGGAGTTGGCGACGTTGGCGGCAAGGCATGTGGCGAGTTCAGCCGCGCGCCCGGGATGCGCCTCGGCGTACCACTCAACTAGTAGATGCGGCTTGACCGGCGCCGGGCGTCGGCGCGAGACGACCGTCTCCAAGTTGGAAGGCGCGTCCAAGAGCGTCCACTGCGGCGCCCTCCACGCCGTCGTCGTGGATGTGGGCCTCGCCGAGGCCGATGTGGGTCTTTGGCGCAGTTGTCTCCGTTGCAAGGCTGCGCCGACTTTCAAGGGCTCGGGGCCCACAGCGACATGGCGTCGAACTCCTCGCCACGGAAGGTCGGTGATCGCCGGATCCGGCCATGCCCCATCGAGGAGACATCTCCGATGTGCTGGGCGAGGCTGGGGACGTGGTGGAGGAAGTTCATCGTGTTGGCGCCGTAGGCGGCGATCTCGTCCGCGCCGTTGGTGCGCGGCCACGCAGCCACGACTGGGGACGCAGCGATCGCTGCGAGGGCGGCTGCCGTGAGCAGCACGGCGCAGTTGCCGCTCCAGAAGGTCGACGACATCTTGAGCAGCGCCTTGTCGAGCTTCGGATCGATGGGCGAGTAGATGGCGATGGAGGCTGTGCGCTCCGGCACTGCCAGCCGCTGCACGTACGGCAAAGCGTTCTTGCACAGGACGACGTCGTCCTCGACCAGCAGGAGGCCATCCAACCTATCCTCGGCGATCTCGGCCACTGCGGCATGGATGATGCGCAGGTACGTCCGGGCGTTGCCCAGTTTCGTGGGCGTGGTGTCGAGGCGGAAGGGCGGGTCTACCGCCGGGGCGTAGCCATCCGCGAACACCACCATCGGCCCGGTCCACTGGTCGAGGCCCGCCCGATGCAGCGACGCCAGCGTGGCGGCCAGCGTCGGCTGGGGTCTGGGCGCCGTCTGCACCGCCAGCATGTAGCGACTGGGCGTTCCTGCCACCGCCGTTGGGGGAGGGGCGCCGCGTGCCCATGGCGGAGGCTGCGGGGGGGATTCCATCGTCATCCCGATTAGCCTACAGCCGGGGTGGCCTTCAAGTCTCTTTCTTGGCTAACCGCTCGGAATGGGGTAGTGTTCGACTCGGTAGCCCGTTCCCCGGCGGATACCGCACAGGACACCCCCATGCTCCGCCGGTTGGCCTCCGCGTCCCATCAGCCGCCGCCCCTCGGGCAGGCGGGTTGCTACGCATCGGCGACAGCGCAGTGCCGGCAGGGCTACGCGCCGAGCACGGGGACGGACGGCGGCTACGTGTGCTGCCCGGTCCAGCGTCTCGATCCGCTCGTCGACATCGGTCTGACCACGGCCGGGCAGATCCTCTCCCAGAATGACAAGGGAGCTCCCGAGACGATGGCGCTGATCCGAAGAATCATCGTAGCGCCACCGCCCCCCTGGTCGGGCTGGTTCGGGAACCCCGGCGCCAAGAAGCCGGCCTTCTCGAAGCTCTCAGACCTCAACGGCACGTTGTCTGCCGTGGCCTATGCCAGAGAAAATCCCTGGACAATCCCTTTGGCCGCACTGGGCACGCTTGCCGCAGTGTTCTTCATCGGCCGTGCGACGGCGCCGAAACCCAGACCCGCTACCGGAGGAATCTGATGGCCTGCTCGTGCAATAGGCAACCTTGTATTTGCAGCGATAGCTGCGACGCGCCCGAACTGTTCGTCGAGGGCCCCAGCGGCAGCCAGAACGGCCAGAGCCTCGACCAGACGTGCCAGAACTGCGACATCGCGACCGACGACTGCTGCAACCAGTTCTCGTTTGAGTCGGAGGGCAACGGTCGCAGCTTCGTCCTGTCCGTCGGCGGCCAGAAGTTCCCGTCGCCCCCGTTGCCGACAGCCGCCGTTGTCCCCTTCAAGGTGGTCAACCCGGGGACTGGCCAGTGCGATCCGCAGCAGGGCTGCTGCGACATTCTGCTGCCCGTGCCGATCCCAGGTCTCGGCTCGATCGCCTGCATGCCGGAGCCGCTGCCACCTGGCACCTACCAGATCTTCGCTCGGGCGACGGTGTTCTCGATCGTGCCCGATGCTCTTCCCTTCCCCACCAACGGCGGCGGAGTGATCAACGCGGGCGCCAAGATCAGCATCCGCTACATCGAGGACTGCAACAACCCGATCAACCCCGTCGAGATCGCCGGTTGCGAGAAGCCCTGCTGCTGCCAGGGCGTGCCCGATGTAGTCTCTGCGATGCCCGCACTGACGCCCCCGCCAGGCATCGCGGTCTTTCCGATAGCCGACGCTTCGGGCGTTACCATCTTCCCCTACGAGGTGATCCAGTGCTCGGGCTTCGAGCTCATCTACAGCCCGACGTGCCGGCCGGCCTTCCAGATCCTGGCCATCAACGGGTGTCCGCCGCTTGGCGTGCCCAGCGCAGATCTCTACGTCGCGAACATCCAGATCGTGATGCTCAAGATCTCGTCTCGCGACCTCGTCGGCTGCGGCGGCTTCCCGACGGCGGCCATCGTGCCGTTCTCCAGGCCATCCGGCTGTGGGACCCCGACCTGATGGCCGCCTGCGGCCCTCAGGGTTGCTTCCCGCAGGATCAGTCCTGCGGCCCATGCTTCACCGGCTGCGGCTGGTGCGGCGCGCAGCCCGGCGTGACCATGATGCCGGGCGGCAACTACGTGCGCGGCGGCAAGGGCACGAAGCCCTGCGTTGGTGGCTTCGAACCGCGCTGCTCGCCCATCTTCAGTTCTGGCCCGTGGTGGCCGGTTGCGGCGCCGCCCGGACCTACTCCGCCGGCCTTCCCGCCATGGTGGCCCCCGGCTGGACAGCGTCCCGACGGAGATGGCAGGGCGTGGCCTGAGCAGGCAGTTTCGCCGGGCGCCGCCTTCGTTCCTCCGTCTGCTTCGACATCCCCGGCGGTCAGCGGCGGCCTCGGCGCCATCGTGCGGGCGGCACTCGGCCTCCGTCCATGATGCGCGGGAGGTTCGCGGCGCCGACATGCCCCCGTCCTGCCCTGGGGCAGGCGGGGACCGGCATCGGGCCTCTGGATGCCTTCATGCAGAAGCCGGGGGTGAAGCTGCTCGCCATCGGCGCGCTGGCGGCCGGCGCCGCCAAGAGCTTCCCAGGGCAGTTCATCGCCCCCTTCGTCACCAGCACCATCGCGGCCATCATGCTGGGCCTGGCGCCGGACATCGGCCAAGTGCCGCCCATCGCTCAGGCCGCGCCTCAGCCGCAGCTTCCCGGCGCTCCGACAGCGCCGACAACATCCCCGGGCACGTAGCCACAGACAGGCCGAACCAAGCAACAAGGAGATCCCCAACATGGCGCCACCCCGACCGATCAGGACATGGAGCTCGACCCCGTTCGCCCAAGGACCACGATCTCCCGGCTCGCCGAGGCGTGTGGCCTTGGGATCACAGCCCGCCGCCGCACCGACGCGGGCTTCGGCCCAGCCGATTCCGCACCCGACGGCGCAGATCGTGAGCCGATCCGCTCCGACTGCCGTCGCCGCCGCTCCTGTGGCTGAGGCGAAGATCTCGTGCATCCAGGGAGGTCCCTACTTGGCATTCGGCGTCTCGGTGCAGTGCCCGGACGGCACCGTTCGCACGGCGACCGATGGCAAGCCGCTGGCGCTCTGCGCCTGTGGCCGCTCGACGACGAAGCCCTTCTGCAACGGAGCGCACCGTGAGGCCGCGCCGCTGCTGGAGCCGCCTCCCGCCGTCTGATGGCGACGACCCGCAGCAGGATTCGCGCGGGCTGGCGCGATCTCGCCGAGGGGCTCCGCGTGGCCTACGCGAACTGCCCCTCGGACGAGGACGTGCTGGCCGCCGCGCGTCATCAGGCGCGGGCATGGGCGGATCGCTTTGAGCGCATGCGAGAGGGCTCGCTGTCCGCCGAAGAGACATCGGCGCTCGAAAGGGAGGCGGAGGACATCGTGCGCTGCCACTGGTCGCCCGAGAGCGTGCTCCCGTCCCTCCTGGACATGTCAGCGGTTGCAGATGCGGTCAACGGCCTGTGTCGCTGCGCCCCGCCGCTGCCGGGGCGACATTGGCCCGGCGATGGCATGCTGACCTGGCGGGAGGAGGTAGGCGGGGTGCGCTTCTGCGTGGCGCCGCCGCTCTTGCGAGCCTACGTCGCTGCACGGCGCGCGGATGACCTTCCCGACGATGGCATGGCGTTCCGCGACATCGGGCTTACCGAGTTGCTGCTGACGATGCGGCACGCCTGCGGCCCGGTGGTCCTGGATCTGGCCGAGTGGCACTGGGAGTTGGACGATCCGCACCCGCGCGAGGTTGCGCGCTTTGTCTCGCGGCGGCGGTCGCGCACCCGGCTTTCTGGACAGCGCGGCGACGAAGGGGCACAATCCCTGCACGAAAGGATGGCGCGATGAAGTGGAACCTTCAGGCCTCGACGGCCCCGGCGACGGCGGTCAACCCGATGCACCCTCATTGCGTCGAGGTCGATGAGTTCGGCAATGGGCGGACCAGCTTCGACGCCGGGCACTGGCACGAGGTGAAGAACCGGGGAGTGCTCGCTGACGCCCGTGACGGTCACAACCACTCGATTCTCGCCAGCGGTTGCCAGACCGGGATGGCCGGACCGCCTGCGCAGGGTCAGCCCGGCTGCGGCTCCTGCAACCAGCGGAGGAAGTAGACATGTCGTCCGTTGACACCGACGCCCGTCGGTTCCCCGAGGACGTGCTGCGCGCATCGGGTCCGGTCCTCGTCGACTTCTGGAAGCCATCGTGCCAGCCGTGCCGTGCGCTTGCGCCGCATGTTGATCGCGTGGCCCAGAAGTACGAGGGGCGGGTGCGGGTGGTCAAGTTGAACATCGACCAGGCGCCGGGCTTCTCCGCGCACTACGCGCTCCTGGGCGTACCGGCGCTGTTCCTGTTCAGCGAGGGTGAGGTGGTCGATCGGATCTTCGGCTACGCGCCCGACACCGTGGCGAAGGTCGAGTCCGCGATCGAGCGGCTCCTGGCCTCGTCCCCGCCGATCTCGGATTCGGCTGCGCTCCAGCAGCCCTGGACGCCGCCGCCGCCCCCGTCGCTTTCCGGCAGATCAGCGGTCGCGACGCCTGCGTTTCCGACGTTGCCACCGATCGACCAGCTCATCCGCCGCCGCAACGGCTAGGGCGCGCAGAGCCGGATCGCTTGGAAGGTGCAGGGAACATCCCATGCGCAGTTCAGCGATGGACAGTCAGCGTTGACGTGGCACATCTTGCGGCAGATGCCCGCGTCGCAGGCTAAGCCAGTCGCGCAATCGGCGTTCTTCGTGCAGGATTCGAGGTTCTTCTTTGTCCCGGGCGCAGTGCAGGAGACAGTCCACATGCCTGCTCCCGATGTGTCGCAGGCGTAGATGCAGCGCATACCTCCGCTGCATCCGGCCGAAGTGATGAGGTTGCATGCGAGTACGGCGCCGATCCCGGACTCTGGTGCGTAGGTATCTGGCTTCATGTCACCCGTGATGTCACCGCCACCGGCATCGGCGCCAGCCCCGCCTCCTGATCCCGCACCTCCACCCGGGGCCCCGCCCCCCCCCCCCGGGCCGCGCCGCCCCCCCCCCCCCCCCCCCCCCCCCCCCCCCCCCCCCCCCCCCCCCC
>Ga0315281_10007019_pt1 | contig 15926 bp, 18 predicted proteins | sample YL17G07_0_MG_FD_204540 | JGI IMG/M metagenome (GOLD analysis project Ga0315281, IMG submission 204540) | Sediment microbial communities from Yellowstone Lake, YNP, Wyoming, USA - YL17G07_0 | ecosystem: Environmental > Aquatic > Freshwater > Lake > Sediment | place: USA: Wyoming | collected... | reverse complement strand
GATGCCAAACCATCTAATAGGAAACCAAATTCGCCAAATTGTTCTGTCCATGGGTAATGTTCTTCGGCAGTACCACCAAGGGCTGCATTAATTACTAATACGGTAGTGTAAAGTAGAATTCCAAATGTAAACCACATTGCAGGTGTAGGACCCATTTTTCTTCCAATTATGTATGCAATTGGTGATAATAGCAAAGGCAAGAAAACTGCCTGCAAAAGTGCATATTCCATTATCCTTTCAGGCTCCTAAAGTCTGCAATGTCAATATTCTGATACATGCGATAGGCTACAATGATTAATGAAAGTCCAACTGCAACTTCTGCTGCAGCAATTGCAATTGAAAATAAGGTTAAAGTTTGACCGCCGCTATTTGGTATGAATCGACCAAATGCAACCAAATTAAGATTTGCAGCATTAATGATTATTTCAATTGCAAATAACATTCGAATGGCATTTCTCTTTACAGATAAACCATAAATTCCAATGCCTAATAGGGCAACAGACACTAAAACAAAATCAATCAGTTCGTTGGTCATTTTCTACATCCTCTCTTCTTGCTAAAACTAGTGCACCGGTAACAGAACCCGCTAAGATAAGTGCCATTAGAATCAAAGCTGGCCAATAATACGTTAGAAAATCTGCACCAATACTTCTAAAATCAACTGCAGGTTCATCTGTGGTTATTGATTTGATGCCGGAATTCATTATTATTGAACCCAATGCAATCATGAAAACAAGCATTAATCCAATACCGGCAAATTTTCTTCTTTTATCTTCAATTTTCTTGAAGATGAGCTCTCTTTTTACTAGCATAACAGTGAATAAAATTAAAACTGCAATAGAACCTACGTAAACTACTAATTGAAACATTGCAACGAATGGTGAATCCAAAAGTAAAAAGAATCCCGCAATTCCACCAAGTGTCCCCATTAAGGCAATTGAACCATAAATTAGAGATCTCATTTCAAGAGCTGCGATGGCAGAGCCAATTGTAATAACAGATAATGCAAGAAATACAGCATCAGCCATGTGTTGCACCTCTACTAGTAATTTTTATTTCCGAATCTTGAGAAACAAACGGTTTTACTTGAAGTTGAGCGGGAGTGTAAATCAATCCCTCTTTACTAAATGAAGAAAGCTCATAATCATTTGTCATGTATAATGCATAAAATGGACATGCATCAACACATAGTCCACAAAACACACACTTGCCATAATCAATTTGCGGCATTATAGCTTTTTTATTTTGTTTCCATTCGTTAGGAACTTTTACCATGGCAATTGCTTCTGCTACTCCTTCACATGCAATAGAACAAAGTTGACAACCAGTACAATGATCATGGAATAACATATGGCGGCCTTTGTAACCTGCAATTCCAACACCTGTAGATGGATCAAATTGATAACCATCGCCAACAAACTTTAATTTCTCTTCAGGATATCGTAATGTGAATCGTTTAATCGCCAGATGTTTAATTCCTGAATTCAATGCTTTGATAATTCCAGTAGCTGTGCCCATTACAATATTCCTCCAGGTCCCAAGATTCCAACGTACAGCAAGCCAAGTGCTATAAAGATGTTAACGAATGCAAGACCAATTAGTTTGTACCAACCAAGACTCAATAACATATCAATTCTGATTCTTGGGAAAACTCCTCTTGGCAATAGAATGAAAAATATTACTCCTACTGTTTTTATTACAAACCATAAGACCCCGTTTAGCATCTCTTGTGAAAATACCGGCAATCCAGGAATATGAGCAGTGATTGGACCCATAACTATTCCTTCCTTGACAATTTCCTCAGGGAATGGAGGCCAAATCATTGGTCCAGTCCATCCACCAAGGAATAAAACAACAAACAATGCCGCAAATGCATAAAGTTTCAGGTATGTTGCTAATTGAACTAGACCGTAAATCATTCCAGAAAATTCAGTCAACCAGCCAGCAACAATTTCACTTTCTGCTTCTGGTAAATCAAATGGAATTCTTTCTAGTTCGGCCAGTATCGTAATAAAGAAAATAATTGCGCCTATTGGCAAAAAGATAATCCAAGGAAAATTAGTTTGACTCTCAACAATTTCAGAAAGATTTAGAGTTCCAGTAAGAATTACAACGCCCAATAATGAAAGAATCATTGGAATTTCAAAAGACACCATTTGATGTAATGCTCTTATCCCACCAATGAATGGGAATTTACTGTTTGAAGACCAAGCAGAGAGAATAGTAATAATTGGGAAGAACCCAATAATTGCAAAGACTGCAAGTAAACCAACATCGACATCTGCAACTACCCAACCTGGGGCAACAGGGATTAATGCGACAAATGCTGCCGCTGTTGCGACAAATATTACAGGTGCTGCCCAGAATATGGGTTTGTCAGCTTTTGCAGGAATAATAATTTCTTTTGATATTAACTTTAGTCCATCTCCCATTAATTGTAAAATTCCTTCAAATTTTCCACAGTAGAAAGGACCTACTCTAAGCTGTAATTTTGCTAACATTTTTCTTTCTATAAATATTGTTCCAGCTGCAATTAATGCTGCAAATCCAAATCCAGGAAAAGCTGCAATCTTAAACAGATCAGTAGTCATGAATGCTTTTAAAATTGGAAGAGTTCTAGAAGGATCTGCCAACCAAGTCAATGCAAGAAATGGGGTAAGTAGTTCGCCGTTAATTATAGGCATTTCAATATAGAATAAAATTATGAAAACAGCTGGGAGCCCTATTAGTACAAAGATTAAAAGTATCCAGAACGCATTGTCTAAAATAGATTTTACAAATTCGCTAAATTTGAAATTTGGTGCAATAACAGACATTTATCTATCTGCCTCCACTGGCCAATAGTTAAGACTCCAATATACTGATGGCATGTTTCCAAGTTTTTCTCCTTTGAGAAGATATGGTAATGCTATAAGATTTCTAAATGAGGGAACGCTTAGTTTTACTCTATATGGTTCAGGTTTTTTATCTGAAACAATGTAACAACCCAAAGAACCTCTTCCAGATTCTACACGTTTGTAAACGGAAGCATCACCACCTTTTGGATTTGGTTTTAATTTTACTCGTACAGAACCAGACTTGGGCATTTTTTGTAATGCATGTCTAATAATTCTACAACTTTCCATCATATCAAGCCATGGAATTTTTGACCGTGCATATGAATCACCTTCTTTAAGGACATTGGTTTGGAAATCTAATTCTTCATAGACATCATATGGTTCCTTTTTTCTAATATCATAGTCTACGCCACTAGCACGAAGAACAGAACCAGTTGTACCTAATCTAATTGCGTCCTCCCGTGATAAAACGCCAGTATTAGCAGTTCTTGCAATTAAAATTGGATTATCATAGAAAACTGCTGCATATTCTTTAATTCTTTTTTCAAAATAATTTACTTGTCTTAAACAAACATCTTCAAAGTTTGGTGGCAAATCATTTCTCACACCACCAGGAACAAAATGAGCATGAGTAACTCTAGCTCCAGTCATTTTTTCTAATAGATCAATTAACAATTCACGATCACCTGCAGGCCACATAAACATTGTTGAATGACCTAAAAATATTCCATAGATTGCAAGCCAATACATTGTGTAAACACATCTATTCAATTCAGCTGCAATAACTCTGATGTATTTTGCACGTTCTGGTACTTCAATGCCGAGAAGTTCTTCAACCCCCAAAACATAAGGATATAAAATATTACAAGAATCATGAATTACTGGTCTTTCTAAGTGTGGAATATTGGTAATGTAGTTTCTGTATTCAGCCATCTTTTCTTCACCACGGTGAACATAGCCAGGATCAGGATCACATGCAACAATAAAATCACCATCAATTTGAACAATAATTCTCATGTGTCCTGAACCTGGATGTTGTGGCCCAACATTGAGAGTCATAATTCTCTCGTCTACTTTCTGAAGTGCTAGTCCCGGTGGTAATTCTGTGTTCATTTTCATCTTCCTTTAATTGCAAAGTCCTTTCTTAGAGGGGGTAAATCTGCCCAATCTTCTGGCAAAAGTAATCGTCTATTATCTGGATGTCCCTGAAAGTAAACCCCAAACATTTCAAAAATTTCTCTTTCATGAAATTCTACACTATAAAATATCTCTCTAAGACTAGGGAGTTTGGTCGCGTCATTTCCAGGAATGGGATTTTCTTCTCTTTGTGCCCTGGTTGCCAAAACGAGAATTTGTCTTGATAATGAAGAATCAGTGTATGAACCTAAATGATAAACTACTTCGATTTCTTTATCTTGAGGATAATCTACGCCAGATACAGATTCGGCATGATCAAAATTTAATACATCTCTAAGAAATGAGGCCACTTCCTTCACATCATCTCTGCTAACATTAATTCTAACTCTGTCGGGTTTTACAAATGCCACTTTAATTCTTGTACCAAATTTTTCAACAATTTTATCTGCAATTCCTTTTTCAAATTTTGGTAATTCTAGTTCTTTTTCTACTGTGCTCACTTTAGTCGATTTAGGATTTTCTTCAGTTGTAGTTTCAATTGGTTCTTCGTCAGAATCTGAACTCATTATACAAACTTCCTAGCCTTCATTCTCTTGATTTTTTCTTGCAGCAACATACATCCTTGAATAAGAGTTTCAGGTCTGGGTGGACAACCTGGAACATAAACATCTACTGGTAAAATTCCGTCAATTCCTGGAAGTACGTTGTATGAATCAAAGTAAAGTCCGCCAGTAATGGCACAAGCTCCCATTGCAATAACATATTTTGGTTCTGGCATTTGATCATAAACTAAACGTAGACGCGGTGCCATTTTTCTTGTAATGGTTCCTTGAACTACAATTAGATCACATTGTCTCAGGGAACCGAATGCCTCGATTATTCCAAATCTTTCAACATCATATCTTGGGCTAGATGCTGCACCAAATTCAACACTACAACACGCTGTTTCAATATGCACAGGCCAAAGTGACCAAATTCTCCCCCAATTGATTGCATAGCCTAACGGTTTATCAATTGCTTTTTCTAAGATATCTCCTAGTTTTCCAACAAAGACATTTGCATTTTGTGGCGTTATCAGTTCTTTTAGCAATTTAATTCCTCATTATCATAATTTTGATTTGTATAAAAGACTACCATATTGTTCGTCTCCCTGATTGATACAATGCAAAAGCCATTGCAGCAAACATAATTGCCAAAAAACCTAAAATTGGAAGAGTGGCAGATTTTGGAAGTTCCAAAAGTGCACTGCCCCATGCATACAAGAAAATTGCCATAACATCAAAAACAACGAACATCAAAATGTAAGCATAGTACTGCATCATAAAGTGAGTTCGTCCTTCACCTGATGGAACTTGTCCACATTCCATTGGCAAAAATTTAACAGGGTTACTTTTTTTCCTAGGAGAAATCATTCTAGAGATTAAGAGTGCAGGGGCCATTGCTACTACTGCAAATCCAAACATCAATACCACGGTACTATAGTTGCCCGCTAATTCCCCGACCAATTTAGCTTTGAACCCAAGTTTTTGTATAAAAAGGTATGCACTTTTTTTAATTCAAATTCAAGAATATTTTTTTTATAAAGCGCTTAATAGGAGAACGTCCTAATGCGATCATGTCGCTAAATGTTGGAGATATTGCTCCTAACTTTGAACTTCCAGACATAGATCTAAAAATGAGGACTATGGATGAGTTTAAGGGCAAAAAAATCATTTTATCGTTCTTTGTTGCTGCAAGCTCTCCAGTTTGTGAGAGCGAATTGTGCACATTTAGAGACTCTTGGAGTGAGATCGTAAATCTTGGTGCCCAAGTAGTTGCAATAAGTAATGACGGTCCATTTGCAAACAAAGCATTTGCGCAAAAACATCACTTTAATTTTCCAGTATTGGCAGATTATAACAGTAAAACAATCCGTGATTATGATGTTTTAATGCCCCATCTATTACACATAAAAGATTACAATGCTGCAAAACGTTCTGTGTTCATTGTAATGGAAGATGGAAAGATTGGATACAAATGGGTATCTGAGAATCCATTAAAAGAACCAAATTATGAAGAGATTAAAAAATTTCTAAAATAAAGAAAGTAATTTATTTTTCATTCTATTTCTGCAACAATATCATTTTTAGCTACAGTTCCACCGATTTTAATTTTGATGGATTTAATGGAACCAGTTTTGTGAGATTTTACAGCGACTTGCATTTTCATAGATTCTATAGTACAAACTAAATCACCTTGCTTTACAGAATCACCTTCTTGAACAGCAATAGAAACAATTTTTCCAGGAATTTGACTTTTCAGTGTTAATTGTGTATCAGAAGAACCCTTACTTCCAGAATTTTTGAAAACGATTTCATCCAATCTAGTATGCATGTTAAGTGTAAGTGGTAAGTTATCAATGATAAGATTCATTTCGTTTATTGAATTTTCAAGATATTTTGCTCGGTGATATTTTTGATCTAGTATAAATTCAATTCCTCGAGAATCCATTTTTAGAATTTTTATTTGATGTTCCATGTTATTGATTTTGATTACATATTCATTGTTACCAAGATTTTCGGTAATCGCGCCATCAAATGTTTTCTCAATATCATTTATTTTGTAATCCATGTATCCTCAACTCAATTTATTTTTCCAACTAGAATTATCAGAAGTGTTTTGTACACGACTCTTAAAGTATTCAGAATAAATAATTGCAGCTGCTATAGCAATTTCACTTTTTTCAATTTTTTCTTTTTTTAGATCTTCTTTTAATCTATCAATAATGCCATAACGATTTAGAAAATCCGTGGTAAGCTGTCCGTTTTTGTACTCTTCAGTGTTTAGAATTGTTTTGTAAAGTGGTATTGACGTCTCAACGCCTTGAATGTAAAAATCATTTAGTGCATTTAACATTCGAGTTCTAGATTCTTCGAAGGTTTGGCCCCATGTGCAAAGTTTTGCCATCAGAGAATCATAAAATGGAGATACTGTACATCCAGGATAAAGATAAGTGTCACATCTAACACTTGGTCCAGATGGAATAGTTACGTCAGGCACGGGACCCGTAGAAGGGGCAAAATCAAAGAAGGTATCTTCAGCGTTTATTCTACACTCAATAGCATAGCCATTCATTTTGAGATCTTTTTGTTTGAATGGAAGTGGTTCACCATTTGCAATATCAATTTGTAGTTTAACAAGATCTAACCCAGATACAAATTCAGTAATTGGATGTTCTACTTGCAATCTAGCATTAATTTCTATAAAATAAAATTCACCATTATCTGCTCGAAGAAATTCTGCAGTACCTAGATTAGTATAGTCAACTGCATGAGATGCTTTAACGACTAGTTCACCAATTCTATCTCTTGTTTCTTGATCAACTATGGGTGATGGAGTTTGCTCAATAAGTTTTTGATTGCGTCTTTGAATTGAGCATTCTCTTTCAAAAATATGAACAGCATTTCCATGCTTGTCTCTTGCCATTTGATATTCAATATGTCTAGTTTTTTGAAGAAATTTTTCAACAATAATTGCAGATTTCCCAACTGCAGAAATTGATTCGCTTGTAACTGTTTCAAATCCTTCTCGTAATTCTTTATCATTATTTACTAATCTAATTCCACGACCACCGCCACCAAAAACTGATTTTAATAATACAGGGTAAGATATGTCGTTTGCAATGTTTAATGCCTCTTCAACGTCTTTTACAAGACCAGGGCTTCCTGGTACCGTTGGAACTTTTGCTTTGAGCATTGCGGATTTACATTGCATCTTATCACCACAAAGATCCATGGATGCGGCAGATGGGCCAATAAAATTTATTCTATTTTTTTCACATTTGTTTGCAAAGTCAGAATTTTCAGAAAGAAAACCATAGCCGGGATGAATTGCATCTGCACCAGAGGACAATATTGTTTCAAGAATTTTTTCTTGATTGAGATAAGATTTTGCAGGAGCTGCTTCACCAATATGGTATGCCTCTGTTGCTTGTTTTACATGTAAAGAATTGTAATCTTCATCAGAATATACTGCTACAGTTTTGATTCCAAGTGCTTTGCAAGTTTTAATTACACGTAAAGCAATTTCTCCTCTATTTGCTATAAGAACTTTCTCAATCATATTAATCACAAATTGATATTACCATGTTTTCTTGGAAGTTGTTTTTCTCTTTTGTTTGCAAGCATCTCAAGTGCTTTGATCAACATAGGTCTTGTCTCGGCTGGATCAATTACATTATCTACAGTGCCATGCGATGCTGCAACATATGGATTTTCAAATTTTTCTGAAAATTCACTGATAAGTTGTTTTTTGAGGGAGACAGGATCATCAGAATTGGATAATTCCTTTCTATACATAATTTTTACAGCCGCTTCAGCGCCTAATACAGCACAACGTGCAGTTGGCCAGGCGTAATTTACATCAGTTCTTAGGTTTTTACTTCCCATAGCAATGTAAGCACCACCATATGCTTTTCCTATGACAAGTGTAATTCTAGGAACCGTTGCCTCACAATAAGCGTATAGAAGTTTACTGCCATGTCTAATAATACCATTATGTTCTTGATTAGAACCAGGCATGTACCCAGGAGTATCAACAAGTGTTATAATTGGAATATTAAACGCATCACAGAATCTAATGAATCTAGCTGCTTTGTTTGATGAATCAATGTCAAGTGCACCAGCAAGATATAATGGTTGATTAGCAACAATACCGATTACTTTACCATTTAGTCTACCATACCCAACTACAATATTTTGTGCAAACAATTCATGAATCTCAAAGAATTCATGATTATCAACAAAAGAATGAATGATTTCTTTCATGTCATATGGTTGTAATGGGTTTTCAGGAATTATGTTAATGATATTATGATCAAGTCTGTTTGGATCATCATCAGTTTTTAATTTTGGTGGTTCTTGAGTATTATTTTGTGGGAGAAAAGAAATTAGTTTTTTTATATAATCCATACATTCGTATTCATTCTTTGCAACAAAATGTGCAACACCACTTTTTGCTCCATGTGTCATTGCACCACCTAAATCATCAAATGAAATTTCTTCTCCCAAAACTGTCTTTACTACATCAGGTCCTGTAACAAACATTGTTCCTACTTTTTCAACCATGATAACAAAATCAGTCATTGCGGGTGAATACACAGAACCGCCGGCTGATGGTCCAATACTTGCCGTTATTTGTGGAATAACGCCAGAAGCTAATTGATTATGATAAAAAATATCGGCAAATCCATCAAGACTCATAATTCCTTCTTGAATTCTTGCTCCACCTGAATCCATTATTCCAATTATAGGGCAACCTGTCTTAATTGCATGATCCATGAGTTTTGTAATTTTTTTAGCTCCCATTTGACTTAGTGTGCCACCTAACACAGTAAAATCATAAGCAAACACAAAGATTTGTCTATCATTTATTGTCCCATAACCGCCAACAACACCGTCAGTATAGAATTTCTTTTTCTGCATATCATATTCATGATAATGATGAGTTATGAGTGGATCAATTTCAGTGAAAGTGCCAGCATCTAATAAAAGATCAATTCTTTCCCTCGCGGTGAGTTTCCCTTTATCATGTTGATCTTTGATTTTATCTTGTCCTCCACCCTGTAATGATATTTTATTTCTCTTAGAATATTCCTCAATTTTTCCGGAATGCATTTGATAATTTAGAAAAGGAATCTGCCTATATTAATTTAGTTTGATTTTTTTGGGATTTATCATAATCCACTTTAGTTATTTTAAATGCATTAATTTGGAGATGATGGTTTTGAACAAAACGCCTACAATGAATTTAGATTTAACAGAGGAAAGTTCTTTTTTACTGATTTTTGGTAAGAATCAAAAGAGTTTTTTTCCTCACTGCATTTTTTACATATACACATCTGAGAAACCCTCTGAATATCACAATTATCTCGAAATTCACACTGTAAACATCCGGCTGAACTTCTACAAACTATACATTGAAGTTCATTTATTTGGGCACATTTTTCATGTTTAACGCCTAACCCTTTTGCCCATAATCCAATTTCATTTACTTCAATTTTTTCATTACAAATAATACATGTACCTGGAAACTTCATTGGAATTTTTCTCCAACTCATTGAATTAACTCAATCTCCTTTTCAATAATATCACCAAAGTTTTCGTCTAGTTTAAATTCTAATTTTTTATTTTTTATACAAAATAACACATAGGGAAAACATGTTGTAATAAATTGACTCGAAGATAAATGCAATTTCTTTGCCATAATAGATGATAATGCTTTGATTTTTTTTCCATCCCATCTAATACGATTTAGTAGTGGCCATGAAAGATTGTATTGTGCATACCTTATTCGTTCATCATGCTGATATAATCCAACCAGAATTTCATTAAGATACCGCAGTAATCTCCAATTTTGGGTTTTCATAATTTTTCCATATAACACATCAGCTTTAGAAATAATTTCCAAGAGTTTAGCAAGTGTGTAATTATCTAAATTACTTGTAATAATACTAGAGTAAAAAGCATCGATTTTTAGTCTTGGATCGATTTGTATAGAATACAAAACGCCTCTTGCTTCGTCAATTGAATTTGCTTTAAAAAATGCATTAATACCATCTTCTACATTTATGCTTTCAAACGATTTTTCTGTTTGAGGGTTAAATCCTGTGACAAGAGATTGAGTCAAATTAATCATTGAACGAATATCTCCACGTGATTTATCAATGATTTTGATTACAGATCCTGGACTGAGGTTTGCATTTTCTTTTTTCAAAATGTTTTCAAGATATACTTTCAAAAGTCGTGGTGGAATTGGTTTAAAGGAGATGGTTTTAACAACTTTTTTGATACTTTTCATTTTATCCGATATGTCTGAATTTGCAGCCAATACAATTGGAATTGTAGGTTCTTTTAAAATTTCAATCAAGGCTTCTGCACCACCATAGTCTCCTCGTCCATGGATTCCATCGACTTCATCAACAAAAATCATAGGAATTCCTAATACGCTATTATTCCCTAAGACAGGTGAAAGAATTTCATTAATTTGAGATTTACTTCGCACGTCACTTGCATTCAAACCAATCATATCATACCTAAACTGTTTTGCGACAAGATAGGCGATAGTCGTCTTTCCAATTCCAGGAGGACCAACTAATAGGAGTGGTTTTGTTCCTTTTTTCCATTTTGTGAACCATTCAATTATTGAAGATCTAGATTCTTCATTACCAATCATGTCAGAAATATTCTGAGGCCTATATTTTTCAGACCACATCAATTTAATCACTTAGGGAGTTTAGATTCAAACTCTGACCATTTGTTTGCTTTTTGTAATTGATTATACCAATATTGATTATAATGCTCAACAGTCAAAAACAAAAACTCTAAAAATTCCTTATGTGAGAATCCTTCTGGCAGTAATTCAAGTGCTAGACGAGCTTCTTGGAGATACAAATTGCTTTTTTCCATCGTTATTTCAAATCCTTTTTTGACATCATTTGATAGTAGAGTATAATATAATGGCCAAGAAGGAATTTTTACGAATCCATTTTTGATAGAATCTTCGATTTCATTTCCACATCCCACGCCTTCAGCAGCTCTTGCCATTCCCAAATAGAAAATTTCTCCAAGAGGTCTTTCTGCAAGAGCCATGTTTCGTCCAGCTGTGCCCATCACAGATCGATATTTTTTATAAGATAGAGTCATTTCTTCTTCGGTAATTTTGGTTGGTTTTGATTTCAATTTTTCATCAAGATATTGACCCACCCTAGCATCTTGGAATCCTTTTTCAAATTCTTTTAGAACTTCATCTCCCCCTTTAGAAATTTTCTCTCTAGCTAATTTCAAAATGTATGGATTCATTAGCTTGTAATCATCTAAATATTCCAAATCTTCATCCTTATCTACAATTCTATCCATTGGCTCACTAAGATCAATTGCCAAAATATGACCTTCGACTACATTTTGTCTTAATTTTGGATCTTTTTTTCCTGTATACTCTGAAGCTGCATCAAATAACGCATTAAATACAGGAAAAGTCATTTTTACAAAATTTGAATTTAAAATACGTAGAACTCTATCTTTGATTATTTCTGGATTTTCCAATTTTAGTTTTATAGAGTGGATTTCGGAAGCTTGAAGAATAATTTCAGTTGAGCCTATTTCATTTCCAAATGCTTGTTGTGTAGAATTTGGAGAAGGATCAGATTTTATTTCATTTAAAAGATCCCTAGCAAATCTATCTGCAAAATTTGGAAATTCATTTTCTGCTTCTTCTTTGTATTGACTGAATAATTTAAAACCTTTTGATTTGAACAATCCTTGTTTCATAATTTGTTTTCCAGGTTTTGTGCTCATCAGTGCTTCTTTGCTTACAACGGATTGATCTTTTCCACTCACATACGATGAGCTGCTTCATTGTTATTTATGCTTTCAAATGTTGACCCACATTTCTTGCTTTTATTTTTTCCTAGTCACATAGTTTCAATAACGGTATAACTTGGCCATGATATGTTTCAAAGAATTTATTTCCAAGTTTTAAAAAAGAGATGCAAAGTCTGTTACATACTTTCTATCGGCGAATTGAGTTTTTTACTTGCAAAAGAGATTAGAATCTTTTTTTAATTGAGTAAATAACAATTCCAGGAGCTACAAAATACATTCCTAAATTCAATACAATCAAACTAATTCCATAACCTAATACTTTTGTTTCTGAATCCATATCAATATAGTTGAGAAGTGATAACGATGAAATCATTGGAGTAAGAGTAATTTTAACAGCTTCTTTGAACATTAGATTTTCACGCTCATAGTCAGCTATTGCTGGACTAAAGGAATAGTAAAAATCATTAAATGTATTCATGAAGTTGCTTCCGTATTTTGTTTTGAGTAGTTTGTTGTCTCGAAATTCTCGTAACTGTTGAACTTGCGGAGCCAGTTCAGAACCATAAGTTGCAGTAGCGATTAAACACCCCCCTCCTTTCACATCAGAATCAGTTACACTAAGTGATTCTTTTGGAATTATTCTGTATATTGCCTTATCATTTAATGATACAACGTATAGAAAACCATCAGGACCTCTTTCGATATCTGTAATGCATCCAAATCCAGTACCAATTATGATCTCATCCATGACTTCATTTTTGTTGATTACATCATCTTGAAGAAATGAATTGATAAATTGAAATCCATTTCGTTCTTCATTTAATTCAAATTTGTAAAGATTACCATTATTACAATCACCTACAAAAAGAGAGTTATCATAATCTCGGGTCTCCTTAAATTTTGCAAAATTTAATGCTGTTGGAGCAACTACTTTCTCCCAACTAAATTCTGGATTATCATAAACATAATCCTCATAGCCTGGAAGATCCTCTAGTTGAGATTCTGTTGCAGGCCCCATTATCGCTATCCAACCACTGTTAAATTTTTCTTGAACCATATTGATTTCATCAAAATCATCATCTCCATTTTCAGTATCCCATAAATTTCCAGTCACAGGGTCCACTGCAAGTCCAAAGCTGTTTCGAATTCCCATGGCATAGTATGGGCCTTCTGGTTCTACTTGTAAAATTACACCGTTATCTCTCATGTTTAAATCAGAACTATTCAACCACTCAAGAGCCTTGTTTTGAAGAAGCCCATACCGTCCAGTATCTCCTATCACGGCATACACTTTGTCATCCAATCCTACCACCATGGCTCCCCCATTATGATAAGTATTTGAAGGAAGTTTCTTTAACAAAATAGGATTTATCAATTTGTTTCCATCCCAATCATACTTGAAAATTCGGTTTCCTAATGATTCACCGCCATCTATTTTTGCCTCTGTAAAATAAAGATAAACTGATGAATTGACACTAGTAATACCCAACATGCCAGTCTCTCCACCTGAATTAACATTTACATCAAGAACGGGCTTTTCCAATAAAACGCCATCTCGAATTAAACGAACTGCCCCATCATTTTTTTGTACAATCAAGATATCATCTCCAACAAAAGTCATTGTGGTTACCACACAACACAAATTTGCAACATATTTTTTGACAATTAGCTTTTGATCATATAAGATTGGATCACTAAAGGCATTGGGAATTATCGCAAGTGTGAAAATCAAGACTAGAGTAAAAACTAGAGTTTTCTCCACGGCATTGTAAATTTTCTATTGACTTAAGGATTTAGGAATGGTTTAGCACATTATTGGTGGTTTTGTATTTCATTGATATTGGTGTAGTGTTGTCACTTCTTGTCACTGTAAAACTAAAGTTCTTGGTTCAGAATTGCCTTTATCTTTGATTCTATCTAGATGATATTCAATACTTTGCCTATTCTCAATGTACGACATGCATTATGTTTAGTGGTAAATGGTAATAAGAAACGGTAAAGTGTAAAGTTTTATAGAGTTTAGCTTTTAAAACTAGAAAACTTCTTTCACTTAAATTACGAAGATGGAAAAAGAGAACAATGCAAGTAATTGAAATTCTTCGAGAGGTTTCAAAACGGATTTATGATAATGTAAAAGATTTGGCTGGCACTGATGATGCCGGAGGAGATTTTGGGAGAGGTGCGGGTGGAGATATTTCACGTAACATCGATATTATTGCTGAAAAAACAGTATTAGATTATCTGAGAGAGATTAATTTTGATTGTATTGTTTTAGGAGAAGAATGTGGTAGAGTCGAATTATCTAAAAAGCCTAAAGGGTTTATTATCATGGATGCGATTGATGGTTCTGCAAATGCTGTAAGAGGGGTTCCATTTTTTTGTAGTTCACTAGCATTTGCAACTGAGGATAAATTGAGTTCGGTTACAGACGGAGTAATAACAAATTTATCAAATGGAGATATGTATTGGGCATCCAAAGGTAGAGGAGCATTTCTGAATGAATCAAAAATCAAAGTTCATGATAAAGAACCAATTTACAAAATCATTGGAATAAACACATCAGGCGCTACAATTGAATTAATGAATCGATTACATCCAATATTTGAGCAACATAATCACATTAGGCATTTTGGTGCAAATGCCCTCGAAATGGCCTTTTTTGCAAGAGGATTGATAGATATTTTTATAGACTTTAGAGATAAAATTAGAATTCAAGATATTGCGGCGGGATACTTGATAGTAAAGGAAGCTGGCGGCATACTTTTAGATGCAGAGTTGAATCCTCTTGATGCAGATCTTAGTTATAAAACAAGAATTTCATTTATTGCAGCATCAAATCAAAAAATCATGGATGATATAATTTCACAGATAAAGTAGTTGCAGGTTCCATAAAATCATAACAATATTTTCCTAAATTTGTGATTGAAAAATTGAATTTTAAATGAAATAAAGTTATTACAAAATGTGTCTGATGTAATCTATCCATAGGATTCATACTTAATTTCATAGCTTCCATCTTTACGTTTTTCTTCCTTTGTGACAAATTCTTTAGGTGCCAAGTATTCGATAACACCGTCTATAGTACCCTGGTATCCACAAATGTACACTTTAGTATTTTCAGTAGTGATCGTTTCTCCAACCAATTCTTCTAATGGCGAAACACCATTTTTATTTGGTTTAAAGAATGATTCAACTCTACCAACATGACCTGCCCAAGATCTATTAAAGAATTCTTTTGGTCTACTAATAGCTGCCCTGTATTTGAAATTCCATTCATCTTTTCCTCTCTCAATACTTTCATTTTCTAAATCTGTAAGTAATTCTTTGTAACTTAGTTCATCAACATAACTTGCACCATGAAAAATAATAATTTCTCTTTTATCTCCGGTATCATGTAGATGTTTAGCAAAAGCGATAAATGGTGCAAGACCAGTTCCACCACCAACACAAACGATTCTTCTAGTATCAGGTTTTCCATTTAATAATTTGTCATCAATTGTTAAAGCGTTTCCTGTCGGGTCTCCTAAATATACTTCATCGCCAACACTTGCATAAAATAATTCAGTTGTAACACGACCTGGCAAAGGCTTTC
>Ga0315281_10007017_pt1 | contig 15931 bp, 14 predicted proteins | sample YL17G07_0_MG_FD_204540 | JGI IMG/M metagenome (GOLD analysis project Ga0315281, IMG submission 204540) | Sediment microbial communities from Yellowstone Lake, YNP, Wyoming, USA - YL17G07_0 | ecosystem: Environmental > Aquatic > Freshwater > Lake > Sediment | place: USA: Wyoming | collected... | reverse complement strand
CGCCGGCATCTTCCCGGACGCCGACAGGAGCGTGCTGGAGATGGACGAGGCGACGTATCGCCGCACGCTGGACGTGAACCTGAAGGGCGTGATGCTCTGCTGCAAGCACGCCATACCGGCGATCGTCCGCTCGGGCGGCGGGTCGGTGGTGAACGTGGCGTCGTTCGTCGCGCTGGTGGGATGCACGGTGCCGCAGGACGTGTACACCGCCAGCAAGGGCGCCGTCCTGGCGTTGACCAAGTCGCTGGCGGTGCAGTTCGGCCGCGACCAGGTGCGCGTCAACGCGATCTGCCCCGGGCCGATCCTGACGCCGCTGCTGGCCGACCTCTTCCCGAGCGAGGAGGAGAAGATGAAGCGGCTCAACCGCATCCCCCTCGGCCGCTTCGGCCTGCCCGAGGACATCGCCTTCGCGGCGCTCTTCCTCGCGTCGGACGAGTCGCGCTGGATGACCGGCACGGAGTTCGTGGTCGACGGCGGGATCACCGTGAACTACTTCTGAGTGAGCCGATCCCTGCCACCTCGTGATTTCCCAAGGACATGCTTGACGAGAGGGTGTGTCCCGCCTGATAATCGCTTTCATTCGCGGAGTGGGCCGTTACAGCCGAACGGAGATCGACGATGGTGACGCAAACGAACGTCAAGTGGAGCATGCGGGGCGACGCGCTCGGGGCGTGCAGCTGCGACTGGGGCTGCCCGTGCAACTTCGATGCGCCGCCCACCAAAGGCTGGTGCGAGGGCGGATACGCCTTCCACATCAACGACGGCGCGTACAACGACACGAGCCTCGATGGGCTGACGATCGGGTTCTTTGTCCACGCACCGGCGGCGTTGCACCTGGGCAACGTCACAGGCTACGTGCTGATCGACGAGAAGGCGTCGGATGCGCAACGCGCCGCGATTGGGCACATCCTGGGAGGCGGGCTGGGCGGGCCGTTCGGCGCGTTGGCGGGCCTGCTCGTCAAGGTCATCGGGCCGGAGTTTGTGCCGGTTGAGTGGAAGTTGGATGGGGTGAACAGCTACGCCCGCTTCGGCGACCGCGTCGAGCAGCGGCTCGCGCCGATCAAGAATCCCGTGACGGGCGCAGAGAGCAGCTTCAATCTGAAGATGTCGGCGGGTCTGCTCACGGACGAGGCGGATCTGATGACCAGCTCGAGCTTCTTCGTCAAGCACGACGAGCTTTCGTACGACCACTCGGGCCAGTACGGCGAGACGTTCCGCTTCAACTACTCCGGCGAGGGCTAGCCGGCTCGGCATCATCCACTGCGGGCTCCGCACCCCCTCAGCCGCTCCCGGCTGCACGACGGGATCGCGCGTTCGCCGCGCCGTCCCTGGCGTCGGACGAGTGGCGCTGGATGACGGGCACGGAGTTCGTGGTCGACGGCGGGATCACGGTGAACTATTTCTGAGGCTGAGGAGGCGGACTCAGCCTCAGTTCCTCCATGACGACGCGGGTGCATCCCTCGGCGCGTCGCTCCCATCGGTGCGCGCGGAGCGCGGGAACAGACACGCGTCAATTCATCGTTCTTGACGTAAAAGAGGTGACACCTGCGAGCGTCTCCGGTTAGAATCGGTCTCACGATGGGGATCGAGGGCACCATCAGTGAAGGAGAGTAACCATGCGTCCTGTCCTTAGAATCTTCGTTTGCGCGGCCGCGATCCTCGGTGTGGGGCTGCCGGCGGTGGCGCTGGCCGCCGGCGCGTTCACGGAGACGAACCACGCCCACAAGCAAGCCCTGACCGAGTACGACTTCGGCCTATGCGGGCACGACACGGAGTCGTGGGAGATCAACGAGGTCTTCAACAGCGTCGACCACGTCACGTTCCTCGACAACGGGACTGGATGGGGGACGTTTACCGTGACGGGCACCGCCAGCATTCGCGTCATCGATTCGGCGCTGGTGCACGCTGACGCGGGCGACCCGGATTCGCCGCTGGTTCCGGCAAACCCGGATTACCACGCCGTGGCGGGCGCGCCGACGTACAGCGGCAAGTTCACGGTCTGGGGGAACTTCAACGACAACCTTCGGAACGAGAACTCGACGTTCACGTTCAGCGTGCGACTGCGCGGCTCCGATGGGTCCGTGCTGACGCTGCACGAGACCGCGCACTTCGCGGTCACGCCGAACGGCCTGGTGTTCGCGTTCGACAAGCTCAGGTGTGCGTAACGAGGCATCGGAGAGGGGGCGCTAAGCGCCCCCTCTCGTGTTGCTCCGCACGACATCGGCATCGCATTCGCGGCGCTGTTCCTGGCATCCGACGAGTCGCGCTGGATGACGGGCACGGAGTTCGCCGTGGACGGCGGGATTGTTTCATAGCGTCGCAACAATGGCGGCGGTAGTATCGGTCATTCACGCCCAGACGAGGTACCGCTTGACCATCCCGGACTATCAGACCCTGATGCTCCCGCTCATGGAGATCGCCAACGACGGCGCGGAGCATCGAATGTCCGATGCGGTCGACGTGTTGGCCGAGCGCTTTCGCTTGACCCCTGCGGAACGCGAGACGCTGCTTCCGAGCGGTCGACAGACCACCATTGCCAATCGCATCGGGTGGAGCAAGACCTACCTCGCCAAAGCAGGGCTGCTCGACGGTTCGAAGCGAGGCGTGTTCTCCATCACTGACCGTGGGCGCGAGGTCATGCAAGGTCACCCCGCACGAATTGATGTCAAGTTCTTGAAGCAGTTTCCCGGATTCGAAGAGTTCCGAACATCCATCAGGGACAAGGTGCCAGCAGATGCCACCGACACGAATACCGCACAGACGCAAACGCCTGAGGAACTGTTGGAGGACAGCTACGAGCGATTGAAGTCGCGGCTCTCGGAAGACCTCCTCTCGCGCGTCCGTCAAGTCTCACCTGCGCGCTTCGAATCCATCGTGCTCGATCTCCTTCTCGCGATGGGCTACGGCGGATCACGCCCGGACGCCGGCCGCGCCGTCGGCCGCAGCGGCGACGGCGGTATCGACGGCCTCATCAACGAGGATCCACTCGGCCTCGATGTCGTGTACATCCAGGCGAAGAGATGGGAGGGGGTCGTCGGACGCCCTGTGGTTCAAGCCTTCGTGGGCAGCCTCGAAGGTCAACGGGCCAAGAAGGGTGTCCTCATTACCACGTCGTCCTTCACAACTGACGCGACCCAGTACGTCGGAATGATCGACAAGAAGGTCATCCTGATCGACGGGTCTCGCCTGGCACAGTTGATGATCGAGCACGGCGTCGGCGTAACGGTCGAACAAACCTACCTCATCAAGCGGCTCGATCTCGACTACTACGACGACGACGGCGCATAGCGCCTGCGGGTCGCCGCACCCGTTACACTGCCGCACATGGACGCGCACGCGCTTCGGACGCTGGAGTACGACAAGGTGATCGCGCGGCTGGCGCGGCACACGTCGTTTGCCGCCGGGCGGGAGCTGGCGCTGGCGCTGGAGCCTTCGGACGAGTACCGCGAGGTCGTCCGGCGGCAGCGGGAGACCGCGGAGGCGCGGCGGCTGCTGCAGATGAAGCCGCGCACGGGCCTCGGCGGCGCGCACGACGTCCGGCCATTGGCGGAGAAGGCGGCGCGCGGCGGCCTGCTCGTGCCGGACGACCTGCTCGCCATCGCCTCGACGCTGGAGTGCGCGCGCGACCTCAAGGCGTCGATCTCGCGGCTGGACGAGGCGCTGCCGCTGCTGCGCGAGGTGGTCGATCTCATCGAGCCGCTGCCGCGCATCGCCGAGACCATCAACCGCAGCATCAACCAGCGCGGCGAGGTGACGGACCAGGCGAGCCCCGCCCTCGGGTCGATCCGGCGCGAGGCGCGCGGGCTGCACGACCGGCTCTACCAGCGGCTGCAGGAGATCCTGTCGTCGTCGTTCTCGAAGGGCATCGCGCAGGAAGCGATCATCACGCTGCGCGACGGCCGGTACGTGATCCCGATCAAGGCCGACATGCGCGGCCAGCTCAAGGGCATCGTGCACGACGTATCGGGGAGCGGCGCGACGGTCTGGCTGGAGCCGCTGGCCGTCGTGGAGCTGGGCAACCGCTGGCGCGAGGCGCAGCTCGAAGAGGAGCGCGAGGTGGAGCGCGTGTTGCGCGCGCTGAGCGCCGAAGTCGGCGCCGCCGCCGAGGCGATCGGCTGGGACGTGGTGGCGCTGGCGCGCATCGACCTGGCGCTGGCGAAGGTGCGCTTTGGCGACGAGGTGGGCGCCGTCGAGCTGCCGTACGAGGGCGCGGAGCAGCCGTGGATCGTCGAAGCGCCCGCGCAGCTGCACCTGCTGCTGGCGCGGCATCCGCTGCTGCGCGCGCCGGTCATCCCGACGACGATCACGGTCGGCGGCGCCTATCGCGTGCTGCTGATCACCGGGCCGAACACGGGCGGCAAGACGGTGGCGCTGAAGACGGCGGGGCTGCTGGCGCTGATGATGCAGGCCGGGCTGCCCGTGCCGGCCGACCGGGGCTCGCGCGTGCCGGTGTTCGGCAACGTCTTCGCCGACATCGGCGACGAGCAGAGCATCGAGCAGTCGCTGTCGACGTTCAGCAGCCACATGACGAACATCATTCACATCGTCGCGGGCGCGGACGAGAAGAGCCTGGTGCTGCTTGACGAGCTGGCGGCGGGCACCGACCCGACGGAGGGCTCGGCGCTGGCGCGCGCGATCCTGGCGAAGCTGCTCGACGCGGGCGCGCTGACCGTGGCGACGACGCATCACGGCGAGCTGAAGGCGTTCGCGCACTCCACCGACGCCGTGATGAACGCGTCGGTCGAGTTCAACCTCGAGACGCTGTCGCCGACGTACCACCTGACGATCGGGCTGCCGGGGCGCAGCAACGCGCTGGAGATCGCGCAGCGGCTGGGCATGCCGCGGGAGCTGATCGACGAAGCGAGAGCATCGATCGCGCCGGAGCAGCGGCAGGTGGAGGAGATGCTCTCCGACATCCGCCGCGAGCGCGAGGGCGCAGCGTCGGCGCGGCGGGCGGAGGAGATCGCCCGGCGGGAGGCGGAGGAGATCCGCGAGAAGCTGGCGGATCGGCTGGACGCGGCGGAGGAGGAGCGGGCGCGGCTGCTGGACAAGGCGCGCGCGGAGGTCGCCACGCAGATCGAACGGGCGCAGAAGCTGCTCGCCGAAGCGGAGACGGAGGTCGGGGAGCAGAAGCTGGGCGCCGCCGCCGATAAGCTGCGGCTCGCCTCGGAGGAAGCGGCGAAGCTGCAAGAGAAGGCAGCGGAGCGCCCGGAGCGGCGTCGGCGCGCACCCACGGCGGCGCAGCGAGCCGTGCCGGCGGGGCCAGTTCCCGCATCGATCCGCGCCGGCGACATGGTGTGGCTGCGCGGCATGGACCAGTACGGCGAGGCGCTCTCGGAGCCGGATGCGCGGGGCGAGGTGGAGCTGCGGCTGGGGCCGCTGCGCAGCCGCATCAAGCTGTCGCAGGTGGAGCGCGTGCAGCGGCCGACGGCATCGCGCGCGCAGGGCGTGATCACGACGAACATCGAACCGCCGCGCGACGTGCCGCCGGAGATCGAGGTGCGCGGCCGCACCGTCGACGAGATGATCCCCGCCGTGGAGCAGTACATCGACGACGCGTTCCGGGCGGGGATGGCGTCGGCGCGCATCATCCACGGCAAGGGCACGGGCGCGCTGCGGCGGCAGGTGCGGGACTATCTCGGCAAGCACCCGCTGGTGAAGTCGTACGAGGAGGCGCGCCGGGAAGAGGGCGGCGAGGGCGTGACCATCGCGCACCTGGCGGTATGACGACGCGGAAGCGGGAAGTCGGAATGGCGGGCGGCACGAGCTGCACGGGCACCTCACCCCGGCCTTCGGCCACCCCTCTCCACGCCGTGGAGAGGGGCGCGTGTGAGAGGATCGGTTCGCGATTGAGGCGGGCGGTCATGGGGGTGCGACGGGCAGGGCAAGCCCCGCCCCTACGCCGGTGGCGCATGGCGTCCTCGCGTGCTGGCGCGCACGAGCGCCCGGCGGTGGCGAAAGCCTCGTGTTCGCGCGAGGCGGCAAGGTCATGAAGATCACGGTGCTCGCGGGCGGCGTCGGGGCGGCGCGATTCCTGCAGGGGGTCGTGCAAGTCGTGCCGCAGGAGGACGTGACGGTGATCTCCAACGTCGGCGACGATGAGGAGTTCTTCGGGCTGCGCGTGTCACCCGACATCGACATCGTGATCTACACGCTGGCGGGCGCGATCGACGCGGCGAAGGGGTGGGGGCTCGCGGGCGAGACTTTCCATGCGCTCGACGCGCTGCGGCGATTCGGCTACGAGACGTGGTTCGGGCTGGGTGACGGCGACCTGGCGACGCTGGCGCATCGCACGCAGATGCTGCGCGGGGGCGCGACGCTCTCGCAGGCGACGCGGTCGATCGTGGACGCGTTCGGCCTGCGGCTGGCGGTGCTGCCGGTGTCGGACCAGCGCATCCGGACGCTGGTGGAGACGGACGCCGGCACGCTGTCGTTCCAGGAGTACTTCGTCAAGCGCCGCACCGAGGACGCCGTGCGTGCCGTGCGCTTCGACGGCGTCGACGCGGCCGTACCGGCGCCGGGCGTCATCGAGGCGATCCGCTCGGCTGATATCGTCGCCATCGCCCCCAGCAATCCCGTCGTGAGCATCGGGCCGCTGCTGAGGGTGCGCGGCGTGCGCGACGCGCTGCGTACGACGAGCGCGACGGTCGTCGGCGTGAGCCCGATCATCGCCGGCAAGACGATCAAGGGCCCGGCGGACCGGATGATGGCGTCGCTCGGCATGACGCCGACGGCGGCCGGCGTCGCGGAGGCGTATCGCGACTTCCTGGACGTCCTCGTGATCGACGAGGAGGACCGCGCCCTCGCGCAGCACGTGGAGGCGGAAGGCGTGCGCTGCATTGTCGCGCAGACGATCATGCGCGGGCCGGCGGAGAAGCGCGCGCTGGCCCAAGTGGTGCTCGGCGCGGTTCAATGACGCCATGCGCGCGGCCCTGATCCCGATGAAAGAGCTGTCACAGGCGAAGATGCGCCTCGCCGACGTGCTCGGCCGCGCCCAGCGCGCGGAGCTGACGCTGGCGATGCTCAGCGACGTCATGGTCGCGTGCCGCGAGAGCGGCTGCTTCGACGAGATCGCGGTGATCAGCAACGACAGCGAGGTCGCCTGGCACGTGCGCGAACTGGGCGGAACGCCGCTGGCCGAGCCGGCGACGCTGAGCGGGCTGAACGAGAGCCTGACGTTCGGACAGCGCTACCTGGGCCGCCGCGTCGCCGTCGATGAGCTGGTGATCCTGCCGGCGGACATCCCGCTGCTCCGCGCCGAGGACGTGCGCGCCGGCGTCGACGCGCTGGGGGGCGATGCGCCGCGCGTCGTGCTGATCCGGTCGCGCGACAACGGCACGAACATGCTGGCGATGCGGCCGCCGGAGGCGATCGAGATGCGCTTCGGGCGCGACAGCGCGGACGCGCACCGCGCGGCAGCCGAGGCGGCTGGCATCGAGATCATCGAGCTGGCGAGCGAGCGGGTGGCGTTCGACGTGGACGCGCCGGAGGATCTCGACGAACTGGCGACGGCCACGTGCGGCGCCGCCACGGCGGGCTGGCTGGCGGCGCGGGCGCACTACGCCGCGGAGCATCCGTGAGCCGGCCGCCAATGGATGCACTGGAAGCGATCCGCACGCGGCGGTCGCTGCGGCAGTTGTCGGAGCGGCCGGTACCGCGCGAGCTGATCGACGAAGCGCTGGCGCTCGCGTGCATGGCGCCGGCGCCGCATCACACGCGGCCGTGGCGCTACGTGATCGTCTCGCCGGAGCGGCGCGAGGCGCTGGCCGTGGCGATGGGCGCGGCGTGGCGCGCGGACCTCGAGCGCGACGGCCACCCGGAGTCGCTGATCACGAAGCTGCTGCGGAAGTCGCACCGCCAGATCACGGGGGCGCCGGCGCTGATCCTCGCCTGCCTGACGCACGAGGGGCTGCGCGCGTGGCCGGACGAGCGTCGCGCGCGCAACGAGTGGGCGATGGCGCAGCAGTCGGCCGGCGCGGGCATGCAGAACTTGATGCTCGGCGCGCACGCGCTGGGGCTGGCGTCGTACTGGATCTCCGCACCGCTGTTCGCGCCGGAGGCGGCCGCGGAGGCGCTGGCGCTGCCGGATGGCTACGTGGCGCAGGCGTTCGTCGTGCTGGGCTATCCGGCCGAGGCTGCGGCGCCGAAGCCGCGCCCTGCCGCTGACCCGTCGCGGCTGATCATCGAACGGTAAGAGGAACAGTGCGCAGCAGCGCGCGTAGGACGGCCGCCTCCGGCCGTCGCGCCCCCCTCACGCCGCCCGCCCCGATCGCGAGCATCCCCCGCCCCAGCCCTTGTACACCGTGGAGGGGAATGGCCTTCGAGTACTTGCCGCGGAGAGAAGGCCGGTCGAAGACTCGCCGTGGCGAGGGTGAGGTGCCGGTGCCGCTCGTTTCACTGCCGACGTCCAGGTCGCGGCGATCAGCAACCAGCGACGGTCACTCCGCCAGCCGCCGCCGGATCGCCGCCGCCAGCGGGTGGTGCGGCCGCGTGCTGCGTGTCCGCGCTGCCCAGCGGTCGAGCGCCTGGTCGTACAGCGCGGCCGTCGCGCGCAACGCCCGGCGCAGCTCGCGGGCGTTCTGCGATCGCGGCGCCGCCTCGGTGACCGCGGCAAGGTCACTCTCTGAAAGGTGCTGCTCGGCCTCATACGGCGCGACGCCGAGCAGCGGCAGCACGCGCGTGTTCAGCGTGTCGAAGAGTCCCGCCCGCACCACCCAGAGCTGCTCGCGCCGCAGGCGGGCATCGAGCCAGTTCAGCCACATCCATGTGCCGCCGTCGAACGCGGGCGCGTTGAACTCGGGCCGGTGCCAGGCCGCGAGGTCGTGCCGGAGCCGCTCGACTACGCCGTCCTTGTCGATCAGCGTCTCGAAGCCCGCGACCAGCCCCTGCCAGGGCTCGACGTGCCCCTCGTCGAACGTCAGGTCGACCTCCACCAGGTCGTGCCGCCACACCTGGTACCGGTAGGCGCGCTGCCACACCGGTTCCTGCCCCCACGCGACTGCCGCGTGCAGCAGCCGCCCGGCGATCTCTTTGCGCTCCTCCCAGACGTCGTCCCGCTCGCCCGTCCGCGTGACGATGACGAGATCGAGGTCGGAGAACTCATCGTCCGCGCCGTGGGCGACGGAGCCGTAGACCAGCGCCGCCGCGACGCGGTGGTCGTGCGTCACCCAGTCGCGCGCGCGTTCGAGGCACTCGGAAGCAGCTGTCATCGTGCTGGCCTACTCGAACTGCCAGCGCGTCGCCGTGCCGTGGAAGGCGGCGCCGCAGTCGCGTCCGCTCGGGTCGGAGACCCACCCGAAGGCCACGCGCGGACGGACGGCGTACATCGGCCCCGGAAGGGCGGCGGCGTCCAGATCCCAGCCGTACTTCTCGTTGTACAGCGCGACGACGCGCAGCCGCAGCACCTTCGCGCGAAGTGCGCCGGCCCGGCCTTCGATGATCACCGCGCTGTCGCCGCTCTCCAGGTGCACGGTGATCTCGTCGCTCCGTGCCAGGTTCCCGGCGGCGAGCGAGCCGGTGCTGAAGTAGAAGGCGTCGTCGAGCCAGACGCCCCAGACCGGCCGGCTGTGCGGGCGCCCGTCGGCGCGCGTCGTCGCGATCCAGTAGTTGCGCGCGTCCGCGAGCTGCTGCTGCGCCCACGTCCACGGCAGCCGCTGCGGTGCCGGCAGCCCGCCGAACATGCGCGGCTGGCTCGTCGTTGGTTGCCTGCGCGATCGTGTGCGTGTCGCTGCCACGGTGATCACCTCCGTCGCCGATACCCGACCCGCCGGAGAACGCGAAAGGCGCCGTGCCGGCGCCCTTCGAACTACAGACTACAAACTACCTGCTAACAACTACCCGCCTACCCCTGCGCGATCTGGTACGACTTGCCCTCCGTCTTGATGGCGGGGGCGATGACCATCTCGGTCTTCTGGAAGTCGCGGATCGTGCGCGCGCCGCACGTGCCCATCGCGGTGCGCAGCGCGCCGACGAGGTTCTCGCGCCCGTCGGTGCGCGACGTCGGGCCGAAGAGGATCCGCTCGAGCGTCGTGTCGATCGCCACCTTCACGCGCGTGCCCCGCGGCAGCTCGCCGTGCGGCGTCGCCATGCCCCAGTGGTGGCCGCGCCCCGGCGATTCCTCAGCCGCGGCCAGGATGCTGCCGAGCATGACGGCGTCGGCGCCCGCGGCGAACGACTTGCACATGGCGCCGCCGTTGCTGATGCCGCCGTCGGTGATGATCGGCACGTAGCGGCCCGACTCGCGGTAGTAGGTGTCGCGCGCGGCCGCCGCGTCGATGGTGGCGGTCACCTGCGGCACGCCGATGCCCAGCACTTCGCGGCTCGTGCAGGCGGCGCCCGGGCCGACGCCGACCAGCACGGCGGCGATGCCGGTCTCCATCAGTTCCTTCGTCGCCGAGAAGGTGACGGTGTTGCCCACCACGACCGGGACGTCGCGCATGTTCTTCACGAGCTCATCGAAGATCAGCCCCTTCTCGCTGGTGGAGATGTGGCGCGCGCTCGTCACCGTCGACTGCACGACGAACACGTCGACGCCGGCGTCGGCGGCGATCGCGGCGAACTTCTTGGTGTTCATCGGCGTGGCGGAGACGGCTGCGACGCCGCCCTGGTCCTTGATCTGGCGGATGCGCTCGCCGATCAGGTTCGGCTTCAGCGGCGCGGAGTAGACTCTCTGCATCAGCGCGGTCACTTCGGACTTGGAGGCGGCGGCGATCTCGGCGAGGATCGGGTCGGGGTCGTCGTAGCGGGTCTGGATGCCTTCCAGGTTCAGAACGGCGAGGCCGCCGTGCTTGGAGAAGTCGACGGCCATCTTGACATCAGTCACGCCGTCCATCGACGCGGCGATGAAGGGGAACTGGAAGTCGAGATGGCCGAGCTTGAAGGAGAGTTCTACGAGGCTGGGGTTGATGGTGTGGTGTCCGCCGGGGACAATCGCGACGTCGTCGAATCCGTAGGCGCGCCGCATCTGCTTGAACTGGGGCTGTGACATGGATCGGGTACCTCCAACTATGCCGCCGGGCCTGCCCGCCTTGTGGCTTCGCTGCTCTGGTCCCCGCCCCGCGCCCGCTTCGCAGCGGGTATAACGAGATCGAGGCCGGCGGAGGGTTCCTACCGGTTTACCGCATATTCACTTCGTAACTGTTCAACTGGGCGCCCTCGCCACGGGCGTCGGGGGTATGATTTCGTTGAGTGTAGCTCTGCGTCCTTGGGGAGGTCAAGGTTTTGGGCAAAGATTTAATGAAACGCTATAGCGTTAGCCTAATTCTTTCCTCTGCGGGCCGACTCTGATGGGCCGCCTCTACCTTGTCGCCACCCCGATCGGGAATCTACAGGACATAACGCTGCGCGCGCTTGACGTGCTGCGCGAAGTGCCACTCATCGCCGCGGAGGACACCCGCTCCGCGCGCCGCCTCCTGGACCATTTCGGCATCGCCGCGAAGCTCACCAGCTACAACGAGCACAACATGCGCGCCAAGACGCCGCTGCTGCTCGACGCGCTCGCCGCCGGCGACGTGGCCGTCGTCAGCGATGCTGGGATGCCCGGCATCAGCGACCCTGGTCACGAGCTGGTGCTGGCCGCCGTCGAGGCCGGCCACACCGTCGTGCCGCTGCCGGGCGCCTCGGCCGTGCTGGCGGCCGTCGCGGCCAGCGGGCTGCCGTCGCGTCGATTCCACTACGTCGGCTTCCTGCCGCGCCAGTCGGGGCCGCGCCGCCGCGCGCTGGTCGAAGCGGCGGCGTGCGGCGATACGCTGGTCGTGTTCGAGTCGCCGCACCGCGTGCGCGCCACGCTCGAGGATGCGCTGGCCGCCCTGGGTGACCGCCGGGTCGCCGTCTGCCGCGAGCTGACGAAGCTGTACGAGGAGATCTGGCGCGGCAGCATCGCCGACGCGCTCGCGCATTTCGTCCAGCCCCGGGGCGAGTTCACGCTCGTCATCGAAGGCGGCGCCGCGCCGTCCGCCGTTGATGCGGTCCCCGCCGACATCCCCGCGCTCGTCGCGGCGCTCAAGGCCGACGGCCTGACCGCGAAGGACGGCGTCGCCGCCCTGATGAAGCGCGTGAAGCTCTCGCGCCGCGACGCGTATGCGGCATGGCACGACCAAGACCGACGCCGATGAACTTCTGCCTCAACCGCCGACCTTCCTCGTCCAACCCCCAACATCGAACGTCCGACATCTCCGCCCCCACCCCCCAGAGAGCCGGTTCCGTTAGAATATCCCCGCCTTGAGTATTGTTTCACACACTCCGCGCCGCATCCTCGTCGCCGTCGCGTGGCCCTACGCGAACGGCTCGCTCCATCTCGGCCACATCGCCGGGGCGTACCTGCCGGCCGATATCTTCGCCCGCTACCACCGCATGCGCGGCGACGACGTGCTGATGGTGTCCGGCAGCGACACCCACGGCACGCCGATCACCGTGCGGGCGGACAGGGAGCAGCGCACGCCGCAGGAGATCGTCGACGAGTTCCATCCCGAGTTCCTGCGCTACTGGCGCGAGCTGGGCATCTCCTTCGACCTCTTCACCAGCACCGGCACGAAGAACCACGCCGATGTGACGCACGACATCTTCCGCACGCTGATGGAGCACGGCTACATCTACAAGGCCGTCACCTCGCAGTTCTACGACCCGCAGGCCGGGCGCTTCCTGCCCGACCGCTACGTCGAGGGTACCTGCCCGAACTGCCAATACGAGAAGGCGCGCGGCGACCAGTGCGACAACTGCGGCCGCACGCTCGACCCCGAAGATCTGGTCGCGCCGCGCAGCGCCATCACGGGCGCCACGCCGGAGCCCCGCGACACCGAGCACTTCTTCCTCAAGCTGAGCGCGTTCCAGCAGCCGCTGCTGGACTGGCTGCGCGGCCGCGAGGGCTGGCGCAAGCACGTGCTGAACTTCAGCGTCGGCTTCGTCGAGGAGGGGCTGCACGACCGGGCGATCACGCGCGACCTCGAGTGGGGCGTGCCGCTGCCGGTCGAGGACCTCGGGCCGGGCAAGCGCATCTACGTCTGGTTCGAGGCCGTGATCGGCTATCTCTCGGCGTCGAAGGAGTGGGCCGCCGCAAGCGGCGACCCCGAGGCGTGGCGGCGCTGGTGGCAGGACCCGGAGGCGCGCTCGTACTACTTCATCGGCAAGGACAACATCCCCTTCCACACGATCATCTGGCCGGCGATCCTCATGGGCTACGGCGGGCTGAACCTGCCCTACGACGTGCCCGCGAACCAGTACGTCACTTTCAAGGGCGAGAAGGCGTCGAAGAGCCAGGGCGTCGGCGAGTCGGTGCTGACGTACCTCGAGCGCTACCAACCGGACGCCATCCGCTACTGCCTCGCCGCGAACCTGCCCGAGAACTCGGACACGGACCTCACCGAGGCCGAACTGATCCGCCGGAACAACGACGAGCTGGTCGCCACGTGGGGCAACCTGGTGAACCGCGTCCTGGCGATGACCCACAAGAACTTCGCCGGCGTCGTGCCGCCCCCCGGCGCGCTCGATGCGCGGGACGAGCAACTCCTCGCCCGCGCCGCCGCTGTGGTCGACGAAGTCGGCGACTGCATCGAGGCGGTGCACCTGAAGGCGGGGCTCGCTGCCGCTATGTCCCTCGCGCAGGATGCGAACGCGTATCTGAGCGACACGGAGCCGTGGAAGACCGCGAAGACTGACCTCGCGCGGACGGGTACGTCCCTTTACACAGCGCTCTGTGTTATAAACGCGCTGAAAGTGGCGCTCTATCCGTATCTGCCGTTCTCCAGCCAGACCATCCACGAGTACCTGGGACTGGCGGGTAAGATCGAAGATGGCGGATGGCGCGCGGACAGGCTGGAGCCGGGCTCGGCCCTGCGGCAGCCGGAGCCGTTGTTCAAGAAGATCGAGCTGCCGGGTGCCGAAGGGGAGGCGCGGCTCACCGCCTGATATGCGCCTCATAGACACCCACAGCCACATCCACGACGCGGAGTTCGATGCCGACCGCGACGCCGCCATCGAGCGCGCGCGCGAGGCCGGCGTCGAGCTGATCCTGGCGCTCGGCGTCGACGCGGCGAACAGCAGGCTCGCCGTCGCGCTGGCGGAGCGCAGCGATGCCGTGCTCGCTGGCGCTGGCGTGCACCCGCACGACGCGCAGGCTGCCACCGCGGCGCAGCTCGACGAGCTGGAGGAGCTGGCGCGGCATCCGCGCGTGGCGGTCGTAGGCGAGATCGGCCTGGATTTCTACCGGGATCGCTCGCCACGTGACCAGCAGGTGCGCGTCCTGCGCAGGCAGCTGCTGACGGCGCAGCGCGTGGGCAAGCCCGTCGCCGTGCACGCGCGCGAGGCGCATGAGGAGATGATGCCGCTGCTGAGCGACTGGTCGCGCGAGATGGGCGGGCGCCTGCCGGACGGACGCCCGCTCGGCGTCATGCACTACTTCAGCGGCGATGCGGCCCTGGCCGCCCGCTACATCGCGCTCGGATTCGAGATCTCCGTGCACACGTCGGTCACGCACCCGAAGGCGGCGCTGCTCGCCGGCGTCGCGCGCGAGATCCCGCTCGATCATCTCGTGATCGAGACCGATAGCCCGTACGGCGCGCCGCAGCGCTATCGCGGCAAGCGCAACGAGCCGGCCTACGTGGCCGAGGCCGCCGCGCGCATCGCCGAGCTGAAGGGCATGGATGTGGAGGCGGTCGCCGAAGCGACGACCCGCAACGCGATGCGGCTGCTCGGCGTGCTCGACGCCGCTGCCACGGGCGCGACCAGCGACGGAAGGGGCGTGCGGTGAAGGTGGCCTCGATCTACGGCCCGGTGCAGGAAGACCTCCGTCTCGTTGAGGACACGCTCGACCGCATCAAGCACGTCGAGAACTTCCCCGCGCTCTCGAAGATGCTGGGGCACGTGCTCGCCGGCGGCGGCAAGCGCCTGCGTCCGGCGATCGCGCTGCTCTCAGGACACTTCGGCGTCTACAACCCGGACCTGCACGTCCCGCTCGCCGCATCGATCGAGCTGCTGCACACCGCCACGCTGGTGCACGACGACGTCATCGACGCGTCGCCGTCGCGTCGCGGCCGCCCGACGGCCAACGAGCTGTTCAACAACTCCGCCTCGGTGATGCTCGGTGACTACATGTTCGCCCACTCCGCCGAGCTGATCTCACGCACCAACGACACCGCCGTCGTGCGCCTCTTCGCGCACACGATCATGGCGATCGCCGGCGGCGAACTGCACCAGGACATGAGCGCGTACGAGTACGGCCAGGACACCATGCAGTACTTCGGCCGCATTGAGGGCAAGACTGCATCGCTCTTCGCCACATCGGCCGAGGGCGGCGCGATGGTTGCGCGCTGCACGCCCGATGAGCGCGAGGCCCTCCGCACCTACGGGCTCAACGTCGGCATGGCGTTCCAGGTCGTCGATGACATCCTCGACTTCGCCGGCGACGAGCAGGAGATGGGCAAGCCCATCGGCAGCGACCTCATGCAGGGCACGCTCACGCTGCCGTCGCTGATCCTCATGGAGCGCTACCCCAAGGACAACCCGATCCAGAAGGCCTTCCGCAGCAGGAAGCCCAAGACCGAGCACGTCGCCAAGGCCGTCCACATGGTGCTCAACTCCGACATCCTCAACGAGTCATACGACGTCGCCCGCGACTTCCGCGACCGCGCGCTGGCCGCCCTCCACACCCTGCCCGACATCCCCGCCCGCTCCGCGCTCGACGACATCGCCGAGTACGTCCTGGACCGCCGCGCCTGATCGGCCCTCGTCCCAATCGCTCCAGATGATGCTCTCCGCGTCCCCGTAGGGGCGGGGCTCGCCCCGCCCGTCCCGCCCCTTCGACGACACCGCCGATTACATCCTCCATCACCGCCCGGCCCTCGACGACATCGCCGAGTACGTCCTGGACCGCCGCGCCTGATCGGCCCTCGTCCCAATCGCTCCAGATGATGCTCTCCGCGTCCCCGTAGGGGCGGGG
>Ga0315281_10007015_pt1 | contig 15931 bp, 16 predicted proteins | sample YL17G07_0_MG_FD_204540 | JGI IMG/M metagenome (GOLD analysis project Ga0315281, IMG submission 204540) | Sediment microbial communities from Yellowstone Lake, YNP, Wyoming, USA - YL17G07_0 | ecosystem: Environmental > Aquatic > Freshwater > Lake > Sediment | place: USA: Wyoming | collected... | reverse complement strand
CTGCCATGGATAGCCTCCCCCTGAGTGGATTATCAGACTCAACACACTATCAGATGGAGGTCATTATTGCTATAGAAACCCTGCACAAATTAACCACTTAAAGCTTTGGGAAATCCGGACAGACCCATATTTTTCTCACTATTATCAGAGGTTCCGGAAAGATCCGTTTGGAGGAGATCACCAAGAATGATCTGGAGGCTTTTATTGAACATGAGCAGGATCGGGGGTTAATGATATCGACGGTGCGGACAAGGCTTCACTGTGTCAATGCTTTTTTAGGCTATCTGATTGAAGCAGGTGTGATCCGTAGTGATGTTCTGGCAAGAAGGATTCGTCTGAGGAAACCCGAGACCTTACCGAGGGCCATCGACCCGGACGATGTGAAAGCATTACTTTCTGTTATCCACAATCCCAGAGACCGGGCCATGGTGATGGTGCTTTTACGGACGGGGATGAGAATCGGCGAATTGCTGAGCACCAGGATGCAGGATCTTCATCTGAAGGATCGAAGAGTGGATATCTACGAGGGAGAAAAGAACCGCCTAGGAAGAGTGGTTTACCTCAGTGAGGATGCCATGAAGGCTTTGAAAGCCTGGATCAAGGTGAAGGATTCTCATAAAGTATCTCTCTTTTATGCGACGGGTAACAATGCCATGTCCTACACAACCGCATACCTCATGTTCAAAGGCTACCTGACGAAAGCCGGTCTTGCCCATAAGGGGTATTGCCTCCATGCCCTAAGACATACGTTTGCCAGTGAGCTTTTAAATGCCGGGATGCGCCTCGAATGCCTCCAGCCGCTGATGGGGCATACCTCGGTGGATGTGACGCGGCGCTTATGCGCGGCTCACGGATAAGACCAGGGAGCAAGAGTACTTCAGAGCCATGACCATTATAGAAAGGGGGGAGATCCATGGCGATTACCGACTCGATCATCCGGTACAGGCGTTTCTTGAAGAGAAGGAATGTCTCACCGAATACCGTTAAGCACTATTTAAACAGCCTGAAACTCTTTGTTCTCTGGCTTGATGAGCCGATCGAAAAGGTCACACACAGAAAGATTGGCGAGTATATGGATGAGCTGCTTGGAAAACGGTTAAAACCTAAGACCATCAACTGTTATCTCAACAGCATCTGTCAGTTTTACCACTACCTCTGCGAAGAAGAGGGAATCCGGATCGTCAACCCCTGTGAAGAAGCCAAATATCATGAAGCTTCCCAGGGGGCTTCCCAAACATCTGAGAGACGAGCACATAGAGATCCTCTTCAAGCATCTGAAAGGGCGAAGGGATCAGGCCATCTTCACGCTCATGCTCCGATGCGGATTACGGGTAGAAGAAGTGGCTCATCTTTGTCTCAGCCATATTGATCTGAAACGAAGAATCCTGCTCATCCAGGATGGAAAGGGTGCGAAGGATCGGATTGTCTATCTCAGCAACGACGCCCTTCATGCTCTCCTGGAATATCTCGGGGTGCGACCCGCAAATAAAGTAAGAAGGGTTTTTCTTGTAGAGAAAGGGCCTCTCAGCGGGCAACCTTTATCCATTCGCGGCATCCAGAAACGGATGGAATATTATGCCCGCAAAACAAACTTGAGAATCTCCTGTCACCATCTTCGCCATACGATGGCAACGCAGATGTTGAATGCGGATGCGGATCTCTCTACCATCCAGGATCTTTTGGGGCATAACTCTATCAGGACGACCCAACGGTACTGCCGGGTATCAAACCTCAAAGTACAGAGAGATTACTACAAAGCCATGGAGGTGATCATGCAACGAACGGTTGGCAACCCAAATAATCCTTGACATGAGAAAGAAATTATGAAAACTTAAACACTACGTAACATCATAATATCAATAGTAAATACAGATTATGTTACGTATGGGTAGGTGAAGTCGCCAATCAGAAATCAAACTTCCAATGTCTACCAAGGCAAGTTTTTAATTTAAATTAAGAGGGAAGTAAATCACCCAAAATTTTCTCTATTCTCTCCAAATATTCCTTAATTGGTTTAGTCCTCTCCTTCTCCCAATTTACTATGGTCATCTCACTCACCCCTATCCTCTTGGTCAGATCCACCTGGAACAACCCTTGTTCCAACCTCCATTTTTTGATGCGTTCCCTTAAGGTTCGGCTAGGGTGCAGGGACATTCGGAGGGTAATTACCAAAGGATGGGAGTTTTTGTAGTTCAGAGCTGCACGGTTGCAGTAATATTGCATCTCTTAAAATAAGATTTAGACAGGTCTCGTTCAACCAGAGTGGTTAGTATTAAAATTTGTGACATTATGGAAGAAGTTTGATAGAATGTGGCAATTATGTTTATAAGAAAGCTGGGCGCATTATCACTTTTTAGTCTGCGAAGAACGGGGCGCATGGGTCTTTTCCTTGCCAAGGCCTTTTTCTTTGCGGTAACCCCTCCTTTAAAGTTTTCACAACTTCTCAAACAGATTCAATTTATCGGATTTCAATCCGTTCTGGTCATTTTCCTCACAGGAGCTTTCTCGGGAATGGTTCTCGGTCTTCAGGGGTTTTACACACTGAACCGGTTTGGTTCGGTTGCACTCTTGGGACCGATGGTTGCCCTCTCCCTCATTAAAGAGCTTGGACCTGTCCTATCTGCCTTAATGGTTACGGGAAGGGCCGGCTCTGCGATGACAGCTGAAATAGGGATCATGCGAATCACCGAGCAGATTGATGCGATCGAGTTGATGGGTCTCAACCCTTTTCGGTATCTCGTCGTTCCAAAATTTCTGGCAGGCATTCTAGCCCTGCCCCTGCTCACTGCCATTTTCGATGTGGTCGGTATTTTCGGAGGCTACCTCATCGGCGTGAAGCTTCTTGGTATCGGTGAAGGGACCTACTTTGGAGAAATAGCCAATTATATCAGCATGCAGGACATCATGCAGGGGATCTATAAGTCTCTTAGCTTTGGGGCACTGATTACCTGGGTTTGCTGTTATAAAGGGTACTATGTTGGATTCGGGGCCGAGGGCGTCAGCAAGGCAACATCCCAGGCTGTCGTCCTCTCATCGGTATTGATCCTCTTCTGGGATTATATTCTGACTTCCGCCCTGTTTTGAGGACGCTATGATCCAAATGGAAAACCTATATAAATCCTTTGAAGACCTCGAAGTACTCAAGGGAGTATCGCTTCAAGTGGAGAAGGGGGAGATTCTTGCTCTGATCGGAGGAAGCGGTCATGGCAAAACGGTTATTCTGAAACATGTAGCAGGATTGATGAGGCCGGATCGAGGGCGCGTTTATGTTAATGGAAAGGACGTTTACAGTCTGAGAGGGGATGAACTCGAACAATTGAGAAGCCATTTGGGTTTTCTCTTTCAAAGTGGTGCATTGTTTTCCTCCTTAACCGTTTTCGACAATGTAGCCTTCCCTCTGAGAGAAAAGACCCATTTAGGCGAACGAGAAATTAGGGAAAAGGTGCTCAATGTTTTAGAGCAGGTCGGTTTGAGAGGCGCGGAGGAGAAGTATCCAGCACAGATCAGCGGTGGGATGGTCAAGCGCACTGCCCTTGCCCGTTCCTTGGTGAGGAATCCTGAGATCATGCTCTTTGATGAACCCACCACAGGGCTGGATCCAGTCATTGCCCACACAATTCTCGACCTCATTAAATCGATTCACAAAGATCTTGGGTTTACAGGAATGATTGTCAGCCATGAGTTATCGAGAGTATTTTTGATTGTTCAAAAAGTGGCTATGCTCCATGATGGCGTTATTCTGTTCGTGGGGACACCAGAGGAGATCATGGCATCCAGAGATCCTGTCGTTTGGCAGTTCGTTACGGAAGCGCTGAGGATCCCATCGAGTGCCATGAGGAAATTCTATCAGGAGAAGAAGCCCAGTGAGGGAGGATGATGATGTTCAGCGAACGTGGAGTCAAGGGAGGTAGCGATGAAAAAGTTTGATCTTGAACTTGCCGTTGGATTATTTATCATTGCCGGGATCGTCTGTTTGGGATACCTCTCGATCAAACTCGGAAAATTAGAGATTGTGGGAGAAAGAGGATATGAAATCTATGGGGTGTTTTCCAATATCGGAGGACTTAAAATCGGCTCCTCCGTTGAAATCGCAGGTATAAGTGTCGGGCGCATCAAAAGCATCACGTTAAATAATTATCAAGCCCATGTTGTGTTGAATTTCCCTAAGGGCTTAAAAATCCAGGAAGATGCCATCGCTTCCGTCAAGACCAGGGGTCTGATAGGGGAAAAGTATATCGATATTACGCCGGGTGGATCAGAAAAGGACATTAAACCAGGAGGCCGAATTCGGGAAACCCAACCGGCCATCGATATGGAAGAATTGATTTCTAAGTTCGTTTTTGGGAAAATTTAAGGAATTTCTAAAGGAGGGTATCTATGCATCTCGCCTATTTTTACCGAGGCCTTCTTCTATTCTTTTTGGTCTTTGGAATGGCAGTCCCCGGGTTGGCAGGAGAACCCACTGATCAGATCAAGCAGACCACCGACAAGATTCTTTCCTTTGTTTCCGATCCGGCTTTAAAGGCGCCCTCTAAGACTGGCGAGAGGGAAAAAGTTATCCGCCAAACAGCAGTCGAGCGATTTGACTGGGAGGAGATGGCCCGTCGGTCCCTTGGAAGACATTGGGATCAGAGAACAGCCGAGGAAAAAAAGGAATTCGTTCATCTCTACTCTGATTTGCTGGAACGAACTTATATGGACAAGGTTGAAGGTTACTCAGGCGAAAAGGTCCTTTACGAGGGAGAGTCGGTAGATGGCGGCTATGCCACGGTAAAAGTTAAAATTGCAACTAAGAAAAATGCTGACATTCATGTTCAATACCGCCTCAAGAAAGAAGGAAATAAGTGGCTCATCTACGATGTCTCGATTGAAGGCGTAAGCTTGGTCAATAATTACCGAATGCAGTTCAACAGCATCATTATACAATCTTCTTATGAGAATCTCGTCAAGAGACTGAGGGATAAGGTCAATCAAAAGTGAGCTTTTCGATTGATGAGTTTACCGATAAAAGTCAATGAAGAGGCGTCATCCAATTTCAGCTTCGAGGTGAGGTCATGAAGATCGTCCGGCAGATCTATTTTTTCCTAACCCTATGTCTCGTTATTTTTTCCGGTCCATCCATTGGGTTTCCTTCGTCCGGGACTCCCGCTCCAATCCCACCTTCGGATGAACCCACACAGGAGGTAGTGGAAGCCACGGAGCCATCCAGCCCGATGGAGTTATCGGCCTCTTCCCATCCAACCGAACCTTACTTTTCTACCAAGCAGGAAGAAGAGCCGAATCAGATCACCGATGAAAATACACCCTCAAAACCTTCAGAACTTGAAGAACCTGTGGGAACCATTGCTGATCCTCTTGAGCCTGTTAATCGCGCCTTTTTCCATTTTAATGACAAACTCTATTTCTGGGTTCTAAAGCCCGTTGCCACCGGATACAAGGCCGTCATTCCCGAGGATGGAAGAATTGGGGTGCGGAACTTCTTTTCCAATTTTACGACTCCTGTACGCCTGGTCAATTGTCTGTTGCAGGCCAACCCCAAGTGTGCTGGCACGGAGACATTGCGTTTCGTTTTAAATACAACGATAGGCGTGGCAGGTCTTTTTGATCCAGCAAAAAAAAGATTCAACCTCGAAAAACAGGATAAAGATTTTGGCCAGACCCTGGGAATCTGGGGAATGGGACCAGTTTTCTACATCAATTTGCCCATCCTGGGCCCATCGAGCCTGCGGGACGGCTTGGGCTATCCGGTAGACGCTTCCCTTAATCCTCAAACCTATCTGGCCTTCTATTCTGTGATTGCTGGGTTTGTTAATACAGGGGGATGGGTATTAGATAAGGTTAACGAAACCTCTCTAACGCTCGGAGAATACGAGGATTTAAAAAAGGCTGCCCTCGACCCTTACATTGCTTTGAGAGAAGCCTACTATCAATATCGGCAGAATAAAATCAAAAAATGAAGAAGCGGACCAAAAATTCCTCTGGCGACAAGAGGTTAGCGAAGATACCCGTTTTCTCGAAACCAGTCCACTGCATCGCGCAAGGCCTCCTCAACAGGCCGCGGATTAAATCCAAAAAAGCGCTTTGCCTTATCGATTGAAAAGAACATCCTTTTTCTGGCCAATCGCACTCCGTTAAGTGTGACGCGTGGCTCTCTTTTACTCACGAAGCGGGACCAAGCTTCTGACATACATGCGATTGGAAAGACGACATGATGGGGCAAACAGATTTTTGGAGGAGTAATCGACCGCTATCCCGATGTAAAGGGCTTCAAAGGTTACTGAAAAGAGATTTAAGTGGCCAATGACAAAGATTGCAAAACCCCCTGTCCAAACCAAGCCGAAAATCAAGGTGACTAATGAAACAAGGACCTGCCGAAAGGAACCGAAGGCAATAAAGACAAGAATCACCGTGAGGGCAAAGGAGAAGAAGGTCGCAATCGCTGCTCCTCTGCTTATCGTTTTCAGTTCGTCGTAGTCTAAAGCAATATCGCTCGTAACCCCTAGGCGTATGCCATGGTTTCGATCGAGGTTCAACTCCTTGGTTAAGCGGTGGACGGCTTCCATGGCAGGTTCTCCGGGCTGAAACTTGCTAAAGTCAAGCTTCGGCTCTGCCACGACAAACCTTCGACAGTTATCCGGATTAGATGAATTGCCGAGCATCAATTCCTGCCACGAGATTTGATAACGTTGTCGATGTGAAGCAGCTTCGATTGCGTCGCTTATCCTTTCAAAGAACGGGACCAAATCCAATTCTAGCTCTTCCCTCTCCTTTACAGCCTCCACAGCATTGGTCAACAGAGAGAATAGACCGCGAAGACTCGGATCATATACCAATTTGGCCAGAAAAGGTTTGAACCTAGGCCAAATGGTCAATCAGATCATCAAACTCCGAAGGGTTGAGATACAGCAAGGCATGCTCTTCAAAAAATTTCTCACCTCCTGGCACATAGACACTTTTAAATAGGTCCGTCTCGCGTGCCAAGCGGGCTGCCATAGCTGTGCTCGCATCCTGAGCCCGCTCCGGAGTATCGCCATCGATCACCAAAAGGATCGTGGAAATATCCTGGGGAAAAGCCTTCTTGAAGTCTTCGTAGGTACGGCGAAAGGAGAGGCTCTGGGAGAACATGGAGTCGAGATTCGTGTCGATTTCAAAATGCTTAAGCGTGTAGGTGAAGATGACCCCCGTTGCCACGATTGCCCCGACGACCACCCACAGGGCCATGGTCTGAACGGTAACCACCCACCATGCGACGAGGCGACCCAAACGCTCTCTTCTGCCTTCTGTCAAAAAGTCTTGTCCTCCCTTCAAGTCCTATTGTGAAACGAAGAAATTGTTCCCAGCGAGGCGCACAACTATTGCTAAGGTAACCTGGGCAGCCCGAAAATTACGGGTGAGGCGGATCATCGGGACGAGTTCAAGAGGGCGTTGGACAAGCCCTTCTAGGAGTTTAAGGAGATTTAGTTGTCCAAATTCATCCACGGCAGCTAAGGAGGTTTCAGGAATGGCTGCATTAAATGAGTCGGCGATGGTCCGAATGGCCATGAATGGGACATGCGCTTCGTGAGCCACTTCGGCCACAGCACCGCTTTCCATGTCAACTGCAATCGCACCAGTACGTTCAAATAAAAATCTCTTTTCTGTGGGGCTTTTTAACACGGTGACACTTTCGGCTAGAGTTCCCTGGAAAAGGTCAACATGGCCCTTCAATCGATTGAACAGGCATTCGTGCCAGTTTGGGTTGGTGGGATAGGAGGACTGATTACCACCAATGACGAGTCTAGGCAGGACTAGACTGCCCGGTGAAAGAGTTGGGACGAGCGCCCCAGCGCTTCCCCAACTGAGGAGGGCCGTTGCCCCATGTTCTAATAAATTCTTTGCAGCGACCCCTGCCCTTCTTGGACCCACACCGGAGAGCTGTACCACTGTTCCTTCGGAAAGGTGAATCAACTCACCTGTTACGGTAGGTTTTCTTGTCAAGCTCCGGGCCTCGGCCGTCATCGCGACGATTATGCCTAAGCGTCTCAAATTGATTTCCTACCTACTTCGCAAATTGCGATAGCGTGCCAAGGCCCACAAAGGGAAGTGTTTCGCATACCCGTGGTACTTCAGATAGAAGACCCGAGGGAAACCCGGCGCAGTGAACCACTTATCTTCCCACAGGCCATCAGACTGTTGTGTTTGCATCAAGTATTCGGCTCCTTTCCGTACCTCGGGTGAATCCACCTCACCGGCAGCTATCAGACCAAGCAAGGCCCAGGCTGTCTGAAATGAAGTACTACCATAGCCCACTCCTGCCCTTTCTGGATGGAAGTAAGTACTGCAATCCTCTCCCCACCCCCCATCGGGTCGCTGCACACTTTTTAGCCACGTGATAGCGCGGCGAATGTGTGCTTGATCTGGGGAATGGCCTGCCTTTTCAAGAGCATCCAGCACTGACCACGTACCGTAAATATAATTGGTGCCCCAGCGACCGAGCCAGGAACCGTTTTCCTCCTGTTCCTCAAGCAAGAAATTAAGGCAATCGGTTAGTTCTCGGCTCTGACAGCCGAGTTGACTCAACAGGGTTGCGCAGCGAGCACTCACATCGCTCGTGGGCGGATCTAGGAGAGCCCCATGATCTGCGAATGGGATTTCGTTGAGGTAATAATGGGTGTTGTCAGAATTGAAGGAAGCGTACCCGCCGTTCTCTGACTGCATGCCGCAAATCCAATCGGCTGCCCGCTGCACTGATTCCTGATAACGTTCCAATTGCGTCTGATGCATTGCCCAGGCGACCACAGCCGTATCGTCGAGATCGGGATAATATGAGTTACTGAACTGAAAAGCCCATCCACCGCCCTTGAGATCTGGATGGTTCTCGCGCCAATCACCCGGTTCATCCTCTAATTGGCGGTCTTTGAGCCAGTCCAGGGCGCGGAGGATTTCTTCTTTGCTTCCGTTGTTACTCTCTTCTTGCAGCGCCAAACAGGCAAGCCCAGTGTCCCAGACAGGGGATACGCAAGGCTGACAGTAGGCGGAGTCCTCACGGATGACGAGCAGATTCTTCAGCGCCTGTTTAGTCATCTCGCGGTAAGGATGCTCTGGAGGGTAGCCCAGGCAGGCTAGGGCTTCGTGTGCATTGACCATGGCCGGAAAGATGGCGCCCAGACCTTCTGTGCCGTTCAATCTCTTAATGAACCATTCCTCAGCCCTCCTTACGGCCTGTTGTCGAACCCTCTTGGGAATCAAAGGTTCAATGAGACGGCCCAGTTTGTCAAGCTGCAAAAAGATATGGTTCAGACGAGAACGAACAGGAAAGTAGTTTTTCTCTTTTTCTGGGGGACCGGTGAAGAGCTCGCGAATATGAAACTGGTTAGGGTTTTTGGCCTTCGGTTTTAAACTGCACAAGATGGATAGAGGCATCATCACAGTTCGAGACCAGTAAGACACTTTGTCTTTGTGGAAAGGAAACCACTTAGGTAACAACATGATCTCAACCGGTGTAAAAGGAACTCCACGCCAGGGAATCTGGCCAAAGAGGGCAAGCGTCATCCGAGTAAACACGTTGGATCGGGCTGCGCCGCCATGGGCTGAGATGGCTTCGCGGGCTTTCATCATGTGGGGCGCATCCGGACTATCTCCAGCCAATTTCAAAGCATAGTAGACTTTTACGGAACAGCTCAAGTCGAATTTACCGCCATAAAAAAGCGGCCAGCCCCCGTGATCCCCCTGGTGCCTGCGGAGATAGACAGCTATTTTGGCTTGAAGATCCTTGTCGATTTCATTCATGTAGTGCATCATCAAGATGTATTCGGCAGGAATCGTGCAATCGGCCTCTAGCTCAAAGCACCAATAGCCATCCGGGTGCTGAAGAGCGAGCAGAGCCTCGCGGGCCCTTAAAATGGCTTGTTCAAGCTTCTCCTCAAAAAAAGAGTCTGCCAAATAAGCGTTCCCGACTCTCTTCTTTGTCGTGTTTGACATAGGGGTGTTTTTGAAATGACTTAATTAATAAGCTAACACGCGTTTTACGGCATTGCAACTTGAAAATGATCAATTCTTCGCCACTTGATCTTCTTCGGTTATTATTGTAGTAATAACTTGAACGTTTTTGCATTCATAGCGATTTCCAACAACTCGAGTCCTGGTTCTTACAAAGCTGCGGGAGGATTTGACCGTCTGGGTTTTACTCATCGGAGATCAGGCAAGAGAGCCCCGAGATCTACCATGAATGGGCGGGAGAGGCAGAGATGAATATTTGGGGTAGCTTGACCCTCATGATTTTAGTGATGCACATAGCGATGCCATACGCTTCAACCGGCGATCGGGGTGCAACCAAGGTGGTTGAAAAACTTCACATAACGCTTTTAACTGTGATGAAGGATGGTGATAGGATCGGTTACCAAGGTCGGTACGACCAACTCGTACCCGTGATTAAATCAAGTTTTGACATGCCCTTCATCTCACGAACCGTGTTGGGCAAGTATTGGGAGGCTTTCAATAATGAGCAGCGATCAAGATTTGTTGAGACTTTCACCCAGCTGAGTATTGCCACGTACGCAGCAAACTTTAATAGTTATTACGGAGAACACTTCAAGATGATTCCAGAGAAAGAAGTGAGCGGCGGCCGAATTCTGGTACAGAGCCAACTCATCAAGTCCGATGGCGGACAGGTCCAATTGGACTATCTGCTGCACCGCACCGGCAGTCAATGGCGCATTATCAATATCATCGCAGAGGGAGTGAGCGACCTCGCCCTGAAGCGGGCAGATTATTCTGCTTTCCTTAAAAACAACGGGTTCGAAGCTTTGCTCAAGAAGTTGAACGAGAAGATCAACCAATACTCTCGGTGATCATTCTCCGGTAACGACACGGAGGTCCAGCTTTTTGGGTTTCGCCCAGTCCGACCTGATCGACTGTTATCGTGACACGAGCGTACTGCACCATATCGGAAGCCCCTTCAGTGAGGCCTTTCAATCGCTGGGATCGGGACGGATTGGCGACGCAATGAAAGCCCCCCCTCTCAAAAGCAACTTGGGCCCCGATGGAGTTGTTCTTGGAGAATTTGGCTGCATGATCTACCTTTGATCATGCTTTTCACTCCGTAACCCTTTTAGAAATCAACCCTTTGGCTTTCCCCGGTCTAAACCCCGGGTTTTGCTCAGGGTTGTTAGTGAGCGGCGCTCTTCACCCTGTCCTAAAGGATGGGGTTTGGCGCCGTCGAAATATCAACCTCTGTCTGTCAAATTTAACTTTTCTCTTGTTTTTTATGGGATATTTTTTTATCATAAAATATTTTATATCAAATTGATTTCCTTGGGCCTCTTGGGATGATAGAACGGGCTCGAACCTATTCAACAAGTCTTTTTGGAAGGTGGACAGATTTCATCGGCCATCATTCTTTCCTTGTCCTTCTTCTCTCCCTTCTTGCAACGGTTGGCGTGGCGTTCTATACGGTGAACCATTTTCGGATTGATACTGAAATGACGGATATGATCTCCGACAAGCTTCCCTATCGCAAATTGGAGAAAGAGTTCCAAAGCGCCTTTCCGCAATTCAAGGAAACCATTGTGGTCGTCATTGACGCCGATACCCCTGAGGCCGCCCGCCTTTATAGAGATAAACTGGCCGAACGCGTAAAGAGGGAAAAAAGTTTATTCAAGGGAGTTTATGCGCCAGGAGGTGGGGAATTCTTTGAGAGAAATGGTCTCCTCTATCTGAGCGTAAAGGACCTCGAAGCGCTTTCTGAAAACCTGGCAAGTGCTCAGCCTTTGCTCGGACTCATTTCAAAGGATTTAACCCTCCGCGGTCTCTTCTCCGTCATTGAAAGGATCATGAGCCAAGAGGGGAATATCGAGCAGAAGACAAAGCTCGTACCCTTCTTTGACCGCCTGGCCCAAACACTTGAAAGTTCAACTTCGAGCCGGCCGAGACCACTTTCATGGCAGGAACTCGTCTTAGGGGAAGAGATAGCGGCAGAGGCAAGCCGTCAGTTTATTATCCTCGATCCTGTTCTTGACTATGCTACGCTTTCCGGAGGGGAAGCTGGCATCAAAGCAATTTACCGTATTCGGGATGAGCTCGGCCTTCATGAAGCCAGCGGGGTGAAGGTCCGACTGACCGGGGACGTTGTTCTCAACTATGAAAATCTGCTCGCGGTTAACAAAGGAATGGGATTAACCACTCTCATCTCCTTCCTCCTCGTGGCCATCGCCATTATGATCGGCCTAGGCTCTGGCAGGGTTGTTTTCGCCAGCCTTGTGACCCTTCTCGTGGGTTTCATTTGGACCCTTGGGTTTGCCATTTTTTTTGTCGGCCATCTCAATCTCATTTCTGTAGCCTTCGGGGTGCTTTTCATAGGCCTTGGCATTGATTACGGTATCCAATACTGTCTCCGGTATCGGGAACTTATTGCATCGGGTCTCGGACACCACGAGGCGATTGTCGGAACGGCAAAGGGATTGGGTGTAAGTCTGCTGGTTTGCACCGTAGCCGCGGCCATCGGCTTTTACTCCTTTTTGCCAACCCCTTATACCGGAGTTTCAGAACTGGGGCTCATCGCCGGTACAGGAATGCTCATCAACCTCTTTTCCACCCTCACCGTACTTCCTGCACTCCTTACCCTGCTGCCCCTTAAAAAAACAGGCATGAAAGAATTCGTTCTCGACAGGCCCCTTTACCGGGTGCCTTACAAACATGCTAAGGCGATTGTGGTCGGCGCGATTGCGATTGGAATAGGGGCTGCCTTCTTCGTACCGAAACTTTATTTCGACTACAATCCCCTTAACCTCTATGACCCGCATTGCGATGCGGTCTTGACGATTAAGGAACTTTTCGAAAATGAAATGACCTGCCCGTGGACAATCTCCATACTTGCAGGAAATGCCAAAGAGGCAGAGGAGATGGCAGGCAGGTTCAAAGGTCTTAATGAAGTCAAGGAGGCCATCACGATTACCAGCTTCGTTCCTGAAGATCAGTCCAGTAAACTGACGATCCTCTCCGACATTGCCCTTTTCATGCCACCGGCACTGGAAACGTTGAAAACTGAAAAGTTGAGTTACGAAAAGAACGTAGCGTCTTTAGAAAGTTTGGAATCCTCCCTCAAGAAGGTCCTCTCCACATCTCGGGAAAAGGATGGCGCCTATGCCACCTCTGTCAGCCGCCTCCATCGCTCTTTGGAGCGATTCAAGAAAGCCCTTATTCATCCGGAAAATGGCAAGGAAGCATTCGATAAGCTTGAGCAGAGTGTTCTTTCCTACTTGCCTAACCTCTTTCATGAGCTCAAGACCTCTCTTCGGGCATCTGCTGTGAAAGAATCGGATTTACCCCGAGAATTACGTCTTCGGTATGTAACAGCGGATGGTCGCTATCGTGTGGAGGTCTTCCCCAGAGAAAATATCTTGGAGACCGACTCTCTAAAAAGATTCGTTGAAGCGGTGAGCGCCTTGGCCCCCAATTCAACGGATACGCCTGTAACGATACGCGAAGCAGGGAATGCAGTTGTCCGCTCCTTTCTTCTGGCGACCCTGTATGCCCTTTTAGCGATCACTCTCTTCATGCTGATCGAACTCAAAAGCGTCTCAGATACCGTCCTTGTCCTTCTACCCCTCGCGCTTTCGTTGCTGATGACAGGGGCTGCCTCCGTCATCCTCGATATCCCGTTCAATTTTGCAAACGTCATCGTCGTACCCCTTCTTCTGGGCAGCGGTGTGGAAGGCATCTATTTCATCCACCGGTTCCGGACGAACCCGCCATCGAGTGGCAACATGCTGGAAACGAGCACGGCGAGGGCTCTCTTTTTCAGTACCCTGACGACCATCCTGAGCTTCAGCACCCTCTCTTTTTCCCTCCATCAGGGAATGGCCAGTATGGGAAAGCTCCTCACCATCTGTATCGGTTCCCTAATGATCACCACACTCATTTTTCTGCCTGCATTGTTGAAATTTGTGAAAACCACAGACAGAAATCCGAGTCTTAAGGATTAGCACTTCTTCAGGGAAAATGGCTTTTCACCCTACATCGAGGTCGCTCGGTGGCCTTTTTGCTTGACTCGGAGCTCCGTGTTTTGTATATTTTTCCTATCCAAAGCGAGTTCCTGTCATTTACAGGAGCCGATTCATTATGTCTGCGTGTGGTTCCGGCCGACGATCCCTGCCTGAACCCCGTGACCGTGTTCAAATGGATGACATCCAATTCCCTCGACGTCATGGGGGCTCCCCTATTGAATTCGACATCCTCAACCTGTTCCGGCAGCGGATAGGGGAGAACTCGAATCTGCATGCGAAGTACATCAACCCGGCGTGGGTCAAGTCGATGCAACTCATCGGCTACGACCGGATATATACCCGCGCCGAGGGGTGCCACCTCTGGGACAAGGACGGCCGACGCTACTTGGACTGCGTCTCCGGATTCTGTGTCTCCAACATCGGCCACAACCACCCCGTCGTCCGCCAGGCCCTCGCGGACGCTTTGGGCGAACCACTCCCCAACCTGATCCAGGTCGATATCCCGCTCCTCTCTGGCCTCTTCGCTGAGGCGCTGGTGAAGCGGATCCCGTGGCTTGACATGGTCTTCTTGGCCAACTCGGGATCGGAGGCGATCGAGGCGGCGCTGAAATTCGCCCGTTGCGTCACCAAGCGCCCACGAATCCTCTACGCCGATCACTCGTATCACGGCGTTACCTACGGCGCCCTCTCCGTAACCGGCCACCCAATGTGGCGAGAGGGGTTCGAGCCCCTGCTCCCCGAAACAAAGGCGGTTCCGTTCAACGACGCCGATGCGCTCGAGCGGGATCTCGCCGCCGGGAACGTGGCAGCAGTCGTCCTCGAGCCCATCCAGGTCGGGGCGGGGATCATCATTCCCTCCGACGATTACTTGCCGCGGGTACAGGAACTCTGCCGAAAGCACAAGGCCATCCTGATCTTCGACGAGATCCACACTGGCTTCGGCCGGACGGGGACGTTTCTTGCCGCCGAGCACTGGAAGGTAGAGCCGGACATCGTCTGCCTCTCCAAGGGGCTGAGCGGGGCGATGGTTCCTGTCTCCGCCTTGGTCACTCGGAAGGAAATCATGCGAGGTGTCTTCTCGCGCCTTGATCGCTCGGAGGTCCACGCAACAACGTTCGGCGGGAACAATCTCGCCATGGTCTCGGGTCTGGCTGCCCTCGCCGTCTTGGAGGGTGAAGACCTCCTTGCGCGCTGCCGAGAGATGGGCGAATACTTCCTACAGTCGCTGCAGCCCCTCACACTGAAGTACGAGCTGGTCAAGGCGGTCCGCGGTAAGGGGCTGCTCATGGGCGTAGAGTTTGGAGAGCCGAAATCGTTCATGCTCCGGCAGGCATGGACGCTCATGCACAAGATCAACCGGGGACTTTTCGCCCAGGCTTTCACGATCCCGCTCCTGGAGAAGCACGCCGTGCTAACACAGGTGGCAGGGTCCAACCAGGACGTGCTGAAGATCGCGCCGTCGCTCGTCGTGACACGGGAGGACGTCGACTGGTTCGTCCGCGCCCTCGATGAGGTTCTCGCCTCCACGCACAAGTTCCCGGGGCCGTTTTGGGAGGTCGCAATGTCACTGGCCAAGAACGCACTCTTATGATGCCCGTGGGGGTCTCTTTCCGGTCTCCTCGCCTTCCCCCAGCCAAGACCGAGTCTTTGGTCAGCCAAGCAGAGGACGATCAAAGCCTATCTTTCTTGGTTCTTTGAGCCTGCTTTTTCTTCCCCCCTAACAGCAAACAGGTACGTGTCATCCCGAATAAATATCAAATTTCCGTGTCTGTTTGTTAATATTTTTCGATTCTTCCCTCCCGAAAAATATATCTGATCGCACTGGGCCTGCGACATAAAAGTGGGGTAAATTAAGCCGTCCGAGCCTCCCAATAGTCTTCAAGACGATTGGATTTCATCATGCATCGCAAGGTAATGATCGCATTACCCCCACGAAGGGACCATTCCAT
>Ga0315281_10007014_pt1 | contig 15932 bp, 23 predicted proteins | sample YL17G07_0_MG_FD_204540 | JGI IMG/M metagenome (GOLD analysis project Ga0315281, IMG submission 204540) | Sediment microbial communities from Yellowstone Lake, YNP, Wyoming, USA - YL17G07_0 | ecosystem: Environmental > Aquatic > Freshwater > Lake > Sediment | place: USA: Wyoming | collected... | reverse complement strand
TACTGATGCGACTGATGATGGCGGACTCCTCGGAATACGATTCTGAGTAGATTTGTATCGTTCCACATTGCGATCGCTTGTAGGTTGAGACGTAGCGAGAAATGCCGGCGCTGGTTCAGTCGGTGCTGGCGAAGGCGTTTGGTTGAGAAAAAGTGCAGATTTCAACCAACCACAGAAATAAAATCGATATTTTATCCACAAAATTAGTTAATCCCGGTTCCACGGCCAGACTCGGTTTGGTTCTTGAATTCCGTGTATTTACATTGATACGTCAGGAACTCGTTAAGTTCGGCAAGATCAAGATCGTATTTTCTGAAATCTTCAGGATGAATAACAATCGTCAATTTTTCGGTAAAGCGTTTAGTGGCGCAGGCGGCAATAAACGATCTGATAATTTCCTTGATGATCTGATCACGTGGAACCTCGACTCTTGAGAAGCCCGACCCCAGAATCGGAATTACGAGAGGGTTTATCCCTCCGCGATTTGCGATATAGTCCCAGACGCAGCTCAAACTTACCTGGATGTTTTCAAACGAAGACGATGCGACACCGTGTTGATTTAATGAGGCAATAGCGAGGAAATATGCTTCAACCGTTTTATTCTCTACTTTAGCAACTGTGCCGATCGCATACTCTTTTTTCTTTCCTCGTTTGTCTGAAATAATTCCTGTAAATTTTTCGCTTCTCAATGCATCATCCAAATCAACATCGAGATGCTTTACATCGCCGTAATATTTCTCGGTGAATTGGCCCTGGATGCTTTTTTGGGAAATTAAACCGGTTCCCACTTCCGTGTCAAACGTAGTGTTGGACCCGACGACGTAGGCACCCTTGAACTGAAAAATATCCCCGATGCAGATTTCAATGATCACATCCCGCCCGATCAATCGTTGATGGACCGAGAGTGTCGGTCTGTTATCAAAAATACTCCATAGGGAGGGGACCAGGACGCACACCCACCAGAATCCTTTGATCTGATTCGGTAAGTCTGAATTAAAGTACGTCGAAATAGCGATAATCAGCCAGATAAAACCAAGAGCCATGAAAAAAGATTTCACTAACCCAAGTTTTTTGGAGAGATACGGACTCCAGTAATTTTTTGAAAAATAAACTGATGGGTTCATCACAGGCCCAATCGGTTGTAGGTTTCCTGAGTATAGTGGAACGGTGTCGTTTTCCCTTCGCTGGTATACCGGTAATGTGAGTCTGGCCAGTTTTCCAGAGCGTATTGCATTATCGCAGCATTGAAACTAATATGAATGGCGAGTTTATCGCGGATCACCGGAGGACAGCGTTCAGAATCCTGACCCCGTAAGCCATTGAGATTGACAGCGATAATTGGCAAACCCATTGAGAGAGCCTGTTCCATTTCCCATCTCACAAATTTTTGAAGATATCGTGTTTTCTCTCCAATCAATACAATAAACACCTTCGTGTTATTCATCCGTTCTTTTAACTGTCGTTTGATGGATTCTTCGGTGCTTGTATCCCTAGAATAATTCATATCATGTGCGTTATAGAAATCGAAGTTGATTCCATCATGTTGTTTCCAGGCACACATGAGCCTGTAGTAATGCATGTCGGTATCGGCATCGAAACAGACATAGGTTTTATTCCGGTAAGACATTCATTTCACCTTTAATTTTTTTAAAATTCAACCGAATCAAGCAAATTCTTTGATTATTGCTGATTTTGTTCGTATCTCACTCATAAGACTTTAGGGCGTGGTCTGAAACTGTGCTGGGTCATAATTTCCTTAAAAAATGAAGAATTTTACCATCGGTGGCCAGACCACCAAAGACTCAGGGCAAATCCTCCAATTAAAACAAGCCATCCTGCCGGATTTCCAGCAGTGACGAAGAATGCACCAACGAGAATGGCTGCTGCCGGGCCGGTACCTGCACTCAAATTCGGAAACATATTGGTATCACCTCCTTATGGAATATTGAATCAAACCAATATTTAACCCTGAATAAGTTATTTAGATAAAAAAACTAAATAACGTTAAATGACAAATTCATCGCTTTTCAAACTCCGCGTTCATATCGTTCCTGTTGGGTTTGAAATTGACCGGGTGATCGAACCGCTCATCCGGTTTAAGGCAGATAAGGTTTGGTTGATCATAGAAGAAAATATTGAGATGGGTGATGCGAATTATCACTACCAGGAAATCAAACGCCGATTAAAAGATCTTAATATTGATTTTAATGAGCGTAGATGCAAGTTCCGAGCTCTTTTCGAGTTACTAAATGAATACCGGATTGTCATTGAGGAAGAGCACGAGCATGAGATCTTCATCAATGTCTCTACGGGAAATAAAATCGAAGCAATTGCCGGGATGATGGCAGCAATGATGTTCCATTCCGAAAAAGTGAGTATAACCCCTTACTATGCAGTCCCGGAAAAATACGAAATTAAACCAAAAGATGGTGAACAATTTACCAGTGGTTACAAAGATGTAATTCAATTACCAAATTACAAGATTGAGCGACCGAAAGAACATCTGATCAACGCCCTGCAAATAATGAAAGAAAACGGCGTTATGAGCAAGAAAAGACTCATAGAAATATTCGTCCAAAACCAGTTAATTGTAATCGAGAAAGAGAATCATTCTGAATCTGCCAAGCATTCTCAGCTGAATAAAAAGTATCTGGAACCCCTGAACGAGAAAAAATTCATTGAAATCGATGGAAAAGGCAAAGCTGCCCGCATCAAAATATCTCCGAACGGAGAGAATATTTTGAAATTTTTACCGAAATAGATTTTTGTCCGTGTCATCCACCCTCATTTTAAAAGGAGATTTTTGATAACTCTAACAAAGATGTTTTTTTGTTTTTATTTGAGATTTTCCTCCCCACTCCCTTCATAAAAACCTAAATTCCCCGTCCTACAGAGTACTATTTTAGCCCAAGGGCCCAAGGGCGGGAGCCAGAGAAAACTTATGGCAGATTTCGTACAGAGCAATGTAACCAAAAGTGCGGTTCGCGAACTCGCGGACCCGATTGCAGACGTTGCGACGTTCAACACGATCGTCCAGTCGGTCATCACCGACAACCCGTTTGCATGTGTAGCGTATATGACCGCCGGGCTGAACCACGACCCGGTAGAAAAGACCAAGGAAGGGTACACGGTGAAGATCGTCTACCAGGACACCGATGCAAAGGTTGTCGGCAGCCTGTCAGACAAGTTCAACACCATCGCCGGGTTCAATGCAGGGGCAACGGCTCTTGTCGCCAGTGCAGCCCTCAGTGCAGCCCACGGCGGCACTGCGGTCCGCGACACCGAGAACGAAGCGTTCAGCGCGACCCTCAAGTGCCACGACACCAACGGCGAACTGTACCAGGTGACCTTTTCCCGTGGACGGGTAACTCTCACGTCCTATTCGGATGAAGCCATCCGGACCCGGGTCGAGACCTGGGCAGACACCGTGGCGGCACTCGCCTAGAATCGCCAGACGAACAAAACCCGGGGGAGAGATGACCTCCCGGTCACCTCTCTTTTTGGTCGATTCGTCACGTGCGGAGGACCGCTATGGAAACGGAAATTTTAGCAATTGTGCTCGGGGCTGTGCTCCCGATCTATCCCATGCTGTTTGCCATCTACCAGAAGATCGGCAAGTATGATGAGGTCGTTGAGGAGTTCAAGAAACTCCGGGACGAGCACGAACATATCAAGGAGGAGTGTCATGGAAGCTGAGAGAAAGATGCAGCCGGTCGCAACCGTGACTGGTCTGTACCGGGGAAAGTTCGACGGGCTTGAGCCGCTCACGGTCAATACCTCGCTCACCCGGGACGAGGTGAGGAGAAATCCGATCTTCTATGAACTTGACCTGCACCCGGAGCAGGGCGACGAGAATCTGATCATCGATGTGATCTATGACAATCTCTCGCCAATGAGGTTGCAGGATCTGTACCGGGGAACGGATATCCCGCGAGGTATCCGGTTCTGGCCGGACTGGTTCGACATTCCACCCTATGAGGAGATGCACGACATCGATGGCCGCCGGGTTTACCCGCGATCGCCCGGTATCCACACGGTCCAGATCCGAACCGGTCGGCGCAAGTTCGCCCAGATGGGCCGGGTCCGGGATTTCAGCCCGGTGAATGGCGGGTACACGAGCCCGGTGTTTGAGTTCCGGATTGCGGAGAGCACTGATGTTCGAGAATGAGTTGCAGACCCGGGCCGCCATCTGCGGGACCGGGTGCCTGCTCGGGCTGGTCCTGGTGCTGGCCCACCTTCCTCTTCTTCTTCTGATTGTACCGATCGCGGTGTTGTTCCTCGGTCTCGTTGCGGACCCGGAGGAGACGCATGCTGTTTGGTACGGGATGCTGAACGCGCTTGGCATCTTTGATCTCACAGCGCTCACGAATGAAGAGCGGTTAAACTATTCTGATAAGCGGCATTACTTCTGGTTTGGCGAGGTCGGAATGGCCGCGATGCTGGCCGGGGTGTTTGCGGTCCCGGTCGGGATCTTCCTTGCGGGCCGGGCGGAGATCACGCTTGCGTTCATTGGTGCTGCGGTACTGTTCCTCCCGCTGTTTGTGTTTCTGCCAAAAATTATGCAACAGGCAATGAAGGCAGATGCGGATGCAGCGATCGAGGCGTTCGGGAAGAATGAGCAGGTGAAGAGAGTGTTCTGGACCTTGTTCGTGGCGATGGCCGGGCTGGTGCTGGCCCGGGTGGTGGACCCGGTGACGGCGCAGCAGGTGGTGGGGTTAATTACGGGGATGGGGAAATAATCTCCCAATTTCCCCTTATGCAGAGATATTTTTTAAACCTTTTTAGAAATCGCGGTATGCCTGTTTCCGGTAGTCGATTTCAAGAACATGAATGATAAGGACATCATCATGGATTGAGAGAAGGGCACGAACGTCTCTCCGGACCCGGAAAGAGTAAACCGGATGATTTGGATTTGATGCCTTCATCTTTTTTATGAATTGATACGGGTCTTTTTTGATATCCTGAATCGCACTGACAACTTTTTTAGCAATCTCCAGCGGCAATTTCTCCAGATCCCGGTCTGCACGATGGGTATACTTCACCCGGTACACACTCATTCAACACCATATTTCTTCTTGATATCCTCTTCAGAAATCAGATTTCCTCGTTTGATATCGTCGAGGCCTTCTTCCAGCCCTTTGATAGCATCTGCACTGAGCGGTTCATCATCAACGGTGAGATTTACCAGGCGCTCAATAACGTCGTTGTATGATTCCTTCGGGTTACGTTTCAGGTTGTTCAATTGCGTTTTGAGATCTTCCCGGATGTAAATTGAACTTGCTGCCTGCATAGTAATACCTATAGGTGACTATAGGTATAAAATCAGCTGCGTTGTTTGTGTTCCTGCCGAAGCTGATGCAACAGGCAATGAAGGCGGATGCTCTCCCCCCTCATCTATTCTCCGTCGGAGACCCCTGAAATACGGGGTCAGCACCTGAGTACAACAATCCCGGAAAACCCCGATAATCTCCTCTTTTCGGTTCCTGTGGAAAATACGCCTTTTAATCGCTCTGATTGCCAAAATAACGGAGAAACGCCCCTCTCCCAAAGCCCACCAAAGGGCATTAAATCGAAGCATTTTTCGCTACTTAATTTACCCCATCCGGACCCGGAAAACCCGTCCGGGATGCCACTATGAGGCTCGTTTTTTCCGGGGAGGGGATCAAAAATTGGGTTTTGGGCAGTTGAACGAGGTAAACGAGCCGCGGAGCCTGACCTTTGCACGTTACATTTCCCCGGAAAAATCAACCCGGATGATCCTTGATCTGCTCCACAAGAGCGCAGTCTCTGCATTCATTGCATTCGAACTCCAGCGTAGAATGGAGAATCCGGTACTTCTTCAGCCGTTCCTTGATCTCCTGTTTCATCTGTTCGATCTTTCCCACGTCCTGTTCGCAGGAGTACACATGCGCATCGAGCACGTTGATATCCGAACAGAGACTCCAGAGATGGACGTGATGCACACCCTCAACTCCCTTCACGGAGGTCATATCCTCAACGACCGCATCGAAATCCACCGATTGCGGTGTGAACTGGAGAAGAATCATAAGTGTCTCACGGAGTAACCGTACGGCTGAAATCACAATCAGGACCGCGATGATGCCGGAGAGAATGGGATCGGCAATAACCTGCCCGGTGAAGGAGATCCACACTGCGGCAGCGATCACCGCCAGCGATGAGACGGTGTCACCCACCACATGCAGAAAAGCGCTCCGCACGTTCAGGTTATGGCTCCCGTGGAGGAGGAACACAACCCCCAGGTTCGCGGCAAGACCGATGCAGGCCACGATAAGCATCAGACCGCCCTGCACCGGGGCCGGGTTGAGTAAACGCTGGTAGGCTTCCCACAGGATACCGGCACTCACAGCGATCAGGAGCAGGGAGTTGATGAACGCGGCGAAGATCTCCCCCCGGTGGTAACCGTAGGTCCGTTCCTTGGTGGGAAGCTGAAGAGCAAGAGTCATCGCCCCGAGTGAGAGGAGAAGCGAGAGGAGATCGCTGAACATGTGTCCTGCATCGCTGATGAGGGCAAGTGATCCTGATAGCAGTCCTCCCGCAACCTCCACGAGAAAGAAGATGAACGTGATGAAGAGTGCGATCTTCATCGATTTCCGGTAGTCCCGGGCCGTATCGTTCGTCATGATTTCTGCCGAATGTACATAATGGTGCGTTTCGCCCCTATCCCCCGGCAGCCGGGGGAAACAGTGCAATCAGGTCCCCGTCATCGAGGGGGGTGTCCAGCCGGCCGAGAAATTCCACATTTCTACCATTCTTAAGAATGTTAACGAAATCCCGTAAGGTCTCCGGAGCGACAAATAACAGATCATCCAAGCCCGGGTACCGCCCGGTGAGCTCAGCGAGAAGCGTACGAATGGTTGCACCCTGTGGGAGATCCATACGGATCTGCGCATCCATGACCTCCCGTAAGGTAGCAAACGATTTTACTCTGATGGTTATGCGATGCTGTGGGTCATTCATCACAATCGGGTATCAGCTCTGCATCATGTTCAGTTCTTTCTTGACCGCAGGGAGCACTTTTCTCTCCTTGATCAGCCGCTGGGATTTTGCCCTTGGGGTATCTCCTGCCTCGGCAAACCGGATCGCTTCAGCGGGGCAGAGATTGGCGCAGGTCTGGCAGCCAACCACGCACTGGTCGGGCTTTGAGACAACCGATTTCTTCTTGTCCCAGTCAAACTGGTACACCCCTTTGCCGCAGGTGAGGAAACACAGGCCGCAGCCGATACATTTCTTCTCATCCACCGCCGGGTGCCAGTCGATCTCGTTGCGGGGAATCCCATGCCAGAGCCCGGGAACTTTTGCTGCACTCTCTGCCATGTTACATCAGACCCAGTTCTTTTTGTTTCTCCTTCGTCGGCGTCCCTTCCTTGTCCCAGCCCCGCAGGGTGTAATATTCATCGAGCATTTCAGGTATCTTGGACACCTGCCCGGTGGGGGCGCCTTCCTTTAATGGCTCGTTCAGCATACGGAGCGGCAGCGTGTCGTCCTTGCGCCCGAACCCGCGTTTGATGTTGTAGAGTTTCTGGAGGTTCCAGATCCGTTCGCCGATCTTCAGCAGTTCCGCAGTGTCGATTTTCATACCCGTGGTCGCCGTAAGAAGGTCTGCATAATCCTCCGGACCCAGTGCAAATGAGGTGAACAGGCACATGCCCGATGCATCAATGGCCGAGGTCAGGTCCTGGAACGTCTTGACCCATTGGGGTTTTCCCTTGGTCACGTACGGATCCAGTTTCTCGGGGGCCCCGAGAATTTCGGGTGAGATCAGGTACCCATAGACATGGTCACCGCCCCGGTTTGATGTGGCAGTCGCAAGCCCGTATCCCTGGATCCCCCGGGGATCGTAGGCCGGCAGTTCCTGCTTCTTGGAGCTCATGGACAGTTCAGGATGCCCGTATTTCGTGGCGAACCGGAAGGAGCCCTCGGCAAGTTCGTTGCCGATATCCTCGCGCTTTGCGATCTGCTCCACCAGTTTCAGCATCCCTTTCGCGTCGCCGAACCGGATGGGGTGCTTGACGTATCCTTTCTCTGCCATCTCCATCAGGCAGGCAATGGTTGTCGGCGTTGAGATCCCGTCGAGCCCGTACTCGTTGCAGATGTTATTCGCGCGGGCTATTGCCTTGAGATCATTGATCCCGCAGTCGGCGCCAAATGCCCAGTCGGGTTCGTACTCCGGGCCTTCCCCGGCCTCTCCGTCGAATTCACAGACCCTGCCGCACTGCACGATGCAGGCATAGCATCCCTTGGGCTTCTTGAGAATGGTTTTTGCGATCGTCTCACCGGAGATCATCTCCGCATCCGTGAAGTGGGCGGTCTGGAAGTTCCGGGTCGGCAGGAGGTAGTTCTCGTTGAGGATGTTGATGAGCACCGCCGTACCGTAGTTGTGTAGCGCCTTCTCAATTCCGTTCTCCTCGATCTTCTTTTTCACGCGCTCTTTAACCAGATCGAGTGCCGCTTTATCCGCTGGCTCAATGGGCAGGTCTCCCCGGGCCGCGATCGCCTTGAGGTTTTTGGAACCCATGACCGCACCGGCACCCCCGCGCCCGAGAGCCCGCGTCTTCTCGTTGATGATGCAGGCAAAGAGCACGAGCTTCTCCCCGGCCGGTCCGATACACGAGACCCGGACGCTCTTGTCCTTGAGTTCATCCACGATGGCATCGGTTGTCTGCCCGGTGGTCTTGCCCCAGAGGTGAGCCGCATCCCGGAGTTCGGCCTTGCCGTTGTCCAGGAACAGGTAAACTGGTTTTTTCGATTTGCCGGTTACGACAACCGCATCGAACCCTGCTTTCTTCATCTTCCAGCCGAAAACGCCCCCGCTGTTGGCGCTCATTGCTAACCCCGTAAGAGGTGCGATGGTCGAGACCTCGTACCGGCTCCCGAGCGGAATACCGGTGCCGGTCAGCGGTCCGGCGGCATACACGAGAACATTCTTGTCACTCAACGGCTCGATCTTCGGATCAACCATGTCGGTCAGAAGCCGTATGCCGAATCCCCTTCCGCCAATGAACTGCTTTTTGAGTTCCGGTGGCGTGGGCTTGATCGTAACCTTTTTTGCCGAGAGATCGGCAAAGACCATATTGCCTGCGTATCCGTCCATGATGATTACCAAATGGTTACTTAACGGTCATTGCACATAAATGTTATTCAAGTTTTTTTGAAATGATTGAGTAATTAACCGGCAGGGATTGTTAATGAATTTCTTAATGAAGGAAAAGCCAGTATACAGAGATGATGACCCCATTATTAGTACATCCCTACAATGAATTCGGCAGCAATCGGGATTGGTAGAAAAACAAAATTCATAAAAAAATACGCGGGTATTGTCCGGGATGAGAAGAGCCCTCACTTTTTCTTCTTCGGCCCGCACACGACAATTTCATCATCGTCAATCATCGGTATCTTCATGTGCTCGATCGCCCAGTCGCAGAGAGCATCGAGGAGCGGGATAATGGTCTTCCCCAGAGGTGTGAGCGAATACTCAACCTTGGGCGGGACCTGAGTGTATATTTTTCTCTTGATAACGCCGTCCTGCTCCAATTCGCGCAACTGTTTTGTCAGCATTACATCTGTTATGCCGGGAATTGACCGCCGGAGATCGCTGAACCTCAGCACACGTTTTCGGAGGAACCAGATGATCAGCGGTTTCCACTTACCCCCGATCACATCGAGCGTGCCTTCCACCGGGCAGAAATAACAGGATGGATCTTTCATCATACACTATCACTATGTTTTTGCATAGTATATAAAATTAGAATTAGTATCCTCTATAAATTTAGTGCAGGCAGAGATTTTCAGGTACATTCATTCCGAAGAAATTTCCGGGATTCAAACCTTTATCTGAACCCCGGATGGAATAGCAACACTTCGCGAATCTGTAAAATATCACAATAATGGTGAAACCGTGTTTGAAGAACAACTGACCATCGCATTCAATGAATTTGTCCACGTCGCAGTAGTGCTCGTGCTCCTTATCGCCGTTATCTCGGTGCTCACCGGGATCATGCGTGAATATGTCCCGCAGGAAAAGATCCAGAAACGCCTCGGAAGTGGTCTCGGGAGAAAAGGACCGGTCATTGGCGCACTCCTTGGGGTTCTTACTCCGTTTTGCAGCGCTTCGATGGTACCGGTCTCCATGGGCATGATCGAGTCAAAAGTTCCCTTCTCAACAGTGCTGGCATTTTTGTTCTCGGCCCCTATCTGCAATTTCATGGTTGTGGGAATCATCTTCGGAGTCTTCGGCTGGCAGATCGCGCTCGTGTATTTTGTCGTAACGCTTGTTATGGCAATTGTCGGAGGAGCGTTCCTGGGTAATACCCGGCTGAAGCATGAGGTCAAAGAAGTGATGACCTTCGTGCAGTCCTGCGGTTGTGTATCGGTTCCTGAGACCCCATCCGCGTGCGGGTGCTCTGCCACCGTGCAGCAGCCGGCATGTGGAGTCTCGCCATGCAGCGTACCCCCGGCACCGGAAACCGTCCCGGTATCCATGTGTTGTGGAACCGCAGCGCCAGATGGGGAGTATTCATCGGGAAGTTTCTGGGAACGCAACCGGCCCCGGCTCATTCGCAGTATGCCGTTTGCCCGGGCATTGTTTGTGCAGATAATCCCGTACGTGCTCATCGGTGCAGCGATCAGTGGTGTCTGCGCAGCGTTTCTTCCTGCATCGATTGTTGAAGCCTACGTGGGGAACTCCAACCTGCTCGCTATTCCCATCGCGGCGGCAATCGGTGTCCCGCTGTACCTGAGAATCGAGATGGCGATCCCGCTGCTCTCGGTCCTCCTCGCAAAAGGTATGAGCCTGGGAGCAGCAATGGCCCTCCTCATTGGGGGGACCGGTGCGAGTCTTCCCGAGATTGCAATCCTCGGATCGATGCTCAAGCCCAAAGCAATCGCAGCCTATGTTCTCTGGGTGTTTATCACGGCAACATTGGGCGGGTTTGTCTTCCTTGCGATATTTGTTGGGTGAGGCCGGAGCCGTCGTGATAAATAAAGGAGAGTGAACAGGATGAGAGGTGAGCGATGAACGAACAGCGAATTGAACAGAATCCAGATAGGGATAATTCTGTGATTTCCTGTCAGAACTTAAGCCCGGTGCCGGCACATAAGCCGGGCATAAGGGGTTTTATCGGTTACCTGATCTCCTGCTGCCCCTATACTATGCTTGCAAAAAAGATCCTGCTCTTCCTGCGGGGTGAATCGGGTGCATCCCATGACCCGCTCACCAACCGGGAAATCTACCTGAAAAGCAATATCAAAATCGGGTATGGCATCATGCTCATCGGAGTATTCTGCCCGTTCTTCTGGTTCGCGTTTTTATCCGGCGTTCAGGGAAACGATCTCATGTTCAACGCCGTTCACTCAGGAATCGTGATCCTGTTTGGGCTGCTGTATTTCGCCACGTACCGGATCCAGTTACGAAATATGCAGGTGCAGGAGAATCCTTTGCAGGAAATTTCATGAAAGCGGTCTCCATTGTTATTGCTCTGGTGTGCCTCTCTCCCTGTATTGTTGCCTCCCTGCATTCGATTTCTAAAATCGGGGGAAACGGGTGGCTGATTCCAGCGGGTGTGATCATTGGTGCAGGTCTCGTTATGGTGGGAACGATGCTGATAAAATCTGATAAAAAGAGACTTTGATCTTAAAGAACATTCAATCTTCAGACCCATTACATGTACAGGGAACATTACTCATGCCTTCGGATGAACAGCAGATAAAAAGCCTGATTAAGGTCGGGGCAGGGCTCGCGCTCTTCGGACTGGTGTGCCCGTTCTTCTGGATGAGTTTGTTCTATGGAAATTCTCCGTCAGAGACATGGGTTTATGGCGTCCATTCCGGGATATTCATTCTGATTGGACTGGTTCTGCTGGGAAAAGGATGGTATGACCTCAAACGCGTGCGGGCTCGAGGATAAATCTGAAATTAATTCTGATTGCACGATTCAATAAGAGCAAGAGCCATATGGTTTAAAAAATGTGTTTTTTTTAGAAAAGCGGTTCTCCGCAAATTATCGCAGTGCACAGGATCTTCGCCCCCCAGGATCGGATCCCTGTTCCACGTCAACCGGATATCGTGATGATGGATACCGGGCAGATATCCGCAGCCTCCTGCGCACAGGCTTCGTGTTCCGCAGGAATCTCCCCGGTTGCGGGGTCGCTACCTGTACGGTATTTTTCAACAATCCTGCTCATCCCGTCCTTTGGGTCTTCTTCGAAGACTGCGGGACATGTGCTCCAGCATGTACTGCAGCTTGTGCAGTCAGCGCGGTTGATGGTGACTGATGGCATATTGCACTTCACCTCCCGAAAATGTTCCCTAAGACACCATCTCATCTCTTATCGAATATAGTTCTTTTCTGCGGATTTTTTATGGTGTCATCCCGAGGATTTACGTTCCTTAATCACGCTCCATACTGAAATGAAAAATTTCTTTTAGGAAGTGCCGTGCAGGAGCATGAAACAGCATTTCAGTTTTTTTTGAAGAACCTTTATTTCCCGGAACATACTATTGTCGAACTAAATACCTTGAGGATGGATACGCAGGAACATTGATTTCTCCCGGTTACCGGGCAGGAGTGCAGTGGCCGTGCGGATTCTGCATGGTGCAGGTGAAGATAAAATGGCCGAGGAACCAAAACCCCAGATGATCCGGGAACGGCTCGATGTCTGCGAGCTCGACAGGGCGAGAATGTCGCTCCTGAACCCGGCATTGATCGAGCAGAAGAAGAACGAGCGGACGACTGACGAGAACGCCAAACCGGTCCTCGAACTGATGATGAAAGAGGGCATCGAGACGGTCTGGGACCGGTTCGAGATGCAGCAGCCTCCCTGCAAACACTGCGAAGCCGGTACATCCTGTTCCCGGTGCACCATGGGACCCTGCCGAATCATCCCGCCCCACCGCATCCGTGGGGTCTGTGGTGCTGATGCGGACCTGATCGTTTCGCGGAACCTGCTGGATATGATCGCGACCGGTGCAGCAGCCCATTCGGATCATGGCAGGGACATTGTCGAGACGCTGTATCTCCTGGGAACCGGAAAGACCAAAGACTACGCAATAACTGACAAAGAAAAACTCCTGAGGATCTGTAAGGAATATAATATCAAAACTGAGGGGAAGAAACCGGAGCAACTTGCCGCCGAACTGGGTAGTGCCATGCTCGAAGAATACGGGATAAAGAAGAACACGCTCCAGTTCCTCAACCGTGCCCCGAAAGCCACCCGGGAGATCTGGGACAAACTCGGGATCTCTCCCCGGGGCATTGACCGCGAGGTGGTGGACTCGATGCACCGCATCCAGATGGGTGTCGGAGCAGATTATGTTAATATCCTGCTCCAGGGACTGCGCACTTCGCTCTCGGATGGCTGGGGCGGCTCGATGATCGGTACTGATGTCTCGGATATCCTGTTCGGCACGCCCACGATTACCAGCTCGAAGATGAACCTCGCTGTCTTAAAAGTTGATCAGGTGAACATCTCGGTGCACGGCCACAACCCGATGCTCTCCGAGGTTATTGTAAAAGCAGTTGCAGATCCTGAATTAAAGGCACTCGCCCTGAAGTACGGTGCGAAGGGCATCAATCTTGTCGGGATGTGTTGTACAGGAAATGAGTTGCTCATGAGAAAGGGCATCCCGATGACGGGGAACCATCTCAACCAGGAACTGATCATTGCAACCGGTGCCCTTGAAGCCATGGTCGTGGACTACCAGTGTATCTTCCCCTCGCTCCCCCGGACTGCGAGCTGCTACCACACCCAGATTATCTCCACGAGTTCGAAAGCGAAGATTCCGGGTTCGTACTTCTTTGACTTTAATGCAGAGGATGCGTATCTCACGGCCAAAGCGATTGTGCGGATGGCTGTCGAGAACTACAAGAACCGGAACCCCCAGCGAGTCCTGATTCCCGGGGAACCTATGCCGGTTATGGCAGGATTTTCCAACGAGGCGATCAAGAACGCACTCGGCGGCTCGTTCAAACCACTCATTGACCTGATAGCTGCCGGGAAGATCCGGGGAGCGGTCGGGATTGTCGGGTGTAACAACCCGCATGTGAAGCATGACTCCGGTCACGTGATCCTGGCAAAGGAACTGATCAAGAGGAATATTCTCTGTGTTGAGACAGGCTGCGCCGCGATCGCTTCAGGAAAAGCCGGTCTCCTCCGGCCCGAGGCTGCATCACTGGCCGGCGCTGACCTCAGGGCAGTCTGCGAATCATTGAAGATCCCGCCGGTGCTCCACATGGGCTCCTGCGTTGATAACTCCCGCATCCTTGTACTCGCAGCAGAACTCGGCAATGCCCTCAATGTGCCGATCCACAAGTTGCCCATTGCCGGTGCAGCGCCTGAATGGTACTCGCAGAAAGCGGTCTCCATCGGAGCGTACTTCGTTGCATCCGGTGTTTATACAGTGCTCGGCGTGATGCCGCACATTGCGGGAAGTCCTGCAACCGTTTCGCTCCTGACCGAGGGGCTGAAAGGCGCGGTGAACGCAAGCTTCGCCGTAGAACCCGACCCGGCAAAGGCGGCAGTGCTCATATCAGACCACATCGAACGCAAGCGGACCGAGCTCGGGATATGAGCCTGCGAGGCGAACCTCGCGGTGCCCCGGTAGCTGGCAACGGTCATACCCCTCATGTTGCGAGGAAGGATGGGATCCGTATCCTCATTACCGGGAAAGGCGGGGTCGGCAAGACCACCATCACCGCCCTCCTCGCCCACATTTTTGCACAGCAGGGGTTCCGGGTGCTTGCCATTGATGGCGACCCCCAGCAGAATCTCGCGGTGACACTTGGCATCCCAACAGAGAAAGCGGAGCAGATCATCCCGGTTTCAAAAAGCGTTGAGTATCTCCGGGAAAAGATTGGAGCCGGCCCGGATATTTCCCCCGGGGGGCTGCTCACTCTTAACCCGGATGTGAGTGATGTGGTGGACCGGTTCTCCATTCCGGTTGCTGATAACCTGCGGCTCCTTGTCATGGGAGGGGTTAAGCAGGCCGGTTCCGGCTGTCTCTGCGCAGAGTACACTCTTCTTACTGCGATCCTCCGGCACATGCGGCTCCTCAACGACGAGGTGATCCTTCTCGATACCCCGGCCGGTCTTGAGCATTTCGGCCGGGCGGTTGCTGATGGTTTTACCTGTGCGGTTGTCGTAGCGGATCCTTCCTACAATGCCCTCTCCGTTGCACGGGAATCCGCTGCTCTCGCACGACAACTGGGAATCGTGCATATTCTTCTTGTCGTGAATCGTGTTGGCAGCTCTGCGGATCGGGACAAAGCACGTGAACGGGCCGGACGTCTCGATGAATTCTCCCGGGTGATGTTGCTCTCCTTTGCAGCAGAGGTGATTGCTGCGGAACCTGAAGTCTGCCCGCTCCTTTCAACCGAATCGGATTTCATGCGGGCGATCAAAGCCCTCGCGGTAACCATTACCCATCAGTGTGAGGTTCATTCGCCGGAATTCCCGTGAGGGTACTGGGAGATTCCTTAATCCAACGTAAAAAAAATTTCCGGTGGTTGCATTTTCCCGGGGATAGACGCGGCTGTGGCTCTTAGGGATTTGCGATGAGTCACGGTTCTAAAAAAAAGAGGGAATTCCCGCATACACCAGAAAAAAGTTTACCCGTTTTCCGCAGTGCTTATCCCGAGGATCGTATAGAGCGGGCAGGTGCCAATTACTCCGGTAATAAACAGGATACTCCCGAGGAGCAGAATAAGCCAGGACCATACCAACCATGGACCGGAAATATTTGTTGCTGTCACGGTAATCAAAAATCCGCCAAGAAGAATCCGTATAACCCGTTCCAGGATACCGATATTTGTCTGGCCGAACTTCATCTGAATGCCTCATAAGGGATTATTGCCGGGAGCCGATAAATTGACTGGTGGATGAACCCTGCTGCGCGAAGATGAGAATGTGGATTTTTAC
>Ga0315281_10007013_pt1 | contig 15933 bp, 11 predicted proteins | sample YL17G07_0_MG_FD_204540 | JGI IMG/M metagenome (GOLD analysis project Ga0315281, IMG submission 204540) | Sediment microbial communities from Yellowstone Lake, YNP, Wyoming, USA - YL17G07_0 | ecosystem: Environmental > Aquatic > Freshwater > Lake > Sediment | place: USA: Wyoming | collected... | reverse complement strand
CATACTCGCAGCGACCTGTGCGGGCGAGGAACGCGGCGATTTCATCGCCAATCAGCGCGCCATTGGACAGGAGGGAGAAGCGCATCCGGTTGCGGACGAGACCCTCAAGGAGTACGGGCAAATCCTCCCGGATAAACGGCTCTCCACCGGCCAGGATGACGCTCATCACGCCGAGCGATCCCAGCTCGCCGAAGAACTTGAGCCACTCGTCCGCAGGAAGGTCCCGATACTTTACCGCCGGGTTGTTGAAGAAATAGCAGTAACGGCAGCGCAGATTGCAGCGGGCAGTGATTTCAATGTCCAAGCTGCGCGGGGACCGCATGACCTTTGACACCGTTGGCTCGATCATGTCCTTGAGTCCCTCAGGCATCCGTTATTTGCTCTTCAGTTCCAGCCCCACAAAACCGTTTTCAGCCAGCTCGTTAGCGAAGGCGGCGATCTCTTTGAAGGCGGCGTCCGGAGTGTCGGCAAAGCTGTTTTTGATCTCCGATACGATATCCGCGAGGCTTTTCTTGCCGTCCATCCGTTTCCATACGGCGACCCCGACAGGATTGGTTCCCACGGCATAGGCCGTCTCGGGATTGAAGAGTACGGCCCAGTCGTCGAACTCTTCCCGGAGCACAACGATGGGATTGGCAATCGGTTTGTCCGTTTGATTCATGGATCATTCTCTCCATTTATGACATGAGGACCTTCAGTCTTGAGCGATTATCCCGGAACGAGCACTCCTCGTCCACATGGTACTGCGTGGTAGGGCGGGCAATCCCTTGCGCGCCGCGGCCCTAACCGGTCTCCCTTGTAACTGAGGCCTTACTCCTAGCGTTACTTTCGGCGTGGAGACACCTCCTCGCCGAAAATTGCATTAGAGAATCAGACAAGCCCTGCGGTCGGCTATCTGACAATAAGACCGCCTGACGAGCAAGTCGCTGATCTCGCAGATCCACCTCTCCTAGAGGCCTGCTGACCCGGTGCTGCACGTACCTCCTGCGGTCTGCCCGCTCGTCGTGCACGCAGCTCCTGCCTCCAGTCCGCTCGTCGTGCAATATCCAGCCGGTCCAGGTGCACAATTGCCGGCCGTGCAATAATCTGACGCAGTTACCCCACTGCTCGAGCAATAAGAGGCACTCGTAGCAGTTGCGTTATTTCCCGCCGAGCACAAGTCGGCTGGGCTAGTACCCGCGGTGCAACCTAGAGCACCATAAGGGCCCAATCCACCAGGATTATAAACGCATGTGCCCGCATACGAAGCTCCAGCTGTACAGGCGCCAATCGCCTTGGCCATCTCCCCTAAGGGAACCAGGATCGGCGATTCGTATTTCACTTTCCCCTTGGCATTTTGGTCTGACATATGGACACCTCCTTTTAATAAAGGTAGCTTATTAGCCACCCAAAGTCAACACGCCAACCGTTTTTCCAATACAATAAACATTCTAGATAATATTCGTCTCGTGTCAAGGAAAATTGTAAAAGAAATTGCACGAGGAGTTCGCCTAATAATTATGGTGAAAAAAAGCCATCGTTTTTTCATGTTTTCGTGTTAACCTCTAACTGTTACATCGCCGTTGACCTTCGGCAGACTGAATTGCTGTTTTTCCTGATTGGGGAGTAACATTGGATAACACAGTCACAAAAATCGGCATCACTGGAGCTGCGGGCGATGTCGGCGCGACTCTTCGAAAGCAAGGGGGCAGGCTGGTTCGCCGGTTTCCTTCAATCGAAGAGCGCCAGCCGGATGTTGATTCCGATGCGAATGACGAGGCCTGAGTAATCGATTTTGGAGACGCGGTAAAGGATATCGCCGCGGGTTGCATCGGGAAAGATCCCCTCGCCGATAAAAAAGATGGACCCGCCCGCGGGCTTGCCGAGCCCGCCGGTCTCCGCATAGTTCGCATTGGTGTTGAAATTGGTGAAGGCGATGGCCCGGTAGAGGACTTCGGCGTAGAAGCTGGCGCCTTCCGAAGCCAGGTATTCGAGCCCCAGCCCGGCGTGATAACCCCGGGTCTGGCTCGTGCTGCCGAGTTCGGAGGGGAAATAGCTCCAATCGGAGGCGTGACCCTCTGGGATCGAGCTCAATTTGGAGTCCTGCATTTTAAAGTTGGCGAAGATGTAGGACAGCCCGCCCAGAACGTCGAGCCGCAGGCTCGTCCCCATGGGGATGGAGAGAGTGGCCGTGGCAAAGACGGGAATCATGGTCAGGGAGAATTCGGGCGAGTATGTGTAGGCCACCCCGTTCGCGTCAGGGCCGGGAATGCGGAACTCGACCGTGCCTGAACCCTGATTTTTGGAAACGAGCCCGACGCCGACGCTGATGGCGAGGAAGGGGGCGAAGCGGTATTCCAGCTCCGCGCCCAGGTCGGTGGCGGCGATGGCGGCGCTAACTTTCTTGCGGGTGATATCGTAATAATTCGTCGTCGAGGTCCAGCTGTCCGTGAACCGTCCGGCCATGGTGAAGCCGTTGGATATCTTGAGGTTCAATTGGGCGGCCGGGAGAGGAACCGCTCCGGCGAGGAGTAAGCCGCCCAGGAGGAATGGGGCTATTTTTTTGATCATAAGAATCTCCGTCCGTTACCATAGCCCGAACGGGCCGCTTTTGGCAAGTTATTTTCTTCGCCTGGAATCAGCCAAGGTCTAAACCTCGTCCGCTTTCGTTTCGGCGTCCACGTGGAATTCTGAGCCGCCCTCAGCGGTCTCCAATTTATTGGATTAAATCCAATTATTTGGAAAGAGAGCCTTGTTTTTAAACCTTGAAATATTATTATTTTTATTATTTTAAATAACTTATAGATATAAAACTGTTGGCATAAATTTTGCATGTTCTTTTATCATTGACATGCAGATTGATATTCAAAAAGGAGGTGGGGGACAGAAGAAATCCATGCATACCGGCCGTCGGGTTGTTGGGGGGAGCGCAATTTGCCGCTCCAGGGTGAGAGGAAATGGACTTTTAATCCCCTAGCGAGGGGATTAAAAAGGAGGATTGATTGCGAAAATTCTTAATTCCCTTGTTGGTGCTTTTGCTGGGCGTGTTCGCCTTCGCTCAGCAGCGCACGGGCAACATCTTCATCAAGGTCACGGACAAAGACGGCAGCGGCCTTCCCGGCGTCACCGTGACCATGACCGGTCCCTTCGGCAAAATCCCCGCAGCGGTCACTTCGGCTGAGGGCGCGGCCAAGTTCCTGTCCCTGCCTCCTTCGAGAGACTACACCGTCAAGCTCGAGCTCCCGAACTTCAAGACGAAGACCGAGACGGGCATTGTCGTCAACGTCGGCGTCAACGCCAACATGACCATCGTCATGGAACAGGGCGTCATTGAAGAGCAGATCACGGTCGTCGGCAAGACCCCCGTCGTCGACAGCAAGAAGACCTCGATCGGCACGAACGTGACGCAGGAGCTGCTGCAGTCCCTGCCCACGGCCCGCGACCCCTGGGTCATCCTGCAGATGGCGCCTTCGATCATCACCGACCGTGAAAACGTCGGCGGCAATGAGTCCGGCCAGCAGTCCAACTACGTCGCCCGCGGCGCCACGAGCTACAACGACAACGTCTGGGCCATGGACGGCGTCGTCATCACCGACCCGGCTGCCATCGGCGCGTCCCCGTCTTACTACGACTTCGACGCCTTCGAAGAGATGTCGATCATCGTCGGGGGCGCGGACGTCACGGTCCAGACGGGCGGCATCGCCCTGAACATGGTCACCCGCCGGGCCGGCAACAAGATCAGCCTGGGCGGACGCTTCTATGTGACCGACTCGATGTTCCAGGCCGGCCAGGCCGGGAAGTGGGACGCCGAGTTCCAAGCGACGGCCAAAGCGACCGGCTATTCCCTCTTGAGCGTCAACAAGATCGACGCCATCCGGGACTACGGCTTCAACCTGGGCATCCCCGTGATCAAGGACAAGATCTGGTTCTGGGGTTCGTACGGCGTCCAGGACATCCACACCTTCACGATGTTCCAGACGAAGGACGACACCCTGCTCCAGAACTACGCGGCCAAGCTGAACATCCAGATCATTCCGGAGAACCGCTTCGAGGCCTTCATCCACAGCGGCGGCAAGTACAAATGGGGCCGGTCGACCTCGGCCGCCAACCCCGAAGGGCTCTTCCAGCAGGGCCGTTTCCACCTGGGCAGCCCGATCATCAAGTTGCAGGACGAGCATATGTTCGGGGAAAATCTCTTCGTGTCCCTCAAGTTCGCCTATGCCGACGCCGGGTTCAGCCTGATCCCGATGACGGACCTGAACTCCGAAAAGCTGGCCCTCTATGACGTCACCGCCCAGAAGTATGCCGACGGCTACTCCAAGTCCACCACCTACATGGTCATACGGCCGACCTACCAGTATAACGCCGTGCTCAACTACTTCAACGACAGCCTGCTCGGGGCCAGCCACGACATCAAGATCGGCTTTGAGTACGCCGACCGGGCCGCCTATACCGAGTCCACTTATTCGGGCAACGTCTTCATGTACCGGAACTACAACACGCCCCAGTTCGACTCGGATGGCAACGGTACCCCGGATCAGGTCCCCGCTGCGGCGTGGAAACGCTTTGATGTGAGCCGAGGCTACTACCGCGACCAAGGCGTCAAGGCCCTGTCCGGCTATTTCCAGGATACTCTGAGCTTCGGCAAGCTGAACTTGCTGCTCGGCCTGCGCTTCGATTACCAGACTCCCTCCGTCAACCCGTTGGAGGTTTTGGCCTATGACGGGAACAAAGTCTGGACGGACTACTTCACAACCGAGGCCCAGAACAAGCTCGATTCGCTCCTGCCCACCGTCAAGATTGATAAGATCGATGCCAAGGCCACGGACGGCTCGAAGTGGGGCTTCAAGACCTGGTCGCCGCGCCTCGGCTTGACGTATGATCTCTTCGGCAACGGCAAGACGATCGTCAAGCTGAATGCGGCCCGCTATGGCCAGTTCATGGGCACCGGCAGCGCCGACATGATGGTCCCCGGCGGCACCGCCGGCTGGATGCGCTTCTGGTGGAACGACGTAAACGCCAACGGCAAGGTCGACCTGAACGAGCTGTGGTGGCTGCGCCGCCGCAGTGCCCTCGCGGGCCAGTCACTTTACAGTATGTACCGCGCCTTCGACGACGCCGGCAACTACATCGGCGACTCCACCGATGCCAACGGCTACTTTTACGGCGGATACGACATCAACAACCCGCTTTTATTGACCCAGCCTTACGGCTCGCGACAGGCCAACGCCCAGGACACCCGGACGGACGAGGCCATCTTCACGGTCGAGCGCGAAATCTTCACCGACTTCGCCGTGTCGGTGAACGCCACCTACCGCAAGTACAGCAACTTCAACTGGAGCCTCAAGTATTTCAAGGACGCCAACGGCAACAATTACGAGTACCAGAACCAAGGCTGGTACATCGACGCCGGCGTCCCGCCGGCCGACCTGCCCGGCTTCGGTTCGACCAAAGAAGCGGCCAACCACGACTGGTACTACACGAGCTCCGTCGGGACGGCCACCTCGAACTGGTATGAAAGCCAGCGCCGGCCCGACTACAACATGCAGTATTTGGGCTTCGACTTGATCCTCAACAAGCGCCTGTCGAACAAGTGGATGGTCAATGCCAATTTCACCTGGCAGTGGCAGGCCCAGTACTACGGCAGCAAGGGCTACCTGAGCGCGACCAACCTGTGGGCTTATGAAGGCCAGCCGCAGGCCGCTTCGATCGGCTCCGCTTCGGGCAAGATCAACCAGTACACCTACTCCCGCTGGATGCTCAAGGCCGGCGGCCTGTACCAGGCGCCCTTCGACATCGACGTCAGCTTCACTTTCCAAGCGCGCGAAGGCTGGATCCAGACCGAATCCTTCACCTTCGTCAACTACCTCCTGCCCAACTCCCTGTCCAATTCGGCCGAGCTTCAAATGAGCCCGTTCGGCAGCGCCAAACTTCCCCTCTTCTACAACTTCACCCTGCGCGTCGAGAAGATGATCAAGCTGGGCGACGTCGGCCGCATCTACTTTATGGCCGACATGTTCAACGTCTTCAACTTCCAGATCGAGAACCGCAGGTACCAGAAATACTGGGGTACCTACTACTACTACGGCGAGGGGAGCGCCTCCAACCGGTTCGTCCCCAACCTGACCTACAACCTGTTGAACGAGATCTTGAACCCCAGCGTCGTCCGTTTCGGCGTGCGGTTCCAGTTCTGACCCTCGCGTAGAGACAAACGCAGCGCCCCTCCGGCCTTCGGGCCGGAGGGGTTTTTTTTTACCTGGATTGTGCTAAAATTTGTAGAGGAAAAAATGCCGTCGCCCTGACGGAATCAGGCGGATAAAAACCGCTTCGCGTCGGCACGTCTTTTGCGATATTTTTTATAGGAGTCCGGCCATGAAAAGATTCGCCATCATCCTAACCGCCCTGCTCGTCCTCGCTAGTGCTCTGCCCGCCCAGGAATGGAAGGGCAAGGGCCGCCTCATCGGCTTCGTCTTCGACCAGAACAACAAGCCCCTGGAAGGCGTCCGGGTCAAACTGTTTTTCACCAAGGTCAACGCCGGCCTCGATGTCGTCTCGGACAAAGAGGGCAAATGGACCGCCGCCTGGCTGCGGGGCGGCGGATGGAACATCGACTTCGAAAAAAGCGGCTACACCCCGCTCAAGAAATCCTTCGAGGTCAATGAATACGGGAAAAATCCCGAGCTGAGAGTCAACATGCAGAAAGTCGAGGGGCTGGTCGTGACCGACGAGCTCAAGACGGCCCTGACCCAGGCCAATGAGCTTTTCGATCAGAAAAATTACCCGGGCGCCCTGGACGCTTACAACGCCATCCTGGTGAAATTCCCCGACGCCTATCCGATCTGGAAAAACATCGGCAATTGTTTTTTCGCCCTGGAGCAATATGACAAGGCCGAGGACGCCTTCCGGAAGATCCTGGACAAGGAACCCCAGAATACCGATGCCCTGGTGCTCGTCGGCAACACCTACGCCAACCGGGGACAGGCGGACAAGGCCATGGAGTGGTACGGCAAGGTGGAGCTGGACAAGATCAAGGATTCGACCGTCCTCTTCAACATCGGCACGAGCTTTTACAACTTGAGCAAGTTCGAGGAGGCCCTCAAATACTACCGGCGGGCCGTCGAGATCCAATCCAACAATACCGACGCCCTCTACCAGCTCGGACTGATCTATCTCAACCTGCAGAAAAACGCCGAGGCCATCGCCTCCTTCGAAAGCTTCCTCAAATTCGACGCCGACTCGCCCAAGGCCGGCCAGGTCAAGAGCTTCCTCGACTATTTAAAAAAGAAGATCGCTTGAAAGCGGCGTCCTGGAGGTTCCCCCTATGAGGCTCGAGGCCGTCCGCAAATGGGCCCGAACGGCGGCCGCGGTGGCCGTCTGGGGCGGCCTGCCGGCGGCGATCCCGGCCCAAGCGGCCGTCCCGCGGAACGTCCTTCTCATCACCATCGACACCCTGCGCGCCGACCGGGTCGGAGTCTACGGAAATCCGCAGGGCCTGACGCCCGCCCTCGATGCCTTGGCCCGGGACGGGTTGGTCTACGAGCGGGCTTACGCGCACGTCCCGCTCACGCTGCCCTCGCATGCCTGCATCCTGCTGGGTTTGACTCCGCCCGCCCACGGCGTCCGCGACAATTCCGGTTTCATCGTCCGCCAAGGCTCGACGACCTTGGCCGGCCTGCTTAAGAAACAGGGCTTCGTCACGGCCGCGTTCGTCGGATCCTACCCCGTGGATTCGCGCTTCGGGCTGAACCAGGGATTCGACCTGTACGACGACAGCTATGGAAGCCAGAAGTTCCAGGAGGCGGTTTTCGTCGAGCGGCGGGCCGGGGCGGTCGTGGACGCCGCCCTGGGCTGGCTGCAGGGCCGCCGCGAGCCGTGGTTCGTCTGGGTCCACTGCTATGACCCCCATGCCCCGTACACGCCGCCCGAGCCGTTCAAAACACGCTTTGCCTCCGCGCCTTACGCCGGTGAAGTGGCCTACACCGATTCGCAGCTGGCCCGGATTTTCGACAGGCTCCGGGCGGACGGGACGCTCGACCGGACGCTCGTCATCGTCACGGCCGATCACGGGGAAGGGCTGGGCGATCACGGGGAATCGACGCACGGATATTTCGCTTACGAGTCGACGCTCCGCGTTCCCCTGATCGTGCGCGGCCCCGGCGTGGAGGCGGGCCGGGTGTCGTCGACCGTGGCCCATGTCGATATCTTTCCCACGGTCTGCCAGGCCGTCGGCCTGCGCCCGCCCGACGGATTGCAGGGGCGGCCGCTTCCCCAAACCGGCCAAAAAGCCCAGGCCGAACGCGAAATCTATTTTGAGTGTCTTTATCCCTTTTACAGCCGGGGCTGGGCCCCTTTGAAGGGATTTCTTGCCGGGGGGCGCAAGTTCATCGATTCGCCCATCCCCGAGCTTTACGACCTGGTCAAGGACCCCGGCGAGACAAACAATGTGGTCAAGCCCGAGATACTGGGCGAGTTCAAATTGAAGCTGCGGGCGCTCGAATCGCGTTTAGGCGAGGGGAGCGCCGCTTCGGTCAGGCGCTCCGTTGACCGGGAAACCGCCGCCCGCCTGCGCAGCCTGGGGTATGTCTCGGGCGGAGCGCCGGTCAAGGCCAAGGCGTTCGGGCCGGCCGATGACGTGAAAACGCGGGTCCCCTACGCCAACAGGGTGGAAAAGGCGGCCGACCTGGCCAAGGCGGGAAAGAACGAGGCGGCCGTTCGCGAGATCAAGGCCGTTCTGACTGAGAGGGACGATACCGACGTCGCCTATACCGTCCTGGCCGGCATTTACCGCAGCCAGGGACGACTGGCCGACGCCTTGAGCGTTCTCCAGGCCGGGATGGAGAGGCTGCCCGATAACTTCGAAATCCTCATCGTGGCCGTATCCAGCAACCTGGTGGCCCGCCGCTACGAAGAAGTCCTGCGGCTGGTCGAATCATGCACCGACCCGCGCCGCGATGCGGATCCGGAGATCTGGAACAGCGCGGGCGTGGCCTATTCCCGGCTGGGAAACGAGGACAAGGCCCGCCGGGCCTACAACCTGGCCTTGTCCATCGACCGCGATTTCCCGGCGGCCTGGAACAACCTGGGCGCGCTCGAATTCGAGGCGGCTTCGCGCAGCGGCGACAGGGCGGCGCGGGACCGGGCCGCCGCCGCGTTCCGGGAGGCGCTGCGGGCCGATCCCTCCTCGGCCCAGGCGTTCAACGGCCTGGGGGCGATCGCCCGGTCGTCCGGCGACCTGCCCGGCGCCGTCGAGGCCTGGGAGAAAGCGGTCGCGCTTTCGCCCGAATTGGCCGATGCGGTGTATAATCTGGGCCGGGCCTATTTCGACGGCGGCGACAAATCCAGGGCCTTGGCCATGTTCCGCAGATACATGGCCCTGCGGGGCGCGACCCTGAACGCGTCCGAGCGGGCCGAAATCGAGGAGTGGATCCGAAAATGCAAATAAATCGTTGCGGCCTATGGATCTTGTGGGGCGGGCTGACCGCGCTCCTGGCGGCGGCCTGCGGCGGGGCTTCGGGGATCGCCCTGGATCCCGCCAGCCGGGATTTCTACGAGACGGCCCGCTTGATCATGAGCGGGGAGGAGCGGGACATCTTTAATCACCTTCCGGATCAGGCCTCGCGGCAGGAATTCATCGCCGATTTCTGGGCCAAGCGCGATCCTGATCCGTCCACCGAAGTGAACGAGTTCAAGCAGGAGTTCGAAGCCCGCGTCGTTTACGCCAACAAGTATTTTCGCGAGGGCCGCAAGGGCATCGACACCGACCGGGGCCGCATGTATCTCTACCTCGGTCCGCCCGACAAGACCGAGCTTTTCCCCTTCAATCAGACGGAAGAGGTGCGCGGACCGATCCTGTGGTGGATCTATTACGGATACGACTTGGGCATCGAGTTCATCGACGCCAAGAACATGGGCGCCTACACCATCAACGAGGTCGACGGCAACCTGTTCGATGCGATCGAGCGGGCCAAGATGGGGGCCGAGATCCGCTCGGGGGGGAAGTTCGTCGATTTCGGGCTTCGCTACGACCCCCAGGGGAAGGCCTTCCTCGTTACCGTGCCGGTCAAACCCCTCAGCTTCAAGGAGGAAGGCGGCCGTCTGAGCGTGGAGATGGATTTCCAGTTCTACATCTACGGGGAGAGCGGGCCGCGGAAGTCGGTCTTCTCCGAATCCCGGACCTATTCGGGGACGCCGGCCGAGCTGGAGACCGTCCGGACGATCGTCTTCAAGTTCCCTTATGATCTTCCCCCCGGCCGGGCGACCGTGGATGTCCTCCTGACGTCCAAGGACCTGGGACGGTTCCGGAAGATCTTTCGGGTGAAAGGCTGACCATGAAACACGATCGGGATTCGACGAAAATCAACCGCGGCGGCCGTTTCGTCTTGGCCGTCCTCCTGGCCGCTGCTCTTTCCGCCGCCGGCGCCGCCGCCGGATTCGCGTCCCAGAAGGCGCCGGCCAAGCCGGCCCAGGTCCGCGTCCAGGACCTGAACATGAAACACCGGGACTGGCTCAATCTGGTGGCCTACATCATCACCGACAAGGAGAAGGAGGTCTTTTTCCAGCTGACCAACGACCGGGACCGCGACATCTTCATCGACAGCTTCTGGAAGCTCCGCGACCCGACCCCGGGCACGCCGGAGAACGAGTTCCGCGAAGAGCACATCCGCCGTTTCAATCACGCCAACAAGGAGCTGGGACGGGGCTCGGGCAAGCCGGGCTGGATGACCGACCGCGGCCGCTATTACATCATCCTCGGCCGGCCCAACAGCATGGAGAGTTTCTACGGGTCGATCGGCCTCCTGCCCATCGAGGTTTGGTACTATTACACGGACGGCCGCAAAGGCCTGCCGCCCCACTTCGGCCTGGTCTTCTTCCAGCGCGGCGGCTCGGGCGAATTCAAGCTCTACGATCCCGTCGTGGACGGCCCCAAGGCCCTCATGCTCAACGACCCGGAAACGGCCGAGATCGCCTCGGACGATTATGAGGCGATGTACGAGAGGATGCAGACGCTGGCCCCGACCCTGGCCGACATGTCCATCTCCCTTATTCCGGGGGAGTACGGCTACGGCTATCAGCCCAGCACGCGCGGCACCATCCTTATCGCCAACATCACCGATTCCCCCAAGGCCGACATCAGGCCGACCTACGCCACCAATTTCCTGAGCTACAAGGGGCTGGTCAGCACGGAGTACATGTCCAATTTCGTCGACTCCGAGGCGATCGTAGCCGTCCTGCGTGATCCCCTCCTGAGGACCAACTTCCTCCACTTCGCCGTCAAGCCGGCCACCGTGGGCGTCGATTATTTCGAGGCCAAGGACCAGTATTTCTGCAACTACACGGTCAGCGTCAGCCTCCGCCCCCCCGATCCCAAGAGCGAGGAGATCATCTTCCAGTATACGAAGGACTTCCCCTTCTACTTCCCTCCCTCCGACGTGGACAAGATCCGGGCTAACGGCATCGCCATCGAGGACCTCTTCCCCGTCCTGGAGGGCCGCTACCGCCTGACCGTCCTCATCCAGAACTCGGTGGCCAAGGAATTCTGCCTCCTCGAACGGGAGATCGTCGTCCCGGCCGACGACGGCAAACCCCATCTCGTCGGGCCGCTCATCGGCTACAAGTTCCAGGACTATTCGGCCAACCTTCAGCTGCCCTTCAAAATGCTGGACAAGAAGCTCATCGTCGATCCCCAGAACACGTTCGCTAAATCCGATACGATCGCCTTCCTCATCTCCGTCCAGAACGCGGGCGAAGAGCTGTGGAGAGACGGCCGGCTGCGCGTCCAGATCGTGCCCGCGTCGGGCCGGACCGAGGGACGGAAGACGATCGACGTCCGCCTCCGCGACTATCCCCTGGCCGCGGACATCCCCGTCTTCCATCTCTTCCCGGCCGAAGGGCTGCCGCCCGATTACTACCAGATCGAGGCCGTCCTTCTCGACGGCCAGGAGCGGGCCGTGGCCACGTCGCGCGGGCCGTTCATCATCAGCACCCAGCCCGCGGTCGGCCATCCCATCGCCCGGATGAAGGGCTTCCCCCCGGAAAACCGGTTTCTCTATTTCGGCATGCTGGCCCAGCAGGCGGCCAAGACGAACGATCGGGCCAAGGCCGACGCCTACTACAAGCAGGCCTTGTCCATCAAACCCGACTTTACCCGGGGTTGGGCCGATTACGCCCAATTTCTGCTCAGGACCGGCCGGTACGACCAGGCCCTGGAGGCCGCCGAGCGGTTTAAGGACGACGGCCAGATCCGCTTCGAGTACCTGGCCCTCCGCGGACGGGCGCTTAAGGAGAAGGGGACCTATGCCGAAGCGGTCAAGTGCCTTCTCGAGGCCAACAAGATCTACAACAGCGACACGGAGTTGCTTAAGACGCTGGGTTTCTGCTTCTACAAGCTGGGCCAGAAGAAGGAGGCCCTCGACTCGCTCAACGCCGCGCTCCGGCTCAATTCCGGCCTGGCCGACGTCAAGGCCCTGATCGCCGAGGTGGAAAAGAGCTTGAAGTAACCGGCCGGAGACCTTGTCCGTGATCTTGGCCGCCGGGTGTAGCTTCCCGCCGCCAGGCGGGAGGGGCTTTTTTTCAATTTTCCTCCTTTCCGCGCGACTAAACGGGCGTGAAAGGAAACGAACGCGCGCAGAGCGGTCTGCCGGAGTCGGAGGGCAAGGCCCGCATCCTGGTCGTGGAAGACGAGGCCATCATCGCCAAGGATCTCGCCTCGATCCTCCAGCGCCAGGGCCATTGCGTCATCGGCCCGGCCGCTTCGGGCGAGGAATCAATCTTCCGGGCCGGGAACGAGCGCCCCGACCTCGTCCTCATGGACATCAGCCTCAAAGGGCTCATCAACGGGGTGGACGCGGCCCGCGAAATCAAAGCCCGCTGGGGCATTCCGATCATCTACCTGACCGCCTACGGGGAGGAATCGCCTTGGGGCCGGCCGGGCCGGGAAAACGGATCGCCTCGTCTGCTCAAACCGTTCGACGACAACGACATCAAGCGGATCCTCTCGGTGTATCTTCGGCAAAACAATAACTGATCCGTCCTTTTTTGACTTCCCTTCGCGTCTCTGCTAATCTTCATTCTCGCTTGTCCGACCGCATTTCAATTCCGGGAGGCAGGATCATGTTCGATGCCAAAACGTATGTTCAACGCCGCCGCCGGCTGGCCAAGGACGTGGGTTCAGGGATCGTCCTTTTCCTCGGCAACGACGATTGTCCGATGAATTACCTGGCCAATCCCTTCCATTTTCGCCAGGATTCCTCGTTCCTTTACGGTTTCGGCCTCGATTCGCCCGGCCTGGCCGCGCTGATCGACCTCGACGAGGGGCGCGAGATACTCTTCGGCGACGATATCAACATCGAGGACATCATCTGGATGGGCTTCCTGCCCACGCTCAAGGAGCGGGCGGCGCTGGTCGGCGTCAAGGACACGCGGCCGATGAAGGAGTTGGCCGTCCTTCTCCGCGCGGCCGCGGCCAAGGGGCGGACGATCCATTTCCTGCCGTCCTACCGGGCCGAGCACAGCCTGAAGATCGAGTCCCTCTTGGGAATTCCGCCGACCGAGGCCAAGATTTCGCCCGCCCTCGTCGCGGCGATCATCAAGCAGCGGTCGGTCAAATCCGAGGCCGAGGTGGCCGAGATGGAGACGGCTCTGAAGACCACCTACAAGATGTACGAGACGGCCATGCGTATGGCCCAACCGGGCGTCTATGAGAAGGACATTGCCGGCCGGATCGACGGCCTGGCCATCGCCGATGCCGGGGCCACCGCCTTCCCGACCATTTTGACCATGGACGGCCAGATTCTGCACAACCATTCCCACGTTCACAAGCTGGCCAAGGGCCGCCTCCTGGTCGTCGACGCCGGCGCCGAATCGCCGCTCCATTACGCCGCCGACATCACCCGGACGATCCCCGTCGGAGGCCGGTTCACGGCCCGCCAGCGCGAGATCTACGAGCTCGTGTTGGCAGCCAATGAAAACGCCATCAAGGCCATCAAACCCGGCCGGATGTACAAGGACATCCACCTGGCGGCGGCCAAGACGATCGCCGTCGGCCTGAAGGGCTTGGGCCTGATGACGGGCGACATGGACGAGGCAGTGAGCCGGGGCGCGCACGCCCTCTTTTTCCCCCATGGCCTGGGCCACATGATCGGGCTGGACGTCCACGACATGGAAAACCTCGGGGAAAAGAACGTCGGCTACGACAAGACCGTCGAGCGCAGCGACCAGTTCGGACTGGCTTACCTGCGCCTGGCCAAGGCCCTCCGGCCGGGCTATGTCCTGACCGTGGAACCGGGCTGCTACTTCATCCCCGCCCTGATCGACAAGTGGAAGGCCGAGAGCAAGCACCTCGATTTCATCGCTTACGACAAACTGGAAAAATACCGCGACTTCGGCGGCGTCCGCATCGAGGACGACGTCCTGGTGACCAAGGACGGACGCCGCGTCCTAGGCAAGCCCATTCCCAAGAAAGCCGATGCCGTGGAGGACGCGGCGACACTGTAGGTTGTCCCGGGGTCCGGAATCGTCTAGAATATCCGCTCCGTCGGCCTCCGCAACGCCGAACGGGAGAACGATCGCCATGAAAATCGCCCTGATCCAGCAGCACGCCTCGGCCGACCTCGACGACAATCTTCGCCGGGGCCGGGCGGCGTTTGAAGAGGCCGCCCGCCGAGGCGCCGAGCTCGTGGCCTTCGCCGAATTGGCTTTTCTGCCCTTCCTGCCCGAGATCCCGGCCGCCGAGCGGCCCGCCTTCCTCTCCTTCGCCCAGACCATACCCGGCCCGCTGACCGAGGAGTTCGCCGCGCTGGCCAGCCGACACGGGATCGTCACCGTCCTCAATCTTTTCGAGCGGGACGGGGACAAGACCTACGACGCCTCGCCCGTTCTCGACGCCGACGGACGATGGCTGGGAACGGCGCGGATGGTCCACATCATGGACGGGCCGGGGTTCCACGAGCGGGGCTATTATGCGCCGTGCGACCGCCCCCCCTTCGTCTTCCCGACCCGATACGGGAAGGTCGGCGTGGCCATCTGCTATGACCGCCATTTTCCCGAATATATGCGCGGACTCGGCCTGCTCGGCGCCGAGATCGTCGTCATTCCCCAAGCCGGCGTCGCGAACGAATGGGGCGAAGGTCTTTACGAGGGCGAAGTGCGGATCGCCGCCTTTCAGAACGGCTATTTCGCCGCCCTCTGCAACCGGGTCGGCCCCGAGGAAGAACTTCAATTCGCCGGAGAGTCCTTCGTCGTCGACCCGTCCGGCCTGGTGATCGGCCGCGCTCTCGGCGGACGCGATGAGATTCTCTGCGCCGATTGCGATCTCACCGCCATTGCCTCGAGCCACGCCAAGCGGCATTTCTATCCGGACCGTCGCCCGGACCTCTACCGGATGCTCAAGCTGACGGACTAAAATTGATCCATGGAAAACTGGTATGTCGTCAACACCAAACCTAAGAAAGAGTTCCATCTCGAGAAAATCCTCGGCCAGGGCGGTATCCGCTGTTACGCCCCCAAGTACAGGGAAGGCGGATCCGTCAAGTCCTTCTTTCCCGGCTATCAATTTGTATTTTTTGACTATCCTGATCAATACAAGCTCATCAAGTACACCCGAGGGGTGAAGACCATCGTCGGAAACGACCGCGGCCCCATCCCCCTCGACGAGGCCTTCATCGTCGAAATCCGTTCCCGCGAGGTGGACGGGTTCATCGAACTGCAGAAATACGGCGTGGAGCCCGAACCGGGCGACGAGATCGAGGTCGCGACGGGTCCGTTCAAAGGCCTGCGCGGCGTCTTCAAAAAAGGACTCTCCGACCGGGACCGCGTGCTGATCCTGTTGAACTGCGTGTCCTACCAGGGACAGTTGGTGATCGAAAAGTCCAAACTGAAAAAAGTTCTCTCCTAACTACGAGCCGGGCTCGGTGCATTCGGAGAAAAACACCATCGTTTTTCCCATGTATGAAAGCG
>Ga0315281_10007012_pt1 | contig 15936 bp, 6 predicted proteins | sample YL17G07_0_MG_FD_204540 | JGI IMG/M metagenome (GOLD analysis project Ga0315281, IMG submission 204540) | Sediment microbial communities from Yellowstone Lake, YNP, Wyoming, USA - YL17G07_0 | ecosystem: Environmental > Aquatic > Freshwater > Lake > Sediment | place: USA: Wyoming | collected... | reverse complement strand
TACCGGGGCTGGCATTACTATGCCGAACCGATCATCCCATCGGATCTGAAGATTCCAGGCTACGAGAAGTTTCACAGCTTCGACGTGCCGACCGTTTACCAGATCCCCGGCCAGCCGGGGAAGTGGTTCATGAGCTACATCGGATTCAACGGGCAGGGCTACAACAGTTTCGTATCCGAGAGCACGAATCTCGTGCGATGGACCAACCCGCGCCTGGCGATGGGTTTCGGCAAGGAGGGCGAGTTCGATTTTGGCGGCTGCGTGATCGGGGCGTTTCTGTACGAGTCCTACGACATCAAAGCTCCGCGTCTGTTGAAGAAGCGGGATGGCAGGTTCTGGACGCTCTACGGTTGCTATGCCAAACAGGGCGGCTATGAGATTGACCCCGGGTACGAAGGCGTGGCCGGCAGTGAGGATGGCCTGACCTGGAAGCGGGCAAAGGAGCAATACATCCTCTCGGTCCACGAACCCGAGGTCGGCGACTGGGAAAAGGACTGCATCTATCAGCCTTGGCTGGTGGAGCACGAGGGGCGGTTCTACAACTTCTACAATGCGAAACACATGCCCGATTGGATCGAGCAGACGGGAATGGCCACCTCCGAAAACTTGCTGAATTGGAGACGGTATGAAGGCAACCCTATCCTCCGCGTCCGCCCGGGGAGTTACGACGAGAAGCTCTGTTCCGACGGCAAGGTGTTTCGCGATGGTGACCACTGGGTGATGTTCTACTTCGGTGTGGGCAAAGGGGGCGCTCACATCATGGCCGCCTTCTCGCGCGATTTGCGGCACTGGACGGCACATCCCGAGCCTTTGTACAAGGCCGGAGGCCATCCCGGTGGACTCGATTCGCAATATGCCCACAAGATATCGCTGGTCCATAACCCGGCCAACGACACCTTTTATCTCTATTACTGCGCGGTTGGAAAAGAGGGCGCCGCTGGAAACAAGGGGCGCTGCATTGGGCTGTTGACGAGTCGGAAGTTGCCATTGAACCATGAGTAGCTATAGGATTAACCATGAGCATGGGGAACCGGAAAATCAAACGGCGAATCGGGGATGTCCTATTGTACGGCTCGCTCGCTTTCAGCATTGGGCTCACAACGGGAATGGCCGAACCCCAGGAAACCAATCTCGCCCTGGGCCGGCCGTGCAAGGTCTTTTCATCGCACGAAGGGGACGGATGGTCCGCGTCGAAACTCACGGACGGAGAGACGGGCGCTCTGGGCTGGAGCAGCAAGGCGTTCACGGCTTATCCGGACCACTCGCTCTACCCGGAGTTTGTGGTGGTGGACCTGGGAACGAACTGCGCCCTGCGCCGCGTGGTCCTGTATCCGCGAGGCGATGAGGCGGCAGCGGGGAAGGGCTTCCCCAGGGACTTTGCGATCCAAGTCTGCCGCGAGGGGGAGCCCTGGCGAGTGGTGGTGGAGAAGCGGGATTATCCGGCTCCTTCAGACGGCACGGCTCAATCGTTCGAGTTGGGGCGAGTCGAAGGGCGCTATGTGAAGGTCGAGGCCACCCGGCTGCGAGAGATGGAACCCGGGACTCATCGTTTTCAGTTGGCTGAAATCTCGGTATTGGGGGAAGCGGTGGCGAGCCATGCTCTGGCTGGGCAACCCGCCGCAGCCGATGGGCCGGCGACGGTCGGGCGCTTGCGTTGCGAGAACCGGGATAATCCGGTCGGGATGGATGCGGCACAACCGCGGCTGTCGTGGTGGATGCGGTCCCCGGCGCGCGGACAACGGCAAACGGCCTACCGCGTGCTGGTGGCGTCGAGCCCGGCGCTGCTCCGTCGAGGGGAAGGCGATCTCTGGGATAGCGGCAAGGTGGCCGGCGACCGTTCGATCGCAGTGACGTATGGCGGACGTCCCCTGCGGTCGGGCCAAACCTACTGGTGGAAGGTGAGGCTGTGGGATCGGGACGAGAAGGAAACGGCCTGGAGCGAACCGGCGTGGTTTTTGACCGGGAAACTCAAATCGAAGGATTGGCAGGGCGAATGGATCGGCGCGGACACGGTCCTCCAGCCCGGCTCCTCCGAGGTTAGCAAGGAGATCGGCGCCCCCATCCACACCACCGCGAACCTGGGCACCCGCCCGGTCTATCTGCGCAAGGAGATCGAGGTCGCCAAGCCGGTGCGGCGGGCGACGGTTTTCTTTTCCGGTCTCGGCTTCTCGGAGCTGTACCTCGACGGGCGGAAAGTCGGCGATTACGTGATCGGACCGGGCTTTACCACCTACAACAAACGCGCCCCGTACCTGGCCTTCGATGTCACGGATCGTTTCACACGGACGGGTCGAAAGGCTTTGGGGGTGATCCTGGTGGATGGGTGGTACGGCAATGGATACGGGCATAACTTCGAGAAAAACGTTTATGTGGACAAACCGAAGTTGCGGTTGAACCTCCATCTCGAACACGTGGATGGGACTGAGACGGTGATCGTTTCGGACGGGAGCTGGAAATGGGCCGACGGCGACATTACCTGCAGTGGAATCGTCCGGGAAGACATTGACCGGCGCCGGGCGCGCACGGGGTGGGATCAGGTAGGCTGCGACGAGAGCGACTGGCGTCCCGTGGCCGTCGTGAAAGGGCCGGACGGCCGGTTGGTGCATCAAAAGGAAACGCCGTGCAGGATTGTGCAAGAGATTCGCCCCGTGAGCCTGCGCTACGACCCGCAATCGAAGACTTCGACCTTCGATTTCGGCCGCGAGTTCTGTGGCTGGGTGCGGTTCAGGACGTCCGGACCGGAAGGGACCTCGATCTTGATCACCACGATCCCAACCGTGTCTTTGCCCCGGACCAGCCAGTTCATCCTGGCCGGCAAGGGTGGCGATGAGACCTACGAGCCCCGGTTCTTTTACGCCGGCATGCGGCAAGTCGTGATCAAGGGCGCGGCCCGTCCGCCCACTCTCGAGGATATGACCGGGTGCCTCGTCTCGATGGGTTGGTCGCCTTCCGGCTCGTTTCGCTGTTCCGATGATGTGGCAAACTGGTTGAACGACGCCACGCGACGAACGGTGGTGGCCTACACCACCTGGCTGCCCAACGATCCGGTGCGGGAATGGAAGGCGTGGATGCAAGATCCCCAGAACATGTTCTGCTCCACGGTTTACCTTTTCGATGCCCAGACCATGTATGAGCGGTGGCAGTGGGACATCATTGACGGCCAGCGACCGGACGGAAGCAGCCCCAACATCGCCCCGGGCGCTTACTTCGACGACTACAACAGTCCGTGGTGGGGCGGGTGCCTCGTGTGGGTGCCGTGGCACTGGTATCAGTATTACGGCGATGCAAGCTTGCTCCAGCAGAGTTATCCGGCAATGAAACGCTACGTGGACTTTCTCGGGACGATCGGCACCGACGGGTTGCAGGATTGGGGGCTGGCGGATTGGTGCCCCGTCGAAGAAACGCCCCGGGCTATCATCAACACCCCCGCGTATCACCTTTTTGCCACGATCGTCAGTCGGACGGCGGAGATGCTCGGCAAAAGTGACGATGCCCGCCGCTACGCCGACGTGGCGGAAAAGGTGCGCGCCGCCTTCAACCGGCGCTTCCTAGACCCAGCCACCGGCATCTACGGCCGACCCGGCGCGACCGCCCAAATCGGCTACCCGGTCCCGCCGGTCGGTGGCAGCGTGCCCCATGAGATTTGGTGGAAGGGGGACCGGGTCTGCACCCAGGCGGGCCAAACGTTGCCGCTGGCCTTGGGGCTGGTTCCCGATGAACATCGGCCGGCCGTAAAGCGGGCGTTGCTGCGCGAAATCGCCGCGCACCGGAATCGTGTCTCGACGGGATTCGTTTCCACGCCCCACCTGCTGGCCCTTCTGGCCGACTTGTCGCCCGAAGTCGGCTGGGCCATGACTTCCGCGCAAGACTACCCGTCCTGGTACAGTATGACTGCCGGCAGCGATCAGGATCTGCTGAAGGAGACCTGGGCGGGCGGCCAAGCGCTGATGCCCTCCCTCGGGGGCAATATCGCGAGTTGGCACGCCCAGGCGCTGGGCGGGATCCGTCCCGACCCCGCAGGTCCCGGATTCAAGAAGATCATCCTCAAGCCGAGCATTGTGGGCGATCTGCATTGGGTCGAGAGTTCTTATGACTCCGTGCATGGGCGCATCGTTAGCAATTGGCGCAGGCGCGGCGGCCAGCTTGTGATGGAGCTGACGATTCCCGCCAACGCCACCGCGACCGTTTACGTCCCGGCGAAGGACGCCAGCAGTGTGCGGGAGTCGGGCCAGCCGGTGGACCGGGCCGAAGGCGTGAAGTTCCTGCGCATGCAAAACAACGCCGCGGTCTATGGCGTTGGCTCGGGAACCTACCGGTTCCAATCCACGCTCCCGGAAGCCACCAAATAAGCCGTCAAATGAAACACCGAAGGATAATCCCTGTGAAAAACTACGCCACACGCCGCTTCGCGACCTTCCTCATCGCAGCGCTGACGATGCTATCCTACGCCCCGGCCGCTTCCGCCGACCCGTCGCCAGTTGTGAAGTTGGAACCGTTTTCCCATACCGATTTCTGGACGTTCAAGAAGTATCTCGGCGATGGCAAGATATCCCTTCGGCAAGATCCGGATGGGGATTTCATGGAGTTTGAATCGGTGGGGGAGAAAGGGATGGCCGCCACGCTCGGCAGCATTCCATTCAGGGTGGAGGCCGGGCGTGAGTACGTCGTGAAAATGGAGATCAGGACGGAGAATCTGAATCCAATTGACGGCAGGATGGTGGGTGGCGTTTACTTTCTTTACCGGGACATGGCGGACAATCCGGCGTCCTTTTATCCCTCGCAGGGTTTGATTGCTCCGGCCAACACGACGTGGAAGGAGATGACTCAAATCATCAGAACGCCCACGACGGCAGGCACGGCCCAACTTTTTCTGGTCTATTCAGGCTATGGAAACTGGACGGGCGGTCATCCGCGAGTCACTGGCCGCGCCAGTGGCCGTCTTTGCATTCGCAACGTCCGTGTCAGCGCGGGCGACAAGACACCCGTGCTGCCGGCAACCATTCATGTCTCCGACCCGGTGATCCAGGCCGGGATCGAGACGGCGGCGGCCTGCCTCCACAACGCATCGCTCAACGGCCGGTTCGAGGTCAGCGACGGGTATACGATCTCCGGCAACATCGTGCCGGATCTCTCCTTTGGCCTCTTCGGCGCGAGGCGAGTCGGACACCCCGAATACATGGAAATGTTCCAGAAATATTGGGGGCGCCTGGCCACGCAAATCAGCGACGAGGGGCGTCTCACGAGCCAGCGCGTCATGGGACAGGTGTTCTTCCCGCTCGGTGTTGATGAAATCTTCTCGTTCACCGGAGATAAGGCGTTCTTGTCGGAGCTATTGCCCCTGGCGGATAGATCGCTGGATTACCTGGCGGGAAAGGGGGACGACAACGGTCTGGTGCGTCTGGTTGACTACGGGAAATGGCGCATTGGCGAAGGCGCCGATTGGGTGGATTGGTATCCCAGTCGAATGGAAGGCAAGACTTTGATGTTTCATCAGTGGTATGTCCAGGCTTTGAAAAGAATGGCCGCTCTGCACGAGGAATTCGCCGGCGGGATCGGGAGTCTGGAGAAGGCCAGGAAATACCGCGAGCGCGCGGTTCTCGTCGAGCATAGTCTGAGACGGCTCTATTGGCGCGGCGATCATTTTATCACCAACATTGATTACCAGGGCAAACCGGCCGAAGAGAAGTGGTGTGACGACCAGGTATGGGCGATCAAGTGGGGCGTGGCCACGCCGGAACAAACCGCGAAAATCTGGGAGTGGATGGATGCCGATCCCGTTCGCTATGAGGGCGTCCCGATGAGTTGGGCGGCATTCGACGGGCCGCAGCACGGTCGCTTGAGCTGGTTTGGCCGCCAGGGCGCGGGGGATATCCTGGCCCGTTATCAATCCGGCCAGGAAGAGCGGGCGCTGCAACTCCTGCAGCGCATCAGTTCCATCTTCGCGCGCGACAGGAATATCTACGAGGCTTACGACATGTCAGGCAACCTCGCCTCTGGAACCAGTGGCTGGGGAAACTATACCGAACACATTGGCGGCTATTTCTGGAGCGTGATCGAGGGACCCTTTGGAATTGACTTCACTCGCGATTCGGAGGCATCCGCTGCCATCCGGCCGCGATTCCCCGCCTCGTGGACGAGCGCCGACGCGGCGGTTTACATTCGCGGCGCCAAGGTGAAGGTGAGTTACTCGAGCGGCAACGCGGGGCGCGTGTTGAGCTTGATGGGCGAAGGAGAGCCTCGCTCCATTCGGATCGTGCCGCCGAATGGGAAAGCCCGGGTCGTCAAGGTGGGGATGGGAAGCCCGCAAGTGCTGCTTTCGCTGCCGGAGGGCGAGACCAAGGTGACGAAGGCGCCGCCGATTGCGGCCCAATCTGGACCGAAAACACTGGACCGTATCACCCTGGCGATAGATAGGAAGGTTCTCAATCCAGTACGCGAAAAGGGGGCCACGGGGAGATTGACCCTGACCGCGTTCTATTCGGACGGCTCCAAGCGCACCCTTCGGCCTTCGGAGGCGGTGATCACGGCAAGGACAAAAAGCGCCAGCGGAAATGTGGACGTCGTTACGATTGAGGGCGACAAGATTGTGCCCAAAGAGGGCGGCATTGCCACGGTTGAAGCGGCGGTCTCGCAAGCGGGCAGGCGCCTCAAAGCCGCCACCGATGTGGTGGTTGCGCCCTTCTACCGGGACTATCACCAGACCCTGGTTCTGAAACTCTTTCTGGGCATGGAGGGGGAACCGGTCGAACGCCTCGCCAAAGAGCCCATGTTTCTAAAACCGCACGACGTCATCTGCACTTTCGAAGAGGCCCTGGAGGTCATTCGGAAGACCGACAATCTGACGCGCGGAATACCCAAGATTGTTTACCTGGTCGGATGGCAAAAAGGAGGCCACGACCACGGATATCCCGCCTGGGATGAAGTGAATCCCCGGCTGAAGCGCAAGCAGGACGCCAATGCGCTGCAAAGTCTGCGGTGGCTCATCCGCGAAGCCAGAGAGTTCAATACGACCGTGAGTTTGCACATCAACATGGTGGATGCCTACAAGCAGAGTCCGCTGTGGGATGAGTACGTCGCAAAGGACTGCATTGCCCGGGATGCGAGCGGCCAGCTGCGCGTCGGGGGGATACAGATGAAGGGCGAAGATATGTACAACGTGGTTTATCCGCGTGAATGGCAGGAAGGGCTGGCGCAACGGCGCATTGATGGATTGATCAAAATGATCCCCGAGCTGCACGAGGGGCACACCATTCATATCGATGTCTTCGTGGCTCAGGGAGAGGGAGGCAAGCCGCTCAGCCCTTGGCATGCGAAACCCGGGAATGGCGGACTGACCCCGGAGAAATACGTCGAGACGCAACGCAAGATATTCAAGTACTGGCGCGAACGTGGTTTTGATGTCACCGGCGAGGGGATATTCTGGGCGCACCCGCCGGGTGAAGGCTTCACCGGATTGCAGCCCATGTCCTGGTGGTATCCTGCCGATCTCAATTATCAGATGGAGATACCGGAATACCTGATGGCAAGAGGGCGCACCCATCGTGACGGCGAGGGTGATTTCCGCTTCTCTTCGAGCATGCACGGAGAAGAAATCTACCAGGAAGACAAAGAGAATCTGCCCGGTTTCATGGGAATGTTCTGTCGGACGACTCTGCCGTGGTATTATCTGAGCCGGTTGGAGCGGATGAGATTTGAGAACGGGGCGCTGTTCTACAGCGATGGAGTTGTGGCGCGAACCGAAGAGGGCAGGAACATCATTCGAAAAGGCGAGTTCGTGCTGCGTGAGAACGACGATTTGTTCGTTCCCGCCCTTTGGAAGAAGAAGGAGATTATTGCCTATAGCAAGACTGGCTGCGAAGACAAACCGTGGCAATTGCCTGCTGAATGGAGCAACGTTAAGAATGTCGCCCTTTACAGAATAACGGTGGACGGATGCGTGCTCTTGAGGCCGCGCGTTGCGGTCACCGATTCAAAACTGGTCCTGTCGCTTGGAAAAGACGAGGCTGTTTCCATTGTGCCGGCGGGGACCAAGCTATCCGGCAGGAGATGAAACGCGGAACGAGAACCCACATGAATGACCACACCACACGCCGCTTCGCGGCCTTCCTCATCGGCGCAGTGGCAATGTTGTCCTGCCTCCCTGCCGCTTCCGCCGCCGCCGAGACGAATTCGGACAAGGCGGTTCGCGATCATGCGGCTGGCGCCAAGCCGAACGACCGCGTCCGGTTCGATTTTGAAACCGGCGATCTGCAGGGATGGAAGGTGGTCGAAGGCTGGTTCGAGAACCCGGTGTCCGACCGGGCAGTGTTTCACAACGTTTATCCCGAAATCCCGCAGAACCGTTACAACAAGCATGGCCGGTTCTACCTTTCCACCGTGGAGCGGAAGACCGGTCCCTCCAATGACCAGATGACCGGGGTGATTGAGTCGCCGGTTTTTGTCCTGGATGGCCCGGCGATCTCCTTTCTCGTTGGCGGCGGCCAGGCGGAGAATGTCTACGTCGCCCTGTGCACGCTGGATGGCAAGGAAGCCCTCAAGACGCGCGGTCGCGATACGGAAATCATGCACCGCGTGCAATGGTCGGCGCCGCAACTAGTCGGGCAGAGGGTTTTTCTGCGCGTCGTGGATGCCAACACGGAGGGGTGGGGGCATGTGACGTTCGACGATTTCACGGCGCAAGGGAGGATTGACGTGAGAGCGACCGGGGAGCATTTCGCCAGGCGCAAGCCGATCCTGGGTTTGGTGGGCTTGGCCATATCTCCGGATCAGGCCGTCGGCCTGCGAAATGCGATCCGGGACCTGATGTCCCACTTCGGCGAACGCTACCCGCGCGGCCCGGAGTTCCTGGGCAGGCTGGAGAAGACCGGGAAACGCCTGCGGGAAAGCGCGGATCTCGAGGCCTGCGATGAGTTCGCCAAGTTGGAGCGCGAGGCGCTGATTGCCAATCCGCTCGTCAGCGGCCAGCCTATCCTGTACATCGTGCGCCCGCAATACCGCAGCAGTTACCACGCGATTGACACGCTCTTCCACACGAACGAGGCCAACACGCGCGACTTCGAGGGCGGTGGCGCGATGAAACTCATTGATTTTGCCGAGGGCGGCAAGACCCGGACGATCCTCGACGTGCCGGAAGGCATCGTGCGCGATCCGGAAGTGCATTTCACGGGAGGGAAAATCGTCTTCGCGCTGCGCCGCAACATCGGCGAGGACTGGCACATCTGGGAGATCAACGCCGACGGCTCCGGCCTGCGGCAGTTGACATGCGCGGCGGGCGTGTCCGACTTCGACCCGCTGTATCTGCCGGACGACACCATCCTGTTTTCCTCCACGCGCGAGCCGAAGTACAACCAGTGCAGCCAGGACATCGCGGCCAACCTGTATCGCATGGAGAGCGACGGGGCGAACATCCACCAGATTGACCGCAACAATCTCTTCAACAACCAGGCGTCGCTGATGGACGACGGCCGGATTCTCTACGCGCGCTGGGAATACGTGGACCGCAATTTCGGAGACGCGCACGGCCTGTGGACGACGACGCCCGATGGCGCCAACCACTCGATCTTCTGGGGCAACAACACCGCCGTGCCCGGCGCCGCCTACACCCCGCGGCAGATTCCGGGCACCGAACGGGTCGTCTGCATCTTCGGGCCGCACCACGACCATCTCTGGGGCGCCATGGCGGTCATAGATCGCCGGTTGGGCGTGGACGGTCGCAGCGGGGTGGTCCGCACGTGGCCGGCCAATGCGGTCAACCACGTGCGAAGCGGGGGTGGATTCGACTGCGATAATTCCCTCGAAAGCAAGCTCAAGTATGCCGACCCCTATCCGCTCAGCGAGAAGTATTTCCTCTGCTCGCGCATGACGGGCCGCGGCTCGGAGATGGGGATTTTTCTCGTGGACGTGTTCGGCAACGAAGTCCTGGTGCACGTCGAGGGCCGCGGCTGTTACGACCCGATGCCTCTGAAGCCGCGAGCGCGTCCGCCGCGGATCGCCTCGCGGCGCGACTTCGCGAGCGCGGAGGGCTGCTTCTACGTACAGGACGTGTACCAGGGCACGCACATGCAGGGCGTCAAGCGCGGCGCGGTCAAAAGCCTCCGCGTGGTGGAAGCGCCGGAGAAGCGGACCTGGTCGCCCGGCAAATGGTTTGGCCAGGGCTACATGGCGCCAGGGATGAACTGGCATAGCCTGGAGAGCAAACGCATCCTGGGCACCGTGCCCGTGGAAGCGGACGGCTCCGCCTACTTTGCCGTGCCGGCGGAGAAGTTCGTCTATTTCCAGCTCCTCGACGCCAATGGCATGATGATTCACTCCATGCGCAGCGGCGCGTTCGCGCAGCCCGGCGAAAGAACCGGCTGTATCGGTTGCCACGACCATCGCCTGGTTGCCCCGCCCGCCCTGGCCGCGCCGCCGCTGGCGCTCAAACGTCCGCCCAGCAAACTGAGTGGGTGGCAGGGGGAACCGCGCCTGTTCGGATTCACGGCGGAAGTCCAGCCCGTCTTCAACCGCCACTGCCTGGGGTGCCATGACTTCGGCAAGGACGGCGCGAAGAAACTGGTGCTGGCTCCCGACCGCGATCTCACCTTCAACGCCGCTTACACTGAACTCTGGCGCAAGCGCTACGTCCATTGTGTGGGGGCCGGTCCCGCGGAAATCCAGCAGGCTTACGCTTGGGGTTCACATCCCAGCAAACTGGTGCAGGTGCTTCGCGCGGGCCACCACGACGTGAAGCTCAGCCCCGAGGAACTCGATCGCATCATCACGTGGGTGGACCTCAACGCGCCCTACTACGCCACCTACAACTGCGCCTACCCCGAGAGCGTGAGCGGCCGGTGTCCCCTGACGAGGCCGCAGCTTGCGCGGCTCTGCCAACTGGCCGGCCCGCCGCTGGTCTGGCAGGACGAAGGCTCGCAGTTCAACAGCTTCGCCTCGAACCCCGGCATCATGGTCAGCTTCGACCGGCCGGAACTCAGCCCGTGCCTGGCTAACTTCAAGGACAAGACGGACCCGAAGTACCGCGAAGCGATGGCGCTGATTCAGGCAGGCAAGGAGACGCTGGCCCTACGCCCGGAGGCTGACATGCCCGGTTTCGTGCCCTGCACCGAAGACCAGCGTCGCGAAGTGAAGTATGCCGAACGCCGCCGAATCGAGCAGCGCAACCGAGAAGCCATCCGCAGCGGCAACAAGGTGTACGATGCGAAACCAGATGGTCTGTCCAGTCGGTTCGAGGCGCCGAGCGCGAAATCAGGTTCACGATAGCCATGACCCGCGGAGCGTCAGAAGAAGAAACTGCACATTGGGACATGAAAAAAACTGTGTAACACAGACCATTCACTGAAACGCTGCAGGAGATTCTCCATGAAAGACCATGCGACGCACCGCTTCGCAGCCTTTCTCATCTCCGCCGTGGCGATGCTGTCCTACCTCACGGCCGCTTCCGCCGCCGAGGGTCCGCGGCCTTTGAAGAATGCTGAGATTCGCGACAAGGGCATCAACGTCATTCCACGTCCCGCTCAAATGGAGGCCGGCGAAGGCAGATTCACGCTGACGGCGCAAACCGCGATTCAGGTCAGTCCCGATACGGAACGGATAGGGCGCTATCTTGCAGAAGCGCTCGCCCCGGCGACGGGCTTTCAGATCAAGGTGGCGATGGAAGCGTCTGGAAACGGACGGGCCCGCGCCATCACCCTGTCCTTGTCCGGGGATGCCGGGCGGCTCGGCGACGAAGGGTACGAGCTGCGGGTGCTCGCCGACCGCGTACTCATCAAGGCCGCGAAGCCCGCCGGTGTGTTCTATGGTTGCCAGACCCTGCGTCAACTATTCCCTGTCCAGATCGAAAGCAGGGCCAAGGTACAGGCCGTGGAGTGGAGTGCGCGGGTCGTGAGAATCGAGGACAAGCCGCAGTTTGTCTGGCGCGGCCTCATGCTCGACCCCGCCCGACAGTTCATCAGCAAGAAGGGAATCCTGAAGTGCCTTGATTGGATGGCCTATCACAAGATGAACCGGCTCCACCTGCACCTGACGGACACCGAGGGTTGGCGCGTCGAGATCAAGAAGTATCCTCGGCTGACCGAGGTGGGCGCCTGGGCGGATCTCGGGGAAGGCATCAAGCTCGGCGGCTTCTACACGCAGGAGGACATCCGCGAGATCGTTGCCTATGCCGCCGAACGGTTCATTACGATCGTCCCCGAGATCGAGACACCGTCTCACTCCGGCGCGGCGATGGTGGCATATCCGGAGTTGAACTGCTTCGGCACGCGAAAGACCACGTATGGATGGGATCCCCTATGCGGCTCGGAATACTGCCCGGGCAACGACAAGGTGTTCGAGTTCCTCGACGGAGTGTTTACTGAAGTGGCTCAGCTCTTTCCCGGTCCGTATATTCATATCGGCGGCGACGAAGCGGAGATGCGCTACTGGGCGGAGTGTCCGAAGTGCCAAAAGCGGATCAAAGACGAGAGAGTTGGGAACCTGCACGCGTGGTTCATGGAGCGCGTGAAGAATATCGCGGAGTCCAAAGGCAAGCGGATCATCGGCTGGGGCGGCGTTGCCAAGGGCGCGGTCTTCACCTGCTGGGATGCGGATGGCAGTGGAGGATGGAGCGCCGCAAAGAGCGGATGGGACGTCATCATGTCCACCGGCAACAATCTCTACATCAACTACAACATAGACCGAACGACGTTGAAGGCGACCTATGACTTCGATCCGGCCCCGGCCAGCGCCGCGCTGACACCGGATGCGCGTCGCCATATCCTCGGAGTGGAGGCCTGCTTGTGGGGAGAGATGGTCCCGGAAAACCACATTGACAGTCAGGCGTTTCCTCGTGTTCTGGCGCTCGCCGAACGTGGCTGGGGAATTGACCAGTACGACTTCGAAGACTTCGTGGAACGAGTCAAGGTTCACGTCCTCCGGCTGGCGGGGATGGGCGTATTGACAGGACCGGCGTTCGGATATCCGATCGTCCCCTCCATCCCGGCAAGGATGCGGGATGGTCTGCCATCACTGATTTACACCCAGAAAAGGAATGATGAAGACTGGAGATGGACGCTGACGGGAATAGACAGAGGGCAAGGCTACGATTCTCTCCACCCGCTCCATGCCTTCGACGGCGACCTTGAGACCTACTACCTTACCTGGGGGCCACGCAAGGATTTCGATACCTTCACGATCCTGATCGAGAAGCCTGATGCATTCGGCAGCGTCAAGGCGGTCACGGGCATGGCCAACGGTGACCACGTCCTCAGGCAGGGAGTGCTGGAAGTGTCGAGTGGCTATGGCAGGTGGAAGGAAGTTGCCCGTTTCGAGAAGGGCGTGGCTGAAGCAAAGCTGGACGGAACGCCGGTGGCTGCGGTTCGAATCCGCTCGACCATCAATCAGCCGCCCTTCGCTCTGCTGGCGGTGCGCGAGATCATCCTCGAGAAGAACGGCAAGTCCACGCTGAAGGAGATATCGCCGGTGGAGCGTCTAAGGTTGCCGGTGGTAACCCCAAAGTGAAGAAAGAGATGGCGGGGAGAACTGACGACGGACCAATGATCCCTGAACATCCCCAAAAGCCAAGTGAAAGGCTTCTGCCAATGCGCGTTCTGAAAGACCTCGACATCGCCGTCATCGCAGCCGTTCTGTCGGCAACGTGTGTCGGAGTCCGCGCCCAGGAGCTGACGCGTGTCGAGCTTGATGTGGCGCGGACTGGCGCGATGATCTCGCCGCTGTTGTTCGGTCATAACCTGGAGGTCACCCGTCGAGGCGCTTGGCGGGGGCTGAGCGCCGAGATGGCGGTAAACCGCAAGTTTGACAAACGCCAAGGCAATACGGCAGCATTCTGGAAAGCGCTCCTGTCAAAGGGCATGAAGATCGCCGTGCCCGAGCAGCGCGTCAACGACACCTGGCGCGCCAGGAACAGATCGCGCGACTGAAACTATTACCGCTGCGCGCCGCCTGAGAACGAAGAGCAAAGCCACAAAGGACAACCAGGCAATCAAGAATAAGGAGCAAACGCCATGAAACCAACAACCGAAGGAACCGCCATGATCGCAACCACACCCAAAATCGAGTCCCAGCCAGTAACGAGAATCCGTAAGCTACTTACCGGAAGTGCCCAGATCGGTTCCCGCATTGCGGCGGGATGGTTCTTGTCAGGTATTCTGTTCCTATCGGCGTCATGCGCGTGCCGATCCACTTCGATCCGACCGGTTCAGCCGATTCGGCCAAGGAACTTCAAGCCTTTCGTCTATCCGTCGGCCCAAAAAATGGAAGCCAAGTACTCAGCCGACACGATGAAGCGTGCGGCCGAGATCATGGCAAAAGCGCGAGAGGTCAACGCCAAGGGCAAGTACCAGCCCACCTGGGAGTCGCTCGACAAGCACCAGGCGCCGGAGTGGTGGTTGGACGCCAAGTTCGGGATGTTCATAGACTGGGGGCTGTACTCAGTTGCCGCCTACGCCCCCGTCGGCTATCCCGACTGGTATCTGCACCGCGCGTTCTACGGAGACACCCGCGAGTATCATGAGAAGGTTTGGGGCAAGGACTTCCGGCGCGACGATTTCATCCCGCTGTTTACGGCCAAAGACTTCGATGCCGACAAGATCGTTGACGCGGCCCAGGCGGCAGGCATGAAGTACGTCGTTCCTTTCCTCAAACACCACGACGGATACTGCCTGTGGGATTCCAACTTCACGAAGCGGAATTCCGTCGAGATGGGACCTCGGCGGGATCTCGCCCGCCAATTGGCCGAATCCCTGAGAAAACGCGGCTTGAAGCTCGGCTTCTACTACTCGATCGACGACTGGGAGTATCCGATCATCGGCAAGGACGATCGCTTGGAAGTCCGGCTTTGGGAAACGCCTGGCACGCCCGAATACTCCGAAGAGAAGTGGGCAGGATTGTTCTCTGGCAAGATCCCCGTCCGGGATTTTTACGACGAGTACATCAACCCGGCCGCCGTGGAGTTCTTCGACAAATACGACCCGGATATCTTTTGGGGCGATGGCGATTGGGGCGGCCCCGACGCCACCGGGCGCAAGACCCGGCCGATGATCGCCTACTTCCTCAACCGGGCGGAGGGACGTAAGGAGGTCGTTTTCAACGATCGGCTCGGCCTATGTCGCGGCACTCCGAAGACTCCCGCAGGCCGACAACCCAACGCCCACGGAGACCACTGGAGCAGTGAGGGCGACTACAAGCCGGGAGAAGCCCTGGTGGCCGATCACGCCTGGGAAGAGAACCACGGATTGAGCCATTCCTTCGGCTACAACTGGCGCGAAACCGACAAGGATGTCCGCTCGGCCAAGGAACTGCTCCACATGCTTATTGACGTTGTGGCCAACGGCGGCAATCTGCTGCTGATTACCAACCTGACCCCAACCGGCAATCTCGATCCGATGATGGCGTCCCGGCTGAAGGAGGTCGGCGCGTGGTTGAAACTCAACGGCGAGGCGATCTATGCGACCCGCAAGTGGACGACGTTTCGGCAAGACGCATTGCGATTCACCCGCAGCAAAGACGGCCGATTCGTGTACGTCATTTGCCTGGAATGGCCTGGCAAGCAAACGATCGTCAAGAACCTGCAAGCCCTGGAAGGATCGGAGATACACATGCTTGGCGTCGCCGCGCCGCTGGCCTGGAAACAGAGCGCCGACGGACTTTCGATCGAAATCCCGGAATCGCTGAGCGCCAATCGCCCCTGCGACCACGCTTGGGTGCTGAAAATACAGCGGCGAGACAACCCGCTATAAGCGTATGATTACGGCGCAGGATTACTCAGGAATAAGGAGCAACCGCCATGAAACCAACAACCGGAGGAGCCGCCATGAATTCATTCACGCCGAAAATCGCACCGCATTCTTGTTCGAGAAAGCGCATGCCGATGAACATGCTCCACCCGATCCTATTCTTGGTTCCCGTTGGCCTGGTGTTTGCATCAGTTGTTCTCGCAGGCGACAA
>Ga0315281_10007011_pt1 | contig 15936 bp, 12 predicted proteins | sample YL17G07_0_MG_FD_204540 | JGI IMG/M metagenome (GOLD analysis project Ga0315281, IMG submission 204540) | Sediment microbial communities from Yellowstone Lake, YNP, Wyoming, USA - YL17G07_0 | ecosystem: Environmental > Aquatic > Freshwater > Lake > Sediment | place: USA: Wyoming | collected... | reverse complement strand
TGCGGTTTTTCATTTTGCGCGCGCATTACCGCAGCCCGCTCAACTATTCCGACCGGCATCTGGACGACGCCAAGGGTGCGCTCACGCGCCTGTACACGGCGCTCAAGAACGTGCCGCCGCAGGTGACTTCGATCGACTGGAATGAAGCCTATGCCGGCCGCTTCAGGGCGGCAATGGACGACGATTTCAACACGCCGGAGGCCATGGCAGTGCTGTTCGAGCTTGCGGCCGTAGCCAATCGCAGCAAGTCTGCGCGCGTCGCCGGTGTGCTAAAGACGCTGGGCGGGATCCTCGGCCTGCTCGGGCAGGACGCGACCGAATTCCTTCAGGGGCGAACGACGACAATTACCCCTGCGTCTGGTGCCGTGGCCATACAGGGAAATATTCCGCGCGTTCGAGTACGGCCTGCGGAGGAGAAGATCCAGGAGCTGATCGAGGAGCGCGCCGCGGCAAAGAAGAGCAGGAATTACGCCGAGGCCGACCGGATCAGGAAGGAACTGCTCGATGGCGGCGTCGTGCTCGAGGATACGCCGCAGGGCACGACCTGGCGTCGAGCCTAAGTCTCAATCATCAATTCTTCGCTATTCAGCAAAGAATTCTTTCACTTTATCCATCCAGGATTTCGCACGCGGGTTGTGCCGGTCGGCGTCTTTGACGTTGATCGCCTCGAGCTCGCGCAGCAAGTCCTTCTGCCGCTCGGTAAGGTTCACCGGGGTCTCGACCACCATATGGCACAGCAGATCGCCCTGGGCATGGCTGCGTACCCCCTTGATGCCTTTGCCGCGCAGGCGGAATACCTTGCCGCTCTGGGTTTCGGCCGGGATCTTGATCCTGGCCGAGCCGGAGAGCGTCGGGATTTCGATCTCGCCGCCCAATGCCGCAACGGTGAAGCTGATCGGCATTTCGCAGTGCAGGTCATCGTGATCGCGCTGGAACACCGCATGCGGTTTCAGGTGCAGCTGCACATACAGGTCGCCGGGCGGGCCGCCGTTCACCCCGGCCTCGCCCTCGCCGCTCAAGCGGATGCGGTCGCCTTCGTCCACGCCCGCCGGGATCTTGACCGACAGCGTCTTGTGCTGCTTCACGCGTCCCGCACCCTGACAGCTGGTGCAGGGATCGGATACGATCTTGCCGGTGCCGTGGCACTTGGGGCAGGCCTGCTGGATGGAGAAAAATCCCTGCTGCATGCGCACCTGGCCTTGGCCGTTGCAGGTCGGGCAGGTCTTGGGCTGGGTGCCCGGCTTCGCACCCGAGCCGTGGCAGGTGGCGCAATTATCCATCGTCGGAATGCGGATCTTGGTCTCCGTGCCATGCGCCGCCGCCTCGAGCGAGATCTCGAGGTTGTAGCGCAGATCGGCGCCGCGGTAGACGTTCGAGCGGCCGCCGCGCGCCTGACCGAAGATATCGCCGAAGATATCGCCGAACGCGTCGGCGAAGTTGGAGAACCCGGCGCCGTGGGCGCCGGCCGCCGCTGACGGGTCGACGCCCGCATGCCCGTAGCGGTCATAGGCGGTGCGCTTGTCCGGATCGGAGAGCACCTCGTAGGCTTCTTTCGCCTCCTTGAATTTCTCCTCCGCGCCTTTGCCCTTGTCCTCCGGATTGCGATCCGGATGGTGCTTCATCGCGAGCTTGCGGTAGGCTTTCTTGATCGCATCGTCCTCCGCGTCGCGATTCACGCCCAGGACATCGTAGTAGTCTTTCTTGGCCATAGGCGTTCTTAGCGGCGGATTAGCGCCGCGATGCGCGGATAAACCATAGTGTCAGCATCCGTTCAGTGCGTTGCCTGCAAGCGAAAATCCCGCTGGAGAGGGAAGCCCCTCCAGCGGGAACGGAAAACCGGCGCAAACCCGCCGCCTACTTCTTGCTGTCCTTGACCTCGGTGTATTCCGCGTCGACCACTTCGCCCTCATCGGCCTTGGTCTCGCTTTTCTTTGCCTCTGGCGCCGCCTGCGCGCTCGCCGCCTGGGTGTCGGCGTACATTTTCTCGCCGAGTTTCTGCGCCGCCTGCGCCAGCGCCTGCGATTTGGCCTCGATCGCCGCTTTGTCTTCGGACTTGAGCGCGGCCTCGGCCTCCTTCATCGCCGCCTCTATCTTTTCCTTCTCGCCCGCTTCGAGTTTGTCGCCGTACTCGGTGAGCGATTTCTTGACCGAGTGCACCAGCGCCTCGCATTGATTGCGCGCATTCACCAGCTCCAGTGCTTTCTTGTCCTCTTCCGCATGGGCCTCGGCGTCTTTCACCATCTTCTGAATCTCGTCCTCGCTCAATCCGCTCGAGGCCTGGATCTTGATCTTGTTCTCCTTGCCAGTGGCCTTGTCTTTCGCCGACACGTGCAGGATGCCGTTGGCGTCGATGTCGAAGGCGACCTCGATCTGCGGCAGGCCGCGCGGCGCCGGCGGGATGTCGGCAAGGTTGAACTGGCCCAGGCTCTTGTTGCCCGAAGCAATGTCGCGCTCGCCCTGCAGCACGTGTATGGTCACCGCGGTCTGGTTGTCGTCGGCGGTGGAAAACACCTGCTGCGCCTTGGTCGGAATCGTGGTGTTCTTCTGGATCAGTTTGGTCATTACGCCGCCGAGGGTCTCGATGCCCAGCGACAGCGGCGTGACGTCGAGCAACAGCACATCCTTTCTGTCGCCGGCGAGCACCGACGCCTGGATGGCTGCCCCCGCCGCGACCGCCTCGTCGGGGTTCACGTCCTTGCGCGGTTCCCGGCCGAAAATCTCCTTGACCTTCTCCTGCACCTTGGGCATGCGCGTCATGCCGCCGACCAGGATGACGTCGCTGATTGCGCTCACCTTGAGTCCGGAATCCTTGATCGCGGTCAGGCACGGCGCCACGGTCTTCTCGATCAGGTCATCGACCAGGCTTTCAAGCTTGGCGCGGGTGAGCTTGATCGACAGGTGCTTGGGTCCGTTCGCGTCGGCGGTGATATAGGCCAGGTTGATTTCGGTCTGCGTCGACGACGAAAGTTCGATCTTGGCCTTTTCCGCGGCTTCTTTCAGGCGCTGCAGCGCGAGCACGTCTTTCCTCAGGTCGATGCCCTGGTCGCGTTTGAACTCGTCGCACAGGTAATCCATGATGCGCTGATCGAAGTCTTCGCCGCCGAGGAAAGTATCGCCGTTGGTGGATAACACCTCGAACTGCTTTTCGCCCTCGACATCGGCGATCTCGATGATGGAGATGTCGAAAGTGCCGCCGCCCAGGTCATACACCGCGATCTTGCGGTCTCCGCCCTGCTTGTCGACGCCGAAGGCGAGCGCGGCCGCGGTCGGTTCGTTGATGATGCGCTTCACCTCCAGACCGGCGATGCGGCCGGCGTCCTTGGTGGCCTGGCGCTGGCTGTCGTTGAAGTAGGCCGGAACGGTGATCACCGCTTCGGTCACGGGTTCGCCGAGGTAGTCCTCGGCGGTCTTTTTCATCTTGACCAGCACCTGCGCGGAAACTTCCTGCGGGGCGATTCTCTTGCCGCGCACTTCGACCCAGGCATCGCCATTGTCATGTTTTACGATTTTGTAGGGCATCAGGTCGAGGTCTTTCTGCACCTCTTTTTCCTCGTAGCGACGGCCGATCAGGCGCTTCACCGCATACAGGGTGTTCTTGGCGTTGGTCACGGCCTGGCGCTTGGCCGAAGCGCCGCACAGGACCTCACCATCCTCCTGGTAGGCGACAATCGACGGCGTAGTACGCGCGCCCTCGGAGTTCTCGATGATCTTGGTCTGGCCGCCTTCAATGATGGCGACGCAGGAGTTGGTCGTTCCCAAGTCGATGCCGATGATCTTAGCCATGATGTGTTCCTCGATTAATTAGATGAGCTTGTCAGCAATGTGGGGCTGAATCGCCGCGCTTCAAGCGTCTTTCGGCATTGAAACCGTGACCAGGGCCGGGCGGATGACGCGTTCGTGCAGCTGGTAACCCTTCTGCATTACGCTCACCACCTGATTCGGCTCCCCCGAATGTGGCACCATGGTCATGGCCTGATGCTTGTGCGGGTCGAATTTCTCGTTGACCGGATTGATTTCCCTTAGATTCGCTTTTTCGAAGACGGTGTTGAGTTGTCTTAACGTCAGCTCGACGCCGCTTTTCAGGCTTTCCAAGGTGACGTTTTCGATTGCCAGCGCGGCCTCCAGGCTGTCGCGCACTGGCAACAGCGCTTGCGCCAGGTTTTCCACGGCATACTTATGCGCGCTGGAGAGGTCTGCCTGCGCGCGCTTACGCAGGTTTTCGGTCTCGGCTTTGGCGCGCAGCCAGGATTCCAGATGCTCCTGGGCCTTTTGCTCGGCCGCGCGCAGCTGTTCCTCTAGGCTGGCTGCCGTTTTGCCGTTCGGGCCGGGACCGCCCTGGCCTGCCGCAGCGGTGCCGCTCGGTTCCGCCGAGGTTTCGGGTTGGTTCGTTTCTTGGTCCGCCATGGTTGATCTCTGCGCTCTTAATAACCCTTCGAGATTTGGGGGCGAGCGGGCGCATTTCAAGTGGGGAACGCAACAATTCGGTGCGGAGAAGTCCTCGTCGCCCGTGCCCCGCCACGGCCAGCGGACGCCGTCCGGGACGGCACAGCCGCGCCGCTACTAGTTCGTTGCGCCCAAGGCAAGCGCGCGCCGGCGCGATGGCTCCAGCTCGTCCGGGTTCGCTCCGGCGCGGTCCCAGCCTTGCAGGTGTTCCAGCGCGATCTGCGCCAGCGCCTGGATCCAGGCATCGCTTTCGTTAAGACAGGCGATGGCGTGGAACTCATGCCCGCCGGCCTTGAGGAACGCAGCTTTGCCCTCTATGCCAATTTCTTCCAGCGTCTCCAGACAGTCGGCGACGAAGCCCGGGCAGACCACATCGACGCGGCGCAGTCCCTCGCGGCCCCATTGTGCCAGCGTCGCCGCGCTGTAGGGTTGGAGCCACTCGGCGCGGCCGAAGCGCGACTGGAAGCTGAGCTGGTATTGTTCCGGCGCCAGCGCCAGCGCCTCGGCCAGGAGGCGCGCCGTCTTCTGGCATTCGCAGTGGTAGGGATCGCCGCGTTCCAGGGTGTAGCGCGGCAGACCGTGAAAACTCATCAGCAGCTTGTCCGGCTTGCCGTGCTGCGCCCAATGCCTGCGCACGCCCTCGGCCAGCGCCGCGACATAGGCGGGATGGTCGTGAAAGTGCTTGACCATGCGCAGCTCCGGAACGTCGCGCGTGCGGCGAAAGAAATCGGACACCGCATCGAGCGTGCTCGCCGTGGTGCTGGCGGCATATTGCGGGTAGAGCGGCAGCACGAGCAGGCGTTCGCAGCGCTGCTGTTTCAAGCGGGTGAGCACCGCACCGATCGAAGGACTGCCGTAGCGCATGGCGTAGTCGACAACCAGCGCCGCGTGGCCCTGTTCACCCAGGTAGCCGCGCAACAGCTTGGTCTGGCGCTCGGTATGCACCCTGAGCGGCGAGCCGTCCTGATCCCAGATCAGCGCGTATTTCGCTGCCGATTCGGCCGGCCGGAGGTTGAGGATGATGCCGTTCAGGATCAGCCACCACAGCGGCCTTGGAATTTCGACCACGCGCGGATCGGACAGGAATTCCTTGAGGTAACGGCGCACCGCGCCGCGCGTCGGCGCGTCGGGCGTGCCGAGGTTGACGAGCAGGATCGCGGTGCGCGCGGGGGTGCCGTGCGCATGCGCTGGTTCGGCCAGAAATGACATGGAAACCCGCCGCAGGGAAATCAATTATTGGAAAGCGCGCTGGAGAGCAGCTTCGCCGTGATGTCGACGATGGGAATGACGCGTTCGTAGGCCATGCGCGTCGGACCGATCACGCCCACCGTCCCCACCACCTGTCCGTCCACGGAATAGGGCGCCGTGATCACGCTGCACTCGTCCAGCAGCGAGGCGCCGGATTCGCCGCCGATGAAAATCTGCACGCCTTGGGCGTGCGTGCTCAGGTCGAGGATTTGCACGAACATGGTCTTCCTTTCGAACAGATCGAACAATTCCCGCAGCCGCGTCATGTTCGAGGCTAGGTCGCTCGAGTCGAGCAGGTTCTTCTCGCCCGAGATAACGTAGCTATCGTTGGTTTCGTTCAAGGCTTGATCGCCCGCTTCCAGCGCTGCGGTCATAAGCAAGGTCATGTCCTGGTGCAGCTGCTTCAACTCCTGCTGCACCCGCTGGCGGATGTCATCGAAGGTGAGCCCGGCGTAGTTCTGGTTGAGGAAGTTCGCCGCCATGGTGAGTTGCGCCGGGCCGTAGCTCTTTTCGGTGAACAGGATGCGGTTCTGCACATTGCCGTCCGGGGTGACGATGATCAGCAGGATGCGTTTGTCCGACAGGGAGAGAAACTCAATGTGGCGGAAGGCCGCGTTTCTGCGCCGCGGCGAGGCCACCACGCCGGCGAAATGGGAAAGTTGCGATAGCAGCTGCGACGCCGCGCTGATCAGCCGCTGCGGGTTGTCCGGATGCAGATTGCCTTCGATCTGGCTCATTTCGACCTGTTCCAGCGGCTTGATCGTGAGCAGGGTGTCGACGAAAATGCGGTAGCCGCGCGGCGTGGGTATGCGCCCGGCCGAAGTGTGCGGACTGGAGATGAAGCCGAGCTCCTCCAGATCCGACATGATGTTGCGGATGGTCGCGGGGGACAGGTCCAGACCGGAATAGCGCGACAGCGCGCGCGAGCCCACCGGCTGGCCTTCGACGATGTAGCGCTCCACCAGGGTTTTCAGCAGTATCTGGGCACGGCGGTCGAGCATGTTTCCATTCTACCTAAAATATACCCGTCTCTATTAACACGAGATGGGGACGATGTGGTTTAATTTCAACGCGATGCCTCCCGCCTTCAAAACCGTTGCCGTGATCGGCCGCTATAACACCGCCGAAATCGCCGGGTCCCTGCTCGGTCTGGCCGACCTGCTGCAGCGACGCGGCTGCAAGGTGCTGATCGAAAAAGAGACGGCGGCCAATATCGGCAAGAACGGCTTTGCCGTTGGCGACTACGCCGCCATCGGCGCGGCAGCCGACCTCGCGGTGGTGTTGGGCGGCGATGGCAGCATGCTCTCGGCCGCGCGCCACCTGGCCGCCGACGAGGTGCCCCTGGTCGGAGTCAACCAGGGGCGGCTGGGCTTCATGACCGACATCGCGTTCTCGAAGATGCAGGAAACCATCGAACTGCTGCTCTCCGGCGAGTACACCATGCAGGAGCGCACCATGCTCGAAGCCCGGGTGCTGCGCGGGGACGAGGAGATTTTCAGCACACAAGCGCTCAACGACATCGTAGTCAACAAGGGCGCCACCGGCCGTATGATCGAATTCCTGGTGCACATCGACGGCCAGTTCGTCTACGATCTGCGCTCCGACGGCCTTATCGTGGCCACGCCGACGGGCTCCACCGCGTACGCGCTGTCCTCGAATGGCCCGATCCTGCAGCCCAATTTGCCCGGTTTCGCGCTGGTGCCGGTGTGCCCGCACACGCTGTCGAACCGGCCGATCACGGTGAGCGACCAGTGCGTGATCGAGATTACCATCAAGCGGCGCGCCATCGGCGCGCGCCTGCATTTCGACGGTCAGCCGCATTCCGAGCTTGCGGCCGACGACAAGGTGATCGTGCGCCGCGCGCCGCATTCCATCCGCTTTGTCCATCCGCCCGGGTACAGCTACTACGCCATGCTGCGCGAGAAGCTGCACTGGAGCGAAATGTAGACATGCTGCGGACGCTCAGCATCCGCGATTTCGTCATCGTCGATTCACTCGACCTCGAATTCCACTCGGGCTTCACCGTGCTGACCGGCGAGACCGGGGCGGGCAAATCCATTCTGATCGATGCCTTGGCGCTGACCCTGGGCGAGCGCGGCGACGCGGCGGTGGTACGCGCCGGCTGCGAGCGCGCCGACATCAGCGCGGAATTCGATATTCAGTCGCTGCCGGAACTCGCCGAGTGGCTGCGCGCGGCCGAGCTCGAAGGCGACCCCGGCCTGGTGCTGCTGCGCCGGGTCATCGACAAGAACGGGCGCTCACGCGCTTTCGTCAACGGCCGACCCGCCACGCAGAGCCAGTTGCGCGAGGCGGGCGAATGGCTGGTCGACATCCACGGCCAGCACGCGCACCAGTCCCTGCTCAAGCCCGATGCCCAGCGCAGATTGCTGGATACGCACGCCGGTCTGGCGCCCCTCGCGGCCGAGGTCGCGGCAGCATACCGGCAATGGCGCAAGCTGACGCAGGCGCGCAGCGAATATGAAACCCACGCAGCGCAGCGCAACGCCGAGCGCGAACAGCTGCAATGGCAGGTGCACGAACTCGAGCAGCTGGCCTTACGACCGAACGAATGGGATGCGGTGCAGGCGGAACAGTCCCGTCTCGCCCATGCCGCCGGCCTGATCGAGGGGGTGCAGGCGGCGCTCGATACGCTGTCGGAGGCCGATGCCGCCTGCTTGCCGCTGCTCTCGGGCACGGGCGCGCGGCTGGAGGCCTTGCTTGGCTACGACGCGCGCCTGCGCGAGGCGCTTGAACTCATTCGCTCCGGCGAGGCGCAGGTGCAGGAGGCGGTCTATGCGTTGCGTCATTATGTCGACCGCGTCGAGCTCGATCCGCAGCGGCTTGCCGCGGTGGAGGCGCGCATGGAGGCGATCCACGGCAGTGCGCGCAAGTTCCGCCTTGCGCCGCCGGATTTGCCCGACCACCTGCGCCGGTTGCAGGCGCGCCTGGGCGAACTCGAGATCGCCTCCAATCTGGACGCGCTGGTGAGGGAGGAACAGCAGGCGCGCTCGAGCTACTTCGACTTGGCGGCCAAGCTGGGCGCGGGCAGGAAGAAGGCTGGCGCCAAGCTCGGCAGGGAAGTCACCCAGGCGATGCAGCGCTTCGCCATGGCAGGGGGCAAGTTCGAGGTCGCGCTTGCCCCCTCTCCGCCCGAAGGCAGCGTGCACGGCATGGAGATGGTGGAGTTCCTGGTCGCCGCCAATCCCGGCATCGAGCCGCGGGCGTTGGCCAGGGTGGCTTCCGGCGGCGAGCTTTCGCGCATCAGTCTGGCCATCCAGGTGATCACCAGCAAGGCGGCGCTGGTGCCGACCCTGATTTTCGACGAAGTGGACGCCGGCATCGGCGGCGGCGTGGCCGAGAGTGTCGGCCGCCAGCTGAAGACCCTGGGGCGCGAGCGCCAGGTGCTGTGCGTCACTCATCTGCCCCAGGTGGCGGCCCAGGCCGACCAGCAGTGGTCGGTGAGTAAATTCGGCGTCGAGGGCAGGGTGAAGACCATGGTTTCCGTGCTCGACGGGAAGGCGCGCATCGAGGAGGTCGCGCGCATGCTCGGCGGCACCGAAATCACGGCAACCACGCGCAAACATGCTGCGGAAATGCTGAGTCTGCGTTAAGCTAACAAAAGCTGGTTCTATCACCCAGAGGAGACGACGATGCAGGAATTGAAGCCGTTCAAGTCCACCACCGGTTCGGCGCGGGTCATTTCGATGGTTGTGCTGGTGGTCATACTCGTATGCGCCTATGTCGCGCTGGATTTCTACACCGGCGGGCAGCAGAGCGCGAGCATGGTGGAAGGACGCGGCGGCGCCATCATCGGTGCGCTGTCGGGCTACAAGCGGGAATCCGGCAGCCTGCCCGATGCGCTGGAGAAACTCGTGCCCAAGTACCTGCCGGCGCTGGCCAACTGTCCCAACGGCAAACCCTACGCGTACAAGCCGGCCGGGGCGGAATACACGCTCACCTGTCAGGACGTGTTGTTCAAGTCGAAGCCGTATCAGTACGATTCGCAATCAAGGACCTGGGGCGGTTAGCTACTGCGTAGATGCACGCCGCGAAGTAAGGACGCGACGCAGGGGTTCTGCGCTCCGTGCCGAGCCGATCATCTGGGCGTCGTGCGCGGTTTGTGCGAGTCGCCGCTTTGGGCTAGAATGCGCGTTCTTTTTAGGCGCGTAGCTCAGCTGGTTAGAGCACTACCTTGACATGGTAGGGGTCGTTGGTTCGAGTCCAATCGCGCCTACCAAATCATTCCCGGACGATCGGTCGAATAGGGGTCCTGTAAGGGCTCGCCGGGGACGAATTTGGGGCAGGCCGCCATCGTCAATCCCGAAATGATTTTTGTCAGGCAAGCCACTATATCCGGGCTCCGTCAGGTCGATTTCTATTGATCTAACGCAAGCTTGTCGGCTCGCGTTGTGGCAGCGTAGACTGGTCGTTCAATTTGAGGAGTCTCCCATGAATCTGAAAACCAAGTCCGTTTTCGCAATCCTGGCGGCGGCACTGGCGGTTGGCGCGGCGTACGCGCAACAGCCGATCCCGATCAAATTCAGCCACGTGGTCGCCGAGAACACCCCCAAGGGCAAAGGCGCGCTCAAGTTCAAGGAACTGGCCGAACAGAAGACCGGTGGACGCGTGAAAGTCGATGTCTATCCCAACAGCTCGCTGTACAAGGATCGCGAGGAAATGGAGGCGCTGCAGATCGGCTCGGTGCACATGCTTGCGCCGTCGGTGTCCAAGTTCGGCCCGCTGGGCGTGCGCCAGTTCGAGGTGTTCGATCTGCCCTATATGTTCCCCGACAAGGCCACCCTGACAGCGGTCGTGGACGGGCCCGTTGGCAAGGGGCTGCTCAAGATGCTCGAGCCCAAGGGCATCGTCGGCCTGGCCTACTGGGACAACGGCTTCAAGCAGATGAGCGCGAACAAACCGTTGCGTTCGGTCGAGAGCTTCAGCGGCCTGAAGATGCGCATCCAGTCGTCCAAGGTGCTCGAGGGCCAGATGAAACAGTTGGGCGCGATTCCGCAGTCGATGGCCTTCTCCGAGGTGTACACGGCATTGCAACAGGGCGTCGTAGACGGCACCGAGAATCCCTGGTCCAACATGTACACGCAGAAGATGCACGAGGTGCAGAAGCACGCCACGGTGTCTGACCATGGCATCGTCGCCTATGCCGTGATCGTGAACAAGAAATGGTGGGATGGCCTGCCCGCCGACATCCACAGGGCGCTGGAAGTCGCGATGGCCGAAGCAACGAAATACGAGCGTGACATCGCGCAGAAGGAAAACGACGACGCGTTCGAGAAAATCAAGGCCGCCAAGACGACTGAGATTTACGTCCTGCCCGCTGCTGAGCGCCTGGTCTGGCAAAAGGCCATGCTGCCGCTGCACCAGCAGTACGAAAACGTGGTGGGCAAGGATACGATCCAGGCGATCTACAAGACGGCGCAGGACGTCGCCAACGCCAGGAAGTAACCACCTGTAACGGGCGTAGGGCCGCCGCCGGTCCCGGCGGCGGCCGCAACAGCGGCGGCGGCCATGAGTGCGCGGGGAGGAGCTAGCGTGTTCAACCGATTTCTCGACCATCTCGAGGAGTGGCTGATTGCCACCCTGATGGCGGCGTCGACCGTCATCATCTTCCTGGCGGTGTTGCAGCGCTATACGTCCTCGATTTCCTGGGTGTGGCAGTTTACGCGCCACGTCGACCTGATCTGGGCGCAGGAACTGTGCATCTATCTGTTCATCTGGATGGCTAAGTTCGGCGCCGCCTATGGCGTGCGCACCGGCATCCACGTCGGCGTCGACGTGCTGATCAACATGCTGTCGGAGAAAAAGCGCCGCTTCTGGGTCGTGTTCGGCCTGCTCTCCGGGGCAACGTTCACCTCGATCATCGCCTACCTGGGTGCGACTTTCGTCTATCACGTTCATGCGACCGGCCAGGTGTCGCCGGACCTGGAGCTGCCGATGTGGATCGTCTATCTGGCGATTCCGCTAGGGTCCGGGCTCATGTGCTACCGCTTTCTGCAGGTGGCATGGACCTTCCTCAAGACCGGTTTCCTGCCCTCGCACAATCCCGCGCACGTCGAAGGGCTGACGCAGTGAACGGTATCATCATTTTCGTGCTGCTGATCGCCCTGCTCGTGACGGGGATGCCGATCTCGATCGCGCTCGGCCTGACCGTGCTGGCGTTCCTGTTCACCCTGACCACCATGCCGGTCGAGATCGTGTCACAGCGGCTGTTCACCGGCTTGGACCAGTTCGCCATCATGGCGATCCCGTTCTTCATCCTGGCCGGCGGTTTCCTCACCCATGGCGGCGTGGCCAAGCGCATGATCCGCTTCGCCAACGCGCTGGTCGGGCACCTGACCGGCGGCCTCGCGCTCTCCGGCGTGCTCGCGTGCGCGCTGTTCGCGGCGGTATCGGGCTCCAGTCCGGCGACCGTGGTCGCGATCGGCTCGATGGTCATTCCGGCGATGGTGCAGCAGGGCTATCCGAAAAGATTCGGCGTCGGTGTGATCGGCACCGCGGGCGCGCTCGGCATCCTGATTCCGCCTTCGATCGTGATGATCATCTATGGCGTGGCGACCAATACCAGCATCGGCAAGCTGTTCATCGCCGGCATCGTTCCCGGCATCCTGCTGGCGGCGCTGCTGATGTTCGTGACCTGGGTGGTGGCGAAGCGCAAGGGTTACCCGACCCAGCCGCGCGCGAGCCTGAAGGAAGTGCTGCTCGCGTTTCGCGAATGCGTCTGGGGCCTGCTGCTGATTTTTGTCGTGATCGGGGGTATCTATGGCGGCGCGTTCACGCCGACCGAAGCGGCGGCGATGAGCGCGGTCTACGCCTTCGTCGTGGCGGTGTACATCTACAAGGACCTGCGGCTACGCGACGTGCCGCGGGTGTTGATCGACTCGGCCAACATGAGCGCGATGCTGCTCTACATCATCACCAACGCGATCCTGTTCTCGTTCCTGCTCACGGCGGAAAACATTCCGCAGGATATCGCGCTCTGGGTCGCCGCGAAAGGGATGGAGCCGTGGATGTTCCTGATCGTGCTCAACATCCTGCTCCTGATTGCGGGAAATTTCATGGAGCCGTCGTCGATTACGCTGCTGCTCGCGCCGATTCTGTTTCCGGTAGCGATGACGCTCGGCATCGATCCAGTGCACCTCGGCATTGTGTTCACCATCAACATGGAAATCGGCATGATCACGCCGCCGGTGGGATTGAATCTTTACGTCGCCAGCGGCATTGCCAAGATGGGACTGACCGAGGTCACGCTGGCGTGCGCGCCGTGGATCCTGGTGATGATCGCGTTCCTGCTGCTGGTAACCTATGTCCCGATTATCGCGATGTGGCTTCCCAATCTGATGTACGCGAAGTAAGACAGGTGTTTGCGCGCCGCGCCTAGATTGCGTCGCTCGAATACGACGTCAGCGCCTTCATGTAATTGGTGCGCTCGAAGGCGGCCGGGTCGGGGCAGGACTGCTGGCTGAGCGAGCCTTTCAGTTGCTCGACCGAAGCGTATTCGCGCTCGGTCATCCAGGTTTCGACGCCGCGCACCAGCGTGGCGACGTGGTTCGGCCCCTTGCGCAGCAGGCTGCTCGCGACCATCACGCAATCGGCGCCGGCGAGCAGCAGCTTCAGCACGTCCTCTACGGTTTGCGCGCCGCCGGTGGCGGCGAGGCTCGCGCGCACGCGGCCGCGCAGGATGGCGATCCAGCGCAGCGCGAGGCGCAGTTCGTCCGAAGTGGACAGCACGAGGCGCGGCGCTACCTCGAGTTCGTCCAGCAGAATGTCGGGCTGAACGAAACGGTTGAACAGCACCAGGCCCGACGCGCCGGCGCCGGCGAGCCGCGCCGCCATATTGGCCATAGCGCTGAAGTAGGGAGACACCTTCACCGCCACCGGTATCGTGACCATGCTGCTTACCGAGGCCACCAGGTCGACGTAGCGTTTCTCCACGCCGGCGCTGGTGTCTTCGGGGTCGGTGGCGAGGAAATAGATGTTCAGTTCAATCGCGTCCGCGCCGGCCTGCTCGAACTGCTTGGCGATGTGCGTCCAGCCGCCCGGCGTGAAACCGTTCAGGCTCGGTATCACCGGCACCGAAAGCGCCTGCTTCGCCGCGCCGATCAGCTTCAGATAATTATCGGGACCGGTGTTGTAGTTTTGCATTTCGGGAAAGAAGCCGCGCGCCTCCGCCGACAGCTCGGCGCCGGACAGCAGCAGGTTATGTGTGGCCATCTCCTCGTGCTCGATCTGCTCCTCGAACAGCGACGGCAGCACTACGGCCGCGACGCCGGCATCCTCCAGCCGCTTGAGGCTGTCGATCGAGCCGGTCATGGGCGAGGCCGAGGCGACGATGGGATTCCTGAGCTCGAGGCCCAGATAGCGGCTGCGCAGATCGGCGTTCATGATTGGTCCTCCGTCGGAGTCGGCGCGGCGGCGGCGGGAGCCGCGATGCCGCCGCCCTGTTCGGATGCGCCAGCCTCGGCCACCGCACGCTGCACGCCGGCGATTTGCTCATAGAGCCGCCAGCGCGCGTCGGCATCGGATTGCGATGCCTTCATCAACAGATTCGCGCGCGCCGGGTCGGCCTGGGCCAGCATGGCATAGCGGCCTTCCTTCATGGTGAAGCGCTCTACCGGCATGGTCGGCTTGCGTGAATCGAGCTTCAGCGGCTGCGTGGCGCCGCCCATGCCCAGGCGCGGGTCGTAGTGGTACAGCGTCAGATAGCCGCTCTTGACCGCTTCGCGCTGGTGGCTCATCGCGGTAGCCATGTCGATGCCGTGCGCGATGCAATGGCTGTAGGCGATGATCAGCGACGGTCCCGGCCACGATGCCGCTTCCTGGAAGGTGCGTACCGTGTGCATCGGGTTGGCGCCCATCGCGACCTGTGCGACGTACACGTTGCCGTAGGCCATGGCGATCATGCCCAGATCCTTCTTGCCCGAGGACTTGCCGGCTGCGGCGAACTTCGCCACCGCGCCGCGCTGCGTCGCCTTCGACGCCTGACCGCCGGTGTTGCTGTAGACCTCGGTGTCGAGCACCAGGATGTTGACGTTGCGCCCCGAGGCGAGCACGTGGTCGAGGCCGCCGTAGCCGATGTCGTAGGCCCAGCCGTCGCCTCCGACGATCCACACGCTGCGCGTTATCAGGCTGTCGGCCACCGCGAGCAGCTGCCGCGCCCGCGGGGAGCCGAGGCGCGAAAGCACCACCTTGAGCGCTCGTACGCGCTCGCGTTGCTCGCGGATCTGCAGGTCGGACTCCTGCGGCGTCTCGAGCAGCGCCGTAGCCAAGCCGTCGCCGATTTCGGCGCGCAGTTCGCGCACCAGCGCTTGCGCCAGGTCGCGTTGCGCGTCGAGCGCGAGGCGCATGCCCAGCCCGAACTCGGCGTTGTCCTCGAATAGGCTGTTGGCCCACGCCGGTCCCTGGCCGTCGCGGTTCTGCGCCCAAGGCGTGGAGGGCAGGTTGCCGCCATAGATCGACGAGCAGCCGGTGGCGTTGGCCACCAGCAGGTGATCACCGTAGAGCTGCGACAACAGTTTCACATAGGGCGTCTCGCCGCAGCCGGCGCAGGCGCCGGAATATTCGAACAAAGGCAGGCGCAGTTGCGAGCCCTTGAGCGCATCGATCGTGTCCCACGGCGGGCGCGTCTCGGGCAAGGTGAGGTAGAACTCGTAGTTGCGCCGCTCGGCCTCGAGGTGATCGAGCTTGGGCTCCATGTTGATCGCCTTGCGCTTGACCATCTCCTTGCTGCGCGTCGGGCAGATGTCCACGCAAATGCCGCAGCCGGTGCAATCGTCCGGCGCCACTTGCAGCGTGTAAGCCCAGCCGTCGAGCGCCGGCGTCTCCTTGCTCCTCCAAGGCACGCTTTTGAAGCCCGCCGGTGCGCCTGTCAAGTTCTCAAGCGGATAGGCGTTCATGCGGATGGCCGCGTGCGGGCAGGCGAGCGGGCACAAGGCGCATTGCGTGCAGATCGCGGCATCCCAGATCGGAATCTCGTGCGCGATACTGTGCTTTTCCCATTGCGAAGTTGCGGTGGGGAAGGTGCCGTCGATCGGCAGCGCCGACACCGGCAGCAGGTCGCCCTTGCCGTCGAGCATCATCGCGGTGACGCGCTGAACGAAATCCGGGGCGGCGCGCGGCACCACCGGCCGGCGCCGTAGCTCCGAGTCCGCGCGGCCGGGCACCTCGACCTCGCGCAACGCGGCGAGCGACTCGTCCACCGCGGCAAAGTTGCGGTTCAACACCGACTCG
>Ga0315281_10007010_pt1 | contig 15937 bp, 14 predicted proteins | sample YL17G07_0_MG_FD_204540 | JGI IMG/M metagenome (GOLD analysis project Ga0315281, IMG submission 204540) | Sediment microbial communities from Yellowstone Lake, YNP, Wyoming, USA - YL17G07_0 | ecosystem: Environmental > Aquatic > Freshwater > Lake > Sediment | place: USA: Wyoming | collected... | reverse complement strand
ATCCTCTGTCTCAGATACCCGAAAAATGGCAGTGGCTATTCGCAATAAATCCGATGGCTGCAATCGTCGAATCATTTCGTTATGCCTTTCTCGGCGCCGGAGAAATTCGGCTCTGGCAGATGGGTATAAGTATCGGAATGACGCTGTTTATCCTCGCTCTTGGCGTTGTTTTATTTAGCCGAGTGGAAAAAACCTTCATGGATACGGTGTAATCACAATGAGTGATGTTGTCATCAAAGTAGAACAATTGTCCAAGCAGTATCGTCTCGGCACAATCAACCACGGAGTGCTTTATAGGGACGTGCAAAGCTGGTGGGCGCGGGTCCGCGGCAAGGAAGATCCGAACTCCTTAATTACACTCGGTCAACAGGGTAGTTCTTCGTCCGACATCAATGACCACTTCTGGGCACTGCGGGATGTATCCTTCGAAGTGAAGCAAGGTGAAGTGTTAGGTGTCATTGGGAAAAATGGTGCGGGAAAATCAACACTGCTAAAGATACTTTCCAAGGTAACGGCTCCCACCAGCGGGGCGGTCAAGATCAAGGGACACGTGGCGAGCCTCCTTGAGGTGGGGACCGGGTTCCACCCTGAACTGACCGGCCGGGAAAACATTTTTTTGAACGGTGCGATCCTCGGCATGAGTCGGTCGGAGATCAGCATGAAGTTCGACGAGATTGTGGCTTTTGCAGAGGTCGAGAAGTTCATCGATACCCCGGTCAAACGCTACTCCAGCGGTATGTATGTGCGGCTCGCTTTCGCTGTGGCCGCACATCTTCAACCGGAGATCCTTATTATTGATGAGGTGCTAGCGGTCGGCGACGTGCAGTTTCAGAAGAAGTGTTTGGGGAAGATGGAAGAGGTTGGGAATGAAGGGCGTACGGTGCTGTTTGTTAGTCACAACATGGGGGCGATTCAGCAATTATGTTCACGTGCAGTTCTGTTGGATGCTGGACGAGTATCGTTAATTGATAGTGCTTACGAATGTGTAAATGCTTATATAAGTGGAGTCGAGAGCATGGGTGACATGGACTTGTCTATGAGCCCTAATCGAGTTGGAAATGGGTGTATGACTTTTGAGAAAGTATTAGTAATAGATGCAGAAATGCAGACAAAAGGATTTGTTAAAGCGGGCAATACTGCCATCTTTGAATTCAAGATAAAGGTCACATCCATGACTGATCATGCTGAAGATCTTGTAGTCAGATTTTCAATTTTAGATTCTCAATCTCATTGTATTGCTCATTGCTCAAACTTAATTTCGGGAGAAAATATTACAGCTTCCAAAGACAAATTTATTGTTTCCTGTGTTGTTGATAAACTTCCTCTTAATAAGGGTTATTACTCTTTTTCTGCTTACATAGGAACTATCAATGAAACTTTTGATTACATCGCAAACATAGCTTCTTTTCATGTTGAATCAGGGGACTTTTATTCTACAGGCAGGCTTCCTGAAATGAGCCACTCAACTACTTTGTTGAATTATAAATGGAATCAGTGCTGAAGGAAAGTGACATCTAATGAATATAACTCCAAAAATATTTATCTTAGACGTTGATGGTGTGATGACGACGGGTCAGTTCCTTTACACTTCTGAAGGAAAGGTAATGAAAGTATTTGGGCCGGATGATAATGATGCACTCTCGCTTCTGCGGCCTTATATGGAAATTAGATTTGTAACTGGTGACCGCAAAGGCTTCGCAATTTCCTCTAAACGGATTGTAGATGACATGAAATATCCACTTGATCTTGTGAGTACTATTAGACGCATCGAATGGATCGGAAGATCCTATCCTCTGGAAAGTGTCATTTATATGGGTGATGGAATATTTGATCATTATGTCATGAAAAAAGTTGGATATGCGATTGCAACGGCCAATGCGGATCAATTGGCAAAAAAACATGCTCATTATGTCACGGAACGAACAGGTGGTGACCGTGCTGTTGCAGAGGCCTGCCTGCATATTCTTGAAAAGTTTTACCAGCCTTATAATCCTGAGATGCTTCCAAGTGAACAATTAAAAATGTCTGGGGAGTGGACCATATGATTCATCAGAGACTTGAATCGTTTCTCCAAAAGAGACGGTGCACGTTGTTGGGGGTAGGCCCAATGAGCGTGAACTGTGTGGATGCAGCCGTTGAGTTGGCCAATGAACATGATGTGCCTATTCTGCTGATTGCAAGTCGGCGGCAGGTCGATTCAGAAGAATTTGGTGGAGGTTATGTCAACAAATGGACAACTGCTGAATTTGCTCGCTATGTCATAGACCTCGACAAAAAAGGTAAGGTTCTTATCGCGCGCGATCATGGCGGACCATGGCAAAACAGCAAGGAAAAAGACGCAAAACTCAGTTTGCGACGTGCAATGGAGTCTGCCAAGTCATCCTATCGCGCCGATATAGAAGCAGGCTTTCAAGTTTTGCACATTGACCCCAGTGTTGATGTCCATGGGCATCCAGATTTAGACGAAGTCCTGGATCGTCTCTTCGATTTGTACGAATTTTGCTGGAGTCAGGCCCAACAACTGCGTCAGGAAGTAATTTTTGAAATCGGCACTGAAGAGCAAAGTGGCAGCACCAACACCCCGGAGCAACTGGATTACACGTTGAACGCTGTTCACCTTTTCTGTAAAAAGAACCGCCTGCCTCAGCCTTCATTTGTTGTTATTCAGTCCGGAACTCGTGTGATGGAAACACGCAATGTAGGTTCTTTTGATACCCCTGTGCGTGTCGCTGACGAACTACCGGCAGAGATTCAGATCCCCAAGATGATTGAGATTTGCAATCGCTATGGCATTTTGATGAAAGAGCATAATACAGACTATCTTTCTGACGAGGCATTGCAATGGCATCCTCGTTTGAGTATCCACGCCGCTAATGTCGCACCGGAGTTTGGCGTCACTGAGACACGAGCCCTTGTATCGGTGTTGGAAGCCAATGGCCTTTCAAAATTAGCTGAACGCTTCCTGCAATTGGCCTATGACTCCAAAAAATGGGATAAATGGATGCTTGACAATACCAGTGCGACAGACAGGGATCGCGCGATTATTGCCGGACACTACGTGTTCTCCAAATTCGAATGTGCTGAATTGAAAGCAGACGCGAGTAGGGAGCTTGCCCATAAGGGTGTTGAACTCGAACAGTTTCTTAAGCAGCAGGTCAAGCAAAGCATCATGCGCTATCTCTGTAATTTCCGTTTGGTGAGGTCAATATGAAACGAGTGGCTACCATTATTCTCAACAGAAATTTGCCTGATGTCACCAATATGCTCTGCGAGCACCTTTTGCTTCACGATGGGGATATGACTGATGTATTTGTTGTGGAGGCCGGTTCTGATTCGGGACGCTTGTCCCGCTTTGCTACCTGGCATGCGAATTGGCCCGATGCGATTACTCATGGTTTGCGTTACTCTCGCGGGATGAACTACGGTTTGGGCCAACTCTGGAAGGAGGGCAAGTTCAAGCAGTATGAGGCATTTTTCCTGTTGACGAATGACACGGAGTTGCAGGCCAGTCCAACTGTGATGCCTCTCATGACTATCTTGGACCAGCACCCACGCGTGGGCATTCTTTCTCCCTGCAATGCGCGCTGGGGAGAAAGAATGCTGCTCAAAGAACAGCCCACCAAGTACTTTTGGTTTATTCACAATAACGCTTATTTGATGCGACGTGTATTTGTAGAGTCGATTCTGAATGAAGACTGTACTGATTTTATGAATTTTTTGTTTGATGGTTCAAATTTCCGCGGCTATCACTCTGAGAGCGAATTAATCGCCAAAGCCTATGCCAACGATTGGGCTGCAGCTATTACCACGAGTGTCTGGGCTGAAGAAAACGAAACGCACTTGCTCAAGAAGGCAGATCTCATTCGTACAGAAAACTATGAGGAGAACCTCTCCCTCTATGTTGAAGAGGGAAGACGTTGGATGAGGCGAAAATACGGTTTCAATAGTCGCTGGTCTATGCAGATGTATGTAAAGTTTTTTTACGAGCAGTTTTTCCAATTTCATCCTGAATTCACGAAGTTTAAGATATGAAAAAGGGCTTAGACTCTTATTAAGTAGACAAATTTCTTGGAGGTTCTGCATGAAAGTAATCGAGAAGCCTTGGGGCAAAGAAGAGGTTGTGGAGATCAATGATCGTTATATGATGAAGAAGCTTACCATGTGGAAGGGACACCGCTGTAGTCTTCAGTATCACAATGTTAAGCAGGAGACAATTTACGTACTTACAGGTCAGCTGAGGATTGTATATGGACCAGACCAGAAGGGACTGAGTCCGAAAATATTTGGTCCTGATGAGTATATAACACTTAAGTCAGGAGTTGTCCACCGGATGGAGGCTGTCGAAGACACTGTTTATCTTGAAGCGAGCACCCCGGAAATGGATGATGTTGTTCGTCTCAGTGATGACTATAATAGAGGATAAATATGAGTTATAGGGTACTTATCCCTACAGCGGGTACGGGTTCACGGTTGGAGGAGATGACAAGGTTTTTGAATAAATCCCTTGTTACTATTGCAAATAGACCTGCTCTTGCCTATCTTATTGATCAATTCCCTCTGGACGTAGAGTTTGTGATAGCTCTCGGACATAAGAGCGAGCTGGTTCGTGAATTTATAGCTCTTTCTTATCCGCAACGGACTTTTTATTTTGCAGAAGTAAATCCATTTGAAGGCCCAGGATCGGGCCTTGGATTGAGCGTGTTGACGTGCAGGGAATTTCTGCGAGAGCCTTTTGTTTTTTGCTCTTGTGATACGTTAATTGAGCAATCGATACCTTCGCCGGAAAGTAATTGGATGGGTCATGCGAAAGTTGCTGATCTTCGTCCTTATCGCACCTTGCGTCTTGCTCAAGGACGTGTATCTGAGATATGCGAAAAAGGCGCTGAAGGTCCTGATCTCGCTGCATATATTGGTCTCGCAGGTATCAAAGACCACGAGATATTTTGGGATGCCATGGCGGAAGGCGGGGACAGAGCTATACGTGAAGGAGAGGCATATGGCATGCGTTCTCTCTTGAGCAAGGAGATCCAAGGGATAGGCTTTACTTGGTGGGATACAGGCAATAAGGAATCCTTGGCAAAGACGAGAGAAAAATATAAGCGAGCGGATGCCCCTAACATTCTTGACAAACCAAACGAAGCAATCTGGTTTGTTAATGATGAGGTAATAAAATTTTCAACAGATGAGGAATTTATTCGGAATCGTGTGGCGCGAGCATCTAAGCTTCAGGGATTCTGCCCCCCCGTGCTTAGCTCAACCAGTCACATGTATAAATATCAAGAAGTTGAAGGAAAGGTTTTCTCCGAAGTCGTTACGCTTCCCTTATTTGATCGTTTTCTTGACCATTCTGCTTCCTTTTGGCAGCGGCATGAGTTGAATCAAGATGAACAAATTGTTTTTCGCCAAACCTGCCTGACCTTTTACCGCGATAAGACCGAACAACGTATTAAGCAATTCTACCGGATCTTTCAACGCGTGGATGGCACTGAGCGTATTAATGGAGTTCTCATGCCCACCTTGGCGGACCTTTTTGCCGATTTGAATTGGGATTGGCTCGTCGAAGGTTTGCCGGGCAGATTCCACGGAGACTTCCATTTCGAGAATGTACTCTGGTCAGAGAAGAACGAGATGTTCACTTTTCTAGACTGGCGGCAGGAATTCGGCGGGTCACTGACCACAGGGGACATTTATTATGATTTTGCGAAACTTCTTCATGGACTGATAGTTTGCCACGAACTGATAGCCCGTGACCTGTATGAAGTCGAATGGAGTAAAGATGAAATTCGATTCGATTTGCTGCGACGTCATATATTAGTGGAATGTGAGCAACGATATGTGGAGTGGCTTGGTGAACATGGATATGATGTGCGTAAAGTAAAGATATTAACTGCTCTTATCTATCTCAATATTGCCGCATTGCACCACTATCCCTACTGTTTGCTGCTTTTTGCCCTTGGCAAACAGATGTTAGAAGATAATTTAAACAAAACATAGAACTGTTGGATAGGAATAGCTTTACATGAAAATTATTATGTTGTCCCCCTCAACAGAGAATTCTCTGACATGTTCGTCTTGTCGGAGATTGATGCCTTTTCCAGTTGGCAAAATAGAAAATGCACCAGCAATTCTCGGCTGTTCTCAAAATGCGATTCTTGAGGAGAACAAGTTTCTCAATTTTCAGATTTACGTTTGTCCTTTTTGTGGTTTGATTCAGACAGATACTAGATTGGATAATCAGAGTTACGAAATAGTACATTCTCATGCTGTAGGAGGTGTTTGGGCAGAACATGCCAACAAATTGGCTGAATTTATTTCAATATGTTTAGGGAGCAGTTTACGAAAACTCGAAACTGCATTGGAAATAGGACCTTCAGTGAATCCGATTCTGAAAACGTTGACTCAGGTCATACCCTGTATTCAATATATTGATTTAATGAATGAAGCTCCCTTTAAACTAACCCCAAACGAACACTATGAAAAGCTGCCCTTCCCATCCACGCTGTTATTGGATAAATATGATTTAATTGTAGCCTCTCACGTTTTAGAGCACGCTGAAAGTATTTATGGTTTTATGGAGGCTATCAAGCGTCACCTATCGGTAAATGGCATTGCCATTTTGAGTATTCCTAATTTCCATGAATGGATAACTAAAAAGTATTGGAATGCGATAACGTCCGAACACCTCGGCTATCCATTTGCTGAACACCTCCAGGATTTATGCAGTAGGTTAGGCTTGGACGTAGAATTTGCATATTTTAAGTTGCATTCTATCTTTATGAGGGTTTCTTTATCATCTAAAGATAAGTGCTCAAGCGATTTGCATCAAGATCACGTTGCCAATAACACGGTGCAAATGATCGAAGATTGGATAGAGGAAATCAATAAAAAAATTATTCAGTACGAAGAAGCAATAAGTGACGTCTCACAGGAAGTAATCCTGGCAGGTGCAAGTCACCTGTCCCAATACGTAGTTTTGATATCCGAACGAGTCCGTTCAAGAGTGAAAGTTGTAGTGGACAACGCTACTGACAAACATGGCAAGAGGCTGTATGGTACTGAACTCATTGTTTACCCCTTTGACATTGTAAAGAAATACAAAAGCCCTTTGGTTATTATACCTCCTTCTCCATATGCAGGCGAAATGATAGAGCAGGTATTGACCCTTAATGCAAGTTCTCAAATAATTAGTTGAAGTTTTACTACGAAGGGTGAGGTTCATTGGTGATGTCGTCTATCGTGGTCATGGTCCCGGCGTATAACAGTGAGAAGTCCATCGCGTTGTCGTTAGAGAGTTGTATTGCACAGACTGTCTGCGCCGACGTAGTTATTGTCGATAATTGCTCCACAGACACAACACGGGATATTGTTAAAGCATTTGCAGAGAAGCATCCCAATGTCACGCTTGTTGTTAATGAAAAAAATTTGGGGAGAATTGGGAATTTTAATCAATGTCTCGACCTGTTCAAAAATAGTAAATATGAATACGTTCAATTTCTTTTCACCGGAGACGTACTGAAGCCCGATTGCATTGAGGAAGTTCAAGAAGTGTTTAAACAACACCCAGATTTGGGTGCTGTTTTTTGGCCATATGAATTCAAAGAAGGCAATAGCATCGGAATTTCGAGACATTACGAAGAATCGAGATACTTACCTCCTGACGAAATCAATGAATTAAATATAATTGATGGAGGACGTCTGGGTGCCATTGTTTGCAATGTCTATTCAAAAAGAGCAATTGTTAAGAGTGGCGCTTATTTCAATGAGGTCTTCATTGGGAAAGCGGATTTCGATTATTGCGTTTTGCAGCATCATGGTGCTTTCCATTTGAATAAGGTGTTAAGTACGTTTAATGTTGAACATCACGGGACTTTCCAATATGCTCGTGATAACTACAGGGTAAATATTGAAGGCAGCTTTAATAGTGCTTGTGCTCTTGAGCGATCTCGACATGATTTCCCCATTGAAAAATACGAAAAATACAGAAGCAATATCATTATGGACATTTTTAAAAAGAACATCCATTTTCTCAAAGCAAAAGAACTAATTGCAATTCAGAGTATTGTGATTGCGGAAGTTTATAGAATATTTAAAGGATGTTTGAGTTTTGAATTGAGGAGATTGTATCGACATGTTAAGCAAATTTATCGGAGAAGTTAAAAAACGTTTAGGCAAATATATATTTTATTTATTAATGATTTGGAATCGTTTAGATAATTATATATCAAAGCTCAAGCTAAGAGAAAAGGCCTTGAATTGTCTGGAACGCCTTATATTTCGCTTAGACACTACAAAATATGTGATTGATAGGCCAAAGTTGGACTATCAGCCACTACCCTGGGTTGGAATTTCTCATGCCGATATCAGGGGTGATGAAACTTACGCGCGGTGGGAACAAATTGCCAAACATATTTCACAGAGGCATGGAAAGTCAGCCATAGATATAGGAAGTGCTTATGGCTTCTTTTCGATTAGAATGGCTGAGATGGGTTGTGACGTTCTTGGAATTGATCTCAATCCTCGGCATATACGGATTGCTCGATACGCAGTTCCTCAGAGTTTGAGGAAGCACTGCAATTTTATCGAGTCGGAATTAACTCCGGGTAGCATAGATTTTCTGCCACCTGTTGATTTCACTTTGCTTCTATCGGTTTGGCATCATTGGGTATATTGGTTTGGTTTGTCTGATGCAACGGCGATGTTGGCGACAGTGTGGAACAAAACACGAGATGTCCTTTTCTTTGAATCGGGTGAAGGTGAAGTTATCGATGAGTTCAAACTGCCATTCAACGAAAATAACGCACGCCAGTGGCTGGAAGATTATTTAAAAAAAACCTGTAATGGTTCAACCGTAACAATTATATCAGAACATCTGGCAGGTAAATATGAGCATTACAATGCGACAAAGACAACGCGGGCGCTGTTCATGATTCAACGGCAGAAGTGAGAGGTATCGACATTGGCTGTTAAACGCTTGCGAGAATGTATTGATCAGGAAATTGTGCGGTTTTCAATTAAGGACCTTTTAGGATGCAGCCTCAATGAAAAACCGTTGTCATTTGATAAAAACCTGAGATTCGATACCCAAAAGCAGGCGGTATGGCGTGCAAGTGACCATGAAGCGTATCAAGTAATCTGTCCCACAAAAGGATCTGCTTGGCATCGGATGTTTGCGACCGCTAACCTTCTCCTCAAAGGGGAAGGAACGGGACTGTTTATTGATCCGAAGAATGATATTCAAGGTCTTGTCATCTACCCGCGAGATGCCGTCATTGTTACTGTTGCCAAATCCATAGGGGTTGCTGCTAAGGTGCTTAGAAAAACATCGAGTCAGAAGAATGTCATAGAAAATGAACGCACTGCTTATCAGCTTCTTCCGGAATTCGTTCCTGCTATCATTAGATGTCAAAATGACGCTAAGTCAGATTCTTTTGATTACGTTGTCTCAAAGTTTGTCCCCAATAATCATCCGGTTTCAAAAGAAGAATGGCACATTGTTTTTCCCGCAGTTGCGCAAGCTCTATTGCTTTGCTACGAGCGTGCGGGTTTCAGGAGAATAAGCGTAACTGAAATTATGGAACGAGCAGAGGGTACGCTGGAGAAACATCGTGAGGAATCTGAGTTTTACCAGCTATGCCAAAGTGTTATCCACGACATAAATGGTATTTGCATACGGTTTAGCGATGCCAACTTGTTGAACACGTTCTCCCATGGCGATCTTACCTGGGATGCCATCCACAGAAGTGGTGATTCTCTCAATATTATTGACTGGGGAAACGCAGGTTACAGAAGTGTTTTCTATGATCTATTCATCCAGGAATTTTATTCTGCTAACCCTCGGTTCTGGAGAAACCTCTTAGATGCAAAATCTTTAGATTTTTTTTCAAGTTTTTTTTATGGGACATTCGATTTATATTATCAGGGCCTTATAGCTCGAACGCGCACAGATTTATCATTGTTCGACATTAAGGCGAATCTGATTATTTGTTTGCTGGAAAATGCTGTTGATAATTTTGTAAGGTATCGGGTGGTCGATGAACAGGAAGGGATGGAGTTCTTTGGCCATATTGAGAAAATAAAGGACTTTCTATGTGCGGCATACTAGGATGTTATGGCCCTCCACTAACCGATACCTATAAAGCGAAGTTCCGTTTCGCCTTGGGTATGTTGAAGCACCGCGGCCCGGATAACTCCCAGGTATGGCATAAAGGCAAAGTTATTCTGGGCCATACACGCCTTTCTATAATTGATTTATCGGAGTCTGCGAATCAGCCATTGTCCGATGTTTCTTCAAGATACTGGATAGTGTTGAATGGTGAAATTTACAACTATTTAGAGATTAGGCAAGAACTGGAAAAAAGCGGGGCGAACTTTCGCACCCGTTCGGATACCGAGGTTGTATTGGAAGCATATAAGTTCTGGGGTAGTGATTGCCTTAATCGCTTTAATGGAATGTGGGCATTCGCTATTTATGACACCTTCAAGGAATCGCTGTTCGTGTCAAGAGATCGGTATGGTGTAAAACCGCTCTACTACTCTCAGCACGCCGATAGGGGCGTTTGTTTTGCCTCTGAGATGAAATCGATATTGGCTCTGGGCATAGATTCTGGACCGAATTGGGAACAGATCGGAAGATACCTTCAAGGGTGGGGATGTGATGCAGACAGCGATACGGTTTTTAAACATATTCATTCTATTCCTCCTGGACACTTTATGTGTGTTTCCCCAGATGGTTATACCATAACGAAGTGGTGGGATATCCTAGAGCATAGAGTGGAGGTTCCGAATCGGTTTATAGATAGGGTTAAGTATTTTCAGGAGTTATTCGAAGACGCAGTTCGTTTGCGTTTACGCAATGACGTAGACACTGGTGTTTGTTTAAGTGGCGGTATGGATTCTTCGGCGGTTTATGGCGCCGCCCGGAAGTTGCAAAGGATGAATGTTGTTAAGAATGCAACGTCAGGGAGCGACAAAGTATTTCGCATTTTTTCAGTTTCATACCCTGGTACCCCTATTGACGAGTTCCCTTGGGTGAAAAAGTGCCTTGAATTTTGGGACGACAGGGAACATGCTTCCATTGTTTATCCTAAACCGGAAATGTTTCCAGAACTGATTGACGAGGTTATCTGGCATCAGGAAGCTCCTGTTTGGTCATCTTCCGTATTCGCATTTCATATTCTCTACCGGCACATTGCTTCTTTAGGGACAAAAGTCATTTTAGAGGGGCATGGTGCCGATGAAATGTTAGGTGGTTATCCCTATATGGTCGATGCTGCTTTCAATTCGTACGTGGCTGGTGGAAAAATTAAGTTGGCTTGGGATTCAGCGAATTGTCTGGCTGATACTAGAGATCCTGCTTCGCACCAGTTCGGTCCGCCTGCATGGCGTGTTTTTGCCAATTCATTCCCGCCTACCCGGCGTATGCTGGCTTTGGGTGCGCTGATGAAAAGGCCTTTTAAGCAAACTATCAAAGGCAATCAGCCAGAATGTCCTCATCCAGACAATTCAGGGTACATCAATCCTGATATTAATAGGGCTTGCCCCACCATGATGGCCTTGCCCGTTGATTCTTTCGGCATGTTGGACCAGGAACTCTATGCAGCATTTACACAGCGGATTTTGCCAATTGTTTTACGCGTTTTTGATCGTGCAACCATGGCGTATGGTGTCGAAACCCGAGCACCATTCATGGATTACAGGATTGTTCAATTCATATTTTCACTTCGAGAGGAAGACAAGATTGCCCGGAGTACGAAACGCATTTTGCGTGCTGCGGCTAAGGAGTGGGTGCCGACAGAAGTGATAGGTAGAAAAGCTAAGTTGGGTTTCGCTGTTGCAGAGCCGGAGTGGTTCAATTCCAGTGCCGTAAGCAGCTACCTGGCGGATATTTTTCACAGCGCAGATGCATTGAATTCCTGCTTGTTTGACGGAAAGTCTCTGGTGCGCGATCTGGATGCATGCAAAAAAAAGGGGTTCTCCTGGCAAGACACAACGCGTATATGGGAAGCTTTGAATATATACTTGTGGCATAAAAGATTTATTGAAACAGGTCATTCGGAGATATCATAATGCCTCGCATATTACTGTTGGGAGATTTTGCATTCGACAACGAAGCGACTTCGTTACGGTTTAATTATAAGATGGAAAATGTTGACCTGGTTCTTATGAATCTGGAAACGCCATTTCCGGCATATCTGGAAGCACGACCTAAAGCGGGGCCAAATTTGGCTGGTAGCTCTGAGGCGTTATCTCAGGTTGGAACTCGGGATTTCGTGTTGACACTGGCTAATAATCATATCATGGATTACGGTTTGCCTGGATTAAACTCAACGCTAAAATTCCTTAATGAAATGGGATTCAGGTCTTGTGGCGCCGGCGATACTATTCATAATGCAAGAGAACCGATACTTCTTGAGATCAAGGGAGTCCAAATAGGCATCATTGCTTGTTGCGAAGGTCAATTTGGCGTGGCAAGGCGTAATCAAGGCGGGGTGGCTGAATTTGGTCCATGGGTATATCAGGCGATCCGAGATTTGCGCAAAACAGTGGATGTCGTGATTGTCTCTGTTCATGCCGCTGTTGAGGATTCGCCTTGGCCTTCTCCTTATATTCAAGAGCTTTATCATTCATTCATTGATACAGGGGCCGCAATAGTGCACGGGCACCATGCGCATGTCCCGCAGGGATATGAGGCATATGGCAACGGTGTTATCTTTTACGGCATGGGTAATTTCGCAGTTGATCCAGAAAAATGGCAAAACTATCCCAACGGGATGTGGTCACTTGCCGCAGAAATAGACTTGAGTTCTATTCCGGTGCGTTGGTGTCCGCTTACTTTTGAAATTCGTCGCGAATCTGGCGCAAACACAACAGTAATCGAGCAAAGCAGTAGTGAGGAGCAGGTGAGCCACAGTCGCTACCTGGAGACATGCAACCACCCCTTTGATAATCCATATCTTTTTGAAGCGCTGTGGCACGAAGTGGCTCTGCGAGTTTACTACCACCATGGGGCGGAATATATGCGCTTTTCTGCATCTTCCCAGAATGAACGACGCATGCACGTTGGAGCGCGCCTGTCAATGTTCAAAAGTGCATTGCTCAACAGGGTTGCTGTATCCAGTCCAAGCCAACATGATTACTTAATCTGGTATCACATGATCGCCTGCGAGAGCCATCGCCAGATGTTAGCCACGGCGCTTGGTATAGTAGCGGGTGAAATAAAGGAGAAAAGGACCGACGAGTCCCGCAGGCTGGCAGATGAAATGATGCCTTGGTCACGGGGAGTGATTCCAGTATGAAGCGAATCCTCTTTGAAACCGACTGGCTGGCCTCGCAGCCCGTTTTCTACAACGAAAAAACCGGACATGCGAGCCACAACATCAATGATGTGATTGATTACGCGAATTTGGAGTTGCACCCGGAAGGGTTAAAAAACTATCTGGACTTTGGCTACTCTGTCCTGGAGCAGACGCCAGTCATGAATGTCAAGTTTTTACGACACTCCTCTCGACTGTGGGCGGATGAAAAGGGAGCGCTAAGTGTTGAATATCTTGGTGACCAGGTCGAGCAGTGGCTGGACTACCGCCTATCCGAAGAGGATGTCATTGACCTGATCAGAGAAAGAGTACAGGCATGGGAACATACCGTAGGGGGTGAGATTGTTATTCCCACCAGTGGTGGCTATGACTCACGGCTGCTTAACTGGTGCATAAAAGACAAATCCAGAGTCCGCTCTTTTACTTATGGCGTATCCGATAACCAAACCGAGTCGTCTGAAGTGATGTACGCGCGGCAACTTTCCGAAATCCTGGGCACGCGCTGGGAGCAGATTCCACTGGGTGACTTTCACAATTACTTTGACGATTGGAATAAGCTCTTCGGCGTTTCAACCCATGCGCACGGGATGTACCATTTCGAATTTTACCAAAAGATTCTGCCTAAAGTATCGGGAGGTAATCCTTTTTTGAGCGGGATCATTGGAGATGCATGGTCTGGAAGTGTGAATATTGATGTATTTCAGAGGTACTCTGATATTTGCCGTCTTGGTTATACGCACGGTCTCCACGCAGATTCAGCGCAAAGTCAAATTCCAGCTGATAGCTCTTTGCTCTTGAGCTACTGGGAAAAGCAAAAAGAACGACTGAAGAATGCTCGTTTTCGTGTTGTAGAAGCCATGCGCTTCAAGATCATACTTTTGTGCTATCTTAGGAATGTCCCAAGTCATTTAGGTTTTAATTGGTGGACACCGTTCTTGGACATTGATGTATGCATGGCTATGCTTAACCTCCCGCCCGAGCGGAAACTAGACCGTTTATGGCAAAAAGAGTTTTTCAAGAAAGTTGGTCTCGATTTAGAATCAATGAATCTGCAGACGACACGCCAGAATACTTTGGATTTGCAGGCCTTGCGCAGGATTCCTGTCACGCCTCTCAATGTCAACGTGCTAAAAAATACGATTAATTTGGATTATGTGGAATGGATAAACAGGAATTTGCCAAATCAGTCCATTCATTGGACAAAAAAGATTTTGTCCAGGCTGCTTTATGTTCGCAAGGTGGGAGGAGTGCTGAGGCGGTTGGATGTTAAGGATAGTTTTAAGGAAAACGCACGTCGACAGCTTGAGGCATATAACGCTTATGTTGTTTTGCTGCCTATTGAAAGATTGCTGCTGCGAAACCAGGGATGACTTCCATTGTTCTCTTTGCCGCATCACCCATGTCAAACAGAGAACTGCCTGCGTGAAAACTAGGTACCGATTAAACGTAGAATTATTATATGCCGATTAAATTTCTCATAGTAGATACCTACTACACAAGATTTTTATCGTCTCATTACGATAAATTCCCTAACTTAGCATATTCTGACTACGCTGTTCAGCTTGAATCTATCATGACTCAGTGCTTTGGTACCGCGGACTTTTATTCGGAAAACCTAAAAAAACTGAATTGCGATGCAAAAGATGTAATCGCCAACAATGAAATACTTCAAAGGCAGTGGGCAAAAGAAAACGGGTTAAATCTAAGAAACTCGTTCATGTCCAGGGCTTTAGGACGTCTGCCCCTTGCCAAAAGATTGTTTCCCCCTCGCGATTTTTCATTAATAGTTCTTGAGGCTCAAATAAAAAAAGATAGACCAGATGTCCTCTACCTGCAGGACCTCTCTTTCTGTCCACCGGATTTTATTACGACGATAAGGAAATACGTTAAATTAGTTGTAGGTCAGATCGCATGTCCACTGCCGCCTCTTGGGAATTTGAAGGGATACGACCTGATCCTCACGTCTTTTCCCCACTATGTCGATATGTTCAGGAAAATGGGCATAAAATCCGAATACTTTAAAATCGCCTTTGACTCGTCCGTTCTTGATAAGTCAGGACGCCAGGAAAAAAAATTTGCATGCACCTTTGTGGGTGGGATCGGTCCCGCCCACAAAAAGGGGACAGCGTTACTTGAAGAACTGGCTCGTCGCGTCGAAATGGACTTTTTTGGCTATGGCGCAGAAATACTGGATAAGGCATCTCCGATACTGCCCAGACATCACGGGGAGGTCTGGGGACTCGATATGTACAGGGCGCTTCTATCAAGCAGGATCGCAATTAATCGCCATATAGATGTTGCGGAAAATTATGCCAATAACATGCGTCTTTACGAGGCAACCGGATGCGGTGCATTATTGTTGACCGATTATAAGGATAATCTTAACAACTTATTTGAAATAGGGAAAGAAGTTGTTGCTTACAACAGTGTTGACGAGCTTGTTGACCTCATAAAATATTATTCGGCACATGAATATGAGGGACAGCAAATTGCCGACAACGGACAAAAGAGAACACTCAGGGAGCATACTTACTTTAACAGGATGTCGGAATTGATTGACATCATCGATAAATATCTGAGGTAATTGAAATTGTTTGCAAATATCGAACCTTCGAATTTTAAGT